>ULTP01013636.1_pt1 | contig 16010 bp, 17 predicted proteins | sample 1957721 | NCBI WGS metagenome assembly ULTP01 (sample SAMEA4835737, study PRJEB28245) | human gut metagenome | biome: gut microbiome; material: fecal sample | place: Denmark | collected 2008 | reverse complement strand
TCCCGTCCAGCCACAGTCTCAAGCAATGGGGGCGGCTCTGCCAGAACGGCAGCTGGGGTGAAACGCCCGTGAGGCGGTGCAGCACACCGCCGCTTGATGATTTCCCAGGCTTCGGCCTGCACACGGGGCGTCGAGGACAAATAGTGTGCGATACGCCAACAAGGAGGATAAGGGTGCGGTTTTTGCTGATTTCAAGCCGCAAAATATGACCGGGCCTGCATGAAGGCCCGGTTAATTTGCGTTCAAACGGAAATAATTTTCCTATGGAGGTGTGACCTTGGAAAAAAAGGAAAACTTGCAGCGGATCGGAGCCGCGACCTATGTGATCGAGCGGGTGTTTGCCGGCGGCAGGACACCGCAGGAGGCCGTGGCGGAGGAAATTATTACCACCGCTAAAAAAGGCGATTTTTTTGACCACTCAGGCAATAAAGTGATATAATGTCCATGTAAATGAGTGGTTCCGGAAGGGAGGATATTATGTGGGACCACATCAAGCTCGCTGACATTTACTGCCGCTTGTCGGACGAAGAAAAGAAGCACGGGAATGAGTCGGAGAGTATCACAAATCAACGGGCTATTATAAGAGACTATTGCGAAAAGCACGATATTATTATTGTAAAAGAATTTGTAGACGATGGCTATTCCGGCGGCAATTTTGAGCGCCCCGGCTTTCAGGCTATGCTGAATCATCTTTCAGGTGGAAAGGTCAATATGGTCATCACAAAAGATCTTTCCCGCCTTGGCCGTGATATGACGGAATCAAGCTATTACGCGGAGCGTTTCTTTCCCGAGCATGGAATTCATTATCTGGCTCCCGGCAATGACTTTGACTCCATGGGAGACAACCTGATGGCACCGTTTCAATTTGCCATGAATGATGTGTATCTGCGTGATACCTCCAGAAAAGTCAGGCAGACCTTAGACATGAAGCGGAGAAAGGGCAAGTACGCGGCCTGCCCGCCCTACGGCTACAAAAAAGCGGAGCGTACCACCGATCAGCTTGTTCCGGATGAAAACACAGCGCCGATCGTTCGACAGATTTTTGAGTGGGCGTCATCGGGGCTTTCAACGCGGACGATTGCCAACAAGCTGAATGAGCAGTGCGTCATTCCGCCGCTGAAGTATCGTGTTGAATGCCGGGATAACTTCACCCCGCAGGGGGCGTCCAGAGCCTCGGATTACTGGAATTACACCACGGTCAAGCGCATCCTGCGAAACCGTGTCTATCTGGGGCATACCATACTTGGAAAGACCCGCAAGGTCAATGTGAAATCCAAAAAGAAGCTCCCTGTTCCGCAGGAGGACTGGTGCTTTACGGAAAATACCCATGAGCCGCTGGTCACGCAGGAGCAGTTTGACCGTGCGGAGCACTTCCTCGGAGAGAATACAAAATCTCACGCGGCAAATCCAGCGTTCCGCCACAGTATTTTCAGCGGGATCGCATACTGCGCTCATTGCGGCGCGGCAATGTGCTCCGGAGGATCGGTGTATAAGGGTGAACGCGCAAAGTATTGGTATCTTGTTTGCAACAACCTGACGAGCCGGACGCGAAATCGCTGTGAGCATGGGGCCCGTATTCGCTACGATGACCTCATGGAGATCGTTCGCCGTGATCTGAATGAGCTGCTATCCTTTGACGAGGATGATATGGAGGCCATTACGCAGGCCGCCATTCGGCAATCCAACGCTGCTTTCGGCGGCGGTGAGGATCGGGAGAAGTCTTTGGCCAATATCGACACACAGCTAAAGCGTATTGTGAAGATGATCGAACGAGCCTACCGTGATAACGCTGCGGGAAATCTGAGCGATGCGCTGCTGGATGAAATGATGAACCGTTTCGGGAAGGAGCGACAGGCCCTTGAAAACCAGCGCGACAGGCTGATTACGGATACTTCGGAAGAAAAGAGCATCCGGGACGCGTATGACCTGTTCTTTGCGTTGGCCCAGCGATATTCCCATATTGAGACATTAGACCGGGATATTCTTCATGCCCTCATTGAGCGTATCGAAATTGGCGAAAAAATTTTACCGGAGGGCCTGACGATTGCGGGGCCGAGAACACCCTATCGGCAGAGCATCCGCATTTTCTATCGCTTCATCGGAGAAATCGCGGAAAACCCTGTACGCGACGTAACAAGGGTGGCAAATCTTTAAGAGGTCAGAAATAGCATACCTTGGTGTGTATAGACCTCAAAAAAATCACAATTTTTGTGGTGAATACACACCAAAGGAGATGGGCGTCAATCTGAAGCAGGGCTACAACGGCGACCTGACCAGCCGCGAGGCCGGTTCCGTGGGCGGCCAGATGGTCAAGAAGATGTGTACCATACGAACTGCGAACTATACCCGTAAGGACAGAACTGCTGTGGGGCATGAAATCGAAGTTCGGTACATAGCGACCATCACCATTTAGGAGAAATATGGATATGAAAAAGCTGATTTCTTGTGAGTTCAATATGGATACTGCCTGTGTGGAACTGAAATTCATCGACGGCGGTATGATCGCCATCGACACCATTGCCGTGGAGAATGAGGTTGCCGATAATATGTACCAGCGATCGGAATTGGACTGGCTAATCTATAATAAGCCACTGGAATATGCGCAGTTGGTGTTTGGTGATGATTTGGAACAGTATGTGCAAGGAATGTCAGAACATCGGTTGATGGATTAAACTGAACTAACGACAGCCCACTGGTCAACAAAGATCGGTGGGCTGTGTTGTCACAGTTGATACTTCTTAAAATTCTCCGCCTGCTCCATGACCTTCTCAAATACTTCTTCGTCCCATTCCGGCGGATAGCCGTTCTGGTACAAAAGAACGGTAAGTTCCATGTTAAGTTGATTTTTGATGTCATCCCGGGTGGACCAGTCCGCAAACTGAGCCTTATCGTCAACGAGTTCTTTGATTTTCTTTGCCAGAACCAAACACTTTTCGTCAGCATAAGGGAATCCATGATCATCGCGCACTTTGACCAGAATATCGTAGAATGCTTTTTCCTCGAAGCTGATGCCCAGCTCCTCGAAAGAGGTCTTATCATCTTGCAAATCCCTCAAAATCTGCAATAGCTGATCAGACAAATCATTAACGAAATCTGCAACGACCTCACTGGTAAATACCAGTTTGTCACGGCTGGTATATGTTTCTACCACGTTGCGCAGACGCTCATCAAATTCCTGTGCCTTTACCTTGTTGGTGCGTCCATAACTGCTGATAGCTTTACGGAGTAGTTTGAGTAAAGCATTGAACTTTGTGATTGGCATTTTCACTGCATCCAGTTCAGCAATAAATTCATCGCTAAACAGATCTACAGATTTGTTCTCGTCCACAATATTTTCAATGCCAGTGCAGGCGATGGCATTACGCACCATCTCCTCAACCACATGATTCATAATTTCGGCATCCGGAGCTTCGCCCTTGGTTTGCTTGTAAATAATGGATCGGATAGCCAGATAGAACTGCGCTTTAGCGGTTTCCATATCGGTCAATTCACCGGATGGGAAACAAATCGTGTATGCGCTCTTCAGCCTACGGGAGAGACCCATAAAACGAGTTTCCATCTCTTTGCTACTCTGCACATATTCCGCCGCCATATTCAGACAGGTCAATCGTTCCAATGGCTCACCGGCATAGAATTTGGTGTCATTGAATCCAATGAGCAATTCATCTATCATGGCCAGATGATTACGGAAAATGCCCAGCGTAATATTCAGTTCATCAACCGGACTTTCTTGTGGGCTACCGTATTTTTTGACTGCCTCCAGCATATCATTTTTGATACCAATATAGTCAACTACAAGCCCCTTGTCCTTACCATCAAACACACGATTTACACGGGAAATGGTCTGTATGAGTGTATGCTTCTGCAACGGTTTATCCTTTTATTAGAATCGGACAGATATCTTTTATCTGCCGTTTCATCTGTTCATTGATTTCTCTACGAAGCGTGTAAGAATTATAGATATTTGCAATTTCTTGTTGGACTTTAATATCAGGAACAGGTATGCGATAGTCTGCGAGATTATTATAGTTCAAAAACTCATATGCACTTCCCTCTGATGCCCAATACACAAATCTTCCAAATTCCGGCCGAATGAGCCACAGCATCAAGTACTCTGGTACCAATTGTTTTTTGTCAATGATCTCGAACACATCATATACAGAGGAAACAACGCAATCCTCATCTGTACGGTACGCTATCGCAACATTTTCGTTGTTTAACTGCGTACAATAAGAAAACATCCCTTTCCTGACTATTTTTCGTCCTCTTAAATTTGTGTTTGATCTTTGCGGTGTTATAAATTGCTTTTCTATATTTATCCCTTGCTCAAGCGTAATGGAACCATCTGTGTTCTTTTCGTTGTATGGTCTTATGTAGTCTCCGATTCTTTTTAGGCCACCTTTTTTCCGTAGTGCTTCTATGTAGGCAGTGCAAATCATTCTCAGATCGTCCAATCCACACTCGCAACAACGTTGATTGGCGAGCATGGCATTGTAAATATCCACATATTTCTGCTGGATATTGATGGACGGTAATTCGATGTCGATATCACACATATCCTCCCACGAAAATGTCTCACGGGCAGAACCCCACGAATTGAAACGGGCATATCGGTCAAATTCCGGGCGGTTAAAATACATGAACAGGTAAGTAGAAAGAAGAATATCCGTACGGGCAACTTCAAACACCACATACGAAGATGAGACAATATAGGTGTTTTCAGAATCGTTGTGAGCAATTGTAATTTTTTCTCCATTTCTGGAGGTTACTGTAACATACGCAAAGCAGTCCGGTTTTACTAAAATGTATGGTTTTAGCGAAACTCCGGTCAATCAGCAGATTCTGTGCATCGGCGTCTCCCCGCTTGGCCAACGCACAGAGCTGTTCATTGGTTATCAGGTCTCTTTTCATGGTTTTGTAACGTACCGGTCATTGCAAGGAACATCTGCTTGACCGCTTCTGTGTCAATACCGGGCAGACGGGAAACGGACTGTGCCACCGCTTCACCAATCTGCTCTGCGGTGATTTTGCGATTTGGCTTTTTCTGCCCTTTGGTCAACTCGGCATATATCTTTTTCACTGCTTGCGAGGTCAATTCACGGTTGGCAGACAGATCGTTACCGACCTCTTTCTTTACTGCTTGCACAGCAGACATGAACGAGCGTTGGATTGCAGTAAGGTCTGCCTGATATGTCGGGGTCTGCAATTTCTTTACATCGTCAACTGCTTCCGGTTGGCTTTTCAGCATACCGGCGACAGTTGCGTACAGCTGATTCTGTGCCGCAAAACCCTTGGCAAGTTCGTCATCCAAGTAACCGGATATCAGATTTGTGGTGTTGGCAAACTCCGGATTTTCAAGCAGCGCATTGACCACCCGCGGATTCACCTTGTGGGTATACAGATTTCTCGCCGCCTGCACCGACAGGCCAAGCTCGGCAATATCATAATTCAGGCGGTCAGGGGTATCGACCTCGCCAAGCAGGAAGTCGGTGGAGACATTGAACACACGGGCAATGCGAATGATATTTTCGTCACCCAGCTTGTCCGTCTTGCCGCTGATGAAACGGCTCAAAGAACTTTCCGAACAGCCGATGCGAGTAGCAAGCTCAGCCTGTGTGACTTTTCTGGATTTCATCAAGTCCTGTATGCGGTCACGGATTTTTCCGGGGAGATAAGTTTGTTCCATTGCGGCACCTCCTTGAATTTATTCTTCGTCTTCGTCGGTTTCGCTCGGTTCTTCCGCAACAATATTGAAAGAGAATTGATCTTTCTCAAAACCGAATTCAGCCAACAGGTTTTCAATAAATCGAATGCATGACCACGCCGACAGATTGGCTTCCAAATAGATGCCATCAGTCACTTTCCACGGCCAGCGCATACCCGATCCATCAAGATTCAAATGCACATGCTTCCGCTTTGTAGAGTTGAAGGAATAATTGTTTTCTGCCAATGTCTGCAATTTGCCGGGGCTTTTCTTGTCCAACAGTTTGATAACGTCCAGCAGCATCAGTGCATACTTGTTTTGACGATACGTTTCACCGAACAATTTGAAGGAGACAAGCTTCTTTCCTGTGACTTCATCATAGTTATCGAGCGTTAATGTTTCTATGTATTCAAATTCTATCGAATCATCAAGAATACGTTCAATTTTGTATCTTGTCAAAACAATTCCTGCAAGGCGTTTTGCTCTGGCTTGAATGTCTGCAACATTCCAGCTCTCTTTATCCAAGACATCGCTGTTCAAAATAACTGCCTTTGAATTTTCACGGATGATATCCTGTTTCTCGGCAAAGCTCTTGTTTGACAGCTCAGAATTATATCCGGTAACGGAAAGATTGCCGAGTGTGTGGAGATATTCTTCGTGTTCTTCGGGACGGATATGGCTCCAGTCCGCACTCAACGTCTGAGGCATGATATGTTCGATGGTAAGGTTCTCAGCTTGCAGGATTTCTTTGCCGTCACCATTTTCAATATCCAACAGGAGGAAACGACACAATGCGTTGTTACCATAGATATTTGCTTTTTGCAATGCTCTCTCAAATTCTGCCGCAGAAGGAATGACATCTTTCGAAGAAACCGTAAACAGGAACTTATTGAGCGTTTCATAATACTTTTGCTTGTTGGATGCCACTTTGAAAATACGGTTGTACAGATAAGTAAACAATCCTCGCAGGGTGTTGGAAGGAACACCGCAAACCATTCTGCGTAATAGGTATGCAAGGATGAATTGCAGAATCTTTTCTACAGTTTCTTCGGTAATGACTCCCTGATGATAGTCGTCAAATACATGCAGCAAGAAGGGATAGCAAGTAGTCTGATTTAACACACGCAAACGGTACAGCAGTTTGTTGATACGGTCAGAATACTTGTCGCTGCCGTAAACAAAGGCTCCGAAAATCTCTGCGTAGTACCGCAGCTCCTTCAAAATGTTTTCCTGCGAATAGCCGCTGTCCTTGAACAACTTCACGAAACTGTTGTAAAGCTGTCTGCTATTTACGGGCTTACTGGTCTTATAAACGATATACTGCATGAAGAACGCATCCAAATTGGAGTAATCCATTTTGTTGCGGAGCGTTTTTTCAATGTACAGCCAGTAGTTTTCATACAGCTTCTCTTGGTCATCTGCATTCATCAGCAGGTAATTTCGAATGAGGTCAGCGTTGGACAGCTCCAAACCGGTAGAATTGATGCTTTCAAAAATAACTTGCGGATCATCTTCGCCCTTGGTGAGAACAATTTCAACGATCTCCAGTTTTGTCAGTGCATCAAGCACATGAGACGGATTGATGCCCTTTTCTGCCCAGCGCTCAAAGCGCTCTTTGCAGAGCATAAAGTTATGGTAGATATGAGTATCCTCATCCATTTCATCAATCTTGTCTTCCAACAGGAGAAGGAATTGATTGTTGTCTGATTTGATGGGCTTCAGCTTAACCTTGAATTCCTCGTCGCAGTATTTGTTGTGCAGATACTGTTCTTCAATTTCGTGATAGCAATCATCGCCAACACTTTCTGCGACAACGGAAAGCGCTTTCAAAATAAGCATCAAAGTTGTCAGACGCTGCTGACCGTCTATGATGATGTATTCCCGCAATGCAAAACCGCCGCTTTTAGCAGCCATAAATACGATTGTCCCAAGAAAATGCTTGTCGCCGCTTTGCATGATGCCGTAGATATCGTCCAACAGGCGGTTACAGTTGGATTCAGACCAGTCATAATTACGCTGATATACGGGAATACGGAACAAAACTTTATTTGTTCCTATAAAGTCTCTGAGCATCCATAGTTTATGTGCATCCATAGTTGTGTCCTCATTTCAGTTTGTACTTCTTTGCCGCGCCTCTGCCGATAATTTCGATCAATCCATTTTCATTCATCTGACGGGCGAGCAGATAGGCTCTCGTCTTTTTGACGTTCAGCAGTTCCTGCAGATCTTCGTCGGTCATTTCGCCGTACTCTGCCAGATAATCCATCACAGTTTTCATCTGGGGTGTGATGGCTGCAGTGGCTTTGCCGGTTGTCGCCGGTGCATCTTCGCTTGCAGCACTGGCAGCATTCATATTCGGCAGTACAATTTTGAAAGCATTGGTCGTTGCCTCGATAGTGGGCTGTACAGGACTGTTTTCGTACAGCTTGAAAATACGTCGAATACCTGTACCGTAACTTTCAATCAGACGCAGACGGTGAAATATTTCTGCCAGTTTCTTGTTCCTTGGCTGAGAAACGCCGATGCGAATATCCTCAGTAGAAAGGCCAGGGAGAAGTCCGCCAAGCGAAATAAACTCCATCTTTCTGTCATTCACATTGATGATGATGCTGCCGCTGAATCCGTAATCACGATGCACAAGAGCGTTGAGCAGAGCTTCACGAATAGCTTCTTCGGGGTAATCCTGCTTATCCGTGCGAACAACTCCTTTGATCGTGGAAACAGTCTTATTGCACAGAGCAAGATAGTTTATCGCATCATCAAGCTGCTTGAACACGGAACCTCCGAACTCCTTGCTGTCACGGAACTCTGTGCAGAATTCATCTTTGAATACGGCAATTTTGGTCGTGTGATGGCATTGGTCTGAAAGCAGCAGAGCGAGGTTGGTGTAAATATCGTTCTGCGTGATGCCAAGCGCACGATATTTCTCGACGGAAAACTCCACACCGTAGCGCTGGAATGCAGTTTTGGCAGCATCAAAGGTCAATTCCTGTTCCAAACTGCGGGAATCTTCGTAGGTATCTCCGTCTGATTCTTTTATCATCTGGCGAATCTGTTCGGGGGAAGCCTGCACACTGGACGCACCTTGGCGAATATAAACGCCGGTAGGCTTCATACCCTTGGATTTCAGATAGTAGGGCTTATAGCTGCCTTCGCCGACTTCAATCCGAATTACCTTATTATCCTGGAGGACATACCGCACGAACATGGTCACATCCGGTGCGATTGCATCACGGATGCCGTTGGTCAGACGGGTATAGGTTTCATCCACATTGTCAATGCCAATCAGATTGCCTTTATCATCAATACCGAGATAGATCACGCCGCCGTCCGTATTTGCAAATGCGATGACCTCCTTGTAAATGTCATCGATCATCTGAGATTTATATTCAATGCGCTCGCTTTCATATTGCATATACAACACCTCCATTGTAGCTTACTTATATTATACTCATATTTTCATGATTTTCAATAGGCTGGAGTGAAAATTCACCTTTTATTCACTCGCTGTTGTGAAAATCGCTTTTACTTCAACTCGTTGCCCTTCCGCACTTGCATTTCTGCAAGAAACGCGGGAGGGCTTTTTTGATTTCTTGCAATACCTCCTGATTTTTTCGGTCTAAGGCTTTTTCTCCGTATATTCAGTTGACAAAGAAATTTGTCGGAAATATCGAAAGGAGAAATACGTATGACAATTTTTGAAGCCGTCAAATCCATGGTCACGCCGAGAATGGCGGCAGAACATTTCGGCCTGAATGTCAGCCGAAACGGGATGGTCTGCTGCCCTTTTCACGACGACCAGCATCCGAGCATGAAGCTGTATGAGGACCACTACCATTGCTTCGGGTGTCAGGCAAACGGTGATGTGATTGCATTCACATCGAAGCTGTTCGGCATCACACCACTGGAAGCAGCGCAGAAGCTTGCCGCTGACTTTGGCATCCGTGAAGACAGACCGTCTGTACTGGCGAAGCTAAAGATGTATACGACACAGGCTGAGAACGAAAAGCTTTGTTTTCGGGTGCTCAGCGAGTATCTGCACATTCTGCAGGATTGGAAAAAAAGGTACGCACCGCAGGCACCGGAGGAGGAGCCGGATGACCGTTTCGTGGAAGCCTGTCATATGTTCGAATGTACGCAGTATATGCTGGATCTGTTGACCATTGGTTCACATGAAGAAAAGGCAGAACTGGTAAAAGACATGATGAAAGATAACAAAATCACACTTCTGCAGGAGCGCCTGCAGGAAATCAAGGAGGAAATGAATGAGTAAACATGAGTGCGCCGGTGAATTACCTTTTTGGTATGACGGCAAATCTTTGAATGAAGTCGGATTCTGTGAGGAGTTTCTTCAGCAGCATCCGATGGTGTGTGTGGGCGGCAGTTTCTTCACCAAGGATGGCCGTATCACCGACGAAGAAAGTGTCCGCAAGAAAATCTATGAAATGCTTCGCCCTTTTCTCACCTGCGGCCTTGCAAAACGGGCATCGGGACTTCTGGAAATGGTGAAACTGGAAGCCTATGTTCCCAACCTCCCGGTACACGAAGATCGAATCCATGTGGCGAACGGCACACTGTTTCTCGGCGGCAAGTTTCGCGCAGAAAAGGAATTCTGCCGTAACCGTCTGCCGGTCAAATATGATGCCAATGCTCCGCAGCCAGTCACATGGCTGCATTTTTTATCGGAACTTTTGGAGGACGAGGACATTCTTACTTTGCAAGAGTACCTCGGCTATTGCCTTCTTCCCACTAACCGCGGGCAAACCATGATGCTGCTGAAAGGCAACGGCGGTGAGGGCAAAAGCCGCATCGGGGTTGTGATGCAGAAGATGCTGGGTGACAACCTGAAAAACGGCAGCATTGCCAAGGTGGAGCGTAGCCCTTTTGCCAGAGCTGATCTGGAGCATCAGCTTGTGATGGTGGACGATGACATGAAGATGGAAGCTCTGAAATCCACCCACTATCTCAAGTCGCTGATTACGGCTGAAATGCCCATGGATTTGGAGCGCAAGGGCGAGCAGAGCTATCAGGGCAAGATGTACGTCCGGTTTCTTGCCTTTTCCAACGGCGATCTGGAATCGCTCTACGACCACTCGGACGGCTTTTACCGCCGCCAGCTCATTTTGTCGGTGAAGAAAAGGCCGCTGAACCGGGAGGATGACCCCTTTCTCGCGGACAAGCTCTGTGGCGAGATCGAGGGCATCTTCCTCTGGTGTCTCGAAGGTCTGCGCCGCTTGCAGGCCAATAACTTCCGCTTCACCGAAAGTTCGCAGACAAAAGCAAACCGTGAGGATGCGCGCCGCGAGGCCGACAATGTGCTGCTGTTCCTCCGCTCCGAGGGCTACATTCGCCTGAAAGCCGACAGCGCCATCCCGTCCGCCGCGCTGTACGGCATCTATTGCCTGTGGTGCAACGACAACGCCTACAAGCCGCTTGCCGCGCGGACGGTGAGCATGACCCTCAAGAAGCACGCCGATGAGTTCGGCCTGGAGCACGACAACCATATTCAGAACGCCCTCGGCAAGCGGGTCAACGGCTTCTGGGGCATCGAGGCGCTGGTCGCGCCGCCGGTTGTATGAGAACAGACACAAAATTCTCCATCCCATCCATCCAAAGCATCCGGGATGGATGGGCGGATGGGATGGATGTTTTCAAGTTTACCTGCGAAGGAGGATGCAATGGGAAGAGTTTATTATAAGGAGCTGCCACTGTTTCACTTGTACGACAGCGATTTGGCCGGCACGCAGAAGCTGCTGATGACGCTGCTTCTGGTGGATCGGTACGACATTTACGAGCTGAGCTGCCTTGCGCGGATGTGTCCGGAGGACGTGACTACCGATCTGGCGGAGCTGAAACGGAAGGGGTATCTGCAAGACAAGTGAAAACCGGAAAGAAATTTGCGCGGCGGCGAAACGATTCCGCGAAACCGTGCTGCTCGGAATCGAGTACCGGCTTCACGGATGCGCATGGGTTTGCACGGTTTCCTGCGAAGTCACGTGGTTCCGGAAAGTCGATACCCCTCACTTATGAAGAGAGCATTGCCCGCCGCTTTTCCAGCAGATTTCAGGAAAACAGAATATTACATCACACAGCGAAGCAGGTTTTCGGAAACGCAAACCTGCTTCGCTGTTTTCATCACGAGAATTTGGGAGGATTTTATGAGCATCAGAAATGAGATTAAGGCGCAGATCGTCCGCGCCGGATTTACCATGCAGGAGCTGGTTGACCGTCTGGCCGAGGAATATGACTGGAGCGATAGCGTGTCCAACCTGTCTGCCAAGCTGCAAAGAGAGAGCATCCGATACAAGGAAGTTGTGGAGCTGGCCGATGTGCTGGGCTATGACATAGTATGGCAGAAACGGAGGGATAACCGATGAAAGCACAGTATGCCATTCTTCGCTTTGCCAAGTACAAGGGACCGGAGATCGGTCGCATTGAGTCCCACAACGAGCGCACTAAGGAGAAGTACGCCAGCAATCCCGATATTGACACCTCCCGCAGCCACCTTAACTTCCATCTGGTATTCCCGGAACGCAAATACCGTGCGGAGGCCGAAAAGCAGATTGCTGAAGCAGGCTGCCGCACCCGTTCCGACAGCGTGCGGGTGGTGGAGGTGCTAGTGACGGCCAGCCCGGAGTTCTTCAAGGGCAAGAAGAAAGCTGAAATCAAAGCCTACTTTACAGTGGCGCTGGACTTCATTCAAAAACATCAGTCAAAAGACACGATCATATCCGCCGTGGTGCATATGGACGAGAAAACGCCCCATATGCACCTTTGTTTTGTCCCGCTGACGGAGGACAAGCGACTCAGCGCCAAAGAGATCGTGGGCAACAAGAAAAAACTGACCTGGTGGCAGGATGAATTCTGGAAGCACATGGTCAAGAAGTATCCCGATCTGGAACGTGGTGAGAGTGCCAGCGAAACCGGACGCACTCACATCCCGCCGAGGCTGTTCAAGGAGGCCGTGCACCTGAACCGAATGAAGGATCAGATCATGGCGATTCTGAATGACAGCAACCCCTTCAATAAAAAGGCCAAGGCAGAGGAATTGGAAACGCTGCTGGACAAGTACGTTCCCGGTGTAGAGGCCATGAGGACAAAGCTGAAAAAGTATGACAAGACCTACAAGGAGCTGACCGCAGAAAATGCGGAACTGGAAAAGGAACTCAACTCTGCATCCCGTGAGAGCATTCAGAAAAAAATGGAGATTCAGCGCAAGCTTTCCGAGCTGGATGAGCTTCGCCGCACCGTAGATTCCATCCCCGATGCCGTAATCCGGGAATACACCGAGCAGAAATATGTGCATCATGGTCGAATGAATCAGGAAATCTGAGGCAATAATAAACACGAAACGGAGGAATTCTATGGCAGAAATCAAGGAAATGAAGCCGGGCATGACTGAACAGAAAAAGCAGGCTGTCATCGAACAGCTCTGGCTGACTTATTACAATGATACGCTATTTGCAAAGGGGCTGATCACGGAAGAACAGCGCAATAAGATGCGTTTGATGATCAGGAGCCGTACTGCTGCAAAGGCGCGATAAAATAAATAGGGCGGCAATCGTGAGATACGGTTGCCGCCCAAACTTTTTTTGACAACTTTTAAGATCATCTTGAAAAGTTCATTTGTTTGCGATATAATATTTGCAGATGATGATACAGCGAACTTTTTAGAAAGGAACCATTATGGATATACATTCTGTCAGACAACAGCTGCGGATGAAAAGCATCTACGATATTCCGCTTCGGGTAACCTACTATGCCCGTGTTTCCTCAGAATCGGATGAGCAGCTGAACTCTCTGGGCAACCAGATCAGTTATTACGAGGATTTCATCAGGAAGAACGCTGCGTGGACATTCGTGCCGGGATATATTGACGAGGGACTGTCCGGTATCTCCACCAAGCGCCGTGAGAATTTCAATCGCATGGTAGACGATGCCGAGACCGGTAAATTTGATCTTGTCATCACGAAGGAAATCTCACGCTTTGCCCGTAATACGCTGGACTCCATCCAGTATACCAGACAGCTCCTGAATGCGGGAGTCGGTGTCTTTTTCCAGAACGACAACATCAATACCTTTGACGAGGACTCCGAGCTTCGTTTGTCCATCATGTCCTCCATCGCACAGGACGAACTGCGGAAGCTCAGTTCCCGTGTGAAATTCGGGCATCAGCAGGCCATCAAGCAGAATGTAGTGCTGGGCAACAGCCGCATCTTTGGATATATCAAAAAGGATGGCCGTTTGGTTATAGATGAAGATCAGGCGGTGATGGTTCGGCAGCTGTTTGAACTGTATGCCACCGACGAATACTCCATGAAACAGCTTGAAACACTGTTCTGGGAAAAGGGGTACCGTAACCACAACGGCAAGAAAATAGCCCACTCCACCATGTCGGGCATGATCTCCAATCCGAAATACAAGGGCTACTATGTGGGCAATAAGGTCAAAGTAGTGGATATGTTCACCAAAAAGCAGAAATTCCTCCCGCCGGAAGAATGGGTCATGTTCAAGGATGAAACGGGAGAAATCGTACCGGCTATCGTTTCCGAAGAACTGTGGGAGCAGGCTAATGCCGTACTTCGCAGGAGAAGCGAGGATGTGAAGAACCGTCAGGGTGTCTGCAACCACGCCAACCTCCTGACCGGCAAACTATTCTGTACCCATTGTGGTACACCTTACTACCGCCGTGACTCCGTGGACAGGCAGGGTAACAAAAATTCCAAGTGGGTCTGCTCCGGGAAAATTAACAACGGTAAGGACAGCTGTGATTCCATCCCCATCTACGAAAAAGAACTGATCCCTGTACTCTTTGAGGTGTTCCGTGATACAAAAGAAGCCTCCGCTGCTATGCTGGAAGAATACGATCGGATGTACCGTGCCATGACCAGCGACAGCAATATTGAGAAGAAAATCGAGTCAGCACAGGCAACCATTGAGCTGACCCTGAAAAAGAAAAGCAAGCTGCTGGAACTTGTTGCTCTGGACAGTATCACCCCTGCTGATTTTAAGTCCATGACTGCCCAGTGCAACGCCGACATCAAGGCCGCTGAACAGGAACTTGCCGAGCTTCGTGAACAGCAGGAATCCAGTGAGGAGTTCCGCAGCAATATGGAGCGTATCCGCAAGGTGCTTCGGGATGCCGAGCGTGACTGTCAAAACGGCGAGATCACCAAGGAATTTATCGATACCTTTATTGATAAAATCTTTGCTACGCCGGAGGGTGACGGCACCATGCGGCTGGACATCAAGATTTTCACGGGTGAAAGCTGCGAAAAGTATCTGCAGAAGCTAAAAAGAAAAGCAAATCTCGAAGGTCGTACGGGTCACACGTTCAAGAAGATGATCGAGTCCTACGAGAAGAACCTGTAAGCGTCTGCGCAGAAGGAACTTCTCTGGAAAAAGGAAGAGCGGACGGCTGTCCGCTCTTCCTTTTTTTCACAGGATATGCTATAATACCACGTTACTTACTTGTTCTGATTTTCGGCAAAAGAAACGGCCCGGGGGAGGGATTCGTATGGAAAATATCCATCAGGGACATCGTGAAAAAATGCGGCAGCGTTTTCTGAAAAGCGGGCTGGAGGGCTTCGCAGATCACGAAGCACTGGAGCTTTTGCTGTATTACGCCATCCCCCGGCAGGACACCAACCCCATCGCCCACCGGCTCATGGATCGCTACGGCTCCCTGACCGCCGTGCTGTCAGCCCCGGCGGAGGATCTGAAAAAAGTGGAAGGCATCGGCGAGAGCGCAGCGGTGCTGCTGAAGGTGGCGGGGCAGATCGGCCGCAAGGCCCGCCTGGCGGACGCTGTTCAGAGCTGTCCCATGACAGATGTGGAAACTGCGGGTGCCTACTTGCTGGAACGGTACGCCGGGGAGACCCACGAGATCGTTTACGAATTGTGCCTGGATCGAAAGGGCAAGCTGTTAGCCTGTAAGCGGCTCAATGACGGCGGGGCGTCCTCCGCCGCGCTGGACATCCGAAAGGTGGTGGAGAATGCCATCCTCACCTCTGCCAGTACGGTGATCCTGGCACATAATCATCCCAGCGGCATTGCGCTGCCCTCGGACGATGACTGCGCCGCCACCACCCGCGCAGCGCAAGCCTTGCAGACCATCGGCGTTGCATTGGCGGACCACATCATCGTGGCGGATGACGATTTTGTATCCATGGCCCAGAGCGGCTACCTGACCTCGTGGGAGCACCTGTGACCGGGCGGTTTCCTGTGGATGATGTGATAGAACAAATGTTTGAAATTTAAGAAAAGCTGTGGTAGAATAACCGGGAAACGGGGAGAGCCACAGACT
>ULTP01041172.1_pt1 | contig 16092 bp, 14 predicted proteins | sample 1957721 | NCBI WGS metagenome assembly ULTP01 (sample SAMEA4835737, study PRJEB28245) | human gut metagenome | biome: gut microbiome; material: fecal sample | place: Denmark | collected 2008 | reverse complement strand
CTGAATCGCGCGAAAGGGTCAAGGGACGAAGTCCCTTGCAGAGTCCAGAGGCAGCGCCTCTGGTGGGAATCCAAGGGGCAACGCCCCTTGGCGTCAGGAGGTGAAAGTCCCATGGAGACACCAATCCGCGTGGTCATCGCGGACGATAATGCCGATATGCGGCGCATCGAACGCATGATGATCAGCCGCGCAGAGGGTTTTGAAATCGTGGGGGAGGCGGAGGACGGCGTGCAGCTGCTCACCCTTGTGGAGCAGGAAAAGCCCCAGCTCGTTTTCCTCGATGTCGAAATGCCCGGCAAAACCGGCGTGGAGTGCGCGCGGGTGATACAGGACATGAACCCTGCGATTGTGCTGATTTTCGCGACGGCACACGATGAGTATATGGGCGACGCCTTTGAGGTGTACGCCTTCGATTACCTGCTCAAGCCCTTCAAGAAGGAGCGCGTGATGCAGACGCTCGAACGCGCGAAGAAGCGCATCCGCCATCAAACCGACGGTGAAACGCCCCTGCCCGTGCACCCCACGCCCCACCCGGTCAGCGGACGGCTGATGCTCCACCATAAGGATGGCGTGTCGTTCCTGAATGTCAGCGACATCGTGCTCGTGCAGCGTGAAGACCGCACGACCGTGTTTTACACCGCGTCCGGCGAGCGATATGTTACGTCCGATTCGCTCTCTGACACGGAAGCACGGCTTGACTCATCCATCTTCTTCCGCTGCCACAAAAGCTACATCATCAACCTCAACCACATCAAAAACATCACCCCCTATGGGCGCTGGACGTACATCGTCCATTTGCAGGGGACGGAGCAGGACGCACTCATCACGCATGAAAAGTACGAGGAATTGGAGAAAATGTTCTCCTGACCTGCTTGACAAGATTGGTGCGCTGTGCTATCATAGAAATGCGGTTAGAAAACACTAACCGCAAATTTTTGACCGGATGGTTAGCGAAAACTAACCGCAAGGAGGAAAACATGAAGCACCCTGTGAAGAAAATCATTTCCCATCTGCTGATGTTCGCCCTTGTGCTGTGCGTGGCGATTGCGCCCAGTCTGGCTGAGAGCAAACCCGATTGCCTGCAAACGATCAGCGGGGAAAACGGCACGACGTACAGCAATTTGTTCGATGTGATTTTGTCTGACGACTACGACAGCGTGTGGGAAGAACACTGCAAGGCGATTGTGGGCGAGGAGAACGCGGCAGAAGCAGTCGAGATGCTCAAATCCTTCATCAGCGGCGACGTGTATGGCGACGACGCGGTGGCGCTGTACGGCGACGGCTCGGAGGGCTTCATCTTCGACTGCTGGTATTTGAACGATGTCAAGTCCTTCACCATGAACGGCGACGAGATTACCATCAATAAGCTGGATGGCACAAGCGAAACGCACAAGTACCGCTGCATCGGCACCTACCAGATTGGCGCGGACGAAACGATGACATGGGGAGGCGAGACATTCTGCCCGGCGTTTGACTGCGAGGTGTATCAGGCAACTGACGATGCGGGCGACTTCACCTACTTCTTTTTCCGCGACGACACGATGGAAACGACCTACCACATCGAGTTCCGCTATGGCAGCGATTTGGCGGCGCTTCAGCAGTACATGAAGGGGCGGTATGCCTACTGGCTGGCAGCTGGCATCGACGCGAACGCTGACGCGGAAACGATTGACAACGTGATCGCACTCTTCTGCACCGAGAACCTCAGCGCGGAAGAATAATCGGTATCAAAAAAAGGCGGAAATCCATAGCGATTCCTGCCTTTTTGCGTTTTGGGGATTACACCGCGCCGATATCCGCCTGCCACATGGCGAACACGTTGTCTGCCGATTCGCCGTTTGCAATCTCGGTGATGTAGTCCACCATCTCTTCCATCGTGTCCAGCGCCAGCGCCGTGTATGCCAGCACGTTGTTGCGATCCCAATCGGTGATGTTCTCCGGGTCAACAGAGAGGAAAATCTCGTACGCCGCGTACCACACGTTGTCCGACTTGATGACCATCAGCTTGCCGACATACAGCGTGCTGTTGACCCTGTTGAAGAAGGAAATCACCTGCGGCACAAGCGCCTCATCAAGCGGATTGGAGTAGCTGACGTTGATGGTGACGGCATCGCTGTACGCGTCAAAGATAACATCCGCGTCGCCCAGCGAGTTCTTGTCCAGCGCATAGCCAAGATAAATGCGGTAGCTTTCCTCGTCGGCGGTCATCTCCAAATCGACCGACTTCAGCTCATCCAGCAGCATGTTGTAGAGGTTCTGGCAGGCGGCGTCATCATCCGCCAAGGAGAGCGTCGGCACAAGTGCCAGCGCAAGCACAAGCAGCAGAGAAAACAGCTTTTTCATCAGGAAAGCCCTCATTTCCGGCGAAATTCGCCAAGTTTCTTCCATTATAGCATGGGTCAGTGCGACGTGCAAGGGATTTTTGCGGTCATTCCGCTGACGAATCGGCATACCACATAGCAAACACGTTTTCGGGCGTTTCGCCGTTTGCCAGTTCGGTGATGTAGTCGACCATTTCCTCCATCGTGCCCAGCGCCAAATACATGTACGCCAGCACGTTTTCGCGCGCCCATGTGCTGATATCATCCGGATTCGCCGACACGAAGATTTCGTACGACGGATGCCACCCGTCGCTGGACTGACTGACCACCATCTTGCCGACATAAACAGCGCAGTTGATGTCGTTGAAGAGGGAAATCACCTGCGGCACAAGCGCCTCGTCAATAGGCTTGCCGTAACCAACACCGATAGTGAAACCGTCGCTGTGCGCGTCAAAGATGACGACGGCGTTGCCCAGCGCGTTCTTCTCCAGCATATAGCCCAGATAGATGCGGTTGATATCGTCGTAGGGGGTCATCGACAAATTGGCTGCCGTCAATTCTTCCAGCAGCATGTTGTAGATGTTCTGCGTCGCGCCGCTGCTTTCATCCGCGAAGGAGAGCATCGGCACGAGCGCCAAGGAGAATGCCATCAGCAGAGAAAGCAGCTTTTTCATCAGGAAAGCCCTCATTTCCGGCGAAATTCGCCAAGTTTCTTCCATTATAGCATGATGGACTGCGCCGCGCAAGTATCATCCGCGGCATAATGGGGCAGAATGACCGCGGAGGATGAGAATATGCTGACGATTTTTCTGCGTTCGGTGATTTTGTATGCCGCGTCCCTGCTGGCGATGCGCGCGATGGGCAAGCGGCAGGTGGGGCAATTGCAGCCGTTTGAGCTGGTCGTGGTCATTATGATTGCGGAGCTGGCGGCGACCCCGATGGGCGGTGTGGGCATTCCGATTCTCTACGGCTTGCTGCCGATGGCGGCGCTCGTCGTGTGCCATGGGCTGCTGACGGCGCTGTGCATGAAGTCTGAGCGCGTGCGGGTGTGGCTCTGCGGGCAGCCGACGGTGCTGGTGCGCAACGGCGTGATTTGCGAGAAGCAGATGCGGGCGTGCGCGGTGGATTTGAACGACTTGATGGAAGCCATGCGCGCCGGCGGCATCCTTGACCCGCTGGAGGTCGGCACGGCGGTGCTCGAACCGGGCGGGAACATCTCCGTCTTTCCGAAGGCGGACAGCCGCCCGCTTATGCCCAGCGACTTGGGCAAGATGCCGCCGAAGGAGGGGCTTCCGCTGCCGCTGATTTTGGACGGCGAAGTACAGACGGAAAACTTGCAGCGCGGGCAGTTGAGCCTCAGCTGGCTGATGGGGCAGATTCGCGCGCTGGGGTTTGAGGGCGCGCAGGACGTGCTGCTGCTGTGCCTGAACACGCAGGGAATGCTGCTGGCGCAGGGGAAGGGGCGGACGCAGGTGCAGACGCATCAGGCGCTGCCGCCGCAGAAGGTGGTGTGGTGAATGAAGACCGGGGTGTGGATTTCGCTGATTCTGCTTGCGATGACGATTGGGCTGGGTATGTGGAGCGGGGAAGAGGTGCGCGCGCTGTCCGAGGAATACGCGGCGAGCGCTGAAGAACTGCGGACACTCGCGGAAGCGGAGAATTGGGCGGGCGCGGAGGCATCGCTGCAAAAATGCCAGAGCGTGTGGAAACAAAAAGTGCCGTGGCTGCAAACGCTCATCAATCATGATGATGTGGATGCAGTGACCACGGCACTGAAAAAAATCGAAGCAGGGATTTCGTCGCGCGAACTGCCCTTGTGTCTGGAGGCGTGTGCCGAATTGGGGGAACACGCCGAGCATCTGTATCATCGCGACGCGCTGACATTGGGCAATGTGTTGTAAGCACCGCGGGTACTTCATGGCTAAACACGCGGACACAGCATGAAGAAGTCACCCACTCAATCGCGCGAAAGGGTCAAGGGACAACGTCCCTTGCAGAGTCCAGAGACAGCGTCTCTGGTCGCCTCCGCAGAGGCGAAATTTCTTACGTTCCCGACTGCACGGTAATCAAGTGAATTTCCGGCTGGCAGAATAACCGCGCCGGGAAGCCTGTTGTGCCGACACCGCGCGAAATCAGCAGCCACGAACGGTTTTCCAGCAAAAGACCGCTCTCGTAGCGCGACGGTACGCCGTTGAAGTTGAACGCTTCTTCCAGAAACGGAATCTGCCCGCCGTGCGTGTGCCCGAACAGCCCCAAATCAAACCAGTTCCCGCGTCCGTTGCGGTCGGTCAGGAGGAGCGAAGACGAAATCGCCGACGGGTTGTGCGCCAGAAAGATGACGAAATCCTTCGAGTTGACTTGCGCAGCCACGCTCTTCGCATCGTCCATCTCCGTGCTGACGTCGTCGATGCCTGCAATGTAGATGTCGCTCGTGCCGATGCGCAGGGTCGCGACTTCGTTGCACAGCAGCGTCACCCCCGCTTTGGACATTTTGTTCCGCAGTGTGGATGGCTCCTCGCCCTTCTCCAACGGGCTGCGGTCGCATTCGCCCACGACGGCGTACACCCCGTAGTTGCTCGAAATGCGCCGCGGCAGATCCTCGAAAAACGCTGCCGCTGACCACTTGTCGCGCGCGTAATCGCCGCCCAGCAGCACAATGTCCGCATTCAGCGCATTGATGCGGTTGATGAGCGACGACAGCCGCGCGTCCGAAAACATCTGTGCCCCGTAGTGGATGTCGGAGACGTAGACGATGCGCAGCTGCCCAATGCTCGCAGGCAAATCCTCGCAGGTGATGGCGGTCTGTGTCGTTCGCAAGGTGTACGGCTCGACAAACGGGTACAGCACGCACAGAATCAGCGCCAGAATTACCAGCCGCTTTGTCCACCGCCGCCGCTTCTCGCTCTGCGGCTGATACGCGCCCGCCCGCTGGGAGACATAGGGTTCGTCGTTGTCGCCGGGAAAGAGCCAGCTTTTGCGCATGGCGGAAACCTCCTTTGTCGGGGGGGACATCATCAAAACAGCTTCGGAAACAATCAACGATGGGAGCGGAAACCGAAGGGTGGAGGGGTGATCGGGACCCCTCCTCGCGCCTGCAGGCGCGAAATCCCTGCTTACGCCAGCAGCAGCATCAGCGGCAGCGTCAAAATCGAGAATGCTGTTGACAGCGCCACTCCGCGCGAAGCCAGCGAATTGTCGCAGTGGTACATCTCGCTCTGCATGGCCGTCGTCGCCGCGCAGGGCATGGCGGTGCAGATGTACAGCACGCTCACCACCGCCGCGGGCAGACCCGTGAAGCGCAGCAGCAGCACCGCCGCCGGGAAGATAATCAGCCGCAGCGCACACGCCAGCAGCAGCTTCCAGTCCTGCAGGTGTGCGAAGCGAAGATCAATCAGCCGCGCCCCGATGACGAACATGGCAAGCGGCGTCGTCACATTGCCCATCATCGACAGCGCGTCGTTGATGAAACCCGGCAGCCGCCAGCCCGTCAGGAACAGCACAAGACCAACAATCACCGCAATCAGCGACGGGTTTGTCAGCAGCTTCTTGGGCTGAATCGCGCTGATGCCGCCGAAGAAGAACGAGCCGAACGTCCAGCACATCAGGTTGAACGCGCCGACGAACACGACGGCGTAAATCAGCATATCCTCGCCCAGCGTTGCAATGACGACCGGGTAGCCCATGTAGGCGCTGTTGGACAGCATGGACAGGTTCGTCAGCACGCTGCGGCGCTCGTTCGGCTCACTGCGGTAGAGAAAGTAGGCAATCAGCCCGCTCAGAATCATGATGGCAAGGCTGATGAAGAACACGAGAATCAGGTCATGGATCAGCTCCGGACTGGCATCCTTCTGCAAGCCGTAGAGCGTCAGGGCGGGGAGGGCGAAGTAGAGGACGATTTTGTTGAGCGTGGAAATGCCGTTTTCATCAACGAGCTTCCCCTTCGCCGAGAAGAAGCCGCAGAAAATCAGCAGAAACAGGGTGATAACCTGCAAAAAGACAGCCATAAACTACATCCTTTCTGAAATGCGTATTGACAAGCGCAAGTCGATATTGTACACTATTTCAGAAGAATGTCAAGGGAATCATAGCATATTTCCTTGAAAAATGGAGGAAGAAAAAATGGCTGATTTCCGCACCTTTGACCCCTGCAATCTGCTTGCGCCCGTTCCGGCGGTGATGGTTAGCTGCCGTGCGCCTGAAGCGGATGCCAAGCCCAATATCGTTACTGTCGCGTGGGTCGGCACGGTCAACAGCGAACCGCCGATGATGTCCATTTCGGTACGCGGCAACCGCTTCAGCCATGACCTGATTGCGAAGAGCGGCGAGTTTGTGGTGAATCTGGTGGATGAAGCCCATTGCAAGGCGCTGGATTTCTGCGGCGTCCGGTCGGGGCGCGACGTGGACAAGTGGCAGGAGTGCCACCTTACGCCCATGCCCGCGCTGAACATGGATTATGCCCCCGCGATTGCCGAATGCCCGGCGTATCTGGCGTGCAAGGTAGTGCAGCAGCTGGAACTGGGCAGCCATACGATGTTCGTGGGCAAAATCGTCGGTGTGCAGGTGCGGGATGACCTGTTTGCGGCGGACGGATCGCTGCATCTGGAAAAGGCGGGGCTGGTGACGTACACGCATGGCACATACCAGAAGGCGGCGGATGTGCTGGGCTTCTTCGGTTACTCCGTCGCGCGCCCGGAGGTACTCAAGCGGCGGATGGACGCGCTGACGAAGTAATACTAATTCTCATCTAAAGCATGTCATTCGCACAGCATCTTTTCCGCCCCGGCTTTGCTTCGTTCCGCTCGCGTGTACCTCCAGTACGCCTCGCTTCACTCAGCTTTGCCGGAACGAAAAATCTGCTATGCTCGATGTCATGTTTTAGAATCGAATTAGTATAAATCCAATTCAAAGGGGGCGGAAGCCCTCTTTTTTGATGCGCTTATTCCGCGCGCCGCCGCTTCGTCGGACGAGACGAGTGAATCCACCGCAGCCTAGAAATCATGTCAAACTGCATTAGCGTATCCTCCAGAATATAAATAGGAAGAAATTCACTCAATGGCGCGCGTCCCAGTCCTCCCGCAGCATCGCCCACAGCTCCACATCGTGGAAATTGCCCTTGTTGAACACCTTGCCGCGCAGTGTCCCTTCGTGGCGCATACCACATTTTTCCATCACGCGCCCGCTGGCAGGGTTGTCGCACTCGTGCATCGCCTCGACGCGGTGGAGGCGCAGAACGGTGAAGCATTCGCGCAGCACCGCTGCCAGCGCTTCGGTCATCAGTCCGCCGTTCCAGCAGGAGCGGGCGAGCGAATAGCCGAGTTCCACCACGCTGTCCGCGTCGCTGTAACTCATGAAGCCAATCGTGCCGACGACGCGGTTCGTTTCGCGCAGCACGATGCCCCAGCTGGACGGCGCGCCGCTGTGGTACTGGCTGATGATGTAGCGCAGGCAGCTGCGCGTATCCGCCATCGACTTGTGCGCATCCCAGAGAACATGCCGAGCGACTTCGGGGTCGCGGGAGTAAGCGAACATATCCGCCGCATCGCGCATCGTCAGCGGACGCAGGAGCAGCCGGTCGGTCGTCAGGCGCGGCAGGGACGCGAAGTAATCCGCTGCGGGAATCGGCTCATTCGGCGGATTGCGGTGGGAGAGCCATTGCCCCAGCTTTTCATACATGGTGGAAGAAACCTCCGATAATTTGCGGCGAAAACGGCGCAAGCGGCACAGGGCGATTCCCTTGCTGACAGCCGACGACAAGCAGATACACGCCCAGCGCCAGCATGAGCAGCATCAGCAGCAGAAAGAGAACATACAGGGGATGACGCTGCTTTTTTCCAGCCATAAAGCACCTCCGTCAGCGAAATTTTCCGAAAAAACGCGCAAAAATCCGTCCACACGATTGCATTTTGATGAAATATTTGTTACAATAAGCGTGGATGGAACAGAACGCGCGTTTCGCACGTTTATTGTTTGCAAGGGGCGGACAGCAGCTGCTGTACCATCAGGAGCGCCAGCGCGGTCTTGCCGTCACGGAACGTGCCGTCCATCACCTTCTGCACCGCGTCAGAAAGCGGCATCCGCAGTGTGCAGACGAACTCATCCTCATCCGGATGCGTCTTTCCAGCGTGCAGCCCCGTCGCCAAGTAGAGGTGGATGCGCTCGTTGCAGAAGCCGGGGGTCGTCTCCAGCACGGTCAGCTTGCGCCAGTGGTCGGCGGTCAGCCCGGTTTCCTCGCTCAGCTCACGCTGGGCGCAGACGAACGGGTCTTCATCCACCCCATCGAGCTTGCCCGCTGGAATTTCCAGCGTCAAGCGGCCAACGGCGATGCGATGCTGGCGGACGAGAATCACGTTCCCGTCATCATCCAGCGCGACAATGCCCGCCGCGCCCGGATGGCACGCCACCTCGCGCAGGGCAGTTTCGCCGTTGGGCAGGCGCACATGCCAATGCTCAACGCGGATAATCTTGCCGGGAAAAACGACTTTCCCATCCAAATACTCTTCCGTCAGCTGCTTGTCGTCCATCATGGTCAATGTCCTCCTCAAACAATAGGATGATTTTCGCCATAGTGATTCGACAAGAGACGCAAAAAATCCTGCGAATCGCAAGGAAAAATGCGGCAGGGTGCGGAAGATTGACAAACCGCGCCGCTGCGGTATAATAGAATGGCATCAGGCCCGCAAAGGGCAGGAGCAAGGAGGAAACCCAACATGAGAAAATCCGGCGTCAAAGGTCTTGGCCGTCTGCTGTCTGTGCTGATGGTGGCGGCGCTGCTGATGACAACCGCGATGGTTCCGGCGCTGGCGCTGGATCGCTGGGAGGACGTCGTCGTGTCCGTCATTTGGACGGATTCGCAGGGACAGCAGCAGACAACGCAGGCGTTCCCCGTGCCTGACAGCGCGGAACATGCGTATTGGGCGACGCTGGATGCGTCCGCCCTTTTCAGCACGGTTCAGGTGCAGGTTGTATCGTCTGACCCGGCGTATACCTTCTACTTGAAAGATTATGCGTCGGAAATCATGTGGACGCAGGATGCGACTGCCCTTGACCCGATGTATTCGTATGAAGTGGATTATTACTGCAACAGCGTCTATGAAGGGATGTTCCCGCTGTACCTCTCGTCGCAGGGAATGCCCGAAACGCCCGCGCAGGAGAGCGTCAACGTGCCGGTGTACTATGTGACGGAGGATGGCCAGCAGCTGGATTTCCAGTACGCAAGCTGCCTGACGAACGCGACTACCCAAGTGTACGCCAATTCCAGTGTTGTGCCGTGGGATTATCTGCTTGTCAAACCTGCGTCCGGTGTGATGGATGTGTTTGTGGACAGCATGGGCAACGCGTCGCCGAGCGAGGTGCGCTTTGTCTACGCCGTGCCGGAGCAGCCGACCGAAGCGCCGACGGAAGTGCCCACCGAAGCCCCGACCGAGCCGCCCGTCATTCAGGCGGAAGTGACCGTGCTGTATCAGCTGGATGACAACGGCACGATTCTGGACACGCAGTATGTGACGCTGAATCAGGGCGACAACTATGTCACCGCCAATAGCGCGATGACTGCTGGGTATCAGCTTGTCGGCGAGGACACGGTGAATGTGTGGGTGGATAACGGCGGCACGGCGAGTGTGAATCCCGTTGTGTTCCACTATGCCACGCCGCAGCCGGTAACATCCAACATCGACGTGTTCTACTATCACGAGAACGGCACGCTGCTGGATCAGCAGTCGCAGACGCTGACCGAGGGCGTGAACTACATCTATACCGCCAGCGACCGCGTGGGCGGGTACGACCTCATCAGCGAAAATCCGCAGACGGTCACGCTGCGTCCTGACGGTACGACCGACTTGGCGAGTGTGTCCTTCTTCTATGCCGACCCGCAGCCGACCGAAGTGAACGTGCCCGTGCATTACCTCAATTCCGAGGGCGAGCCTGTTGCGATGGACGACACGCTGACGCTGGGCGATGGGACGCACCTTGTGACGGCGAATCCGCAGGGCATGGCGGACGGCTATGTGCCGATGCCCGGCACGGAAAGCACGGTGGAAGTGAACGTTTCCGGCGGTATCGCGACGCCGAGCGAGGTGTATTTCTACTATTATATTCCCACGACGGAAGCACCCGCAACCGAAGCGCCGACCGATACCCCCGCACCGACGGACACCCCCGCCCCGCAGACGATGCCGGTGGCGATTCACTACTTCGACATGAGCGGCGTGGAAATTGCCGACCCGGTGGTGAAGGAACTGCTGCCGGGGACGTATCCGATGATTCCGGAGCGCGAAATCCCCGGTTACGAGCTGGACAGCACGCTGACGCAGTTTGACCTGACGGTGGATGCGAACGGCACGCTGTACATGGATGGCGAAGAAATTCCGGCGGATGCGGTCGGATTCTACTATCATCCGGTGCAGACCCCGACGGAGGTTCCCGCGACGGAAGCGCCGACGGACACGCCTGCGCCCGCAACGGACGTGCCTGCGACGGACATTCCGGCGACGGACGCGCCGACCGATACCCCCGCGCCCGCGCAGCAGTTCGTGACCGTCACCATCCGCTACTACAACACGCTTGGCGAGGAGATTGCTGACGCAAGCGTGGCGGAGCTGATGCCGGGAACGTACCACGTCACGCCCGCGTATGACAGCATTCCCGGCTACGAGCTGGAAAGCAGCTGGACGTCGTTCGACCTGACGATTTATGCGGACGGCACCATTGCCATCAACGGTGACGAAGCGACGGCGGAAGACCTGGCGTTCTATTACCGCCCGATTCAAAGCGCTGCGACCGACGTTCCCGTGACCGAAGCACCCACGAATACGCCGATTCCGACCGAAACGCCGACCACTGCGCCCACTGAAGCGCCGATTCCCGTCGGGCAGCCGGTCAACCGCTACGCGACCATCAACGGCAATCGAGTGGCGTTCCGCAGCGAGGCTTCGACCAGCAAGAGCAACACGGTCATCAAGCGCTTGGCGAATGGCTCGAACGTCTACGTCGTCAACGAAATGCTGAATGACAAGGGCGAACGGTGGAGCGTCGTCATGGTGGATGGACAGAGCGGCTACATCAAGAGCGAATTCCTGACCATCATGACGCAGGCGGAAAGCGACGCGTATGCCGCATCCACTGGCGCAACGCCTGTGCCGACGGCAACACCGATTCCGACCGAGACCCCGACGGCAATTCCGACCGAAATTCCAACGGAAGTGCCGACGGCCACTCCGACTGCCGCGCCACAGAACGCGACCATCATCATCCAGTATCTGGACAGCTACGGCAGCCCGGTGGCGAACGCGCAGTCGATGACGCTCGCCCCCGGCACATACACCCTGCGCCCGACGCCGACGAATTTGCGGGATGGATATGAGCTGATTCCCGGCAGCGAGCAAATCACCCTGACTGTTTTCCAAGACGGCACGCTGAGCATGGATGCGGCGGATATTGCCTTCTGGTATCGTCAGGTGGCGACCGCCGCGCCGACGCAGACCCCGACCGAGGCTCCGACCCCGACGCCGACCGCTGTGCCGTACGAGGGCTATGCTGTCACTACGCGCGAAACCGAAATGCGCACCGGCATCGGCACGGGCAACTACGTTATGGCGACGCTGCAGGCGAACGTGCTGGTGTATGTGAATAGCCAGCTGAGCACGGCGGGTGAAACGTGGGACATTGTGACCACGCTGGAAGGGACGTCTGGTTATGTGCCGGACGCGAACCTCCGCTACGTCACCGACGCGCAGGCGCAGGTGTACATTCAGCAGTGGAATCAGTCCCGCAGCACGCCCACGCCCAGCCCCACGCCGTACCTGACGCCTGTTCCCGCACAGGAGATGGGCTACGCCTACGCCGTGGGCAACAACGTGCCGCTGCGGCAGATGGCGGGCGACTTCAGCGCGATTGAGGCGTACCTGATGCAGGGCGAAGTTGTCTACGTCTCCGGGCAGGATTATCTGGGCAGTATGCCGTGGCACCGCGTGCAGTATAATGGGCAGTGGGGCTATGTGCGCTATGACATGCTCCGCTTCATGACGCAGGCGGAAATCGAGGCGTACCTGAACAACCTGAACGCCACGCCCGCACCCACGCTTGTCACCACGCCCCAGCCCTACGACCCGACGAACTACTCCAGCTACGGCTATGTGACCACGACGACCTCGGTCAACTTCCGCCAGCAGCCCAGCATGAACGCGAGCCGTATCAGGAAGCTGTACAACTACGCGTTCTGCTTCGTCCTCGGCACAACGACCGGAACGGACGGCGAAACGTGGTATCACATCCGCTACAATGACCAAGAAGGTTACGTCAACGGAAAATACTTCCATTGGATGACGGTGGAGGAGTTGGAAGAGTTCCTGCAAAGCAGCGAGTACATTCAGGGCATCCAGAACAACACGACGGGGAATGCCACTGCAAAACCGACCAGCGGTCTGATTCCGGAAGAAGACAAGACCATCAACGACTGGAAGGGCAGCGGCGCAACGGTCAGCTATGTGCCGTGGCAAGGCTTTTCAACGCCCGGTCCGCTGACTTCGCCCACAACTGCCCCCGCGCAGGAAACCGCCACGCCGACGCCTTCCGCTTCGCCCACACCGACGCTCGAACCGCTGCCCACCGCAGCCACGACATACCCCGTGATGAACGAGAGCGGCAACAGCGGGCTGGTTATCTTCATCGTGATTGCGGTCGTGCTGCTGCTGGGCGGCGGCGGATTCGCCTTCATGCAATACCAGAAGAAACAGCGTGAAGTTGCCATGAAGGCGGCACAGCGCCGCGCACAGGCAGCGCGCAATGCGGATCGTCCGGTTGCGCGTCAGGCGGGTCAGCCGCAGCAGATGCGCACAGGCGCGTACACGACCCCGCAGCAGCGTCCGCAGACGAGCAATGGCGTTTCGCCTGTGCAGGTGCGCCCGGCGACACCCGTTCCGCAGACGCAGGACATGCAAAACCGACCGCAAGTCGGTTATCGCACGCCGATTCAGCCCCTGACGAAGCCGCAGGAGACCCCGTCCACTGCCGCGCCGAAGAGCACGACGACGATGGAGAATCCGTATGCGCGCCCGGTGGCGAAATCGGCAGAGGAAGCGCCGCGCCATCGTCGCCGTACAGATCAGTATCGCCAGGATGACGACAGCGCAAACCCGAATGGATAACAGAATATTCGGCAGGAGCAGCACGATTTGCGGGTTGCTCCTGCTTTTTTTGTGAATCAACAATATTTTGCTGTTTTCTGTTTGCCAAGTTTGGAATGTTACATTGAAAAAGAAGAACGAATGGCGTGGAAACAAAGAAAAACCGGTCGAAAATTTGCGTACACTGAACGAAAATTACGAAAAATCGAGGAAAGCAACAGACAAAAGAATATTCCTATTACGATAGTTTTAACATGCAAATAACAATACTCAGGAAACTAACAAGCCGTTAATAGATGGAAATAACAAAATTGCCACACGAAAGTATGGCAAAACACACAAAAATGCACCAAATGAGCATAATAAATGTTATTTTTCCGACTTGACAGTTGAAGATTTGATGGTATAAACTATGAAAAAGCTCGACTTGTGGTTTGCCAGTAATTCGGCAAAAGCATATCGAGAAACGATAAATACGTTACATGTGAAGGAGACGTGAACTGTGACAGAGAAGGAACTGCGGAAGCTGGGACGCGCGGAGCTGCTGGAACTGCTGCTGGAACAGGCACGGGAATTTGAAGCACTGGAGCAGCGGCTGAATGCGGCAGAAGCGGCGCTGCAAAGTCAGCAGCTGCAGCTGGAAACGTGCGGCTCGATTGCGGAGGCATCGCTGAAGTTAAACGGCGTGTTTGAGGCGGCGCAGAAGGCCGCGGAACAGTATCAGCAGAACGTCGAGCGGCTGTGCCAGGAGAAAATCAGCGCGGCAGAAAGCCAAGCGCAGGAAATCCTCGCGCGCGCAAAGAAAGCCGCCAATCAGCAGTAAAGAAACATGGCAGAAGGGAGGGCGCGCAGGTGTCAGAAGACAAGAATCAGCAGAAAACGGGCAAACAATTGCTTAACGACACGCAGGAAGCGGCGGAACGCGCCCACCTGCTGCGGGAAATGAACCCCACATCCGCACAATTGGAAACGGAACTGAAGCGTGAGAAACGCAAGCACAGCTACAACCGCGCCCTGCGCAGCACGCTCTATACGCTGCTGGTGGTGGCGGCAGTCGCGGTGCTGATTGCAACCATGGTCATGCCCATCCTGCAAATCACCGGCACGTCAATGACGCCAGTGGTCGGGCAGGGCGAAATCACAATGGTCGTGCGCGGGTCAAATCCGCAGCGCGGCGATATTATCGCTTTTTACTACAACAATAAGGTGCTGATTAAGCGCGTTATCGGCCTGCCGGGCGAGTGGGTCAACATCGACGGAAACGGCAACGTCTACATCAATGGCGAACTGCTTGATGAGCCGTACATCACCGACCGTGCGCTGGGCGACTGCTCCATCACGCTGCCGTACCAAGTGCCGGACGGGCGGTATTTTGTTCTGGGTGATCACCGCTCCACCTCGCGCGACAGCCGAAGCACACTGGTCGGCCCAGTGTCCGAAGAGCAGATTATGGGGCGCGTAACGCTCCGCATTTGGCCGCTGAACCGCATTGGATTCCTGCAATAACGTAAGTACAATACAGCAAGAAGAGGAACACAGGTTCCAGAATCGGAGGATGCTGACATGAACCGCAAACTCATGGAATTAGCAGAAAAATACGTTGCGCAGCGGAAGCGCCGGATGCGTCTGCTCAAGACGGTCACGGCGCTGGCACTCGTTGTCGCCATCTGCACGTCTTATGTGCTGATGATGCCGGGTCTGACGATGGCGGCGGAAACGTACTGCGGGCTGGAGGAGCATACCCACACGGCGGACTGCTATGTGGATGAGCTGACCTGCCTGATTTCCGAGCGCGAGGCGGAGACAGTCTTTACCGATATTATGCGCTGCAGCTTTGAGCCGCACCACCATTCCTCCGATTGCTACAATGCGCAGGGTGAACTCAGCTGCGGCTACTGGGATGGCTACATCCACGAGCATGACGAGAAGTGCTACGATAGCAACGGCGTTCTTATCTGCACACTGGAGGAGCATCCGATGCACAAGCACACGGATGCCTGCTACAATTGGGAGAAACAGCTGATCTGCACGCTGCCGGAAAGCGAGGGGCACATCCACACGGATGCGTGCTATCGGGCAAAAGAACCGACTTGCGGTCTGTTTGAGAGTGAAGGGCACCAGCACACGGCGGATTGCGTGACGGAAACACGCACGCTGATTTGCACCGAGGACGTTGCGACGAACTCCGACATGCCGCATGTCCATGATGACAGCTGCTACGAAGTGACCCGGACGTACACCTGCGGCCTGACGGAAGGCGAGGGCGCGCATCACCACACGGATGCCTGCTATCCGACGACGGAAGAACCGACTTGCGGTCTGTTTGAGGGCGAAGGCGCACACACGCATGATGATTCCTGCTACGAGATGGTGCGCGGCGACCTGAAATGCAAGCTCTATCCTGACCCGGCGAAGGTGCACACGCATTCCGCGTCCTGCGTCGATGCGAAAACCGGCTACTACACTTGCGGCTACATTCAGGTGCTGCGGCATCAGCATACAAATGAATGCATTGTGACGGTGACGGCGGAGGATTCCGGCCATCATCACACGGCGGACTGCTACGAACGCCACTATATCTGCGGCAAAGAAGAGCACACGCACACGGCGGATTGCTACTATGACCCGACCCCGAACCCCGATGCGACGGC
>ULTP01013518.1_pt1 | contig 16145 bp, 8 predicted proteins | sample 1957721 | NCBI WGS metagenome assembly ULTP01 (sample SAMEA4835737, study PRJEB28245) | human gut metagenome | biome: gut microbiome; material: fecal sample | place: Denmark | collected 2008 | reverse complement strand
GGCTTGGTGTGATATACCTTGTTGTAACGGGCTTGTGATTGATTAGTATTATGCATATACGTGTTACTTTGTCCATCCCTCAAATTATTTAGTAAGAGCCGATCTTGTGACCGGCTCCTATTCAAATCATTAATTTACTGTTCTGATGCTTCTTTTTTAGTTTTTCTTTTCTTTTTATAGATTACAAAACCTGTTGGTACGATTATTGCTGCTGCAACTACACCCAGCACACCATAAAACAGTGGCTTGTTCTCAAAGAAAAGAATGAAAGCGTTTGATGAAACTGTTATACCCTTGTAAATAAAATCAGTTGTATTGGTTCCACCATCTGTTCCGATGGAGCAGTCTGCACAAAGTATTGCAACCTGCTGATTTACGCCCTCCGGTACCTTAAATTTAATCTTTCCATCATTTCCATTCAGGTACTTTGTAAGTTCATCGCCTGACATATCAGAAATGACTTTCTGTTCTTTTCCATCCTTGTCAAGTATTGTAACTTTGACATGTCCAAGCTTTCCTCCATCATCTGTAGGAACAAGAGTTACGTTCTGTGATGTTCCTCTGTAATTACCGTCTTCCTCAATTCCACTGATTGTGAAAGTTGGAGCTGTCTTATCAATTACAAAATCAGCTGAAACGTTTTTCAAATCACTATATGCCATTGATGTGGCTTTGTCCTCTGACTCAACGACGAGATTGTATTCACCTTCATCATCAAAAAGTGATTTATTTACAGCATACTCGTATCTGTACCAGCTTCCGTCTCCTCCTGACTCTGTTACCTTGTAGTCGTTACCTTCCTTAAGGGCATTGCCATTAAGCTTGATATTGTAGTTTAAGAGTTCATCAGCATTAGTCTCGAAGAATACGATATCCTCTGCAGTTTCCTGTACATAATAGTCATTAACTACATCCATTGAGTAATCATTTAATGCAAATGTTGAGCCATTTCTGTTGACAGAGAAATCAATGAGATTATCTCCATCCTGTAAGTTTACAGTTGAAGATACTCCATCTTCATCAACAATATTTACAGTATCATAAGCATTTCCAGCCTTGTCTACTGCTGCACATCTGAGTGAGTACATTCCATCCTCCTCGAGGTTTCCATACTCAATTCTCTCTCCATTTCCAACGGATGAAGCACTTCCTTCGATTTCTTTTGTTGCAAAAGAACCATTCTCATATACTACAGCTGTCAGTACCGGAGTAAATGTGCCAAAGTTGGTATCTGTGCATTCAATAGCAAAACCAATATTTCCATCAGTATTATTTGCTGAATTAGGATTTATTCCACTTATTGTTATGGCAGGCTTTGTAAGATCAACGCAGAAGCTCTGATTCTCAAGGTCAGTTGCCTTGTTACCAGCCTTATCTGTGTATGCAAGTGTCCATGTGTAAACAGCGTCTGATGCAAAACTGATTGTTGCCGTATGTGTATCACCGCTTCCTGACCAGCCACTTATTGTAGGCGCTGAAGCAGGATTTCCATTGTCTGTCGCATTCATTGTTAGGACAACTCTGCTTGTCTCAAAATTGTGCTCCTGAATTGTCACAGTAGCAGTTCTCTGCTCCTTATAAAAGCCAGCCTCTGCTGCATTATTATTATCATATGCTACTGAAATCACCGGAACAGTCTTATCTACAGTAAATTTTGTAGGTGCAAGTGAGTTACCATAATTGACATCACCGCTCTTGTTTCCTACGGTATCCTCTGCTGAAATATTGAAGGTATAATCAGCATCGTTTCCATAGTATATTGTAGCAATATTAACTGTATCATCTCCGTTTCCAGAACCACTAACTGTAGTCCATCCTGATATAGAAGGAGCACCTCCGGCACTGGCCTCTATTACAGGGATTACCTTTGCAGGGTCAAAGTTACGCTCAGTAACCTTAACTGTTGCTGTTCTTGACTCCTTAAAGTAAGTATCATCTCCAAATGTTGTATCTCCACTGTTATTATCATAGCTTACTTCAATCGTAGGTGCCGTGATATCAATCTTGATTACATTTGTTGTCTTATAAGTGTTTCCCGCATTATCAACAGCTGTCACTTCGATCTGTACATCGTTACTGTTGTTTAATCCCGCATCAACTGTGAAATTTCTTGATACTGACTTAGTCAGATCATTCAGGCTTCCTGCTGTTGCAGTGTATGTATACAAATCTCCTGTCTGTGTCTGCTGACCCATGCTTGTCACCTTGTATGATACACTTCTGATACCTGAAACAACACCTGTTGCTGCATTGTCCGATACTGACACGCCAACATTTACATTTGAAGCATAGATGCCATTGATATCAGTTGGAAGTGTTACATTAACCTTCGGTGCCTGTGTATCAAGCACTGCTCCATTTGTGCTGACATATGATACATTTCCTGAATAATCTACAATCTTCAGATAGACAACATAGTTCATGTCATTTTCCGGTAAACTGATAGCATATGAGCCATCCTTACCAGTTGATTTCATCGGTGTCCAGGATGTAACTCCTGACACATCTGCAAACACACCATCCTTGTTTGAAACGTTGTAGCTTACTTCTTTTACTCCGCTGAATTCATCTCTTACACTACCTGAAACATACATCTTTCCATTAGAGAAACGTGATATCTCGTATTTTCCACCATTTAAGATGTTCTTCCAATCTGCAAAGGATGTCCATGTAGTATCAGTTCCCTGTGACAGATAATTATACTTCATGTTACCTGTTGGATTTATCTTATCAATAATAAATGTATTAGATTTATTGATTTTGTATCTATCTGCTTTATTCTCAGCCAAATCCTGTGCTTCTACACGGATGGTATACTTATGATCATTGGTAAACTTAATAGTAAGTGTACTTACAGCATCTTTTCCGGCTCCAAGAGTCCAGTCACTATCCTTTACGATACCATCTGGAAGCTTATCACTATTATTGATATCAACTTCTTTTCCGCCATCCTCTGATACCCAGATATTTACAAGCTTCTGATTAAAGAATACACTGTTTTCCTTAACCGATACTTTAGCTGTACGCTCTGTATTGTAATACTCAGCACTATCAACTACACTGTATGCATCCTTCTCAGAGGCATACTCTACATTAATCTCCGGCTTTGTTGTATCAATCCTGAATGTCTCATCTTTCTCATCATCCTTCAGGCTGACAACTGTCTCATTGTCTGCTGTGTCTATAACCTGAACATAGACATTGATTGCACCGAGATTATCTGCTGAATTGGCAAACTCATCCGATACTGTTATCGGAATATTCAGCTTGTCATTTGTTCCTGACTGTTTTTCCGGGAGAATACTATTAACATTTATATTTTTTGTATCAGCCCAGGTCTCCTCTGTCGGTACATCTCCTGCAGCAGTTACATAGTACTTAATTGATTTGATTCCTGATGTAGCATCATTTGCTGTTACATTAAGCTTCACATCTCTATTGTAGAAATGCTTTGCATCATCAAAGCCATCCTTGTCACTAAGGCTGTTTTTCATTTCCTTGTCAAGGCTTATACCTGCTGTAGGATGTGTTGTATCAGATTTGATTGTCTGTGAACATATTGTATTGTTTCCTGCTTTGTCATACGTTTTAGTTTCAACATAAAGATTCTTTGAATCATAATATGCATCTTTCGGAATTGTTATTGTTCCTGTCAAATCACCATTATCTGATTTTTGCAATGTATCTGCAGTTAATGTACCACTTGTCAGATTTTCGTTTGAATCCTTGCTGGCTTTTACAAAATATTCTACTTTATCAACACCTGATGTCGCATCTGATGCTTTTACACTAAGTGTTGCACCGGAATTAAACCAGCCATCCTTGTTAGCACCAGCATTTACTGTCAAATCAGCAGTAGGGTTTGTTGTATCAAGCTTAATTGTCTGACTACACTCTGTCTTATTTCCGGCAAAGTCATATGTATATGTTGTGATTGTCAAATTATCAGTATCATAATCAGCCATATCAGGTATGCTAATACTATCTGTATACTCTTTTGCATCACTTTCAACACCGGTTATTAATTCTACCGGAGCATCAGCACTTCCCTCAACATAAGTTCCATCTGCTTTTTTAATTGTATAGCCTACTTTTTCAATTCCTGAAGTATTGTCCTGCGCAGTAACAGTGAATGTAGCACCATTGGTAAACCACTTATCACCATCAACGCCCTGTTGTAACTCCAATTTTGCAGTCGGAGCTGTAAAATCATACTTTGCTGTAACCGTTGTATCAGCTGATGACACAGACTTATTTCCAGCTACATCTACAGTATCTACGTCAATAGTTAAATTATTGGAATCATAAGCTTTATCTTTTGAAATAGTTATATTTCCTACAACCTCTGTATAAGCTCCAGAAGCATCTAATTTCTTGTCAATAACATTTACCTTTCCGGTTTTCATTTTCTTGCCATTCAGGTAAATATAATAATTAATAACCGGATTTTCATTTTCTGCCTTAATACCACTTGTTGCATCCTTTGCCACAACAGTATAAGTCAGGGTATCGTTATTCCAGCCTTTGCTATTATCTAAAGTCGAGCTGCCATCATCTCGTGTGATGGTAACTGTTGGAGCCTGTTTATCGATATTGATTATTTTTTCAACTGTTGAAGAGTTATTAGCCCTGTCATAAACTGTTATTGTAGCCTTAAGAGCCTTTGTATCAGCTGCATAATCACGACTCTTTAAAAGACTAAACACTGTTGAATAATTCAAGGTGCCAAGATCTGAGCCTTGCAACGTGACAGTTGTAGTAGATGGTAAAACAGTATATGTTCCATCGTCATTCAGCCTTGCAAGCTTATACTCATATCTGTCAATACCGGAAAGATTATCAGTAGCCTTTAATTGTAAACAAACACTTGACTGTTTCCACAAATCTGCATTTTCGTCTTCAAGCTTATTTTCCTGATTATCACTATCTACTATATTGACATCTGTGATTTTAGGTGCTTCGTTATCGATTATAGCACCTTCTGTACTTATATATTTTACATTTCCACTGTTATCTACAATCTTTATATATACTATATATTTATTATAGGACTTGTCTAACGACTCACAAAAACTGTATCCATCATCTGATTTATTTATTTTAATTTCTTTCCATTTATCAGCAGATAAATTATTTAACTTAGGCTCTGATAAGACTGTATCCGTATCCAGTTTATTTACATAATAGCTAACTGTCCATATGCCGGAATTTCCGGTTTCTTTGTCAGTTACACTACCTACAATATTCAACTGATTTTGTTTAAAAATAGATATTGCAGTGAATGGATTTAATATATTTTCCCACCAGTTACCAATTATTCCAGCATCTGTTTTATCTGTTGAGAACTGTACTTTTCCAACCGGAGCGAGCTCATCAATATAGAATTCCTTTGATTTGCTATCAGCTACAGTGCTTTCTTGCGTTTTATTTCCTGCTAAATCCGTTGACGAAGCTTCAATTTTGTAAAGATGATTACCTGTAAATTTAAGCTTTGCAGTATATGAACCATCTTTATTGTCAGTCCAGATTTCATCATCTGTTTTTACAATAGCAGCACCTTGTACTTCTGCCTTGTTATCTAATATATTTACTGCCTTTTTATTATCAACCGCTACTTTAATTTGAGTAGCATTTTTGTTAAAAGAAGCATCTGTTACAGTAATCTGTGCATATCTGTCATGGTTGTAGTATTCTACCCCATCCTTTAACTGTGAATAATTATCATTAGTTGTATTTTCATCAGCTGAAGAATATGCAATACCTACAGTTGGTGCAGTATGATCAAAGTGGAACTTTTTATCGTCAGAAAGTGATGTGATTTTTTCATTTCCTGCTTTATCCGTCACCTTGACATACACATTTCCTGCATTTGGAGTATCTGTAAATGATATCGTTACACTCTTAGCATCAGCTTTAAGATTTTGAACATTTTCAGCATCCCAATCGATATTCTTAATGTCCCATCCAGAAGCACTTGTCACATCATCTGTGAGATAAACTGCTTTTATACCAGCGATACCTGAAAAATTATCAGTAGCACTGATACCTACAGATATTTTATCAGTAAAATAATATTTACCTTCATTACTATTCAATGACAACTCCGCATTAGGCAGTGCTGTATCAAATTTGATTATCTGAGTCTGTGTATCAGATCTAAGACCTGCATTATCGTATGCTGTAACATTTATCTTGATTTCTTTATTGGCAAATTTACTTGCCTGTAATGTAATCAAATAGCTTCCATCAGCATTAGGATTAACTGTTTTTTCTTCAAGAAGCGGCTTATCTTTTTCATCTGTCACTGTATACTTAACAGCCGCAATCTTTGAACCAGCATCAGATGGTGAAGCTGTAATTTTCACATCTTTGTTTATCCAGTCTGCATCATTATCCTTTGCAATGGAAAGTGTAGGTTTTACACTATCATAGTTGTATGCTCCACTTACTGTTCCCTCATTGATATAAGATACAGTTTCATTTTCTGAATTTTTCTTTTCCTGTCCAATAACTAGAGCAAATTGATTTTCGCCCTGTGTGATATTATTGACATCTATAGCAATTTCTTCTACAAAGCTGCCATCAGAATCTTTGATTTTATAACCATCTTTTGCCTTGATTTTAGTCACCTCTGAATACCAGATTTTTCCATCTGAAGCAGTATTTGATGTTCCAACTACCTCACAATATTTTCTAAAATCATCGTAAGCATATGGCTTTATTGTTGTAGTATATGTTTTCTCTGCACTGTTATATCTGTCATCCTCTGCAATAGCAGCCTTGATTGTAACTTCTACTCCATCGGCACTGTTATTATAGCTCTTTGCAGTCCATTTACCATTGTTAGTAAAATCAGCATCCTGCGTGATGTAATCTTCTCCGGTAACCACACTATAAGTGATTTTGCCTTCGGCATCACTAGCACTTGAGCTTGCAGCTGCTGCAACCTCATCACCTACATAAACCTCTGTTTTTGCATCAGTAAATGAAAGTGTCTGGTCTAATTTTGCAATTGCTACATCAGACTGTGTGATTGTCTTATAACTATCACCAACAGATAGTGTAGCCGTAAAAGAAACTTTTCCGGCTTTCTTTATATTTACTACACCTGTAGTTTCATTAACAGCTGCAGTTTCCTGATCTGAAGATGCATATTTAACACTATTATTATCTGCACCTTTGACAGCAAGTTTTGGTTTAGTATCTAGTTTCCAGCCCTTAAAATCTGTGGAGAAAGCAAACTCTTTATATGTGTCCTTAACCATTGCAACCTTTGTATAAGCTGCACTATTAGAAGCCTCCACAGCGGTGCATTCCTTCTTCCAGAAAAGATATCCATCAGAAGATATATCCACAGAGTACTTACTGTCCTTGACAAGACCTGTCACATCAATTTTTATGCTATTTAATGCTACAGGCTTAGCATCCTGCTGTTCATCTGCCTGTCCGACAGGCTCATTTGAATTGTCAGAGCCACTTTCTGAGCCTGTATTTTCAGTATCCTTTCCAGCAGCGTCATCCTTACCGGTATCAGTATTACCCGGATTGTTATTACCTGAATCGGTATTATCTGGATTTGTATTATCTGGATTTGTATTATCTGGATTTGTATTTCCAGAATCAGTTTGTGCCTTATCCACTTTGGTCTTCACAAACCTTTGGTCAACTTCTTTTCCGGTACTGTCAGTAACAGTTACCTTGATATCGCCTGCCTTGTTCCAGTCCGAAGCACCTGTCACCTTAAGGTAGATAGCACCATTTGTGTCATTCGCTTCAACTATCGTGAAGTTTGCCGGCAAAATGGTGACAACCATAAGTAGGGCCATTAAAAAGGCCATCATGCGTTTTCTCATGCTACTCACTCCTTTGCTTTAAATTATTTCATCTGTATGTATAAAGGTAATATCCTCTAATACCATAAACTGATTGAGAACTGTTGTCTCGCTTGGATTCTGTGGCATATGTGATGAAAGTACCGTTGTTTCCCCAACATTCTGCTGACTGAGAACTGTTGTCTCATTTGAATAATTATGATTCAGAACAGACGTCTCATTTGAATAATCCTGTTCAAGAACCATCGTCTCATTACTTTCATTATCTGTATCCATTCCAACAGACGCCTGCTGTTCCAGCTTCATCGTGCTGATTTTTTCTGTATGAACCCCAAAACCACTTGTGATTCCACGTCTTTGTAGATTTCCTGACGGAGTCATTTTATCTGTCAGTCTGCCTCTTTCCAGATTAACTGCACTTGCCTTATAAGCTTTTCCACCGGAGGCTTCATTCTGCTTTCTAATATTTTCAATTGCCTTTTTTGCATTTCTGCCTGTTAAATCACCAATTACATTTGGAATTTTAAGTGTAATAAATAGTATCACTGAAACCACAAACATTACAGCACACGCTATGGAACCCACGATAAAAATCAGCCTGTAAATATCATATGTCATTCTTTCTCAGCCTCCTTTACCGTGTTTATCTTCTGCTTTGTCGACTCGATGTTGTCCTGAAGCTTCTTCATATCGTCTGCAATAACCGATTTGTCAACCTTAGTCGAACTGTCTGATATAGCATCCAAAAGTGCAATCACATCATCCTTGGATGTCACCTCCAAAAGAGGAGAAATATTGTTGTTTACAATATCATCTACTTCATTCCACACCTGAAGCTTTGAATCCACACTGTCAAACTGTTCCGATTCCTTTTCCAGCTCTGTAACCTTTTTCCAAAGATTTGCATACTCATCATACATCTTCTCTGTCTGCTTAACCTTTGCTCCACCATACTGACTTATGAGATCCAGACAATCTGAGATATCACAATATATCTGTGCAACAGGATATTTCTGCACAGCATCCTTGTACCACTTGGCGGCATTGGCATATCTGTCCTTCTCCACATTTATATCATAGTAGAAAAGAAAGCTCTCACCATACTGGTAGCAGACCTCCTGATATCCGTCAGGATTTTTCTTTTTCAAATCCGAAAGCACATCATACGTCTGCGAATATCCATCGCTGTTTTTTCTATCCAGTCCGACCTGTATCTTTGTAAGTATGTTTGCCTCATCCTTGTCCAATACAAAATCACTTGTAAGCATATCATTCAGCTTCAGATACGCATCTGTTCTGGTAGGGTCTGTAATTATCGCATTGTAATAGTCCTCATAAGTATCTGCCGTTTTCAGAATGTTATCATAGTTTTCACTTTTTTTATTCTCGGCTGAAACATATCCCCATATAGAGGTTGCTCCCAAAATCACTGTAATTACCGACGTAGTGATAAAAGCTGCAAGCTTTCTTTTTTGTTTTTTTCTATATATATCATCTATCTCATCATAGTGCTCCAAAGCATACATCAGCTCTGCCGCATTCTGATATCTGTTAGCCGGATTAGGCTGTGTACACTTTAAAATGATTCTTTCAAGACCACCTGACAGGCTTGGGTTTATCTCTCTGATCGGCCTGATTTCATAAGGCGGCTCACATGGGTTCTTTCCTGTAACCAGATGATATAGTGTAGCACCAAGACAATAAATATCTGTCCTGCCATCCGTCTGTCCCATTCCTCCAAACTGCTCCGGAGCTGCATATCCCATAGTTCCGAGACATGTCGTATCAGCCAGATTTTTTTCTTTAAACTCTCTTGCTGTTCCAAAATCAATAAGAGTGATATTTCCATCAGGCTTAAGCATGATATTGGCGGGCTTCATGTCTCGATATATGATAGGTGGATTCTGTGAATGCAGATATCCAAGTACATCGCACAGCTGCTTAGCCCAATGAATCACATCATCCTGAGGCAATGCGCCATACTCTTCAATAGCCTTGCTAAGTGAATTTCCCTGTATGTAATCCATGACAATCAGGAATCTGTCGTCATCCTCTATGACGTCCACAATATCCGGCAGATAAGGATGATTAAGTTTTTTTAGCATGTCTGTCTCAGCCACAAGACTCTGCTTCACAACCTCAAAATCCTTTACACCGTCTTTTCGTACCTCTTTAATAGCCCACTGCTTATTTGCTTTTTCGTTCATAGCCAGGTAGACGATACTCATTCCACCATGGCCCACTTCATTCAGTATCTTGTATTTTCCATCAACAAGAGAACCAATCTCAAGCATAAACTTTCCTCCTACTGTACCTTAATCAGCGCTGCTGTGATATTGTCTCTCTCCCTACGCTGCATGTTGAGTTCTATCAGAGAACGAAGCTGCCTATTCATCACATCCCTGTTTGTCATAAATGATGGTCTGATTGCCTGATAAATTTCATCAGATGTAATCTCGTGTCTGAAACCATCCGAACAAAGCAGAAACTCCGTACCACTTTGCACATCTCCAAAAAACATGTCAGGATTAACAATCTCAGAAGCACCCACACACTGTAAAAGCACATTTCTGCGCGGGTCTGTTTTAGCCTGCTCTATTGTCATATGACCCAGCTCTATCTCTCTACCTACAAATGTCTGATCCTTTGTAAGCTGTATGAGCTTATCATTTACAAGATATGCTCTTGAATCACCGACATTCATAAGATAGTATCTCCTGTCAGTGACAAGAAGTGCTACTACAGTGGTTCCAAGATTAACGCCCTGACCTGATCCATACTGTTTGATTTTTTGATTCTGATTTGCTACTATACTCTCCCACTGTGCCCTTATTACAGAATCCTTAATATATCCGGGTCCATTCTGACAAATCATCTGCAGATCATCATTGACCCACTTATCAAATGCTCTTATAACCGTAGCACTGGCAAGCTCACCCTTCGCAAGACCTCCCATACCGTCACACAATACCGCAAAAACCATATTCCCAAGATTGGTAAAAATACGTTTCATCATTATGCTGTCCTGATTTGTTTTCTTGACTGTTCCCACATCTGTCTGGGCTGCAATTTCGTAATCCATACCATTTCCTCAATATATGTAATATTTATCCTGTGATTTTTTTTATTAGTACATGAAAAATTCAAAATCCTCATTCGCCAGTCTGATTTTCGTTCCATGCTCGATTTTAGTCTCCACATTGCTCTGAATCATTGAACCATTCACATATGTATGGTTTGTTGAATTGGTATCAACAATATAAAAGTCATTATCCTTGTTAATAATATTTGCGTGGCTCCTGCTGACTGCCGTATTGTCACTCACAAAATAATCCACATAGCTTCTTTCTTTTCCTATTCTAAATACCGGCTTGTTGAGTTCTATTCTCTCATTATTCTTTATTCTGAGCAGATAAGGCTTAATAATCTGAGCCTGTGATGTTCCCAAAACAGTGGTCTCTCCAGCCTCTGAACCGACTCCAAGCACTGTAGTCTCTCCAAAATTACCGGCCTTTGTCATGTTCTCCAAAATCTGTGGTGGAACTGATGGATTTCCGGTCATGCCTGTATTTGTATTTTGATTCTGCACCGACTGTGGCTGAACTTGTTGCACCGGCTTTTGCTGTGCCTGTGGCATCGGTTGTGGCTGTGCAAACTGACTCTGCGGCTGATTCGACTGAGTGAACTGTCGCTGTGGCTGTGCAAATTGTTGTTGAGGTTGCTGTGGCATTACAGTTTGTGGCTGTGGACGCTGCTGTGGTGGCTGGCCTGGTATGGCGAATGAAGCATTTGATGCCTTCACATTTTGACCAGGCATTGCTGCTCCATTTTTTTCTGCTTCCTTTTGAGCCTTTCTTTGGGCTTTTTGTCTCTCGTAAATCTGCTTATTTTCTTTACTGTAATGTGTCAAAAGTCCAAACATGGACATCTGCTTCTCACTTGTTGTTTCCACATATGTACCTGAAATATTCGTCCCCATCTGCACATTATTATTAATTCTATTCTGGTTTTGTGGATTCATATTAGGTACTGCAAAATTCACCTGATTAGGCTGTACCACATTATTTGCTGATTGTGTTTCACGCTGTGATTGCATTTTCCCCTGAGATGGCATATTTGTCTGTACCTGTGCATTCTTTAGCTGATTCATAGCAGGCTGCATAGGTTTAGGCTGCTGACTCTGTGACTGGCTCTGTGGTTGAACCGGTTTTTGCTGACCAACAACAGCCTTTGAAGCTGCAATATTTAAATTATCAGCATCTATATCCATCAAGAGCTTTTCAAAAGCATCCACAGAAAATACAGGTGTACTATTCAGATAATTAATAATCTGTGCAACATAATCGCAATTCTCATTTTGGTCAAACTGTGTACTAAACATTATCTGCTTAAAAAACATAGGAATATTAACAGACTCATTCTGTCTGACCAAAGGAAGACATACCAACATTGCATCACACTTTGACACATCAACATAGATATGTTCCAAATCAATCAACAGGCTTCTCGCATCAATCATATATTCCTCTGTTGATTTAATTGCCTTTAATACGCTGATAAACACACCTAGTAATCTCTTCTTATTTACAACTCCTGATAAAAACTCTTTTGCTGACACTTTTGCAGAAATATTATATTTAATAAATCTATCAGTATCTGACTGTGTGAACAGAGTCGGAACAATTCCATCTATCTTATTATTAGTAATCATTCCAAGGCTCATTGTATCCACATTATCCGAAGCTCCTATTTTATATACCAGATAAGTATTGTTTCCTTGATTTTCATATGTAAAACTCATGCCTTTGTCTCCTTTGTTCTATGATTCATGATTGTATAAATATAGTGTCAAAACCTGCCATTTATCATCCATCTTAACAAATGTCTTGCCCTGTTCATTGAAATCGCACGCATCATCAAATCCTGTCGCAATGACTTTATTACCCTTTTCATCTACATAGCCCCAGCCATTTGTAAATCTGACGGCCGCCAATCCGTTTGAAAAGCTATGAGCCTCATTAAATTGAGGCTTAATCATCTGTTTACCATCCTTATCAACAAATCCCCATTTGCCGTCCACACATACTGCGGCATATCCATCATCTGCAAATAGCCGTGCATCATCAAATTTAGTTTTTACAACCTTATTGCCTTTAGAATCAAATAAATAATAATATCCATTCTGCTTTGCAAATACCCTATCGTTTCTACATACTATTCCTTTACTGTCCATAACAACCGAATCATATTTATCTTTTGTTACTTTCTTTCCCTTGGTATCAATAAGACTCCATTTATTATCAGACTTGACAGCTGCTACTCCATTTCCCATGGCTGAAACCTCATCATAGTCACCAGCTATCTTTTTCTTGCTGTCCAAATTGTACAGGCTCCATTTTTTGCCATCATTTACAGGAAAAATATTATCCATTGACATATATCCCAGCTTCTCAATATTGTCGACAAAATCAATGACTATCTTTCTGTTGCCCTCGTTGTCTATATAAAATGCCCTGCCTTTGTCATCTATAACAGGTGCAACCTCTTTAGCAAACGCTCCCGCCTCTTCAAATTCGGATTCTATTACACGATGTCCTTTGCTGTTCAGATAGCCCCACTTTTTTTCTTTCTTTACTGCTGCATAGCCATTACTGAACTCCTCTACCTGTGCATATTCACCTTCGAGATAATACTCATATTTGATATCTGAAATAATCTCTTCAATCTTCTTTGATGAAATTTTCAATCCATCCGCTTCATCCTTTATCCTGAAACATGAGGCATAGTCTTTTTGCTCCAAATACACCTGAATCAAAAACTCATATCCCACCTGTTCCTTTGGATATTCACTTATGAGAGACTCTCCCCATTTGGCAGCTGTTCTTAAATCCTCCGCTTCTATATACATCTCTCCCAGCTCTGCCCGAAGCTTCGCTGAATCTTTAAGCTTTAAGGCATCAAGATAGTCCTCCTCTGCATTCACATAAACCTCAAGCTTCCTATTCTGTCTGGCCTGAGTTATATCATTATCATATTGTTTATTAATTTTTTCTCTATCACTGTATGTTTTATATACAGAGCCTCCTAACAATGCTACAAGCAATATAGGTACTAAAAATTTATAATTCTTCATTGTATATCCTCTACATTCCAGTCAAAAATATTGATAACCACGTTCCTATAGCAAGAGCCGGACCAAATGCCATTGCATCCTTTTTGCCTTTTCTTTTTGTAATAAGAAAATAAATTGCTGTGATAAATGATAAAACGAGAGATAAAAATATAGCGCTCCATATTCCATCAAGCCCAAGCAATAGCCCCATAACCACAAACAGCTTTATATCCCCGGCGCCAATCGAGCCCCTGATACATATCTTGCAAAGCAAAGAAGCTATAAACAGGGCTGCCGCTGCAATAAGCGAAGAAATGATATTGGCAACAATAAACTGACTGCCACATATCAGCTCAACAAATATACTTAACACCCAGTATACAAGTCCTGTAATAATATATTCATTTGGAATCCTTAGCTCCGTGAAATCAACATATGCAACAGATGCCATAATTGAAAGAAGTGCTATCATCCTAAAATTCTTATAAATTGCATTATCGTGATAAAAGAACTGAAGCATACAAGCATCTATCATGACAAGAAACATACCTATAATACAATAGACAATAAGCTTTTTACTCTTTTTTTCTTTATTTCTGATCAGTATATAGATACTCACTCCACATAGAATAATTGAAATGAGTATCATTAAAATATCATTTGTTTTCATAATTCCTAATCCACCTATTTTTTCGCACTAACTCCCTTGCCCCACACATCGGTTGATGCACTCTGACAAAATCTGATGGTGATATCTGTATTAAGCAGATTGACAACCTTCACATCATATGAGCAAGTCAACCTTAGGGCATTACTTGATTTGCCATCCGTTGATACCAAAAATTCCGTGCCAGCAAACGAAAGCCCATCCAGACCATCCTTTACATGATACTGTTTCAAAAAAGCGTTGACATCCCCACCATTTGAATCCTTAAGATTCTTCTTCATAAAAGCTCTTCCCATAGACTGTGCCAGATATGACTTGCCTGCAGACGAACCCTCATTCAATGCAAGCATACCCATACCCTTTACAAAGCCCATAGGATCTTCTGCCAAAGCATCTCCATAGTCATTAATATTGGCAGCCAAATCTGATGCTCCACCCTTTGTCTCATCATAAGCGGTCATTAGACTTTCAAAATCAGAAGAGCCATTCTCTATATCTGACAAACTGCTATCCATATCCGATATTCCCGTCATTAGCTCATCCATACCCTTTAATGTATCCTTTGCCAATGCCCTACTGCTTGAAGCCGCATTGCTTGCTGCATTATCCACCGAATCAATACCAAACTTATAATACAGATAGGAGTACTGCGATATATCTGTCGCCGCACTGTTTAACGCTATGCTCATCTTTGCCTGTATGTAGCATATATCAACTATCGAATAGATGATGTACAACAGGAAAATAAAGGCAGTAAACGAAATTGTTGCCTCAACTACAATGGCTCCTCTTTCATCCTTTATATGTTTTCTCATGATATTCTCCCTTTAAATATAGATTTTCATATATACTATTTTCCTACTTCAATTACTGTTTGTCAATAATTACTTTACTATTTGTTAATGCAATAATAATATTTACACATTACAATTTAATAATTTTCTATTTTAACAAAAAAAGCCACCACACTACTAATATAGCATGGCGACTTCCTATGATTCATAGTATTAATATTTAATTAATTAACATATTGTAAATTATTCTACTGTATATGTAAGATTATTACTTTCCGCATATTCTTTTGCATACTGTTCAGCATATGAACCTGCTTTTACAATAAGGTGAAAATCTCTTAAATGCATTTCAGTAACACTTTCTGGTATTTTTAAATCCATACCAATATTTTTAGATGGTGCATCAACCGTATTATTTATGTCATCTTCGCCAATCTTTTGAAGTCCATCATTAAGAGTAACTTCCTGTATATTCGTATTAAGAAACGGATTACATCCAATCGTTTTAACAGAATCACCTAAAACAACATATCTTAAATTTTCACAATTTCCAAATACTCCCTCACCTAAATCCTTTATATTATTTCCAATTTTGATAGCAACTATATTCTTATCGTTAGCCAAAGCATACGTTCCTAAACTAACAACTTTTTTTCCATTTATTTCATCTGGAATAACCATTATCGGATCTTTTCCAATATACTTCTGTATTACTATTTCATCTGAGTTGTCAATTAACT
>ULTP01031472.1_pt1 | contig 16157 bp, 9 predicted proteins | sample 1957721 | NCBI WGS metagenome assembly ULTP01 (sample SAMEA4835737, study PRJEB28245) | human gut metagenome | biome: gut microbiome; material: fecal sample | place: Denmark | collected 2008 | reverse complement strand
AAAATATCCGCAATCGTGCGCATACTATTTATTTTATCAATTAGCGTGGATAATTCAATAAAGAAAGTATAAAGAAACAGTAAAAAAACAGAGACTATATAAATGGTTTATATAAGTCTCTGTTTGATAAATTGTGCTTAATCGAAAAGTATGTGATAGCCAGGAGCCTTTTAAAACTAATCCAAATCTGCAAGACCTACACGCTGTATCTGGAAGGTCTTGTATGCCTTTGCTGTTGTAGTTTCTTTATCACCACCGCTCACCTGTGACTGGTAAATCTTACTATATCCTACGGCATAAATCTTTATAGAATTAGCTCCCTCCGGTAAAGCACTCAATGGTACCTTTACCTTATATGTCTTGTTATTTTCAAAGAAGTCCCTTGGATCCTTATTTAATTGACTGTTTTCTTTACTGTTATTTATCTGTTCATTTTCTGTTCCATCATTATTCAGTGTATAGATATCCCAGTCCACCTTCTTTAAGTAAATCTTATCATTTCCGGTGCCAATCGTTTCATCATTTGGATTTTTTTGCGGATCCTCGATATAAAAATCCAAATAAACAACAGTTTTTTCATCAATCTGATTTCGCACAAGGTTTGAATCCTTTACCGTAAAATAAACATCCTGCGTACTGTCTGCACCATCCAGTCTGGCATCCGCTTTATTAGCTGCTTCTTCTTCAATGGCATCATCAATAGTTGCATATAATGTAGTTATGTCATTTGAATCAGTATCTGCATTCTCCTTAAGATAAATTGACGGCTCATGAACTGATGCACTATATGCAGCAATCATAGTGTTTATATAAAGTTTCAATTCATCCTCATTATTTGAGAAATCGGAATGTCCTACACCTGAGTATGTTACATTTCCCATTGTGTAAATATAATAATTATTTCTTACATCCTTTGGAGACTGGTCATAAACTCCATGACCTGACAAGGTATACCATACAACAATATCACTCTCACCATCACCATCAGCATCCTGATTCATATCCAGCTGGTAGTACTGCTTATGAGTGGTAGCTATATTTATTTCGTCATCAATCTTAAAAGGATATGTGGTAATCTGTCCTGAATTAACCTTGACTGCCTTATTAGTCTTAGCTTCAACATCTTCATTACTTTCATAATTATTAAGCCCTGAATACAGCCTGTACTCGCCATGATTGTTACCATCATCTTTCCACTGAAAATTATTTAAATCCACATAAGTAAATCCCTGATTCTGTCTGACAATAACTGAATTATCGGATTTTGGCTCATATGCAATATCAGTGTTATTCTTTTCAGCGGTCTCTACAGCTTTTGTAAAATCCGAATCAGTACTCTTTAATGTATTGCCCTTCTTTAAATACTCATTTGACAGGATTCCATACCTGTCCAGTCCGACAGTATCACGAATTATAGAGTTAAACTTATATCCCCAGACATTATTATATGTAGTATCATTTTTATTATTACAATATGATGTTGTATCATGAGCAAACAGTACCGGTTTTCCTGACTGAATGTAGGCTTTTATTTTATCGAGATGTCCATTTGTATTATCAATATCATAACAATCACCAAATCCAATCACAAGCATATCGTATGTCTGCAGCTTATCACATACCTTATCCATTTCCCCTACGTTGTTATAATAAACTGTTTCTATATCCAGGTCAAAATCCTTCACTTTATTAAGTAATTCATGAAACTTTGTATTGCCATCATTCTTCTGCGCCTGCATATCAAAATTTCCCTTAAAGTGCTGATTATGCACCAACTCTGAATTAATCTGAAGAATCTTGACTTTTGTAGGACTGCCTTTTGAATTTTTGACATACACATATCCGGATTTCTGATCATATCTGTAGCTATTTGTAGCCTGACTCACACGAAGCTGCCAAGGCATAACTCCTACAAATCCATTCGGCAAATCATAAACCAGTTTATAATTATAATTGCCTGCATTCAGACTATACATATATTTACCATCATCACCCATTACCGGATTCACAATAGTACCATCACAATATAATTTTATTTTATTTGCAGCTATTCCTTCATTGGTTGTCGAAAACTTACCATCAGAATTTGAATCCAAGAACAGCTGTGCATTAAAACTTGCTTTAGAATCAGCACCGCCTGCATTGTTTATTGAAAATTCCAATGTGATCTGATTATTACTAATCTCAACATAATCTGTATCTTTTACTTTTTCCTGCTCCTTGAGTAATATTTCAGGTTTTTCAGTAGTCAGGTAGGTAACAAGCTCCGCTGGCTCATTTGACTTATTTTTTAAGTTTCCATTGTTGTCCACTTTAAGAACATTGTCTTTACCTTTTGCATATTTTAAAAAATTAAAAACATTTGAACAGTTATCAATGTAATCCTCATTAATTCCACTTTCATACTTGCTATCCTTGCTGAAAAAGCCATCCGAAAAGACGACAGGAAAGCCCGCCTTTATATAATCCTCCAATTCTGAAACCTTCTGCTTAGTAATATCATTGCCTGAGCCTCTGTATGTGTTTGGAGCAGTTAAATAATCAGCATTATTTCCATTTTCTCTTGATGTAATCTGAGTATTAAGCGCCTCTCCATTATTTATATAATCAGTATCCAGCAATCCCGCATGACCATTCCTGAGCATATCATAATTCCAATAGTTTACCCTATAATTTGGATCTATAACAACAATGTCACCAACATTTGAATATTTAAGCCCATCCATGTTCCAATCATTATATACTGTATGACCATCTCTATAATTCAGATTATCGGCTACGAGTCCCATATATATCATGTCATAGTTATTAAGGTCCTCTATTCTTCCAATAAATTCTGCACTCGTAACCCTTGTTATCGTAACCTTTTTTTTCTCCGGGCATCTTGATCTAAGCCAATTTTTTAGCTTATCATAATTTAAAGCGTCAGACTCATTTTTTACAGTTCCGGGCTCTATATCCAGTATGTTCAGACTATCTGTCGGATTTATAATGTCTCTCTTATCAGCATACGATATGATATAGCTTAAAACTATCGCCTTTGAAATCTTCTTGTCATAATACGCATACTCGTCCTTTCCAAGAGTATCATTTTCTTTTTTCCTGCTTGTATTCTCTGAGTTGATGTACTCTGCTATCTCGTCAAAATTCTCATTTTTAGCTGCTTCGACAAATTTAGTTTCATCTTTATCTTCAATAAACGCAGAAGCAAAATCATCTCTTAAAACAAATGGTACATCCTTATCAGGATTATAGTTTCGTGGAATGACATATTCGTTGCCAATTACATAGCCATGTGTATGAGTTGAACTGTCAACTTGGTAATACGTTATGACATTGTTATCTTTCCAGCTAATAAAATTATCAGCTGAGTCCTTGGTAAAATTCAAGGAGCTGAAATTGTTACAGCTCAAAAGGCCTGCAAGCTTTTTAATGTTGCTATCATATTTAATGTTGCTATCATCCTTTGTACTTGGACACACAATACCATTATCCACTATAACAGGCATCATGATACCACTCTGGTGCACGCGCTGGACTATCTGCTTTACCTTGTCCCATGAAATGTCATTATCAGTATTATATGTTGCAGCATCGTTTCCTAAATCATTTGAAAGGACGGACTTTGAGCCTGAAAGATAGAGTAAATCAATTGTTGACACATCTATCTGCTCAAGCTCCTCTGGTGTGACTGTTTTTACCTTAAAGGTCATATTGGCAGTCTTATCATCATCACCAGTCTTGCCCTCCTGATTGAACACACCTGTTCTGAACCAGTTATTATTCTTGAAACCACCCTTATAATATATGTGTGGAGTATTTACAGGATAATCAAGCGAGCCGTTTTTATCAGCCTCCATTATATAGTCACCTTTTCCCTTACCCATATAGGTGTATGTCTGGCTGTCCTTAACTATATCAAAATATCCGTCTGTATCAGTGAGGATTACCTTTCCTGTGTTACCTGCCGGCTGATTGTCCGGTGTGCCATCATCTATCTTCTCGTATGGATTCTGTGAGTCAAGCACTGCTCCATACTCGCCGGTCTCATCGTAATTAAACTCAATAGGTACCTTAGTGTCCACCTCGTAGTAGGTCTCGTCATCAGTGATTTTACCTGCAGGCACATACTCCATCTCAACCGTGCAGTATGTATACTTCTCATAATCCGGCTTACTGCCATCAGGCAGACTTGCCATCCGGTCAGCTCTTGCAACAAATTCATATGGTGATGTGATATCTGAATTGTCTTTTCTGTAAATATATGCCTTTGGGTCATATTTTGCTATGTTTTGCATGCCCTCAGCAGAACCAATGGCATATGCGCTCTTTATAGAATAAACCACATGCTTGTCTGATGTGTCATCTGCTGTGCCTGTATCTGTCGTATTGTCTGTGCTGCTATCGATATTACCATCTGTACCGCTGTCTGTATTTCCATCAGCTTTCTGTGAATTATCAGTCTCTACCAGATACTGGATATTTGTCATGCCATCCGGCAATTCGACTGCAGTAAATGCAACACTGTAGTAGCCTCTTTTTCCGGGTGCCTTAATTTGATTGCCATTTTCAGTCTCTGTATTAGAGCCATCTGCGGTACTTCCTGTACTGCCTGTATTACCGGTACTACCTGTATCCACAGATTCAGAGCCATCTTCTGTCTCATCCTCGCCCTGCATGAAAACATAATGGTCAACATTCTGTCTGTAATGACCTGTAGGCAGTCCATCTTCATTTACAGCAAGCTGGTAATCAGTGTTGAACTTGTAGTCACCCTTCTCCTGCTTTGTCATCTTATAACCGGTGGTACCCTTGTTTATTCTGTCCATATCTACAAGGGCAAGCTCACTCCAGTCCTCGCCTAAACTGACGTAGCTCTCCTCATACTGCTCATAATAAAGAGGCTTTGTATTATCCTTTTTCTCGGTAGTAATAGGTGCAAGCTTTGTTTTCAGACCTGACATATAGTCAGCTCTTTTTTGTACACCGTCACCCTCTTTGTCAGACATCTTTGACAGTGTTCCAAACCAATCGTCAGGCTCCTGACCGTCAATCAGATAACCGATGGATGCCATTTTCTTGTCCGGCACCACCTCCACTATATTGAAGGGCTTGTCCTTGCCATGTGAGCTGACTATATCAGATATTCCATTGAACGCTACATTTGCATCGACCTTTGTTAGGCTGTCATTCAGCACAAAAGCTGCCACAACGAGACATCCTGTAAGTGTGAGCGATATTGGAACCACTATTTTTTTTCTTAATTTGCTCATTGCGATTGCTCCTTTTGTAAAAAACTACTCTGTTTCATAATATGTGTAAAACGTAATTGTATTTGACTTAAACTCCGGCATATCCTCAAGTCCAAGCCAGACGCTGATATTTAATTTCTCTCCGGTAAGAAAATCATTTCCGAGAGTGATATGCATTTCTTTATTATAACCTAAAATATAATAATTAAGATAGTTCTTATATTTAGGATCATCTAGCTTACCTTGTGCTCCTGTTTCTCCTGCAATCTCATTTGAACTAAACTTAAATATTCCATCAGGCTCACCATTGCCCTCCGGGCCATAAATCAGCTTGCCATCATCGCCCATTCTAAAGGATATATCTCCCTTGTGCTCGGTTGCACCTGTTGAGCTGACACTTTCTACCTCCATATGCCATACAAAATCCTTAATCTGATATTTGCCATTTAATGAAGAATTTTTCAACTCCCCTTCATCAATAAACAATTGATGCGTCTGTCCTAAATTGAAATGCTTATCTGCATCACAATGCAGAATATTGATTGGATGTGCTACGTTTACAGTTACCTTTGCCGTCAATGACGTATCGTCTTTGGATGTTACTGTGATAACAAATTGATCTGTAGTTTCATTATCCATAAGTTCTACATTATATACATCACCATTAGCATTAAAGTTTCCACCATTTTTGGTTCCGGAATGATCCCACGTTACATTATTTGAGTCATACTTTCCACCCAGAATCTTATCAGTAAACTTTAATTTATTCTGATTTTTCTTCATCTCATAGTATACTGTTCCGTTGGTTACATCCTTGCCTTTGTAATATATCCTTATTCCTTCAGGCTCTAACGGTGCCACATACTCCACATCTGCCCCGGTCGGTACCTTATTGCGCATGGTAAAGTTCTGCTTTGAAGTATACTTCTTGTCCCCTGCCTTAAAGTCCACGACAATTCCGACAGAGTTCTTGCTTTCTGCCTCGCTTAAATCAGTGGTAAAGCCTGTGACATTTTCTGCCATAAGAGATTCCTTGCCCTGACCATCTGCCTTCACCGCACCTGTTGCAGGATCCAGTGTATCCTTTCGCAGATAAATTTTGTGCTCTGATGGTCTGTATATGATATTGTATGTACAATCCTTGTTGTAGATAATCAGCTTGCTGTCGGATGATGTTTCCTCAGATGATGCTTCTTCGGATGACGCTTCTTCCGCTGATGCAGTTGCAATATAACCGGCCTCAGGGGCTGCTGATGCCACCTCCACCGGCGCTGCCACTGTAGCAGGCTCATACTTGACACCCTTTTGCGCATCAATTATCAGGTCTCCTATCTGATTCATGGTAAGCTGTGCCTCATACTGTAAATCTACGTCCTTTGAAGCGTACTTATACTGCTTCGTGCTCGTACCGATAAAGCCTGCAACAGCCAGACCCAGTATTCCCATTATCGCCATGACAATGACAAGCTCAACAAGTGTAAAGCCACTGTTTTTCCTATTATTTGATTTGTTCATGCGCCTTAAAAGTTTCATGGTTCATCTTCCTCTCCGATTTCATCATACAACCTTATAACAGCCTTGCGTCAAAATAAAATATTCATCATTAAACTATGTAAATTACTCACATACCACCTTACCGGTCTCCTTGTATATCGTGATAACCTTCTCGGTGCTGTTTTTTTGAATCCAGATACGGCTGCAGTACTTACCATTGGCATCAGGCTTTTGTGCACCTGAGCTTCTGTCAAACTGAAGCATTATCTTGTCTGAGCTGTTCAATTGTGTCTTGTCACTATAATCATCCTTCATGGAATAGTAAACATCAATCCTGCTCTTTCCTACTTTGCTCGGAGCAGATACTGTACCATTTATGGTTGTCTTATAATAGTAGGCACCATCTGATGCATCCTTATATATCTCAAGAACTGCGCTGTCCTTTCCCATCGTGGTGACTCTTGTTTTATTAATTATCGATTCAATATTTCTGGCACACTGCTTCACCTCAACACCCATGACCGAGCGAATGGATATGGTTGCCGCACCTATGAGTACGACAGATATCGCTATCACTACTATAAGCTCTACCAGAGAGAAACCACCATTATTCTTTTTTTCTTTTACAGACATATTGGATTCCTCCCTTGTATATATCGTCAAAATTTGTCAAATATAAATATTTCGCAGCTGTTTTGCGCCTTAGAAGCCGCTTGTTTTCTACTCCTTGGTCCAGTTCTGGTATGTAATGAGCGTAGCATAATCTATTTTTGTATCTGCCTCTTTCTTATTTGAAAAAGAAGAAACATTACCCAGATAGTTGGCACCGTCCATGAACACATCATACAGGTGCAGTGCATCGTCTGCATCACTTACCTTTTCAAGAAGCAATGCCTTAAATACCTCCTGAGTACCATTATCAATCTCGCATTGGTCTTTGTTTACAATTATCCTGCCCTTTGCAACTATGGTACCTGTAAAGTCAGCATTCAGTGTCACATCTCCCGTAGCAACAATTATATCCACATTATGTGATTTGTCATTTGCATCATAGGTGTAGTTACCGTTTTTGACAATTGCCTGGTATTTTTTTCCCTGATACTCAGTCTCAAATATATGTTTATTACCGGAATTTGGCACTATTTTCAACAAATTGGTATTGTTAACTATATTTGTAAAAAGCGAAACACTTGCTGCATTTGTCGGTAAATCCGCATAATTTGTCAAAAGCTTTGAGTTAAGTGCAGTATACGTGCGCTGTAAAGCATCCGACTGTGCATCCATGTCCACACCATCAGCTATGCCCTTCAAAAGGCTTAAATTGCTGCCATCGTAGATGCTGTAATTGCCGGCAGTATAGATGCTTGCTGCCTCATTTACCTTTATGCTGTCAGTATAGAACTTAGTGTATCTATTGAGCTTGTCACTGTCTGCGCCAAAATAGTCTCTGTAATACTCAGCTGCCTTGTTCGTTGGCAGATTTACATAATAGTATACAAGTCCATCATCACTATTATCAGTAGAAGGAACAAAGACCTTCTTTATACAGTTGTCGATTGTCTTTTTCTCCGGCAGATATGCCGAGAGAGACTTACCTGTCTTTGTGCTGACCACATTAGCATTAACTTCAGTATACTTTGTCTGATCCTGTCCGGTTGCAGTAATATCCTTGTACTCCTTATAGGAAAGGGGATTCTTGTTGTAAAGTGATTTGGCATCCGCACCATCTCCACTTGTGCCTATGCACTCAGGCGGCACAAGGTATGCTATCTGGTCACCCTTTACAGAGATTGACTCACCCATGCCCACATTGCTGTTTTCTGTACCCACTCTACTTGAGTTTACAATAGCCTGTGTATTGATATATGCGGTTCCTGCCAACATAAGCTCCCTGATATTTGACATATCAAGAGATGCCTCCCTACCGTTTATGATAATAGCAGAGCTATCGCCTGCGACAGGATTTTCCTTGTCAGCGCCTCCATTGCCAAAGCCGACGTACTTCGCATTGTTATTCTTATTATTCTTTCCAAGTGTGACCTTTGAGCCTGTACCATTTAAGGTCATGTCATCTGCCACATATGTCATGCCATCCAGCTTAACTGCTGCACCATTTACATTTATGTTGCTTGTCCACAGCTGACACTGTGAATCAACAGAAAGTGTACTGTTATTGTGTACACCCGCCATGTTCTTTTTTATTGTACCAGTATCTTTTCCGGCAAAGTCTCCCACCTCTATATCGCCCTCTGCAATCATATAGCTGGTATCCTTTACATCAAGTGTAGCATTGTTTGGAATGGTAACACTCGTAGTAGAAGTTCCTGTACCTGCCGCATTTTCACAGCCAGCGTAGAGATTACCGGATAGATTTACTTTATTAAGTCCTGATATAATATCCAGTCCTTCATTTCCAACAAGAGAATATGTAAAAAGCTCCGGAACTCCTCCCGATGCTGTAAAGCTCATGGATGGAACTCCCAGAGAAATGTCTGTCTCTATTATTGATTTAAATCCCTTTTCATCGGTATACTCTACCCTGATGCCATTAATGACTGCGCGGCTGTTGTATACCTTGAGCAGTCCATTTCCATTTTCATCGGCATTTACCGCCTTGACCACAGCGTGTGGCTTTGAGTTTTCGTCTGTGAGCTTACTATCCACATAGTCTTTAAGCTTTTCAGTTTTATAGTGCATACCGGTATTGTCAGACTCAAGACTTCCCTTTAAGCTCTTTAAATACTCCTGCGCAAATATACTCTGTCTGCCGGCCTCATTTATGCTGCTGTCAGAGTAATTCTCCATAACCTTTGTATATCCTGCTGAGTAAGCCTTGGAAATATCTCCCTGCAGACCGGTACATATCTGATCCAGCACACCCTCTGCCGAGTAAAAGTTGTCTGTATTTTTTTCGTCCGTCACCTTCATCTGGAGGTTCATAAGCGCTATCCACAGCACAGTCACAGCTAAAACAGCCACTATAGCCATTGCAACTACAACCATCACAAAGGAAGCACCACGGTTATCGTTACGCTTCATAATTAATACCCCATGCTTCCGGTCATCGTAACAACCGGGTCTTTATCATTAAATATATCATCCAGTGAAGCCTTGCTCTCGTATACAGCCACCTTCACATCATACAGCCTTTCAGATGTCTTGCTTTTTGTCAGATTCTTTATATCGACAATTGCCTTTACATCATTCTGAATTACATTGTTATTAAAGCCATATATAGCTTGATCGGGCTGTAGTGGATTATCCGGTGCTCCCATATTTACATTCAGATTGGTGGCTATATGAGTATAAGCATGACCTGTACGATTTCCCGGCTCACTTACCTTCACATATGTCTTATATGTACTCTCCTTCGTGCTCAACTCTGACTGATCCGATATAGTCTTTTGCTTTACAATGTTTACCGTGCAGTCCAGCTTGTCCTTATTATTGATTATAATGACATCGTTGCAGGTATTGTAAAGTGTTCCTGTAGATGTGTACCATGGATTGTAAAACAGATAAACATTTCTCAGATTATGGTTCACGGTATCAGAAGAATTGTCGTAAATCACCATGGTATAATCATCCTTCAGTGCACTATTCGGATCCGGAAAAGTCTTTCTTACTCCATTCTTATTGATAGAATACGAATACGACACCGTAACCTTGGTAGCCTTATTACTCGAAGCTCCATACTTTTCTATATCTATGGTGATAGTTCTTTTGATATCCTGCTGAGTGATGCCGCCTACACCAGGCATATTATTAAATGCATATATAATATTTGTAGCAGAATACTTGTCTGCACTCATGCAGTCAAAATTTGCATCCATGGCCGACATATCCGCTACCTCGTCCATGTTGTACTTTTTAACCTTATTGTCCGACTCTGCGTCCGATTTTGCATCCACTGTCACAAGAGCATTGTATTTCTTTGTGCCTGACTGCACACCAGACATATAGAAATAATACTTGTGCGCATCCGACTCCCTGAAATTCCAAAGCGATGTATCGCTTATTTTGGCTGATGCATCAGTCTTGTGGATACAGCTAGTGATGACATCGTCCTTGTTTACAATCTCAGCACTGATATCCTCAAGCCTCTTTACATTATCAAACTTACCCGACTTCTTAAGAAGCTCACATGCACTGCTTCCATCTGATATATTAAAACCGTCCGCCACATCAAAGCCCTCCGACGGATAGTTAAACTGATATGCCAGTGTCTTCATGGAGTTCTTTTCAATACCCTCCATAATGTTTGTCGCCAGATGTGTAGCATTCATCTCGTTTTTAGCCTTTACATTGGTCTTTGTAGCTGTGACAAATGCATTCAAAAAAGGAAGCACGATTATTGCGAGAATAGCAATCGACACAATAATCTCCACAAGTGTTACTCCTCGATCATCGTTTTTTAGCTTTCTCAAATCTGCTTCCTCCCCTCTTGTATTTTGTTATCTCATAACTCAATAATCTAACATTTGATATTTATCACTTACGGTCTCAATAACCCGCTAATCTAATAACCTAATATTATAATAATCAGTTAGTTTGTTGTACCAAACAGATTATTTGTACCATGTGGTACTGCAGGTATGTATGGTGCCTCATATGGCTTATCAAGTCCATACAGGAAATATGAATCCACAAGCATCTCACCTGTCAGCTTGCCTGTCGAATCATCAAAGCTCACGTTGAGCGTGCTGATAGTTTTCTTCTGTGATGAACCAATCACCTCTCCAAGCATAGCCTTAAGCCCATGATACTCTGTCTTGAATGCCATAACTGTGCTGACATCATAAAGCTGATAACCTGTAACCGTAGACTTTGCAGAGCCTGTTGATGTACTGCCATCAGCTGCACTGCCGTCGCCTGTCTGTGACTGAGAGCTGTTGCCATCAGCGGTCTGAGAGCTCTGCGAACTGTCTGCATTACTGCTATCCGTGGTACTGCTGTCTGAACTGCTTCCTGACGAAGAATCTGTACCGGCTTCACCGGTCGGATTATTCACATCAATAGCTGTCGGTGAGCCGACTGTAAGCTCTGTAATATTTGTATTGGTAGATTTCTCGATAGCAACCGCATCCATGATGCCGTTTTCTATCTGTAAATATGAAGGGAAATTGTCATATACCTGCTGCATGGCATCAGACATATCCTTTGTCTTCTCTGTGTAGTCATCCGCCTTTGCCGCAAGTGCTGAAAGCTGATTGTACTGTGATTTCAGATTCATGTTTTCGCTCTTGAGTGAATCCCTCTTATTGGACTGTGGAATAAAAATCAAAAAATATGTCAGTGCTAAAATGGCAACACCCGCTAATATAATAAGTAACTTTTTATCTCTCGTTGACATCCTAACACCCCCTACTTATTTGTACTGTCTGTATCTGATGATGAATTACTATCCGTCTGTGCCTGCGATGACGCATCCTCTGAGGTATCAGCTGACTCACTGCCCGTGCCATCCGCCGATTCAGAAGCAGCACTGTCGTCTGCCTTTACATATGTGCAATCTACTGTGAACTGAACCTTTGAAGCACCGGTCTCATCAACCTCCTCTGTGATGGTTGACACATTGGATACCATGATACTCTCAAATGTACGAAGCTGTGCAATCACATCAGCTGCTATATCCTTGCTGCCCGTCTTTATGGTCATCGAAACACCATCAGTCGTAACAGACATGTTCACAAGCTTGGCCTCTGACGGAAGCTTCTGCTCCAGCTCATCCACGAAGCCCGTTATCTCATCATTCTTGTTGGATGAGGCGCTCTCAAGAAGCTTAGTCCAGTCATAGTCCTTCTTGGTCTGGTTGTACACATCATATATATTCTGTGCATATGATAAATCAGAAACACGTGCTTTAAGCGTCATATTGTCTGAAGTTAAAACAAGATTTGAAAAAATGCTGTATGCCGTGATACCAACTGCAACTACCACACACAATCCAAAAATGAGAAGCTGCACCGCAAAAGAAACAGGCTTTTCTGCTTCCTCCCCTGCCGGTACGGGAAGAGGCTTCCCATCAGGACCGACAGGTGGTTTTCCCTGCATACCTGCCTGTGCACCGCCGGGTGTCATAGCACCTGCAGCTGTTCCTGCCATAATCGGAGCACCGATTCCCTTGTTTTTCTTACTGTCAAGTATATCAAGCGGGCTCAATGAACATCCGACACAGTTGAAATACTCTGCCAGCTTTGCCTCTGCGAGGTTTATGCTCTTTGCCACATGTATGCCGTCAAACTGCTGGAGCGGAACCACCTTGACATTGAGCTCATTGGTCAAAAGCTTTGAAAGTCCGCTGAAATCAGCACCTAAGCCTATGAGGAAAATTCTCTCAATAGGAGTATCTGAGTTTCTCGACTGATAGTAGTCTATTACTCGTCCAAGACTGCTTATCAGATTGGAAAGTGCATATGAAACATTCAGACGAAGCTTCTTAAAACGCTCCGAATCAATCTCATGCCCCATAGGATCCATTACACTGCCTGCAGGCTCATCCGGCACTGTACCATCAGGCTTTATTGCAAGGCAGGTCTTTCTGCGTGCCACATCAACTGCATCGGTAAATGACAGATACTCTCCAAAAAGCTCACTATCCTGAATCGCCTCAATAGCATCAGCAAGTCCATGGTTGACATTGCGCTGCAGCTTTACCATGCTTCCATCCATTACAGTCAGTGTGGTAGAAACCTCATCCACCTTGACAGTCACCTTCACATCTCCGGGAATCTCTCTTCTCATGAGCTGCTTGATGGCATTTCCACTATAGTCAAGTGCTACAAGTTGCAGCCTGCAATCAGCTGCAAGAGCACCATACGACAAAATAAGATCATTAGGCACAGCAATAACCGAAAGACGTAATTTCTTTTCTTCCGGTCTGTCAATCTTCTCTATAATCTGATGTACCAGCTTGTACTGGCTCAAATCCACCGGAAAATAATCTGATGCATTCATTGCAATCATTTCCTTAAGCTGTTTTTCCTTAACAAGTGGAAGCTCAATATCTCTGCTTGCTATACGCGCTGAATTTAAAACAAAAACAGCTTTTTTGGTGGAAATCTTCTTTTCCTTCAGCTTACTGTATAAGATAGAACGAAACATCCCATCCGGCTGTACCACTCCATCATCAATCATCCCCGGTGGTGTCGGAAAGCCGAACATATTGTAAATCTTGGGATTTTTTGCTTTGTAATCAATCTCAACTACTCTGGTAAGGTTCTCCCCTATTTCAATACCGAGTACCCTATTTGCCATAACCTAGTCCTCCGTGTTTATCTTTGTTTTACACTGTATACATCTGTAAAACATTCGTAACTGTTCAGTTACAAACATTCTATATATATATTTCGGTATATCTATGTCTTCTCTGCTTTTGTCTCACTGCTTGTCGTACTACCTGTTTTATACTAAGTACGCTATATTATAACACGTTTTTCAAAAGCCTGCGAGTGTCAAATATGCCGATATCATTTTCTCACCCCATAGCATCGAAATAAATATTCCGGCTGCCAAGTACGGTCCCATCGCAAGCCTGTTGCCTGCGTTTGTTACTTTCATACGAATCAGATGTATCACGGAACCGATGATGCATCCTAAGAAAAATGCTAATGTAATATTCTGCCAGCCTATCGCAAGACCTGCACATGCCATGAGCTTGACGTCTCCGCCGCCTATGGCTCTTCCTCCACTTACAAGAAGAAGGAGTTCAAGAAATAAACTGACACAAAAGAATCCTATCACATATTCAGACCAGTTATCATGGTCTAAAAACACATGCAGGATTCCAAGTACCAGTATAAATATATTGATTCCGAATGGAATTTCATATGTTCTCCAGTCTATCACACTCAGAACTATGAGTGCAGATGTGAGAAAGCAGTAGATGATACTCGTAAGCTCAAGTCCATTTACTGCAAAAACTACTATGTATAATATACCGTTTAACGCCTCAATAATAGGGTATTGAGGTGATATCGGTTCTTTGCACTTGCGGCATCTGCCACGAAGAAACAGCCAGCTAAAAACCGGCACCATATCGTACCACGCAAGCTGATACCCGCATCTCATGCAGTGGGACCTTTCGGTCACCACTGTCTCATGCTGCGGTATGCGATAGATACAGACATTTAGGAAGCTACCTATAACTATACCGAATGCAAATATTAAGCTGTAGATGGGTATCAGTTCTGGTATCATTTAATAATTATCCCTTCAAAAATTAATTTTTCGGTTTAATCTGATCGTCTGTTCCAGTTGCAGTATAATAATCAGATGATGCTGAATATGTAATTTTTCCTGTTGCACTAGTATAAGTAATAACAATATTACCAGTCCACTTAGTTCCCTTTAACCTTGTAGTTTCCAAACCAGTATCCGTTAACGGAGTTTGTGCAGTAGGATCAATCACAGGATCAGCATCTTTTGAAACTATAACTTTAATGGTATCTGGAGCACCTTCTTTATCTGAATAATATGTCTTTAATGTTGTTGCAATACTATCACAGTTCTGAATATCTGTAGCCTCTCTTGATTTCTCAACATACTTGATAAGCTGTGGAGCAAGTACACCTACAAGCACTGCCATGATGGCGATTACAACAATAAGCTCTACGAGAGAGAAACCTTTGTTGTTCTTCTGTTTCTTTCCTAACTTTTTAAATACATTCTTTACCATAGTTCTTTTCTCCTTTTCATTATAACATGGTTTTTGTGCAAAGAGCTGTGCCCTATCACCATCTCTTTGGTTTGTATGCGCTCATTGTACCATAAATCAAAGCATAATGCAAGTTATTTTCTAGTACAATAGTATCATTGCTGTATAATTTTTTTCGCCTTTTTTAGCAATTTTAACCAAATTTTAACCGATTTATTGCATTTAAATCATATTTTTTCAAAGAAATAATCTCCTGGGCTGTATTTTGGCACAGCGTGAGGGGCTTCACTCCATGTGACCGGCTAACGCATACACTCTCGTGAGAGCTACGCTACACTGCCAAGATACTGTAGGAATTATGCTTTTAGATTTTCTATGCCCGACGAAACCGTCGAACCGCGCCGTCCGTGGCGCGGTTCTCCTTGCCCATTACTGCTCACACCATCAGTGTGACCAGTAACGATTACAGCCCATTAAAAGTGCCTCTACGAGGCAGGGGCTGTAATCTGACAATAGTTGATTTATTGGCGCATAGCTTGACAGCGTGGTGTCAAGCTTGCGTTTGAACAGCAACGATATATTACATCCCAGTGGCAGTTCATTTCTGTGTTTCATGCGCATAATTCAACAGTATCTAAGCAGCTTCACTATTCGCTCACCCGAGAGTATATTCGCCAGCCGTTCGTAGAGAATGAAGCCCCATCCTACTGTCAGTAAAAGAGGAAGCAACCTCCGAGTTCTCGCCCAAAGATTGC
>ULTP01031583.1_pt1 | contig 16184 bp, 18 predicted proteins | sample 1957721 | NCBI WGS metagenome assembly ULTP01 (sample SAMEA4835737, study PRJEB28245) | human gut metagenome | biome: gut microbiome; material: fecal sample | place: Denmark | collected 2008 | reverse complement strand
ATGCTGGTAAAATCGGTGGTAACATGGTAAGAAAAATGATTGAACAAGCTGAAAATCAAATGTTAAACAAATAGTTTTAGTAAAAAAAGAGGTGCATACAAAAGTATGTGCCTCTTCTCTTTTTATAGAAATTATAAATAAATTTCTATATATTTATTTAATTAAATTAAGCTTCTGGTTCTACTAATCCATAATTGTTGTTTTCTTTTTTGTAAATAACATTTACTTTTCCTGTATCAACATTTATGAATGGTAAGAATAACATTGTTCTGTTTTCTTCTAATTTCATTTGAGCATCTTCGATAGAAATTGGTCTAATATCATAATGTAAAACTTTTACAATTTCATTTTCTACTAATTTAGCTTCTTCTCCTGAAAAAGACATTTGTTTAATAGAAGCATCTTTTTGCATTTTTTCTCTCTTAGCTTTCATTTTTCTGATTTGTCCTTCTAGGATATCAATATCTTTGTCTATTGATGCATACAAATCTTTTTCATCTGAACTTGCTTTGTAGATGCTACCATTTACAGAAACATACACTTCTGCTACTTGTGCTGTTTTTTCGTTTTTGATAGTAACATTTACATCAATTTCACTTTCTTCAAAATATTTTTCTATTCTTGTTAATTTTTTCTCTACATACTCTTTAATTGCTTCTGTAGCCTTTAGTTCTTTTCCTGTTATTGTTAGATTCATAACAAATCACTCCTTTTTTCTTTTTTGTATATTGCATTTTTGCAAATTCATTATATAAGTATTTTATCCTTTTTGCAAGTGATTTTCAATTTTTTTCTATTTTCTTCAATTTGTACCTAACTTTTTATTTATTTTAAAATAGTTTTTCTAGCTTATATTCCTTTTCTAATTTTTCATTCAAATAAATATCTGCTATCATTTTCAATTCTTGTAAACTATTGTCTGAAATTGTAAAAGAAAATATTTTTTTAGGATCTGCTAGAATACTATATCTTATTGCATTTTTAGTTGCATCACTTATTTCAATACAGCTTGTATCTTGTTTTCCACAGTTTTTACATTTAAAACCATTATCTCTTATGCTAAAATACTTTAAATCCTCTTTTTCCTTGCAACTTGTGCATTCTTTTATATTTGGAGCAAATCCCAATATTTTTAATAATCTAAGTTTAAACACTGATGTTATAAAATCTAAATCTTTATCAGTTTCTGATATTGCATATAATGTATTTAAAAACAGTTTTAAAGTATTATATGAATTTTGATTTTCTGTAGTAACATCATTTATTATTTTTGTAATATATGATGCATACATCAGTTTATCTAAGTCTGTTCTAATATTATAAAATAATTCAATTGTCTCACACGAATTTATTGTATATGTATCTGAACCTTTAAAAAGCATATATTCTCCAAAACATAAAAATTGAGTACCACTAAGTAAAAGGCTCTTTGGTCTTCGAGCCCCTCTAGCACTGCACCCAATTTTTCCTAAATTTGGAGTTAATATTGTTAGCATTTTGTCAAAATCACCCATATTATTTTCAGATATAACTATTCCACTTACTTTTACTTGTTTCATCTATATTATCCTTATTGTTTTCTTCTATTTTTCTTACTTCTATAAATTCTAAATATGCATTAATATCTCCAGTTTCTTTAAATTTATTCCATGCAAATTGTTTTGTCATATAAACTTCACCTCTCTGAATTTATCTTTTGTAATTTTAGAAGATTTATACTTAATTATTTTAATTTAAATTTATTAACTATACTATCATTTTCTTGCCAATCTGGTTTTACTTTTACCCAAACTTTCAAGTTTACTTTTGTTCCAAGCATTTCTTCTATATCTTGTCTTGCATAAGTAGCAATTCTTTTTAATAAATTTCCACCTTTTCCTATTATTATTCCTTTATGTGATTCTCTAACACAATATATTGTTGCATCTATATCGTATATATCTTCTTGTTTTGATGTTTTTCTATATGCAAATTTTTCAATTTCAACATATATACCATGTGGTACTTCATCATTTAAAAGTTTTAAAGCTTTTTCTCTAATAATTTCTTCTGCTAATTGTCTAGCTGTTTGATCAGTATATTCATCATCAGCATAATATTTTGGCCCTTCTGGTAATAATTTTAAAACTTCAGAAATTAACATATCTATTCCTTGATTTTTTTCTGCAGATATTGGTACAATTGCTGAAAAATTGTATTCTTTTCTATATAATTCAATTAATTTTAATAAGCTTTCTTTTTTTACTAAATCTATTTTATTTATAACTAAAATACAAGGTTTTCTACTTTCTTTAATTTTTTCTAATATTCTGCTATCTCCTCTACCTATTTCTTTAGAAGTTGCTTCTATTAAAAACATTATACAATCGACTTCTGTAAGCATTTTGAAAGCTGTATCTATCATTGTTTCACTTAATTTTGTTCTTGGTTTATGAATACCAGGTGTATCTGTGATAATCATTTGATAGTCTTCTCCATTTATTATTGCTTTTATTGCAGTTCTTGTTGTTTGTGGTTTGCAAGTAGCAATCGCTACTTTTTCTCCTGTTAAAGCATTTAATAATGTTGATTTTCCTACATTTGTTCTTCCTACTAATGATATAAATCCTGATTTGAATTTTTCTTCCATAATTACCTTTCCTATTCCATTTTATGTTTTAAATCTTTTTTTTGGTTTCTTTTATTAAATTTTATTTTATCCTTTTTCCATGTTAATTAAAGCATTTTACAAATAATCTGTAATATTGCAAATATACTCACAAAATATTTTATCATATTAAAAAATTACAATTAAATGTGGTAAAAATATAATTAGTCCAACTATTACAGAGCAAAAACTTGCAAGTAATACAGCTCCTGCTGCTACATCTTTTGCATTTTTTGCTTTTTCATTTATTTCTTCTGTACATAAATCCACTGCCGTTTCTATAGCTGTATTAAAAAATTCTGCAACAATAACAAAAAATATAGCAATAGTCAAAATAATCCATTCATATTTATTAATTTGAAAAAGTATTCCACAAATTATCGCCAATATTGCAAATATGCTTTGAATTATTATATTTCTTTGTGTTTCATATACATATTTAATTCCATTTAGTGCATATTTCATTGCTTGAAAAAAATTTTTATTGTGCCATTTTGTTTTTTTCATTTTTAGTTCCAACCTTTTATTCTCTAACTATATTTAATTTACTTAAAACATTTTCTTCTTTTTCTCTCATTATTTTTTTGTCTTCTTCTTCAATATGATCTTCACCCATAATATGATAAAAACCGTGAACTAACATATATGCAAATTCTCTTTCAAAACTATGTCCATATTCTTTAGCTTGTTCTTCAACTCTTTCAATTGAAATTACAATATCTCCTAAAGTATCTTTCCATTCTTGTTTTTGTTTTTTCACTGTTTCTAATTCTTCTTTTTCATACATTGGAAATGACAACACATCAGTTTCTCTATCTATATTTCTATATTCTTTATTTAGTTTTCTAATTTCTGCTGGTGTTGTTAAAATAATACTCATATAGAAATTTTTATCTTCAATATTTTCTATTTCAAAGCATTTTTTTAATACTTTTTCAATTAGTTCTTCATATTCTTTTTTTTCATCTATTCCTCTATATTCTATTTCTGAAAAATTTCCCATTCAATTTTTCCTTTCCTATTATATAAAAGACGATATTATATAAATATAGTATCGCCTTCTTTTGTATAATTATTTTACTTTTATGTATTTAATATTTTTTATTGTTTTTGCTTCATTTCTTAAAGATCTCATTGCACCATATTCTACTAATTTATTTTTATAAAATTTACGAATTGGTTCATATTTATCTGATTCATCTTTTAAATCATATAATTCTCTTTTTAAAGATAGAATTTCTTTTTCTTCAGATGTTTTTGCTTTACTATATGCTGACCAGAATTTTTTGTATACTTCTCTTTCTTCTGGTTTGTCCCAATAAACTTTTGTTGATAAAAGTTTTACATTGTAATCTTCTATCAATTTCAAAAGCATTTGATAAGCTTCTTCTCTTTTAGTTTCTTGTTTTAAGTTAATTATTAATTTTCTAGTATCTCTTAATAATTTGTTGTAACATTGTTCTGCTGCGACTAATGGTAAACTATGTGTAAATAACACTCGGCTTAATCCTAATAAAATCATATTTTTTTCTAGAAAATCTTTTTCATCTAATTTTCCAACACTAAATCTTTCATATTCTTCATATTCTGAAATAATTTTAGAATATTCACCTTTATTATCTGTTTTTAATTTTATTGGTAATATTTCTTTTATGTATTCTTCTAATGTGCAGAATATATTTTTATATGTTTCTACTGAAGTTGCCACATTATTTCTTTGACCATCTGATAATTTAACTGAATAGTGTTTTAATATTCCTTTATATAATGCGTCCATTTTTTTGATATATAATTTTTCAAATCTTGGAATTATTTTTTCTTTTTCTGATGTTACAACACTTTGGTAGTCTACTTCTAGTAAAAATTTTTGTTTTTGATATTTGTATTCTAAATATTCGTTTTCTTTTAGATGAACTATATTATAATATTTAGATAAAGCTTCTCTTTCAAAGCTTGAGGCTGTTCCACTTTTTACTTTTTTATATATTGAATCCATTATAAATTTATCTATTGACTCTAAATATAATGTATAACTTTCTTCAAATTTGTTTGTTAATTGTTCTTTTCTTTGAGCATCTGTATCATCTGCATTTTCTAAATTTTCAAATGCCTTTATTGCATTTGTTCTTTTTATTGTAATTAAAAAACCATTTAATCCTATTTTTGTAGGCATTAATAATTTCGTTAGTGTATTTGAGATTTTGTTAAAAAAAGTTGTGTCTGCAGCTAAAACCTTTAAACTTCTTTCCTCCATAAAATGTCTCACCCTTTCAATCTATAAATTTTCTTTTGTGCCAATTTCTTCTTGTACAATAAAAGTAACTTTTACGTTAACAATTCCGTTTTCCACATTAGTTTCTAAAAGTTCTTCTATTTCTTTATCTTGCAAGCTATGTTCTTCTTTTAACTCTTCTTCAAGTTCTTTTTTTATTTTTTCAATTAACTCTTCTTGACCATAATTTTTATATTCTTTTTCTTTTTCAATTAAATTAATTTTTGTTATTGAAATTGGAAGATAAAAATTAGAAAATAACTTCAATTTTTTGTTCGTCTTTATTGTATCATAATTTTTAAATTTTGAAACCCCTTTTGGTAAAATAATTTTAAAATTATTTAGATTTATTTCTATTTTTTTCTCTTCATTTCCTGTATTTTTTTCAATTTCTTGTATTAAACTTTCTTTTTTACTTTTTTCATATGAAATTTTGCCATAAATTGACGCTTCAGCATGCACCTGTCTTATTCCTGTATATTTTCCTTCCATTATTCCTTCTACTAATAAATCACCTTGTTTTACTTCATCTCCAACATTTACTCTAGCAGTACCATTTTGAACTACTATTTTTGAAACAATAGCTGATTCTTTAGCAACTATATTACATACTTCATTTTCATCAACTATTTCTGGTTTTTCTTTTGTTTCAACAATTTCAACTATAGCATTTGTTCCTTTTATCTTAATTCCAATCCAAGCAATCTCTTCTTTTTGTAATCTTATCTCATTTATTATTTCATCAGTTTTTATTTTACTTTTTAAAGTTCCACTTTCAATTCCATCTTCCTTTAATAATTCTAATATTTCATTCTTATCAATTTTTTCATTTCCTATAACATCTACATTCCAAATAAATCTTGTCATTATAAATATTAAAACAAATATTAATATTGTAAAAATAAAAAATATTTTTCTTTTTCTATAATTATGTATAACAAAAGGAACACCAGTCTTTTTCTCAATTTTTACACGACACTTAGTTTTTTTAGCTATTCTTTTTATTTTCTTAAAGTCTTTTGTACTTATACAAACTTTTACATAAGTATTTTTTTCTCTTTTTACATTCCATAAAAATATATCTTGTGCAAAGCACATATTCATAAATCTTTCAACAAAAAAACCTTCAATTGCAATAGTTACAAATCCTGTTAAGTGCATGTATAAACGTCTAACTATCATTGTAAATTTCATTCCTTTCGCTTGTTTCTATCTAATTTTTTTGCTTTAGTAAACTAATATATTTTTATTCTTTTGCTTCCAAATCTATACTTTCTATTTTTCCAGACACAAGTATATCATCTTCTGTCATTTGACTAAGTTTCAAATTAAATCCATTTATACTAACAACTCCAATATATGTTGAAATCCTTACGAAAAAATCTTCATATTCTAAAATTGCCTTAAAATTTTCTATTAACATTTCATCAAAAGCTGTTATTGTTATTTTTGGAATTTTTCCCACAACTTCCCTTGGAATTTCTAAAGCATTTTTCACTCTTCTATTTATATTTGATAATTTTTTCATATAAAAACACCCTCTTCTTTAGAATATATATTCTAAAAAAGAAGGTGTATGACTTTATTCTTCTAATAATTTTAAAATTTCTTCATCTTTTTGGAGTTCTGGTGCTAAATAACCAATTACTTTCTTTTTTCCTTTTGAAACAGCTGCTTTTGCAACATCTTTGTCTGTTCGAAGTCTTAAACTAGCATATTTTAATATAAGTGGTTTTTGAGTTACTGCAGCAAGTACAACATCTTTGTCATCTCTTAAATTTTCACTTGCATAATATAATACTTGTCCATCATTTTTTACTGCTGTTAATATAACATCTTTATCATTTCTTAAATTATCGCTTGCATAGCACCCAGTCCAACCTGCTTGTGAAACAGCTGCTAAAAGAACATCTTTGTCATCTTTCAGTCTATTGCTTGCAAATTCTAAAGCTCCTCCATCTACTTTCACAGCAGTAAGCAAAACTTCTTTGTCATCTCTAATAGAATCATTTGCCCACTCTATTAAAAGGGGCATTGTTTTTACTCTTTCTAAGTAAAATTCTCTATCATTTGTCTTTTGCTTAGCTTCTATAACTTCTGCACTATCTGCCATTTTTTGCCTCCAATTATATTTTTCTTAATTCTAGTTCTTCTTGCTCTTTATTTAAGTACACTTCTATGTTATCTCCAGAGTTTATTTCTTTTGCAATAATAGCTTTACTTACTAAAGTTTCAACTTCACTTTGGATCGTTCTTTTTAGTGGTCTCGCACCAAAGTTAACATCATATCCTATTTCAATTATAAAATCTATTGCTTCATTTGTTATATTAAATTTAATATCTTTGTATGCTAATCTATTGCTTAAATCTTTAAGCATCAATTTAACAATATTGTATACTTGTTCTTTTCCAAGTGGATTAAAGCAAATTGTTTCATCTAAACGATTTAAAAATTCTGGTCTAAAATGTGTTCTTAAAGCTTGATTTATTTCATTTCTAGCTTCTTCTGTTATTTTTCCATTTTCACTAATACTGTCTAATATATATTGTGAGCCCAAATTTGATGTTAATATTAATATTGTATTTTTAAAATCTATTAGTCTACCTTGTGAATCTGTAACTCTACCATCATCTAATATTTGTAAGAATATATTAAATACATCTGGATGAGCTTTTTCAACTTCATCAAATAAAACTACTGAATATGGTTTTCTACGAACAGCTTCTGTTAATTGTCCACCTTCTTCATAACCAACATATCCTGGAGGTGCACCTATTAATCTTGTTACACTAAATTTTTCCATATATTCAGACATATCTATACGAATCATATTTTTTTCATCATCAAATAATGTTCTTGCTAATGTTTTTGCTAGTTCTGTTTTACCAACACCAGTAGGACCTAAGAATAAGAATGAACCTATTGGTCTATTTGGATTTGCAATTCCAGCACGAGAACGAATAATACACTCTGTTACTTTTTTTACAGCTTCATCTTGTCCAATTACACTTTCATGTAAAGTAGATTCAAGATTCATAATTTTTAATCTTTCGCCTTCTTGCATTTTTGTAACAGGAATACCTGTCCAACGAGATACTATTTGTTGAATTTCTTCAGCTGTTACTTTATTTCTTAATAATGTTGATTTTCCACCTTGTCTTTTTTCTGCTTCTTTTTCTTCTTGTTCTAAAACTGTTTTTAAATTTGGTAAAGTAGAATATTTTAATTCTGCTGCTTTATTTAAATCGTAATTTCTTTCTGCTTGTTCTATTTGAGCATTTACTACATCAATTTGTTCCTTTAAAGCTTTTACTCTAGCAATATTTTTCTTTTCTTCTTCCCATTTAGCTTTCATTTCAGTAAACTTGTCTCTTAATTCAGCAAGTTCTTTTTGAACTTTTGCAAGTTGATCTTTTGAACTATTATCTTCTTCTCTTTCTAAAGCTGCCTCTTCAATTTCATGTTGCATAATTTTTCTAGAAATTTCATCTAATTCAATTGGCATTGATTCCATTTCTGTTCTAACCATTGCACAAGCTTCATCTATTAAATCTATTGCCTTATCTGGCAAAAATCTATCTGTAATATATCTATTAGATAAAGTCGCTGCTGCAATTAATGCTTGATCTTGAATTTTTACACCATGAAATATTTCAAACTTTTCTTGAATACCACGAAGAATTGTAATTGTGTCTTCTACTGTTGGCTCATTTACCATAACAGGTTGAAATCTTCTTGCTAATGCTGGATCTTTTTCAATATATTCTCTGTATTCATCTAAAGTTGTTGCACCCATGCAATGTAACTCACCTCTTGATAATTTAGGTTTTAACAAGTTGCTAGCATCCATTGCACCTTCTGATTTTCCAGCTCCTACCAAATTATGAATTTCATCAATGAACAATAAAATATTTCCTTCACTTTTATCTAATTCATTCATTACAGATGTAAGTCTTTCTTCAAATTCACCTTTATATTTAGCTCCTGCTACTAATAAACCTAAATCTAAAGAATATATATGTTTGTCTTTTAAACTTGTTGGAACATCACCTCTTACTATTCTTTGCGCTAAACCTTCAACAATTGCTGTTTTACCAACACCAGGTTCACCAATTAAAACTGGATTGTTTTTTGTTTTACGAGTTAATATTCTCATCACATTTCTAATTTCTTCATCTCTACCAATAACTGGATCTAATTTGTTGTTCCTAGCTTGATCTGTCACATCTTTTCCAAATTTTAATAATACATCATAAGTATTTTCTGGTGTATCAGTTCTTACAGATACATTACCTCTAACATCTTTTAAAGCAATTAAAAAACGGTGTTTATCAATTCTATATAACTTGAATATTCTGCCTAATTTTGGTGTACATTTTTCCATAATCCCAAGCATTATATGTTCAACTGAAATAAATTCATCTTTCATATTTTTTGCTTGTTTTTCTGATTCTTGCAATTCATCTTCAACTTCTTGTGAAAAACGCATTGCAACATTACCTGTAATTTTTGGTAATAATCGAATTTCATTTTCTATATTTTCCTTTAATTCTTCTACATTTACTCCCATATTTTTTAGCAATTGATATATAAGATTATTTTCATTATTTACCATTGCATCAACCATATGAAATTCTGTAATTTCTGCATTTCTATTTTGAACAGCTATATTACTTGCATCAGAAATTAAAGTTTTTGATTTTTCTGTTAAACTTGAAACATTCATACACAATCTTCCTTGTATATTTATTTAGGTTTTTGAGGATTTACCTATAAACCTTATTTTAACAATGTTATTGTATCACTAATTTTTTTGTTTTAAAAGTTTTTATATTATAAATTTATTAAAATTTCATTATTTCTTTTAAAACAAATTTGAAAAGCACCCTATTAAGAGTGCTTTTCATAAAATCTTTTTAAGTTTAGCTATAAAATTTATTTCATCTGAATTCTGATAATATTATCTTTCATTTGTTTTACAATAACATCTGGAATCCTTTCATTAATGTCTGCAATTAATTCATTCAAATGTTGACTAGTTTTACACTTAATATCAATAATATGTCTTTCTGAATACAATGTAGGGTAGTATTCTTCAAAATCGATCTGATACGTTTTTTTTATATGCTTAAACAATTTGTCATGAATTTTTTTCAAAGAATAAGAAGAATCATAATAAATGGTAATTATTATTACACCGTTGCTATCTGATCTACCTGAAGTTCCAATCTCAAAACATCCATCTGCATCATACTCAATTTTAAATGCGATCTTACATTTAGGGTGATTTTTCTTTTGAAATTTTATTTCCCGTAAAACATACTCATTAGTTTCTAAAAATCTCCATTCCCATTTCATATTATCCAAATATTCATTAAATAGTTCCTCTGTTTTGGCCTTTGCAACAATTACCTCCGCAACTTCATCTGGAATTTCCATGCCTAAAATTTTCATAGCTTTTTCCTCCTGCTTATTTAGATTTAATTAACTTAAGGCTTCTACCTTGTTATTACATTTATTGTAGCAACATTTTTGTATTATGTAAAATACAAAAACGAGCACAAGATATAATTTAGAGTTATATCTTATGTTCGTTTCATTACTGAATATTTTTAAATATACTTTTTATATTCTTTATCTTATTATTAGAATTGTAATAAATTCCATACTCTAGAACTGGAGATTCAATTTTCAATTTTAGTTTTCTTAATTTACCGCACTCAAGTTCTTGTTGTATATATTCTTCTGTTATATATGCAATTATATCTTCATTTTGCATTTTTTCAATAATAGTATTAAATGTTGCATTCTTTATTTCTATATTTTTAAAATTCTTTTCTTTTAATATATTTTTCAAATTTTCACTTGTACTGGATATATTCCTTAATGTATATATAGTCATTTTTTCATCATGATTCAAAATACTTTTATCCAAATATTTTGAATTACTATTAACAAAAAAATTGTCATGAAAAAAACCTAATCTAATAAACTTAATAAATTTATTATGTACATTTTCTGGTTGTTTTTTTGATAAATATGCATCTATCTTCTGTTTTTCTAACATCGAAAACATCTCTTCAGTAGGACTTTTTTCTATAGTAATCTCAATATTAGCATTATCTTTTCTTATTTTTGCTATTATTTCTCTATATATTTCTTTTGGCATATTTGTATGAATTCCCAAATTTAATATTGCACTTTGCCTTATATTATTTTCTACATTTATCAATGTATTGATAGCATCTTTTATTTGATTGTATATCTTTTCTCCATCTACTGTTAGTTTCATTCCATATTGTGTTCTATAGAATAATTTTAACTTCAATTCATTTTCTAAATTGTGTATATGTTTTGTTACTGCTGGTTGAGATATATTTAAAATCTCACTTGCTCTTGTTAAGTTTTCTTCATCTGCTACAAATTTAAATATTCTATATAATTCTAAATTTACCACAAAAATATCTCCTTTTTTCTATACTTTTGTCAAATATTTTATATTTATCTCACAAAATCGTTCAAACTTCTAATCTCATATCCTTGTTTTTTTATTTCTTTTATTAAATCATCTAAAATAACACTATTATCTTTTGATGTTGAATGTAATAAAATAACAGCTCCATTATGCAAATTATCTAATACTTTCTTTTTGCCATATTCTTCTCTTCCTTGTTTGTTTTTATCCCAATCATCATAAGCAGATGACCAAAGCACACTTGTATAGCCTAAAGAATTAATATAAGCTGTTGTTCTCTCACTGAATTCACCTTTTGGTGGTCTAAAAAATTTCATTTCATAACCTGTTTTTTCGTATACAGCTGTATGCAATTTCATTATTTCATCTTTTATCTGTTCATTAGTTAAATTCGGCAAACATTTATGATTTACAGTATGGTTTCCGACAACATTTCCACCTTCTATCATCTTTTTTACCATATCTTCAGCAGTGTTTAAATAATGTCCTGTTATGAAAAATGCAGCTGTTACATTATTGTTTGCTAACGTATTTAAAATGCTTTCTGTATAGCCTGCTTCATAGCCAGAATCAAAAGTTAAATAAACATATTTATCATTTGAATTTCCCATTGCAATTCCATTATACTCATTTATTACTTTTAAACTTTTGCTATCCAATACTGGTTGAGTATGATTTTCTCCTCTTCTAAATCCCCAAGCTAACATTTCGTTACTTAATTCGTTTGCTTGTGACACAAAAGAAAATTGTGCAATGCTTACTACTAATAATCCTAAAACAAAAACATATCTTTTCATTTTATCTTTCATATATTGTTCCCTCCAACAAATTCTAATTCATTGTATGAGCAAACAACATATTTATACCATTAACAATAAAATTTTACTGAATCTTCTCCATAACTAACCGCATTATTTCTAAAATACTAGGCAAGTTTAATTTTTTTATTCTTCTAATATTTTCCAGCTGCCAATTTTTTCAGGATAATCTTCAAATGTTAAACGTTCTTTAGTTGTTGGATGATTAAAACTTAATAAATACGCCCATAAAGCTAATTGTTTTCCTCTACCTCTATTTCCATATTTTTGATCTCCATATAAGCTATGATTTCTAGAAGAAAACTGAACTCTTATTTGATGGTGTCTACCTGTATGTAATAAAACTTTTATAACTGATAAATTTATTTCTTCATTGTATTTTACAACTTCATAATCTAGTATTGCTTCTTTTGCATTTTTAGCAAGTTTGCTTTTTAGCTCATTTGGATTTACAACTTTACTTGTATTTGTTTTTTCATTTTTAAATAAATAGTCTTTAAATGTACCTTTTTCATTTTCCATTTTGCCATCTACTATACAAAGATATTGTTTTTCAAAATTTTTGTTTCTTATTTGTTCACTAAGTCTAGATGCAGCTTTGGAAGTTTTTGCAAACACCATTACTCCACCTGTTGGTCTATCTAATCTATGTACTAATCCTAAATATACTTCTCCTGGTTTATTATATTTTTCTTTTAAATATGCTTTTATAATTGTAAGCATATCCTCATCACCAGTTTTATCTCCTTGTGATGGAATATTTACCGGCTTTTCAACTACTATTATATGATTGTCTTCATAAATAACTTTTAAATTCATTTTATTCTTCCCATCTTCCATAAATTCCACATGGTAAAATTAAATTTGATTCTTTCATTGGAAGTCCGATTTCACCAGATGATAATTTTCCATATTTTTTATGCAATTTTAATGTTAAAATATTTTCCAAAACTTTTGATGAAATTCCTGTTGTATATGAATTAATTAAGAAAAATAATGGTTTATCAGACAAAACTTGTGAGCATAATTCTACTAAGTCTGCTATGTTATTTTCAAATTGCCAAACTTCTCCGTTTTTTCCTCTACCATAAGAAGGTGGATCCATTATTATAGCATCATATTTGTTTCCTCTTCTAATTTCTCTTTGTACAAATTTTGTAACATCATCTATAATGTATCGAACTGGTCTATCTGCTAATCCAGAAGATGCAACATTTTCTTTTGCCCATGTTACCATTCCTTTTGAACTATCAACATGACATACAGAAGCTCCAGCATAACTACAAGCAACTGTTGCTCCTCCTGTATATGCAAATAAGTTTAATACTTTTATTTCTCTACCTGCATTTTTTATTTTATTTATCATCCAATCCCAATTAACAGCTTGTTCTGGAAATAACCCTGTATGTTTAAATCCCATTGGTTTAATATTAAATGTTAAATCTTTGTATTTTACTTGCCAAGCATCTGGAATTTTTTTGTATCTTTGCCAATTTCCTCCACCTGAACTACTTCTATTATATCTAGCATTAGCTTGTTTCCATTTTTCTGGATATGACTTTTCTTTCCAAATAATTTGAGGATCTGGTCTAATTAAATAAATATTATTCCATCTTTCTAATTTTTCCCCATTTGCCATATCTAAAATTTCATAATCTTTCCAATCACTTGCTATATTCATATTAATTCCTCTTATATTTATTTTTTATTTCAATTACTTTTTTATTATACTACATTTTTTACAAAAAATAAAGTTTTTGTAAACTAAATTTAGTAATTATATCTATCACTTTATGTAATTATCTTTCATAAGAATGGCAAAAGCCACAAAACACAAATTATCGTGTTCTATGGCTTCGCCTCAGTTAACTGTACTCACAATTATGAGTTTAGGATTTCAATTCAAAAACTTCTTTCACATACTCACAGGCGTCTGCGAGATCTTGTGAAAAAGTCCTAGGATTTTGACTCAAAATCTTTTCGCAGGTTTCTTCTGCCCACTCAGGTGGCATAACACCTTTTTTAGCCAGTTCTACCAAACAAAGGAGTTTTATATAAATCATTTCCTTAAATCTCCTTTTTGCTCTCTGTTCAAAAAACTCTTTTGTTACAGTGTCAGCTACTTCTACATAGCTTTCATCTAAAACTTTTCTTGATGATTTTGCTTCAAAAAACCTTGTGAACCGTTCTTCTTCAATTTCCTGCTCTTTGAAAAATTCATTCATCAGTTCCTCTGTTGTTTTTTTCTGTTTCTTTCCCATGTTGTTTTAATCCTTTCTAAATATAAACTATATCTACAGTTACACTTTAATTATACTATTTCATCATAATTATGTCAACAATTCATCTTTAATGAATTGTTGACATAACACATATATTTATAATCTTCCTATAATTGATATCATTGCTTTTAAATTAAACATTCATAATAACATAGTAATAATATTTTTATTACAAATCTCAAAGCAATCCAAATAATTATATAAAATTATGTAAATTGACATTTAACTTTATTTATGTTACACTATTTTTTGTCACACAGAAACTCAAGCAGTTATATAATAGGAGGTTAGTAACATGATAAACTCAAAAGCATTTAAAGAAGCCACCTGGTTCTTCAAATATAATGGGTTTGATAGAAATGTAAACGAATTTCTTCATTCAGCCCAATTTGAAGGTCTTGTAAGAAACAATTATGACAAGATTAACGACCGGATTGAAACTATTGTAGATCAAACACCAGAAGATTTACAAGAAAGAGCAATGGAATTAGCAAAAAATACATCAGTATATCCTACATACATGATGTATCGAAGAACAATAATTGCAAAATTCAAAATTCAGTTATACGAAGAAGTAAGAAATTTATATAAACTTGTTCGTAAAGAAACAATTAGTAGTTTTTATGCTGAAATTCTCGCGGTAAAAGAAACCTATCATCACCAATTAATTAAAGTTGAAAAAATATGTAAAGACTATTCTAACAAAACAGAGCAAAATTTCTTCAAACCTTTGTATATGGGATATTTTCCAAATGATAGCGATGTATCCCAGAATTATCAGAAGTATTAAAATCTGTTTTCGGAGCTAGTAGTTTGATTCCGGTACAGGCAATTCCTGCATTTTTAGAAAAATTTTAGAATGTTATTACCAAACGCACACAAGCCACAGAGGTTAAATAATTTTCCCCTATGGCTTGTGTCATTTTTATTCAACACTAATTTTATTAAAAAAGTCTATAATGTCATCTACAACTTCTTTTGGTGTTGATGCTCCTGCCATTATTCCAACTTTTTCTTCATTTACAAAATCCATTTTTCTTAAATCTTTTCTTGTTTGAGCAAAATAAACTTTTTCACAGTTTTCTTTTGCTATTTCAACTAATTTTTGTGTATTTGAACTATTTTTTCCACCTATTATTACCATACTGTTTACTTTTTTTGATATATCTCTAGTTTCATCTTGTCTTTTGTCTGTGGCACTACAAATTGTTTTATCTACCATTACTATTGTTTCTGCAAAATTTTCTCTAAGTTCATCTGTTAATACATCAAATTTCTTAGATGAAAATGTAGTTTGCCCTACCACATATACATATCCCATTTTTGTTTTTTCATATTCCATATATGCATCTAAAATTTCATCTGCATCATCTATTACGTAACTATTTTCACCAGCAAATCCTTTTATTCCAATTACTTCTGGGTGATTTGCATTTCCAACTATTATTATAAAACTTTTCTTTTTCTCTTTATCTACTTTTACATGTATTGCTTGTACATTTCCACAAGTTAAATCATATACTTCTAGTCCTTTTCTATATGCTCTTTCATATATTTCTTTTGGTACTCCATGTGTTCTAAAAATAACTTTAGAATAGTTTGGAATTTCTGCTATATCTTGAACAGTAATCATTCCATTTTTTTCAAGTTCATCTACTACTTGTCTATTATGTACAAGTTCACCTAAAC
>ULTP01023319.1_pt1 | contig 16301 bp, 15 predicted proteins | sample 1957721 | NCBI WGS metagenome assembly ULTP01 (sample SAMEA4835737, study PRJEB28245) | human gut metagenome | biome: gut microbiome; material: fecal sample | place: Denmark | collected 2008 | reverse complement strand
TTAAAATTTTAAAATTTAATTAATCAAACATAATTTTAAATTTGTATTTTAAATAAAAGTGTGATATATTTTATCAAAGTTTTATATTAAATTTTAGGAGAGAGAATATGGGAAAGTTTTCTAATAAAATGAAAGAAAAATACAAAGAAACTAAAAAAGGATCACTTAGAGTTTATTTGACATTACGAATTTTAGTCATAATTTGTATGGTATTACAAATTTTAAGAGGGGATTTAAACAATGCATGTTTATGTTTGGTGTCATTGTTTTTATTTACAATTCCAACATTAATACAAGATAAGTTTCGAATAACATTACCATCATTGCTAGAAGGAATTATATATGTTTTTATTTTTTCAGCAGAAATTTTAGGAGAAATAAATAATTTTTATGGAATTATTCCTCATTGGGATACTGTATTACATACAATAAACGGATTTTTAGCAGCAGGAATAGGATTTTCATTAATAGATTTATTAAATCAAAATAGTAAACAAATTAAATTATCACCGTTTTTTGTTGCTTTAGTAGCATTTTGTTTTTCTATGACAATAGGTGTTTTATGGGAATTTTTTGAATATGGATCTGATTCTTTATTGAAATTAGATATGCAAAAAGATAGAATTGTCACAACAATATCATCTACTGAAATAAATCCAGAAAAGAAAAACAAGCCAATAGTTATAAATAATATAAAAGAAACAGATATTATTACAGAAGATGGAACTTTTGTTATAAATGGTGGATATTTAGATATTGGAATTAATGATACTATGAAAGATTTAATCGTTAATTTTATTGGTGCAGTTGCTTTTAGTGCAATAGGATTTTTATATATTGAAAATAGGGAAAAATACAAATTTGCAAGTAATTTTATACCAACAAAAAACGATTAGATTGTTATTTTTAGAAATAGAGGATGATGATAATGATTTTGTTAATTATAGTAATATTAAGTATAATTGTATTATATACCATTATTCAATACAATTCTTTAGTAAAAACAAATAATTTAGTAAAAGAAGCTTTTTCAACAATGGATGTGTATTTGAAGAAAAGATGGGATTTAATTCCTAATTTAGTTGAAGTAGTAAAAGGTTATGCTAATTATGAAAAAGATACTCTTAATGAAATAACAACTTTGAGAACAAACATATATGATAATATGTCAATAAATAAAAAAATAGATATCAATGAACAAATTACACAAAATATTTCAAAAATCATGGCAATTTCTGAAAATTACCCTGAGTTAAGAGCAAGTGAAAATTTTTTAAAACTTAGTAAAGAACTTACTGAAATAGAAGATGAAATTGCAAATAGTAGAAAATATTATAATGGAACTGTTAGAATGTTAAATAATAAAATTCAAATGTTTCCAAGTAATATAGTAGCAAATATTTTTAAATTTAAACAAGAAAAAATGTTTGAAGCAAATACAGAAGAAAAAAATAATATAAAGGTGAATTTATAAAATGAAAAAAAGATATTTAAAAGTTGTTCTAATTCTAAATTTCTTATTACTGATGTTAATAATTCCAAATAGAGCTTTTGCAGTAACGACATCAGGAGACTATGAAATTTTGAGTTATAATGTAAATATAAATGTAAACGAAAATAACACTTTTGATATTACAGAAAATATAACAACAAATTTTTCTAAAGCAAAACATCGGAATTTTTAGGAAAATACCATTAAAAAATGAAGTAATAAGAACAGATGGGACTAAATCAAATAATGTTGCTAGAATTTCAAATATTGAAGTAAGTGATAATTACACAAAAAGTAAGAAAAATGGATATGAAATTATAAAAATAGGAAGTAAAGATAAAACTTTCTATGGAGAACATAACTATAAAATTAAATATACATACAATATTGGAAAAGATCCATTAAAAAATGTTGACGAATTTTACTACAATTTGATAGGTAATGAATGGGATACTAAAATTGATAAGGTAACATTTAGAATAAATATGCCCAAAGCCTTTGATGAATCTTTATTAGGATTTTCAAGTGGACCCAAGGGTTCTGCAAAAAGTGCAAATGTAAATTACGAAGTAGATAATAATGTAATAATTGGAGCTTTTACAGAAGTCTTATATCCAGGAGAGGGAATAACTGTAAGATTAACATTACCAGACCAATATTTTAAAAATACAGGTTATAATTTTGGTATGAGTTTAGATTTCGATACAATATACCCATTTTTGGTAATCATAATTTCTTTAATTTGCGTTTTACAAGCAGATAGAATATGGCACAAATACGGAAAAAATGATATAGTAGAAACAGTTACTTTTTATCCACCAAAAGGATATAATTCAGCAGAGATAGGGTATTTATATAATGGATATGCTGACAATTCTTCTGTTATTTCATTATTAATATATTTAGCAGACAAAGAATATTTGAAAATAGAAGAGACTGGAACAAAAGGAAACAGAAGTTATAAAATTACAAAACTAAAAGATTATGATGGTAATAATAAATGTGAAATGATATTTTTTAATGAACTATTTGTTAGAAAAATAATATCCAATAAGTACTTAAAACAAAGACTTTTAAAAAGAGAAAAAGAAACTAGTTTAAAAATAAGTGATGACGAATTAAAAAAAATAAATGAAGTATCAGTAACAGAAAGCGATTTAATGAATGATTTTTATCATGTTATAAATAGAGTTAAAGAAACTTTGGAAAATGAAGATAATCAAAATAAAATATTTGAGAAATCATCAAATAGTAAGAAGAATATTTTAAAATTAATGTCTGCTATAATATTTATTTTAATTACAGTTGGAACAGCTTTAGAATATTCAAGCAATTTGCTTTCAACAATGGTTGCAATTATATTTTCAATTGTATGTGGCTTATTTAATAGTCGATTTTCTAAAGAACTTTATGATGGAAAAGCTAAAATACCTAAATTATTATCTACATTATTTTTGGTAATTTGTACAGGATCTTTTGGAATATTTCCTGTATTTCAATATTTAATACAAAGTAATATGTATATTATAATGAGTATTATTGGAATAATTTGTATAATAACTATTATTACGTTTTTTAATTATATGGATAAAAGAACAGAATTTGGTGCTGAAATGTTAGGAAAAATAAAAGGATTTAAAAGATTTATAGAAATAGCAGAAAAGCAACAATTAGAAGATTTAGTGACAAAAAATCCTGAATATTTTTACAATATATTACCATATACATATGCTTTAGGAGTGTCTGATATATGGGTAAAACAATTTGAAACAATGGCAACACAATATCCAAAATGGTATAGTTCTGACGATACAATCCAAAACTACAATATAGAAAATTTTGTAACAAAAACTATGAAGTCAATAGAAGATACAATGAGTACTAAACCAATGCCAATTGCCAGAACAAGCAGTAATTGCAATTCAGATTATAGTAGTTGGAGTAGCAATTCATCTGGAGGAGGCTTTTCAGGGGGTGGCTCCGGTGGAGGCGGCGGAGGCTCTTGGTAAGGAAAGATGTAAAATATATGAAAATGCATTTTTATACAGTTTCATACAAAATTGCCATGTTAAATATGAAATTTCATTTGACAATTTAAAATAAAAATAATATAATTAAAAAGCACGCTTAAAAAAAGAAAGTGCTTTTTATTATGTTTTAAATACATATAAATATATATTATTCAATTAAAAGAAAGGGGAAAGATAGTGGAAAAAGAAAACATTTTAGGAACAGAAAAAATTAGTTCACTAATTAGAAAATTCTCAATTCCATGTATTATATCAATGGTTGTAAATGCTTTGTATAATATAGTGGATCAAATTTTCATTGGTAGAGGAGTAGGATATTTAGGAAATGGAGCAACAAATGTAGTATTTCCATTAACTATTATAGGACTAGCTATTTCATTAATGTGTGGTGATGGTACATCAGCATATTTAAGTTTAAAATTAGGAGAAAAGAAAAAAGAAGAGGCAGCTAAAGGTGTAGCAAATGGTATTATTTTAGCTTGTATATTATCAGTTTTATTTTGTACTATAACTTTAATATTTTTGCCTCAATTATTAAATTTATTTGGTTGTACAGATAATTTAAGAGAATTGTCATTAGCTTATGGTGGAATTATATCAATGGGTTTACCATTTGCAATGGTTGCAACAACTTTAAATTCAATTATTAGATCAGATGGAAGCCCAAAATATTCAATGACAACAATGATTGCTGGTGCTGTTTTAAATATCATTTTAGATCCTATATTTATTTTTAAATTCAATATGGGAGTTCAAGGTGCTGCTATTGCAACAGTAATAAGTCAAATTTTAAACTTTGTACTTAATGTTTTATATATTAGAAAATTCAAATCTATAAGAATTTCAAAAAAATCATTAGCATTACACTTTAATACTATAAAGAAAATAATGGCTTTAGGTATTAGTAGTTTTATTACTCAAATGAGCTATGTGTGTGTGATGTCTGTAATCAATAACTTACTAGGAAAATATGGAGCTGATACAAAATATGGCTCAGAAATACCAATTACAGTTGTTGGTATTGTAATGAAAATAAATCAAATTTTAACAAGTGTTATTTTAGGAATTGCAGTTGGTGCACAACCAATATTTGGATATAATTATGGTGCTAAAAAATTAGATAGAGTAAAAACAGCTTTAAAATATGTTATAGGCTCAAGTGTTTGTATTAGTACTCTAGCATTTATTTTATTCCAAACAATACCAGATAAATTAATTAGTATTTTTGGTAGTGGAGATGACAACTACATTGAATTTGCTTGTATAGCTTTTAGAACATATTTATTATTATGCATATGTAATGGAGTTCAAATTCCATCTGGAATATTCTTCCAAGCTATAGGAAAAAGTTCAAAAAGTGCTTTATTATCATTATCTAGACAAATTATATTATTAATACCTTCAATGTTAATATTAGGTGGAATTTTTGGATTAACAGGTGTTTTAGCTGCTGGACCAGTAGCAGATGGAATAGCATTTATACTAGCTTGTACATTACTATTTTTAGAAATAAAAAATCTTAACAAAAATACATCTAGAAATGATGCAATTTTAGATGATGCTGAAGTTACAAATAAATTAGACAAAAAACTTGTAATAACAATTTCTAGAGAGTATGGTTCAGGTGGAAGATATATTGGAAAATTAGTAGCTGATAAATTAGGAATAAAATTATATGATAAAGAATTTATCAATAAATTATCAAAAGAAACAGGTCTTTCAGAAGATTATATTGAAAGTAATGAACAAAAAAGAGAATCTATAGACGGACTATATTATAATGGTATGAGCAATGCAGATGAATTATTTGTAAAAGAAGCAGAACTTATTAAAAAAGTAGCTAATAAAGAATCTTGCGTTATAATTGGAAGATGTGCAGATTTTGTTTTAAAAGATAAGAAAAATGTTATTAAAGTATTTGTTTATAACAATATGGAAAATAAAATTAAAAGAGCAGAAAAATTTTACAATATAGATAAAAAGAAAGCTGAAAAAGAAATAAACAAAATTAACAAATTAAGAGCAAATCATTACAAACATTATACAGATAGAGAATGGCAAAATCATGAAAACTATGATATTTGTATAAATAGTGATGCTTTAGGAGTAGAAAAATCAGCAGATTTAATTTGTGAAATCGTAGAAAATAAAGAAAAAGCATTAATGAAGTAAAATATTAAAAAGATATTGTATTTTAAAAATTCATGTGCTATAATGAATTCGCGTTAAGCAAAATGAATTTATTTTTTAACTGAGTATCCTTCTTTTTAGAGTGAGATTTTAGTAAAAGTAATTCAAATCTAAAAAAGGAGGTATAGTCAATTATGGAAAATAATTATGAAGATATCACAATTACATGTAAAGATTGTGGTAAAGAATTTGTTTTTACTGCTGGAGAACAAGCATTTTATGCTGAAAAAGGTTTTACAAATAACCCAGTAAGATGCCCAGAATGTAGAGCAGAAAGAAAAAGACAAAGAAACAATCAATAAAAAATAAACCTCTAGATTTCAATATCTAGAGGTATTTTTTTATAAATTTACCATTCAATTTGTTCAACAGGTGTTGGGTTAGGGTTGATTTCAATATTTGTAACTTCACCACTTTTAAAATGAATAACTTTATCAGCCATAGATGCTATTGCAGAATTGTGTGTAATAATTATAACTGTCATATTATCTTTTCTACAAGTATCTTGAAGTAGTTGTAGAATTTGCTTTCCTGTTTTGTAATCTAAAGCACCAGTTGGTTCATCACATAGAAGTAGTTTTGGATTTTTTGCGATTGCTCTTGCAATTGCAACTCTTTGTTGCTCACCACCTGATAATTGAGCAGGAAAATTGTTAAATCTATTTTCTAGGCCTACTTTAGCAAGAATATCAGCAGGTTCTAAGCTATCTTTGCAAATTTGAGAAGCAAGTTCAACATTTTCTATAGCAGTTAAGTTTGGAACTAAATTATAAAATTGAAAAACGAAACCAACATCTTCTCGTCGATATTTGCATAGTTTTCGATTATTGAAATCTGCAATGTTTTTGCCATCTACAATTACATTTCCAGAAGTTGATGTGTCCATACCACCTAAAATATTAAGAGCTGTAGTTTTTCCAGCACCAGAAGCTCCTAAAATAACTGCTAATTCACCTTTTTCGATTGAAAAATTTGCACAGTTTAGAGCTTTGATTTTATTTTCATCAGAACCGTATTCTTTTACAACATTATTAAATTCAATATAAGACATAAAATAATTCCTTTCAAATTTTATTTATAAATTTTTAATTTTGCATAAGATTTTGTCTATTTCAATTATCATACAGGCTATTTTTGTTTTGATAACAAACATAAACAATTATAATGATTACTAGATTTACTACAATAAAAAGTATAACATAAATATAAATTTTTTTACAGAGAATTTATGAAAAAAACTATTAGTGTTTTTGTAAATAAAGCTTGTTATTTTTGCTTTTTTTAGATATAATATTTAAGAAAATTACTATAAAGAACGGAGCAGTAATTATGAAAAATAAACAATCTGTAGAAGATGTATTAATTGGTCCAAATAGGCCTGTTACAAAAAAGAAAAGTAAAGCACCAGTAATATTAACAATATTTTTTATATTAATATTAGTAGCAGGTGGTGTAGGAGCTTACTATTATTATACAAATTATATTTTAGAAAAACCAAAGGCAAAATTTTTTAGATATTTAGCTACAAATAATTTTAGTGAATTATTAAACAACGAAGTTTACAATTCAATTGAAGAAAAAGCTTTAACTCAAACAAATCATTCTAATTTAACAGTAACAGCTACTTCAAACTTAAATAATTTGTCAGATATAGATATAAGTAAATTTAATGTTCAATTAAATCAAATGTTAGACAATTCTCAAAATAGAAAATATGCAGAATTAAAAGTTAATTATGCCGGAAATGATTTAATTTCAGTTAAAGGAATAAAAGATGGAAAATCAGTAGGAATTGCATCTGATGAAATAGCAGACAAATATTTAGGATGTAGTGAAGAAAATGTAGGTCAAACAATAAATAGAATACTTGGAATTCAAGCTGATACTACAATTATAGAAAATGGAATACAAGCATTAAAGACAGAAAAAGTAGATATAGACGAAGAGTTTAAAAAAGAAAAGGCAAATGAATATACAAAAATTATAGAAAATGCTTTTAAAGAAGATCAATTTACAGAAAAACAAAATATTTTAATAACTACAGATGAAAATAATACATTAACAGCAAATAGTTATGAATTAAAAACATCATTAACAGAGCTAAATAATTTATATAGTGAATTATTAAAACAATTAAGAAATGATGAAGAATTTCTTTCAAAAATTTGTACAGAATCTTCAAATACTGTATCAAGCAATAATACCAATAATATTCAACCAGATATTTCAAACAATTTAGATGTTCAGAATACAAATATAGATATTACTCCAATAGGTGAAAATACTGTAATAAATGAAGCTGATAATTCTTTAACAAATTCATCAACAAATTCATCAACAAATTCGGAAATAATTTCAGATGAAAATAAAGATGATGAAGAAATTTTTTCAATAATTTTAAATACATGTCTGTTAGGTAAAAAAACAGATAAAACAGTAGAAAAATTACAAAAAATTATAGATAAAGAAGTAACTGAGGTTGAAAATAATAAAATAAAAGATGAAGAAGTAAAAATTTCTATATATGTTACAGATGAAAAATTAAAGAAAATAGCAATAAAATCTGATTCAATAAATACTGAAATTGAAACATTAAGTGAAGATAACAAAGAAAAAATAAAAATAACAATGCTAGGAATAAAAGATGAATCAAATCTTACAAATCAAATAGAAGAAAATTTATTGCCAAATAATATGTTGCCAGAAAACAATACAGTTAATACTGAATTGAATGTGCAAAATACCAATATTGAAAATACTAGTTTGGAAAATACAAATACAGTAGACTTTAATAATGTAAATACAAATGCTACAGCAAAAACATCAACAAGTTTAGATGATGATTCAAAAAATGGATATACAATTAAAATTGAAAAAAATAAAACAGATATGTCCACTAAAATATCAGCTGAAATTGGAATTGTAAATAATTTAGAAATAAATACAAAATTAGCAATCGATTTAACAACAAATGGAACAACAAGTTCAAAAGAGATAAAAAATGAAGCTATAATTACTTATACAAATCAAGAAGGACAAACAATAGCAAATATTAATTATAATATAAATTTTGAAAATGCAACTGTGGAAATTCCTGAATTAACTGAAGAAAATTGCTTATTTTTAGATACTCTTAATGATGAAGATTTTAGCAATATAATGCAACAAATTATGGATAGAATATCAGTTGTAATGAGTGAAAAAAATGCTAAATTAAACTTAATAGATCAAAACAATAACTCATCAGTTGTTGAACAAGGAAATACACAAAATACAACAGATGTACAAGCTAAAGAGGATGCAAAACAAAAATTAATCGAAGTAATTTCAAATATGATGGGTGAAGCACAAACAAGAGGAGAAACTTTTACATTAACAAATTTAGCAAATTTACAAATTGAAGGATACAATGTTACTGTAAACATAACAGGAAATATAGCTGTTATAACAGTAAATGGATATGTATTTAATTTAGATTCAGATTTTAATTTATCAGAAGAATAAACATAAGAAAAGAGGTTGTTAAATGGAAAAAAGTACAAAAAAAGAAAGTAAAAAAGAAAGCTCTACTAAAAAATTAAATAAGAAAGCAGTTGCTTTATGTGCAATTGTAATTATTATAATAATTCTTATGATTGTAGCTTTCAAAATTGGTAAAAATGATAATACTGATTATATAATTAGTGGAAATATATCAAATTTAGGTTTAGTTACTGAAAATAGAGATGCAGTATATTACAATAAATATGAAAATGGAATTGTAAAAGTTAAAAATAATAAAGAGTATCAAATAACAAATGAAACAGCATATTCAATGCAAAGTGTAGGTGATTATATCTATTATTTAACAAAAGGAGAAAATAATAGCTTATTAATAAAAAAAGTAAAAACTAATGGTGATGATAAAAAAACAATAAGAGAAATACAAACATCAATAAGTAAATTTTATATTTTAGATAATTATTTATATTATGCATCAACAGGAGCACAGTCTGGAATTGCAAAAATAGCACTAGACACAAATAGTGAAACATTAATTTGTGAAGATAAAATTGAAGATTTTTCTGTAACACAAAATGGAATTTATTATACAGATGATTTTGGATATTTACGTAGTATGAATTTAGGTGGAACAGAACAAAAGGTATTATTAAATGATGAAATAACAGAATTTCAAACTTATGGTGATTGGATCTACTATTATAATCAATCAGAAAATTGTTTAAATAAAATAAAAATAGATGGTAGTGAAAAAGACAAAGTATCAGATAAAGTAAATTCATATATTTTTAATGTGTACAAAGATAAAATTTATTTTTATGATTCAGAAAATAGTAATATAAGTTGTATAAGTACAAATGGTAAAAATTTGAAAGTAATTACAGAAATAAAAACAAATAAAACAAAGATAAATTTAACAACAAATGGAGAACTATATTATTTGAATGCTTCAAATGGTGATAACAATATTTATCAAATGTATAGAATAAGTACAAATGGTGCAAAATTAAATGAAATAAAATATTAGAAAAATATTGACTTTTAAGGTATAAAAATATATAAATATATTATAGTTATTTACAAGAGAAAAAATATAGGAGGAGTTTTTATGAAATTAGGAACAATAGTATATGATAATAAAATTTATAATTTAGATTATATGTCATCAGAAGATATGCAAGGACTCCTTCAAAAAATAGAAAATTCAAAAGATAAAAATTTTGAGCAAGGACAAAGAATAATCAAAAGATAAAAGTTTGGAGGTGTCTTAAATGGATAAAAGAATAAACGAGCAATACATATCTATGGTATTGGACAAAATATGGAAACAAAATTCAGAAAATATCCAAATGGAGGCAATAGTAAATAGAGCATTAACAGACAAAATCTCCACTGAAACTATAAATACAAAAGTAAACTCAAAATTAAATGCTATATCAGTTGAGATAAAAAATATAAATCCTAAGTACAACGAAAATTCTAAAAATTATGATAGCACAAAAGCTGATATTTTAGATGCACTTACAAATTATGAAACAGCATTAATGGAACTTAGTGATTTTTATGATGAAAAAATAGAACAACTAATTTTAAAAAAAGTTGAATTAGATACACAAAAATTAGGTCTTCTTATGAAAGATGAAGTATTATTAGAAAAAACAGAAAAGAAAGTTGATGAAAAAGAAAATATAACTTCAAAAGTATCTAAAGGTGTAAAAAGGATAGTAGAAAAAATTAATTTTAAAAATCAAAATAAAGAAAAAGAATATATAGATGTTAGTTTATATAATAAAGTTCAAGACATTGCAGACATAAAACAAGAAGTTAATCAAAAAATGGAAAATAGAGTACAAAAAGCAAAAGAAGATTCTAGTAAAAATAGTAATCAAATTCAAAAAATTGATGAACAAATTAAAAATATAGACTTAGAAATAAAAAAAGTTAATGAAAAAAAGCAACAAAATTTAATGAATGCTATGGAAATTGGAGATAAATGGATTGCTGTAAATCTAAAAAGACCAAAAGCATTTACTAAAATAAAAAGATTTTTTATGAGTAAATTTAATACAACAAAACTTATTCATAAAAATGTTATAACACCTCTAAACAATTTAGTAAAAGAGTTTAGAGAAACAGAACTTGCAAATGTAAAGGGGTAAAATGAATGAGCAAAGATTTTGAAACTTTTAAAAAACAAGCAAAAGAAGCTGCTAAACAAGCAGGAGAGGAGTATAGGCCGTATAGAGAAAAAATAGAAGAAAAAGCACTTCAAGCCTATGAAGCTCAAAAAGCAAATGAAGCTAAAGAAATACAAGAAGAAATGTACAGAAACGAAGTAGAAGCTGGATTTGATAGATAAATACTTGATTTTTTTTAAGTAGTATGTTATATTATTAGCATATTAAAAATTCTTAATATACAAAACCGTTTGAAAAAGCAAAGTAAGTAAATGAAAATTATATTTAGAGAGAATAGGCATTTTGCTGAAAGCCTATTTATATAATATTTACTGAAATTTCACTTTTTAGGTCTTTTATTGAACAAAGTAGGTAAAAGCGTTTGCAACGTTATAGCAATAATGAGGTTATAATTTTTTATAATAAATTTAGGTGGTAACACGGTAAATTCGTCCTATATGCTTAGCATGTAGGACTTTTTTGTTTAATAAGAAAATTATTTGTATTTTCTATTAAAAAAACACACAGAAATTTATAAAATAAATTTAGTATTTGAACAAAAATGTAGACTTAAATATTAATTATCAAAAATATTTTTAATGTCGCACTGGTTCTATAAATGGAGGTATAAAAATGAAGGAAAAGATTGAAGAAATCAGAAAATCTGCAAAAGAAAAACTTGTAGAAATTCAAAATCTACAAGAATTGCAAGATTTAAAAGTAAAATATTTAGGAAAAAAAGGTGAATTAACATCTATACTAAAAGGATTAGGTTCTTTATCAGCAGAAGAAAGACCAAAAGTTGGAAGTATGGTAAATGAACTTAGAGATGAAATAGAAAAATCAGTTCAAGAAGTAGAAAGCAACATAAAAGCTAAACTACTAGAACAAAAATTAGAAAAAGAAAAAATAGATGTAACAATGCCTAGCAAAAATGTAAACTTAGGTACAAAACATCCTATTACACAAATAATAGATGAAGTAAAAGAAATCTTTTTAGGAATGGGATATAGTATTGCAGATGGACCAGAAGTAGAAACAACTCATTACAATTTTGATCAATTAAATACACCAGCTGATCATCCAGCAAGAGATTTACAAGATACATTTTATATAACAGAAGATGTTATTTTAAGAACACAAACATCACCAGTTCAAGCAAGAGTTATGGAAAATCAAAAACCACCAATAAAAATTATTTGCCCTGGTGCAGTTTATCGTTCAGATACTTTAGACGCAACACATTCACCAGTGTTCCACCAAATAGAAGGTTTAGTTGTTGATAAAAACATAAAAATGTCAGACTTAAAAGGAACTTTAGAAATGTTTGCAAAAAATTGTTTAGGTCCAAATACAAAAATAAGATTTAGACCACATCATTTTCCATTTACAGAACCATCTGCAGAAGCTGATGTATCATGCTTTGTATGTGGAGGAAAAGGATGTAGAGTTTGCAAAGGAGAAGGTTGGATAGAACTTTTAGGTTGTGGAATGGTACATCCTAATGTATTGAAAAATTGTGGAATAGATCCAGAAGAATATTCAGGATTTGCTTTTGGATTTGGTGTAGAAAGAATTGCAATGGCAAAATTTGGAATTGATGATTTACGATTATTATATGAAAATGATGCTCGCTTCTTAAAACAATTCTAATATAAATGTGAAAATTAATTAAAAATCGGATAATATATAAGTTTATAGATTTTCTATAAAATCTAAATTTAATATAAGGAGAGGTAATTTAATTACTTTATAAAACTAATTAAATTATATGTGAAAAATGAAAGCAAGTATAGAATGGTTAAAAGAATATTCAGATATAGATGTTGAAGCAAAAGAACTTGGTGATATTTTAACAATGACTGGTTCAAAAGTGGAAACAATAGATTCAAAAGGAAATGATATAAAAAATGTAGTAATTGGAAAAGTTTTATCAGTTGAGAAACATCCAGATTCAGATCACTTAGTAATTTGTCAAGTGGCTTTAGGAGATGAAAAAGTACAAATAGTAACAGGTGCACCAAATGTAAAAGCTATGGATATTGTAGCTGTTGCAAAAGATGGTTCAGAATTACCAGGTGGAGTAAAAATTAAAAAGGGAATGCTTCGTGGAGTTGAATCTTGTGGAATGATGTGTTCATGTGGAGAATTAAACATTCCAATTACAAGATTTCCAAATCAAATAGAAAATGGATTAATGATATTACCAAAAGAATTGGAACAATATTTAGGTAGAGATGTTGTTGAAGTATTAGAATTAAAAGAAGATGTTATAGATTTTGAAATAACACCAAATAGACAAGATTGTTTATCAATTGAAGGTTTAGGAAGAGAAACAGCAGTATCTTTAAATAAAGAATTTAAAAATCCTAGAAAAAATTTAATGACAATGCCTGTTGAAAATAAAGACAGTATTGAAGGATTAACAGTAAAAATTACAGCACCAGATTTATGCTACAGATATATTGCTAGAGTTATAAAAAATGTAAAAGTCGGAGAATCACCAAACTGGATGAAAAGAAGATTAGAAGCATGTGGTGTTAGAAGTATAAATAACATAGTAGATATTACAAACTATGTAATGCTAGAATTAGGTCAACCAATGCATGCTTTTGATATAAATTCAATAGAAGGAAAAAATATAACTGTAAGAAAAGCAGAAAAAGACGAAAAAATAACTACATTAGACGAACAAGAAAGACAATTAGACGATTCAATGTTAGTAATTGCAGATGATAAAAAAGCAGTTGCTATTGCAGGTGTAATGGGTGGATTAAATTCAGAAATAGAAGAAAATACTACAACAGTTGTATTTGAATCAGCAGTATTTAATGGTGGAAATGTTCGTAAAACTGCTAAAAAAGTTGGATTAAGAACAGAAGCATCTAGTAGATATGAAAAAGGATTATCACCAGAAAATGCATTAAGAGCTGCAAATAGAGCAGTAGAACTTGCTGTATTAATTGGAGCAGGTGAAGAAGTAGAAGGAAAAATTGATGTATATCCAACAAAACAAAACATACCACAAGTTAAATTAGATGTAGAAAGAATTAATAATTTATTAGGATTAAATGTATCTGAAAAAGAAATGATAGATATTCTAGAAAAATTAGATATGAAAGTAGAAAATGGATATGTAATTCCACCATATTTTAGAACAGATATCAATTATGTAGCAGATTTAGCAGAAGAAGTTGCAAGATTTTACGGATATGACAAAATTGAAAGCACATTAATAGAAGCAGAAACAACTTTAGGTATTCGTACAAAATCACAAAAAATTCAAGATAAAATAAGAGAAGCTTTAGTAAATAAAGGATTAAGCGAAATATATACTTATGGTTTCTACAATCCAAATGAATTAGATAAATGTTGTATTACAGAAGATAGTGATTTAAGAAGTCAAACTATTAAATTAAGAAATCCACTAAGTGAAGATTATTCTGTTATGAGAACAACTACATTACCAAGTATGATGCAAACATTATCTACAAATAGTGCAAAAAAGAATAAAAATGTTGCTTTATTTGATATATCAAGAGTATATCGTGATGTAAATGGACAAATTTCAGAAGGAAAAAATCCAACAGAAGAAATGCTTGTAACAATTGGTTGCTATGGAGATAATATAGATTTTTATGTATTAAAAGGTTTAGTAGAAACAGTATTCAAAGTTTCATCAGTATTAAGATATGAAATAATATCTGAAAAATCAAATCCTTCATATCACCCAGGAAAAACAGCTAAAATTTGTATTGGAAAAGATGTAGTTGCAACATTTGGAGAAATTCATCCAGAAGTTTGTGAAAACTACGATATTTCAACTAGAGTTTATGTAGCAGAAATATCTGTAGATAAACTAGTAAAATATGCAAGAGTAGATAAAAAATATGTAGAAGTTCCAAAATATCCAGCAGTAGAAAGAGATATAGCAATGCTTGTAGACGAAGATATTGAAGTTGCTCAAATAGAAAAAATAATAGTAAGAAAAGGTAAAAAAATCTTAGAAGAAGTAGAACTATTTGATGTATATAGAAATGATAAATTAGGAAACAAAAAGAAGAGTGTTGCATATAGTTTAAAATTCAGAGCAAAAGATAGAACTTTAACAGATGAAGAAATAAACAAAACGATGGAAGAAATTATTACAGAATTAGAAAAATCTTTAGGAGCAGAGCTTAGAAAGTAAAAGCTAGTTAAGTATAATTTTATTTTTGATAAAAAATATCGAGAGAAAATTGTAAAAGAATAAAAAGGATATGACAACACATATCCTTTTTGTATTTTAGTAAAGCAAAATATTTATAAAAATTTTTTCAATCTTTCAATATTATTTTCTTGCAAACGAATAAATCCATCTAAAATATTTTTTACATCTTGTGGAGCTTGAGGGTTTTGATTCAAAAGTTTAACTCCTTTTATAATTCCCATGTCATTTCCTTGAATAAGTAGTTCTGAAATTTGAGAATTACTTTTGTTTTTTAAAGTGTTCATTTGAATTCCCATCCAACTCATCATTTTTGTATTTAGTTCCACATCATCTGGAATTTCACCAGCTTCTTCAAATTTTGCATCAACTTTATCTAAAGAATCACGATATCTGTTATATTGAAAGCTAAGTTCATCTTGAAAATTTTGCTCAGATACTTTATTGGAAACTTCTTCAATAGCAGACATTCCCATTGTAATTCCTTTGTGAAGTTCGTTTAAAATAGTTAAATCGTCCATTTTTCCTCCTTTTTAAAATATTGTATAAAATTAGTAAAAAATTTTACCAATAAATAATTGCATACAAATCAAAAATATTAGTTAAAGTAAAAAATAATAAATTAATAATTGCTATATATTGATAAATTTTAGCATATAAAGTTTTTTATAATATTTATTATGTGCAAAATTTGAACTGTAATT
>ULTP01033445.1_pt1 | contig 16390 bp, 19 predicted proteins | sample 1957721 | NCBI WGS metagenome assembly ULTP01 (sample SAMEA4835737, study PRJEB28245) | human gut metagenome | biome: gut microbiome; material: fecal sample | place: Denmark | collected 2008 | reverse complement strand
CTCCAGTAACCCCCATACCATTACTTTGGCGTATTAATAATTTCTTTTCCTTTTCCAAATTGGCATCAATCCACCCTTTAATTTCATCAATCTTATACTGAATATATTGGGTTCTATCTATATTCAAGGTAACAGAAGCACCAGTAAATTCCATACCTGCTCTGAACCCTTCTGCTAAATATAAAGCATTTAGTGCTTCTAATGCTGCACATTGTTTTATGCAATACATAAAGGTCGGAGGTAAAGAGGTAAAGGTATAATTAGTAATAGAAGGCGCGGAATTATTAAACATTGCCAAGCCTTGAGTAATAAAGTGAATCAGCTCCACATCTGTCCATCTCAAGCTTGGGTCAATATCTTCATTTCTTGCCTTATCCATATACCTTCTTAAATCGTTGACCAATAATAATACCTTAGCCGTAGCAATATATAGGGTATGAACTTCATTAAATACCCCTTGGTCTGTAGTATAGCTATAAACTAATAAATATGGACATAAACCCATACCTTTATCAGTTACTTGTGGTATTGCTTTAATTGTATCAATATATGTTACATAGGCATTATTTTTAAGCTCTGATTTTGGGTTATCTATATTTTGGGTATATACGATTTTATCAGAATAATCAGATACTGATAAAGAGAGGGATTGAATAGGTAGTTCTGTACATAAGAAGTCTTTTATTGGCTGTCCAGGCAGAATAGCAATAGCAGAATCATAGGATAATGGCTCAGCCCTATCTAGCACCTCAAAATATTCAATTGCCTTCATCTGCTGATTATTTGCGTCAGAAGTATTTTCGGCAAGCCATTCTATTCTATATTTCTGATTATTTGCGTCATTTGGAACTGGAGCATTACTAGGAATTGCAAAATAGGCAAACCACTCTTGAGGCTGAGCTTTACTCTGAATTGCTGCCCCTCCTATAATGAACGAGTTATCAAAAGCGTAAACGTTATATTCTACAGGTTTTGATACTACGAATGGAGTTCCATCTTCATTTAAGAAGGAGGAAGACATTGTAAAATTTTGTCCAATTATAGCAGCAACCATTTTAGAATCCTTATAGATTAAAAATTAACCAATTTTACCCCAAAGCTTATCAACTTCCTTATTAATTTTCTTAAGCTCATTGTAGATATCATCTTCAATTTTATTAGCTCTATCCAGTGGATAAGATACATTAATAAGCATTCTGTACTTAAATCTATCCTTGATTCTATCAAGGTTCTTCTTTACTATTTCAAATTGCTCGTTTAATTCTTCTACTAACTCTTTATAGCTTACATCTGCGGCTATAACAGAGATTTTTGCTTTCATATCTGGAATCAGAGCAACTTCCTGCTGACTTGGTACCTTAAAGGCTCTCAATTTACCTCCAACGTTATGGACAGCATATTTAGTACCGTTCTTAGAAATATAATAGCACCATTTCCCTTTCGGCAATTTAATATTAGATAATTTTTCTCCTTCCCTTGTTTCAATGTATCCATCTTTTGGTGCTGCTTCTACTTCTTCTGAAGAAATGAGCTTCTTAACCTTAGACATAACCTTGAAATCAACTTCGAGCTTCTCAACCTTATTATCTAAAGACTTTGAATTAGCTCTTTCAAGAAGTAATGGAATGAAGTAAGCAAGGGAGCGCATATAGAAATTATATTCTTTCCATTTTGCCAAGGTTCTGGCATCAATAGCGTTCTGTGCGTAACGATTAGCAAGTCCAAGAATTAAATTTTCCTTAGTAGAAATATCAAAGACATCCTGCCCTTCTTTTGCAAGGTCTTCATCAATTAATGCTAAAATTTCCTGATATTTTTCCGGCTCGGATAAGTCAAAGCAATTACTGCAGAATCCTTTAACATCAGCAGTAATTGCTTGATTAATAGCGGATTCTCTAAGTATTAAAGGCTGATTTTCTAGAATTTCCTGCTCTACATTAACTTCTTTTACTACAGGGGCTGGATTATCCGAAATAACGGGCAGTTCCTCTATTTGATTTAATAGATGCTTATCGTTATTGACCTTAGCCTTATAATCATCTACCAATCTCTTTACCTTATTTTCGGAAAGCTGTTCAGCAGCTCTACGAAGAAGGCTCTTCATAGAAGTCCTTTCTACCATTGACATATACTCAGTAAATGGCATTTTAATATTCTGTGTTTCTAGAAAACTTGCCGGCATATTTATTCCCCTTGCATTGAAAGCATTAAATATTTATCATTACTACTTAATTTTAAGGTATTAGCTACCAATTTAACCTCATTATCCCTTAACTTATTAAACGATACAATTATATTATCGTCTAATAAAATAGCTTCTTTAATATAACTTTGAAGAGTATTACATAACAAAGACTTAGCCTTCATTAGATTTACCCCTTCCTTTACTTTAGCTCTCACTTTATTCTTTGGAAGTACATTAGCCTCCTTGAGAACATTAGAAAGGGGCAAATTTCTCGGCTTGAAAAACTCTTCAATATCTTCCACTTTATCCCCCATTAGGTACTTACCTGGTAGAACTTTATCAACATTAGATATTGACAGAAATTTCTCCGAATTATTTTCCGTATATAATGTGGAAAATATAAGGTAATTCTTATCTTTAGGGAAGATGGAATATATAATAATAGCATCTTCTTTAGGGAATATTGATGTTCTAAGTGGAACTTCGTTAATTAATTTAGAAATTTTCTCTAAATCTTTCGTATAGGATTCTGGCTTGACCTCTTCTGAAATTTCTTCTAAGCTAGAAAGTAATTTTGATAAAATCTGATTATGGCTTTTCTTTACCGAAGACAGTAAATTCATTCTAGCGCCTTTCAAAAAGCTTTGAAAGAGCTTTACTTCCTGAATTCCCATATAACAACGGTCCAGCAATAGATAGCTAGAAGTAATCTTACTCTCTAAATCCTTGATGGAACAAATTGCCTTATATTCCGATTCAAGTCTAGATACGGATAACTCCATCTTTCTAATACAGGAATTTAATTCGGCTGTTGAAGAAAAATTATAATTCATTGTAAGAGTTCAAAAATCCTAGAAAGCTGTTCAATATATAATAAAAATATTGAAATAAAAGAAAAATAGTGGACAAATTCAATGTCCACTATTTTAAGGTAAAACTAATTTATTTATTAGTTCAATTTAGAAAGGGCTAATTCCTTTAACTCCCCGGTGGCATTATCAAAAATATACTGCCAATCTTTACGTTCCAGAACTTCCGCCATCTCTTTTACTACCAGAACTTTTTCTTCTGGAGTAATGTCATCTCTTACCAAGCAATCTAATACTGAAGGGTTGATTCCTCCAACTGCTCTAGCAGATTCTTCCCTTTCTTGCTGTTCAGTAATATTAACTACTTTGATTTCTTTTCTGGAAAGAATTTCATCAAGAGAAGAATTATTAGCATTTGCTTCGTATTTAGCAATTTCTCTCTGTGCCTCTTCTGTCAGTCTTTCTTCGTAGGCCTCCTCATCGGTACAAATAAGAATATGCTTCTTACGAAGGGAATCCATAAAGGCCTGGCTTTTCAGAATTTCTTCCTTAGTAGCTTGTTCTGTCAAATCCTGAGGCGCTTTCATTGCGGCAACACGAATCGTTTTATCCGGCGTAATCGGAATAATAATGACTGAACGTTTTTTATAAAGCGGGTCCAATTTATCTGAGTTATTACGAACAAAGATATGGTCGGAGTCCGATTTAAGGTAGTAGTGAACAGAATTCATCTTTAAGTCCTGTTCCTGCTTTTGTTCCTGGGTTAACATTCTTAAATTCTCCTTTAAGTTTCAAAAAATTTAATAGCTCGGGGTTATATTTCCTAATTATCATATACTCATCAACCCCGATATAAGGTATATACTGGAAGAATTTTGATACTTTCTTCCACTCTTCTTCTATATCAAATTTACAATAATATTCCGAAAAATCCTCACTTTCATACTTAGTTATCAAATCATAACACTGTATCAAATTGACTAATAAATTAAGACCCCTACGATAATCCGCTTTTACCTGTTTTAGAGTCTGCTTAGTCAATAGAGCCACATCTGCCAAGTCATATTTATTTTTTGGCAGAAGAAGGTTTGGATTTTCCTTTACTTTCTGGTAGTTCATCGGAACTAGTGCGTTGTAACCTTTTTTCTTTAACAGATTCATCGTACTTCACTTTCAATTCTTCGCAATAAGAAATGAGCTTTTCCTTATTATAAAAACCATTATTCTTCATACTATAGTATAAACCAATCATTGCCGAATCTATAACGTGTGGTGGAAGGCGCTTCACAGACTTATATAAATCATTTAAGGGAATATCAGAATATCTATTGAAGTGGTTCTTCCACTCCCCAGCAATTACCAACTTAACTGGAATATCCCTTTGCAGACATAATAAGCAAGCAATTCCAATCATAACGTTTACTACTTCGGCAGTTGCGCCTGGAGTTCTAAAACGCATTTGAAATCTTTCCATTGTTACTTCTACGGGTTTATAGCTGTCCAGTATACCACTTACATAAGAAGAAAATTTTCTCATTTGTTCTACGAAAGGGGGGTTAGCGTTTTCCCTCAACTCGGTAATAGTACAATCCAGCAATTCCACGTATAATATACTAGGAAGCTCATCTTCAAGTTTTTGTACAGCAATTGAAAAATTTTCTTTGCCAGGGTCGGCAGACATAATTAATTTAGTGCTCAAATAAATAACCCTCACTATTTTTATTATATATGCACCAAATAAATCTTAATACTAATATGGTACATTTTGGGTTGTAAATTATATAATTTGGTTATTTTTACAATTTTTGTATCAAAATTAAATAAATTTAGGCAAAATTTAATGACTTTACACGTAGGACGCGGAAAATTTCAGCAGAATTCTATACTCAGACCAGCAAATAATGGAATGGCAATGGTAGCAAAGAATAGAGTTCAACAAGCTGTTGGGTGGCAAAATGCTCGACATACCGAGGCTCTAAAGGTTGATGGTGTGGACCTTCAGATATGGAGCAAGCATTTCTGTGGACAAAAATGTACTTGTTCTATGAGAAATAATGAGGAAGAGTTGCCTCCAATTTTTGAAAATGGTATGAACGATGAAAATCCGTTTTCGACCGCTACCTTAAAAACAGAATGGAATACAAAACCAGACCAGCAACATTCTACCCCAGAATCTGGATTTAATGGTATTGAAGATTTCAAAGAGTCCGAACTCACAATAGATGATATTGAAGAATATGCCATAGGCTCTAATAATTCTTTAATATTTGGCGGAGATAAGAGTCCTTGTGGTATATGCTATGGAACAGGGTATAAAGAAGGGTATCAGCTATTTAATGGGAAACGTTATATACTAGATTACTGGGATAATCCTGAAACCTTCGGATTTATGCTACAAAGAACTTACCCTTACAGCTATGAAGCGGATTTCAGTTCTGATAATTACATTATCTGGAAATTCAAAGCTCCAACGTTCTTTAAGAAGTATCTAGGAATACGAGTAAGAAATAATGTCGAATACTGTCGAAATTATAGCCTGTATGTCAGCTTTGACGGCTCTTCTTGGTTAAAGTATGATGATAGTCTAATAAGGGATAGAAACGGAAAACAAACGGAAATTTACCTTAAAATATGCCCGTATACTATGCCAGGGGCTGATAACATAAAATTTTCAGTATCCCATATTGAGGTATTCTACCAGTTAGGTGAATTTATTAAAGGGGATTTTGAGCCTATTACTGAAACAGAGAATTTTGAATTATTTGAGGCACTACAAACTACGAAATTAGAGCTAGCTGGAGATGTTTCATATATAGGCAGGGAAGATGTAATATGCGAAGGCAAACAAGGACAGTTATGGAAAGTTATTTCTGTAACACCACATATGACTTCGGATAGACAGATATTTAAGAACGAGCTTGAATTAAGGCTTGTGCAGAATTCGGAAAACCTGAGCCTTCTCAAATTAATAAATGAACCGTTCAGAATATTGAATTATAGGGGGCTTGAGCAAAAACAGGCTATGCAAACCTACGACGGAGAAGTGCTAGGTCATTCAGTAAAACCTATAATATAAAAAAATCCTTGGAATATAAAAGTTCCAAGGATTTTTATTAGATTAGAAAATAATTAGAAGTCGAAGTCATCAAAGTCGTCATCAGATTTCTTTTCTACAACTTTTTCCTCTTTCTTAGGTTCTTCCTTCTTTACTTCAGTTTTAGCAGGAGTATCATCGAAATCATCATCAAAGTCGTCTGGCTCCTCTACTTTAGTTTTAGCAGGTTCTGCTTCCTTTTTCGGAGTTGGCTTAGAAGTTACTGGAGCTTCTTCCTCAAAGATATCCATATCTTCTTGAACCTCTTTTGGAGTAGCCTTCTGAGGTACTTCCTCTGTTAAATCAAAATCATCAATGTCTTCCCCGTCCATCGTTTCAATTACTGGGGCGGTTACATCATCATCGAAGTCTTCAATGGGGGCTTTTACCTCACGTTTAGTAGCAGGTTTCTTTGCTGCCTTTACAGGTTTTTCTGCCTTTACTGCTTCAGCCTCTTCCAAAGACATAGGTTTTTCAGAGAATTCTGATAAAACAGTAATTAAAGTATGTACTGAAGCAAATACTGGGTCTGTTAAACGTTCCAGCATAGGTTTCAATTCTTCAATTCTTTCTTTTCTTGCCATTTTATAGCTACCTTTCTTTTAAGTTAAATTTTTAATCTTCCCTAGCGCATATTTTTACATCAGATAACTGATAATAATTATGCATTTCTAAGTCTTCAATAGAGGATTCAGCATAGCCGGTATCCGTTTCGTGAACCCTTACTCCAATACACTTAACTGCGCCTTCTCCATTTTCCATTTTAACATTACTTAATATATCTGTAATGGCTTTTAGAAAATAAATGGAGTAATTTTCGGCAGAAGGTGAAAATGGAAATTCTACCCAACGGTGATTGAACTTGTGAATAAATTCAATCGTTTCCGGAGATTCCTTATTCCAATAGTGCCAGCTATGGTCAAATTGGTCAAGAAATTTCCCAACTGTAGGCTTTAGCAATCCAAAATCAAATACCATTTGGCCATTATCCAACTTATCGGAACTTAGGAATACTTCCACCTTATAAGAATGACCGTGCTGAGAAAATTTACAACGGGTACTAGAGCAATTTCTTACAATGTGCCCTGCTTCAAACTTGAACAGCTTTCTGATTTTCATTAATCCAAATCCTCCGAGATATCGTCCGCATCAAAATCCGATTCTAAACTTGTCTCTTCGTCTAGTTCAACAAATTCATCTTCGTTACTATTATTTACAGGTTCTTTAGAATCAATCATCTTATCGAAAGCTTCCCCTGTTTCAATTTGCTTAAAGCATTTTTCCATTAAATGGGGCTCTTCTGTAAGCTCATAAGTTTTCATAAAGTCCTTTACTAATTCAGGTTTATTAAAATATTCCCCTACTATTAAGCGCTTAAAATCTAACCAGCTTACAATTGGAGCTTTAAGACCTGGAATTACTGACTCAAGACCAATCAATTCCCTACGACCAGCTGTTCTCTTCAAGGTAACCTGACGGGTCATTTCAAGGTAAGAAAAGCAGTCAAATACTGGGTCAAAGCCTCTGGCTTTTCCATTATAATCAGAAATCCAAAGTCTTACCCAACCTGAACGGAAAGGAATACCACGCTTGTTCTTAATATTTTTAATATGCTTATAAACGTACCTATCTTCAGCACCTTCAGCTTCGATAGAAGGCTCAGCACCAATGGAAGAGGATTCATACCCATCAATCTTTGCTTTCTGCCAACCTTCTTTAACGGAACGGGTGGTTAACTGATTTCTTACATCACTACAGAATTTTACTGCATTACCGCAAGGTTCGTAAGTGGTAGGTCCATAAACAACGCCTGGATTATCTCTTAATTGGTTTACGGCTAAAACAACTGCGTGTTTACGTCTCAGTAAACCTCTAACCGGTTTTACTTCTTTTGCAAAGGCTCTAGCGTCTAAAGCAATGGCTTTACTTTCTTTATCGCTTTCTTCCCCCACTTCCGAGGTAACCAAAGCTGGAAGAGAGTCAATAATAAAAGCTGCTTGGAATTTACCGTGAGGAACCTCACACCAATACTGTCCGGTTTGGGTATATAATTTAGCATCGTGCTTCAACCCTAGGGCTTTCATCATTTCTGTGTCTGATTTATCCCTGGTAAATTTTAGGTACCACTTTCCTGTATCTTGACGGTATACTTTATCCGGTAAATTCAATAAAATTCTCTTAATAAAACGGAATACCTTTTCCAGAATATTTTCATCAGTATAACGAATTTTTGGAGGAAGTTCATAACCTTTTCCTGTTGGGCTCTTTCTTCCAAAATATTCTGTAATATCACTAATTCCAGCAATGGCACAGGCGTATTCTGTATCCAAAGCACCTTCAGCATCTATGAAATATGAAGGAATGTGCTGCTTTGCCAAAGAACCCATCATTTTAATAGCCAAACTAGATTTACCAGAAGCCTCTAAGCCTAGAGAGGTAACCCAACCTGAACGAACACCACCATTCATAATCATATCAAGAACAAGCAGAGAGGTGGACATCCGGTAACCGTCATCAATAGAAGCGGTAATCTGGTCTTTCTTTTCGCAGTCCTCAAATACTTTCGTAGTATAATTGAGCATAATGGAATCAAAATCTGTAACATTATCAACCATTTATTTAATCCTTTAATAAATGAAATTAAAATAAGAGAGTAGGGCTGTTTATTTAGCCCTACTCTCTGAATAAATTAGTCTAAATCTTCGAACATATCGTCATCATCAGACGAAATGGAAGCAATAGACTGGGATTCAGTTACAGAAGGTCTTGCAGCCGGAGCTCCTACTTTTACTGGAGCTGCAGCCGGAGCAATATCATCTTCATCATCTAAGGTAACTACCTTAATCTGAGAAGCTCTTTCTTTAGCCTCAGCCTTTGCAGAAGCATTTGCCTCATCTTTATAAGATTGCAAATAGGACGGTTCTTTGGCATTGATAATTCTAGCTGCTACATTCTTGAAGGTATTTCTTACCATTTCTGCATCAACTTCCGGAGTTTTAGTAATATCCCACAATAGCAATTCTCTGCGGTATTCTTTGCTAATAGGAGTCTTACCACTGTCTACATCACGTACCACATCATACATATTGGCTGGTTCTTTATCCGGATTATAGAAGAAGAACAAATCAACACCATACTGCAAGTCACACAACTTCGCATTGACCCGACGACCATTTTCATCCATATAGTAGTTCGTTGACTCGATGTTCTTCAATTTTGAGGTCATTGAACGGGGAATTTCTAAAACTCTTACTGGTGTAAAAGCTGGAGTTTCTTTGCTTTCTTTGAGATAAAATTTATTCTCTCCCAAGAATTTAGCAATTTTTTCTTCTTCGGTTCTAACCCCTTTATTTGCAGGAGCGGTGTCTTCCAAATCACGAATAATAGCATTCGTATAATATCTAATTTGACTTGGAACCTTAGCCTTGCAGAAAGGACAATCGTGGTCCTCATACTGCATAGTCTGAGGATTATAATTCAAGCAAGGAACATAGAACCAGAAATCAGCGGACATACCCTTTGGAGCATTGCCGCTATCATCTTTACGACGCTCACATTGAACTGAATGCCAGCACTGACTTACTACTGGACCCAAAAGACGAACTCTCTTTTGAGAATTCTTATAATTATTTTTATCGTAAACCTCTACCAAGTCAGACATACGGACAAAAGATTCACGCTGTTTTGAAGATTTGGAGTCAATTTCACCCCAAGAAGATTCTGTTGTAACCATAATTTAATTTCCCTTTTTTTTGAATGTTTAACTGTTTATAGCACTTAGGCTGTTAATAGTATTTTTAATTCACTTTGTACCACATATCAAAATACTGATAATTGATACAATTTTATTTTACAGAATAATTGGGTAGATTTTCCGAATTAATTTTGGGTAGACCCAAAATAATTTTAACTAAATCTACGTGAACATCTTGAACAGAGTCTAAAAATTTTAAGAAGTCTAAATCGATTTCTGAAAAATATTCTTCTATCTGCTCAACGATATGGGCTTCATTGAATTGGAATTCTTCAGACTCCAAATCAATGGTTTGAAGTATAGCTGGATTCTTTACGAACTTCTTTGCATAGTCCGGCATATTATAAGGCTTACCCATTTCAAAATCGAAAGAGGGCCTAGAAAGGGTAGATTTGAACCATAGTAGGAAATAAGAGGACAATACCCCTTTTTCCCTTACATACTTCCCTAATGCAGTATCCATAGCAATTAGCAAGGACTTAAATAGACATTCAGCATCTATGTTCTGTCTATGAAAAGCGGTTCTTAAAGCGAACTTATAAGCAAATAAATAATAATGCTTCAAAATTCTCTCTTTTAACAGCAGATAATTATTAATCCAGTAATTAACCTTCTTATATGCTCTGGTAATAAATGAAACGGATAATCCGTGAAAATAGTCGGTTATTTCTGCTATTTTATCGGAGGATTTCAAATCTAGTTCGCCTTTAAGATAAGAACGATTAAAATCTTTATCTGCGTCTAATAAGACTTTACCTATGTCAAGGAACTTGAAACAAATATTCTGAAGATAAGACCTATCAATTTCTGCCAACCTTATATTTACTACATTCTGGTCCTTATCAAAACAGAAGATTAAATTAAATAAATCAGTTAAGGCGGATTTCTTATCCTTAGAGGTTACCTTATCCCTAAATTCCCTTATACTCCTATTAAGAATTAATGCCAATTCATTTTTGAACCATAAGGTTTGCATAATTGGTTCTATTGACTGAAGCAGAAAGTAATTAAGAAGTTGCTCTACCTGTCCATCAGTCAATATAGAGGTTGTAGCCCCAGATGACTGACGGATAATTTCGGTGGAGAACTGTCTTACATAACTAGTCAAGTCTAATTAATTCCCATTACTTTCAAAGTGGCATTCACTGCCTTCTCAGCAGCTGCAGGCAATTCCATAGACATATACTTAAACATAAAGGTTTCCGCAAAAAATTCCTCTACGGATTCTGTAGCATATTGACTAACAAAGGCAGAAGTTTCAGAAATTTGCATTGCTTCATCCGGCCAATACTTAGACAAATCATCTCCTTGGCTAATAAGGATATCAAGATGCTGTGGTTTAAGATTATACAGCTCTTTAATTCGGTCAGCAACCTTTTTCATTGCATCCCCGTCTTCCATATTCTTAATATAATCGTTGACAGTCATTCCGGATTCGAGCAAATCAAGTCTCAACTGAATAATTTCCTTACTTGCCACAGACTTACGTTCCATATTTCTATCGTATAGACGAATCCATTTTGCTTTATAAGAAGGGTCTACAGAACTATCCCATACAGCGTGAGCTATTTCGTGAAGAAGAATGGACTTCAAATTTTCTTTATCAAAGGCTTTTGGACATAATGTAATCTCGAAAACCTCTTCTTTCTTATTAAACTTACAGCAACCTACCTTCTTTCCTTTATTATACTTAATGAAAATACGTGTCGGATAAATTGCAAAGTCTTTTACGTCTTCCTGGATATCAGACATTGCATCTTTAATATATTTAATTTCTAAATCGGTCAGTTCTCTGAAGCACGTAACATTACCAAATAAAGGAACAACAAATTCTTTTGTTAGCACCTCTGTTTTCAAATTTTCGAAATCAGGCTTATCTCCATAGTTAGCGATTAAATCATCATTGGTAATAAATTTTAATTCATTGGTAGAGGCTTCTCTTACTTCAATTACTTCCTCACCCTCAGAATTCATTACTTTGTCCCTATTTACGAAACCGTAAACTTTCTTTTTTCCTTGGTAGAACTGAACAAAATCCTCTTCTTGTAGAATCATTATGAACACCTTTCACAGATTAAAATTATCTTTAATATATTTTACAGAAAAAGACTGGAAAATATATCTGTATTTTCCAGTTTCTACATATAGCACTTATTTTTTAATAATTACCTACTCTTACTTCTCTTTAAGGAGCTAATTAACAAGTAGTTATTATCCAGCATATCTGCATATTCTCTAGATTGTTGTTCATAATATCTCGACCTATCCTTTTCTAAAGGGAATAAATATAAAGTCCTAGAATCTTTTATAACATACTTCTTAACGTCTTTTTCTAAAGATTCTACTATATTAGAAATGAATTCTTCTTTATTAGAATTTACCCTGCAGTACTTAGACATCTGATGTCCATTATACCTAATTTCTGCTTCATTTAATAAAGCTCTCTGATAATGTCCAGGCAAATCTTTGAACATATATAATTCCTTATAAATTATTCTGAAGAATAAATAATAGGCACTTAAGAACGTGCTTACATACTCCAGGTCTCAGGCTAGGATTTGTTTCAATTGGGAAATTACCATTAGAGTAGATTATATCAGAAGCTCCCCTGTAAGCATTAGCAACTTCCCATTCAAATAAGTAATTACCACAAGTACAAGCAATCTTTATTGCAGGACATTGGGATAACGGACCTTTCCAATTAGGGTCTGCGGCATATATACGCTGAACGTGAACCCTTGGCTTTTCCCCTGGCATACGGGTTAAAGTTTCAAATTTAATTAAAGGCTTAGTTTTATGGATTTGTACCCTTCTTAAGGAAACGTATTGGCTATTCAATAACTGAGTCTTTGCAACCTTCTTAACCAGGGTCAACGCGCTAATACCACGACCTTTTACTTTAGGCTGGTTCCTAGGGGTATAGCGTGGAGGGAACCTTTGGTCCTTTCTTACTGGAAGGAATTGGGTTGTCCCTGGTTTTTGTGGAGGTTGTGCCATATCAGTTTACCCAAATAACATTTATAAACTATTTATTATATTTCAAATAACGGTCAAAAGAGGATTTCAACTCTTTTACTTTCTTTTCCATATTAGAGATACCAACTCTAATATTGTCACTTCTAAAGTCGTCTTGACCCTATTCTCTAGCCATATCATTTATGGCATCATCTAGTTCTTCCAATACGGAATTCATTTTATCAAATTTATTCTTTATTTCCTTTTCCCAGTACTTAGTATCAAGAGCTGATACAATTTTACTTATACGAGACATTACCTTCATTTCAATTATCCTTTATAAAAACTTCTTTGGGTCGTAATCATCTTTATTCAGAGTATATTCCATCTGCTCAGTTAAGGATTTTAATCTAGCTTCAAGAAATTTAATCTTTTCAGCGTCATCTCCCGACTTATTTATTTCAGATTTAATCCTTTTTGCTGCCATATCGTAAATTGAACGAATCTGCTTATTTTCCATTTCATCATTAAATTTACGTACTTTAAGTATGTCATTTAATTGCTTTTTGACGGAAGTAATACCTAATTCCCTATCCAAAGCAGATTCAGAAAAAGCAGAAATTTTAATTCTACTTAAAACTTTTGGACGCAACTTCTTTTCTTTCTCTGTAATATAGGGGTCTAATTGCTTATTAACTTCTCTGAGTCTTTTCTGGTAGTCTTCCCTTTCTTCAGCATTATCAGCTTGCATAGCCCTATGGAGAAGATAGCGGCGCTTTTCTTTAAGTTTTTCAATTTCCTTAGGGTCTAAACTCATTTTCTACTTTCCTCTAAATTCGCCCATAAATTTATTAAATAGGTTCTTCATATAAGGCGCTTTTACGTAACCATAAAGTGCCTCAATATCTAACTTCCCTTCCAGTATATTTCTTAAAAATAAATCACTTACTATCTTTTTACCATAACTGGAATTCAAGAAGGTGGCAACCTCAATAATACCAGCACTATACTCCTTGGAAATTAAATCTGCTAGGGTATCATAGGCATTACCGGCGATTATATTAGCTTTATCCTTATACATCTTTGAAAGGGTTGAGACAAATCCACTATCCTTAGTAGGCGGCAAGGCAAAAGCCTGAACTCTTAATCTCGATAAAATTTTCATTTCTAAATTACCCAAAATAAAACTGGTCAATACATTATATAATAAAAATATTGACCAGTTTGAAAAATTAACGTTTACTGTCGATATAATTAGGAAATATCACCTTCTTCTTCGTCATAAGACATAGAAGTCTGCAACCTCATAAACTTAAATAATGCTGGATAATTACCTTTCTTCTTATCCAAGAAGTCTTTATATAGCCCAGCCATAGAAGAATTAAATAAATTTTCCTTCATTTTTTCCTTATAGCACGGTAAGCAATTAATTACCTCTTTTTGGCTCTTAGTTAAAATATTATGAATCTTTTGAAGAAAAGGCTTAAAACTCTGATGATACTCATTCAAATGAGCCAGATAAGAGTGTTCTCCTAAATCAAAGTCTAGAACAATCTTATGCTGCAAGTCAAGAGCTTCGATATTTCCTTTATTATTTTCTAATTCAGAAATAATTAATTCTTTGCTAATAGGGACCATCTCATAACAATGGTTCTTATATTTTAAGTCAATTATTTTCAAGCCATTTATTAGAAGCAATTTTGCTGGACTGTCTACAATTGCAGTTTCTTTTGAAGGGTCAAATTTCTTTGAAATATATTCAACGTATGTTACGAAATTATATTTTTCAAATAAGTCTTCCCAGTCTATTTTTAATTGCTCAATTGTTCTTGTAGTAATGCCAATCATTATACTGTAATCCCTTCCTTCATAGTAGTTGCAGAACGAACACCACGCCCAACTTTAATTTTTTCATTATAGTTCTCAAAGTCGATTTCTTTGTACTGCTTAATGATATCCAAAATGAAATCGGATAGAGGATGGTGCTCCTCAACCTTATTAAAAGAACCAAAAGGAATATGAGCTGAAGGTGTCAAATACCTCTTAAAGGATTCTCTTGCTGCTTCCAACCCTTTCTTTTCTACGCATTCCAGGTATTTAATACAGGTCACGGTATCTGTGCTATCGGAATCCTGCAAGGATTTTACGAAATTTAAGTATTCTTTCCACCCTAGATTCTTTGCAAATTTGTCCACCATATAAACGTAGTTAGAGCATTCCTTCATATTATGATTTAAGAAAACTAAGTTACGCATATAGCCACCTCTAATATTTCTTAAAACGTAAGAATACTTAATTTTCTGACAAACTGGACAATTACAAGGAAGTTCCGCATATTCATTAAATTTCCCTAATCCCCCTTTATATAAGGATTTACAGTGGTCTATTTTTATAAACCTTTCTTTATCGAGAATTGAAAATTCATCAAGTCCACGCCAGATTGAAATATTCTTTTCATAGGTTAGATTAACTGAATTTTGAAGTGCTGAACTAGCGTCAGTGGTAAAATCAATGCCTTCAACTTCCTTAATCTTGGAGTTAGCTAACTTAGCAAGGGTAAGTATAACCCCTTTATTAAATGTCCCTAGAACGTGAAGATGCTTATAATGTCCTAATTCTTTGGCTTTTTTACATAGTTCAATAATTAAGTCTAATCTCGGAACGGTCATTGCAATACCAACGGAAGGAATTGCTAAACGGTCAATTCTATCATCGTGGACCTTTTCCAGATAATCTAATTTTTGTTTAGGGGTTGAACCGTGAATAATATTAATTAGCTCACAATTACCTTCTTTGTACTTAAGCATATAATCAGTATTCCTCTTCTGAATTATAGCCAAGTCTTCAATAAATTCATCTGGAAAAGGGTTACCATCGTTATAATCTGGGATATCTAGAACCATTCCTAAGTCGACATTTTTATTATAGAATTTAATGAGTTCGATTGGATTAATGACCGTAGTTCTTCCCATAGCAATCTGGAACCCGCCAGAATCACAGAAAATAGTAGAACCATTGCCAAATTTTCTTTCAATTCTGGTTTCTGGTGTTTGGCAATCTACGAAGTTAATCATATATTTATCTACGAAATCCTGACGGTATTTTTCTGAAAAGGCATTCAAGTCGACATATTCATCAAAACCCATCGCCATAGGATTTGCGTATTCTCTCATTCCATTAATAGAAATATAAATTTCCCTGTCAGGACAACGTAAGTGACAATGACGACAATCTTCAGAAATTACTTCAAACTTATCTGACTTTACGTATTTAATATAAAGCCCCATATTAGTATTGGGCTGTACTGCAAGCCCAGCATTAACAAAACTTAAACCCATTCTATTTCCTTTTCATTAAAGAAGGTGAAGGTAAATTATTAGACATTCTTTACAATTTCTCGATAAAAAAGAAGGTACCGGACGGCAAAGAACGGTACCTTCCTAGTAAACCACGGCAAATTATATAATTCTGTGAGGTTTAGAAACCGTGGCTACGTCTCTCGATAGCTTGTACTTGCTGATAAAAACGGTCTTCCATTTCTCTGTCATCTTTGTAGGTACCACGAGTTTCTACAGTTGAAGTCAAAGAATCAG
>ULTP01013247.1_pt1 | contig 16403 bp, 13 predicted proteins | sample 1957721 | NCBI WGS metagenome assembly ULTP01 (sample SAMEA4835737, study PRJEB28245) | human gut metagenome | biome: gut microbiome; material: fecal sample | place: Denmark | collected 2008 | reverse complement strand
GGGGAGTTAGAAACATTGAATTAGTGATTGAAATTCCTATTAGAAAATTATTAGGTAAATAAATAGATTGGTATTTTAAAAGTTGAATATAGTATTTAACTATATTCAACTTTTTTTAATGTTTTATACAAAATCTATTTCAATATGATATATATTATTTTTGTATATTTTAATGTATTTTTAAATATATAATTTTCATTACTTCCTCGGCTTATTACAAAATTTAAGAAATTCTAACTTATTTTATGGCACCCTTCCGTTAAAAACGAACTCTTTCCATAAAATTTCGTAAGAATTTCTAATATTTTTCCATGCTCATTCGTCATTCATTCAACTTATATATTTAAAAATATAGAAAAACAAGAACTTGCTATGTTCGTGAAAGATTACATTGATGAATTTTGCATAAAATATTGTAAAAAAATGACTTTTGTGATATAACAAACAAAAAGTATGTATGGAGGAAATTTTGAAAACTAATATAAAAAACTATAATTTAGACATACTAAAAGAAGAATTAAAAAAAATTGGTGAAAAACCATTTAGAGCTGAGCAAATCTTTAAATGGATTTATCAAGACAAAGTTGATAGTTTTGATAAAATGACTAATTTATCTATAGAACTTAGAAAAAAATTAGATGAGAATTTTACTTTAGGCAATTTTAAAATAATAAAAAAACTAGAGTCTGTTGATGGAACAAAAAAATATTTATTTGATGTTCAAGATGATAAAGGAAATATGATTGAGAGTGTTCTTATGCAATATCATCATGGATATACAATTTGTGTTTCTTCACAAATTGGTTGTAAAATGGGTTGTAAATTTTGTGCATCTACAGGAATTCCTTTTGAAAGGAGTTTAAGTTCTGGAGAAATAGTTGAACAACTATTAGCAATAGAAAGAGATACAGGTATCACTATTTCAAACATAGTTTTTATGGGCATTGGAGAACCTTTAGACAATTTTGATAATGTAATGAATGCAATTGAAATTATAAATAATCCAAAAGGATTAAATATAGGTGCAAGACATATAAGTATATCAACTAGTGGTTTAGTTCCAAAAATTTATGAACTAGCTGATAGAGAAGAAAAAATGCAATGCACTTTGTCTATCTCATTACATAGCAGTAACAATAAAAAACGTAGTGAAATGATGCCTGTAAATAATGCATATCCAATAGAAGAATTAATAAAAGCATGTAAATATTATATTCAAAAAACAAATAAAAGAATTTCTTTTGAATATGCTTTAGCAAAAGACAACAATGACAATTTAGAAGATGCAAAAGAACTTGTAAAATTATTAGATGGCATGTTAGCTCATGTTAATTTAATACCTATAAATCCTATAGAACAAGGTAAATATAGCAAAAGTACAAATGAAAATATAATAAAATTTAGAGATTACTTAAATGAACATGGAATAGTAGCAACTATTAGAAGAGAATTGGGATCTGATATAAATGCTGCTTGTGGACAACTTAGACGTCAAAATTTAAATAAAAAATAAAATAAATACAATAGAAAGTCAAAAACTAGAAATAGTTGAGGTGAGAACTTTGAAGATTTTTGCAAAATCTGATATTGGAAAAGCTAGAGAAATGAATCAAGATAGTTTTTATGTGTCAGATGTAAATGATGGAATAAAATTATTTATATTAGCAGATGGAATGGGTGGATACAAAGGTGGAGAAATTGCTAGTAGGCTAGCAGTTGATTGCACCAGAAAATATATATGTAATAATTTTCCTGAAATAGTAAAAGAAAAAGAAGAAATAATGAAATTAATTAGAAGTAGTATAGAATATGCTAATTTAAGAGTATTTGAAAAATCACAAGAAGATATCGAATTAAAAGATATGGGGACTACTTTAGATGTTTGTATCATATATAATAATAAAGTATTTATTGGTCATGTAGGTGATAGTCGAGTATATAGAATTAGAAAAAATATAATTAGAAAACTTACTACTGATCATAGTTATGTTGAAAAATTAGTACGTGAAGGAACTATTACAAAAGAAGAAGCATACCATCACCCTAAAAAAAATATGCTTATGAAAGCTTTGGGATGTAATTCTTTAGTAGAGCCAGATGTAATGTACAAAGGCTTTTTAAAAGATGACAAATTATTAATGTGTTCAGATGGTTTAACAAATATGTTAAAAGACAATGAAATATATGATATTATATTAAACAATCCAAATGAACCACAAAACAAATTAATAGACAAAGCAAACGAACAAGGTGGATACGACAATATTACAGCAGTGATAGTAGATAATATTTAAACAGGGTTAAGGAGATAAAAAGATGAATCTTATAGGAAAAATGTTGGATAATCGTTATGAAATTTTAGAAAAAATTGGTAATGGTGGAATGGCAACTGTATATAAAGCAAAATGTCATGTGCTAAATAGATATGTTGCAATAAAAATATTAAGAGATGAATTTACTACAGATAGCGAATTTATTAAAAGATTTAATACAGAAGCACAATCTGCAGCAAGTTTAACACATCCAAATATAGTTTCAATTTACGATGTAGGAAATGAAGATAATTTATATTATATTGTAATGGAATTAATTCAAGGAAAAACTTTAAAAGAAATAATTAATGAAGATGGAATGCTTTCTTGGAAGTGGTCTGTAAATATAGCAATTCAAATTGCATCAGCACTTGAAACTGCACATAAGCACAATATTATACATAGAGATATAAAACCACATAACATAATAATAACAGAAGATGGAATGGCAAAAGTAACAGATTTTGGTATTGCAAAAGCAGTTTCAAATTCAACAATTACAGCTTTTGGAACAACAATTGGATCAGTACATTATTTTTCACCTGAACATGCTAGAGGTGGATACACAGATGCAAAATCTGATTTGTATTCTTTAGGAATAGTAATGTATGAAATGCTTACTGGAAAAGTACCATTTGATGCAGATACACCAGTTTCTGTTGCATTAAAACAAGTTCAAGAAGAGCCAGTAGAACCAATTAAGTTAAATGATAAAATCCCAATTAGTGTAAATAGAATTATATTAAAAGCAATGCAAAAAGAACCAGCACTTAGATATCAAAGTGCTACAGAAATGCTAACAGATTTAAGATTAGCATTAAAAAGACCAGATGATGATTTTGTTGTATTAGCTTCAAGAAATGATGATTCACCTACACAAAAAGTTCCAACAATATATGAACTTGAAATGGAAAAAAATAATGATAAAAATGCACCAAAAATAGGTGAAGAAGGTCATAAAGATGGAAAAATTGGAAAAATGAGAGCTTTTTTCAAAAAACATCCAGTATTAAAAACATTAACAATTGTACTAATTTGTATACTATTATTCGTAATTGTAATGTTCTCTACAATAAAAATTTTAAATAGTTCAAGACCGGCACAAGCTCAAATACCTGAACTTGTATGGCAAGATTCAGATACAAGATTAACTAAAGAAGCAGCTGAAAACTTATTAAAAGAAGCTGGATTTACAGATTATGAATTTCAAGAAGAATATAGTGAAGAAGTAGAAGCTGGTTATGTAATTAGTCAAGATCCAGTTTATCAAGATAATTACAAAATTAATCTAAATCAAAAGATAACAATACTTGTAAGTAAAGGTCAAAAAATGATTACTCTTCCAAAAAAATTAGTTGGAAAAAATATAGAAGATGTAAAAAAATCATTAGATGAATTAGAAGCTAAATACGAAATAACGGAAGTAAATGACGAAAAAGTAGCATCAGGAGTTTTATTGTCAATTGATCCAGAAGAGGGAGAAGAAATTGCAGCAACAGAAACAGTTAAACTTACTGTAAGTAAAGGTAGTGCTTATAAAGATATAACAGTAAAAAATGTAGTTGGAAAATCAGAAGAAGATGCTAAAAATCAATTGAAAACAGATGGATTTACTTCAGTTGAAGTAGAATATGAAGAAAATTCAAATAAATCTGATGGAGTTGTTTTAGAACAAAGTATTAGTGCAGGAAAAACTGTAAAAGAAAATGAAACAATAGTATTAACAGTAAATAAATTACCAAAAGAAGCAAATGTTACTGTAAAAGTAAATGTAAAAGCTTTAGCTGATAAATATATAAAAGAAGACACAACTGAAAATACTACAACAGATGATACAACTAAAAAGACTACTGAGAAATTACAAATTATAGTAGGAACAGATACAATTTTTTCTGAAACTGTGGATTTAACAGCAACAAATGTCGAAAAAACATGGTCTGCAACAGGAGTAAAAGAAGTAAAAGTTATATTTGGTGAAGTTACAGTATATAAAGAAAAAGTTGACTTCAATCAAGGAGATAAAACTGTTTCAGTTCCTTAATTTAGGAACTGAAACTTAATGTGAATTTGAATATATAAATAGAATTTTATTATAAAAGGAGAAAATAAATGTCAGATGTATCAGTATCAATTTTATCTGTTGATAAAGAAAATGCAACACATACATTTTATAATTTAGAAACAGCAAGACCAGAGTATTTTCATATAGATGTGATGGATGGAAAATTTGTTGAAAACAATAATTTAGAATTAATGAAAGATTATGCGACAACTATTTCACACATTAGCAATATACCATTAGATGTACATTTAATGGTAGAAAATGTAGAAGAAATAATGGATGAATATATGGATTTATTACCAGATAGAATAACTTTTCATATAGAAGCAATATCAGATAGTGAAAGAATATTTAATATTATAGATGAACTAAAAAGTAATGGAATAAAAATTGGAATTGCTATAAAACCAAATACAAAAATAGAAGAAATAAAACCATACTTGAATTATATTCATCAAGTATTAGTAATGACTGTGGAACCTGGAAAAGGTGGGCAAAAACTAATTCCAGAAACTTTAGAAAAAATTAAAGAATTAAGAAGCTTTGTAGATGATAATGGAATAGATATTGATATTGAAGCAGATGGTGGAATAAATAAAGAAACCGCAGAAGAGGTTCGAAATGCAGGAACTGATGTATTGGTATCTGGTGCTTTTATAATTAATTCAGAAAATCAAAGAGAAGCTGTAGAAATAATTAGAGGAACAAAATAAGTTATATAAATTTAATATATAAGTAATAAATAAATTTTGAAAGGGGATCAAAATGAAAAACAAAACAAAAAAGATTTTTGCTGTTTTAATAATATTTAGTATATTATTTTCAACTTTTGTATTTGCAACAGAAGAAAATAATGAAACTAAAATAGAACCAAGAACAGCAGTTAGTGATGAGGGAATATCTAATGAAACTCAAACATATGTAGATCCAGAAACAGGAGAAGAATATGATATTTCTTTATTAAATGAAGATAAAGATGATTATTACGAAGGTGATTCAGAAGAATACATTGATGGAGATTTGTATAACATGGATAATTCTGTTGATGTAAAAACTGATGTTAATGGAAATGTTTTTGTAATGGGTGAAACTGTTAACTTTGAAAATATTTATGTTGAAGGTGATGTTTTTGTTTTAGCTAAAAAGGTAAACTTTAACAATTCAATAGTAAATGGTTCTGTATTTGCTCTAGCACAAGAAATTAAATTTGACGCAAATGCTTATGATGTATATGCTTTAGGAGAAAAAGTTATTTTTTCTGAAAATTCATATATTGGAAGAACAGTAAGAGCTAGTGCAAAAAAATTAGAATTAAATGGTAACATTGATGCAAATGCTTATATAACAGCAGAAAATTTAGTTATAGGTGATGATACAATAATAAGTGGAAAATTAAGCTATACTTCAGAAAAAGCTGGAGATATTTCTGAAAAAGCTCAAATTGGAAGTGTAGAATTTAATCAAAGTACACAACCAGAAACAGAAGCGACAGCAGAATTCTTTGGATTATCAATATTAATGGAAGCTGTAAGTTATGTATTTAAAGTAGCAATTATTAGTGCTTTAATAATAGTTTTCTGCAATAGATTTGTTAAGATTTCAAAAGAAGAAAAAGTTGGAAAAACATTAATTAAATCTCTTGGAAGTGGAGCTTTAGCTTTAATACTTACTCCTTGTATAGCATTAGCTCTTATTTGTACAGTAATAGGAACAGGATTTGGTATTGTATTAATGGGCGCATATGCAATTGTATTATTCTTTGCTTCAGCAATAGCATCTACAGGAATTGCAGTAAACTTATTTAATACAAAAATTAATTCAAAATTAGGACTATGGGGAGCTTCTTTAGGAACAGCACTTGTAATTTGGTGCTTAGGACAAATACCAGCAATTGGTTGGTTAATTTCATTATTTGTAATTTTAATTGGTTTAGGATTATTAACAAAAACAATTTTTTACAAAGAAAATGATAAAAAAATAAAAAGTAAAAAAGATAGAAAAGTTGTTGAAAAAGAAAACAAAAAAGAAAAAGATGTAGAGCCAATAAAAGAAATAGCAGAAGATAAGAAAGAAGCAAAAAAAGAAGAAAATAAAACTGAATTAGAAAATAGTGAAAGTGATTCAGAAAATAAAAATGAAAACTAAAAAAGATGCAAAACAAATAGTAAAAAATTTAAAACTATATTATACTGATGCAAAATGTAGCTTGGATTTTAAAAATGCTTTTGAAATAACTATTGCTGTGATGTTATCTGCACAATGCACAGATGAAAGAGTAAATAAAGTAACACCAACTTTATTTGCCAAATATCCAACACCAGAAAAAATGTCAAAAGCAGAAATAGCAGATTTGGAAAATATAATACACTCTTGTGGATTTTATAAAAATAAAGCTAAAAATATGAAAGCTTGTAGTGAAACTTTGGTAAAAGAATTTAATGGAAAAGTACCAAACACAATGGAAGAACTTCAAAAATTACCAGGAATAGGCAGAAAGAGTGCAAATGTAATTATGCTAGAAGCTTTTCATAATCCACAAGGAATAGCAGTAGATACACATGCTAAACGAATTTCAAATAAAATGGGATTTTCTATAAAAAAAGAACCAGAAAAAATAGAACAAGATTTAATAAAAGTAATACCAAAAGAATATTTTTATGATGTTAATCATTTATTTGTTTGGCATGGAAGAGAAATTTGTGTAGCAAGGAATCCAAAGTGTGAGATTTGTCCAGTAAAAGAATTTTGCAATGATTTTATAAATAAAAATAAGAACAAAAAATAACTGTTTTATAAAAATGAAATTTATAGAAATTAATTTTGCAAAAGTAACTAAAGTTAAAAAATAATGTAATATAAAAAATTTGATGCATATAATTTAAACATTTATATGCATCAAATTTTCATATAATTCAATTAAAACAGATAATTCATAAATAGGATTTTCATCGGTTATAGAAACAACATAAAAATCAATTGCAATATCAGCTAAATTTTCATCTAATAAATCTATAGATTTATTTTTTAAGTCGTTTAAATCACTATATTGAAAATCAGTTTTATGTTTTTTAATTTCTAAAATAAGTGAATTTTTTATGCTATCATGAAGAATAGAGTTACATTTATTATAATTCTTATTTTTCAGTTCTTTTTGTAAATTAGGAATATTAATCTCCATATTCAACTCCTTTTGATAACTTAACAGGTGATTTTTGATTTTGAGATTCAGATAAAACAAATTCTCCTGTTGAATCTTTAATATAAATTTTACCATCAATTAAATCTAAATATCTCTTAGTAGACCTAGAGGGCTTTTTCTTTGTTCCAGTTTCGTTTGCAAAACTATCTGGTAATCGTGATGGCTCTTTTAAAAAATACAAATGCTGTATAGTGTTTTTACTAAATTCTGGATAAGTTCTTTTTTTACACATTTGTTTTAAAATATCTTCTTGTTTTTTACTAACAGGTAAAGTAAGTTGAGTTTTATAAAAATGCTCAGATAAATCTATAAAGTCAGTATATCCATCATATATTGGAACTTTTGAAGAATGAGTATATTTAGTATAAAAATCAAGCAATTCTTTAGAACCTAGATGTTCAAATACAGGAAAAGTAAGTTCTGAGTCAAAACCAAGTAAAGGTTTATAATCATTTTGATTTTCTAATACAATTCCAGCATTTGGAAAATTATCAAGTTGAGTAGAAAGAGCATGTAAAATTGATGATTTAATAGAATATGCAGAAGATATAGGTGAATATAATTTACTAAAAAAATCAATTTCTGTAGATATATTATTTTGACAATTTGGTAAAACTGTCGAAAAATATTTTTCATATTCATTGCCATAATCTTTTTTCATCTTTTTGCATAAAGGTCTGAAAGAATATGTAGAATAATTTTTTTCAGTATTTTCAGTATAACCTTCTATATCATCAGTTTGGAAATTTTCTATTTTTCTCTCTACTTGTTTAAAAAATCGTATAGCAGGATTTTTTAGAAAGTGAAATTTCAATAATTCGTTGTATAGAGTTTCATCATTTAATTCATCAATACAAGTTGAATCATTGTTTGCAATTTTATCTAATAAATTTAAATCTTTTAAAAGAAATAAAGTTTCTGCTTGATTAGATAAAACTTTAGTATAACGATTTAACCAAAATGAATTTAGTACTAATAAATCTTCGATAGAAAGAGTAGTTAAGGATGTTGATGTATTTGTTAAATCAACAGAAGAATCCATATAATTTTTTAAACCAATTTTTTTGAATTGTTCTGATTGTTTAATATAATATTCTTCATATTTACCAGTATTTTTTAATTGTTCAATAATAGATATTATTGATTCTTTTATACCATTAGAAATATTATCTCTAAAACAAATTTCATCTTCTTTTAAATATTCTTTTGGACCTAATAAAAGTATACGACAATCCTTTATAAACTCTTTTTGAACAATTGGTTTAACAAAAGTTTTTTTAGCATAAATCGGTATTGATTTTAATTTTTCTTCTAAAGTTATATCAGTTTTATATAATTTTTCAAAAAAAGCACTATCTTCAGATCTTTGTTTTAAGATATCTTTTGTAACTGTTGGAAAAAAGTTATTTAGTGAATAAACATATCTTGTTAAATAACCATTAAAACTATTATCTGAAAAATCTATTTCAAAAGTTGGATCATTTTTGATTTTTTCTAAATAAGAATCAAATTCATCTTTATGAGTTTGAAAGTATCTAGAAGATAATAAATCCATATAATATTCATTTACTGTATCATTTATAAAAATTAGTTCAGCTTGTCTTTGATAATCATCTAAAATAGCAGTTTCAAAATCTTTTATATTAGCTGGCGCTATTTTGGAATAAATATTACAATAATATGGAATTAGAGATTTAATAGAATTTCTGTAAGTTTTAATAAGAGATTTTTGATTTTGACTTTTTAAATAAGTTGAAGCTCTATTAAAATCTTTTTGAAAACTACTATTGTTTTTATAAATATTCAAACCCAAAATAAATCCTCCTAAAAATAAGATAATATTAATTATTTTATCATAAATTTACATAAAATTCAAGAGAAAGTTGCTGTATTTAGTGTGCTTTATAGAATTTTAATTCAAAAAAATTTAATATGTAGGTAATTGAAGAGAAAAAAATGAAGATTAGATGAAATACTTATGCTTTTGATTGACTTTAAGCTAACATTTTTATATAATGTTTCTAGCTAAAAATTTAAGATATAAGTATTTCAAGGAGGAAATAATGGACTTTATAGAAGAAATAAAGCAAAGAGCTAAAAAAGATAAAAAAACAATAGTATTGCCAGAAGCATCAGATATAAGAACATTAGAAGCAGCTAGAACAGTTTTAAAAGAAGATTATGCAAATATAATTCTTTTAGGAAATGAAGAAAATATATTAAATATGGCAAAAGACAATGGATTAGATTTAAGCAAAGCTAAAATTATAGATCCAAAAAAATCAGAAAAGACAGAAGAATATGCTAAAGCTTTATATGAGCTTAGAAAAGCAAAAGGAATGACAGAAGAAAAAGCAAAAGAAACAGTCTTAGATGAAGTTTATTTTGGAATGATGATGGTTAAACAAGGAGAAGCAGATGGTTTAGTTTCAGGTGCGATACATTCAACATCAGATACATTAAGACCAGCACTTCAAATTTTAAAAACTGCACCAGGAACAAAATTAGTTTCAGCTTTTTTTGTAATGGTAGTTCCACATTGTAAATATTCAGATGATGGAGTATTTGTATTTGGTGATTGTGGATTAAATCAAAATCCAAATTCAGAAGAATTAGCAGAAATAGCTAAGTCATCAAGTGAAAGCTATGAAAAATTAACAGGCAAAAAATCAAAAGTAGCAATGCTTTCATATTCTACAAAAGGTAGTGCAAAATCTGAATTAGTAGACAAAGTTGTAGAAGCTACAAAAATTGTAAATGAAAGATATCCAGAATTAGAAGCTGATGGAGAATTACAATTAGATGCAGCAATTGTACCAACAGTTGCAAAAAGTAAAGCTCCAAATAGCGAGGTTGCTGGAAGTGCCAATACTTTAATATTCCCAGACTTAGATGCTGGAAATATAGGATACAAATTAGTTCAAAGACTTGGAAATGCAGAAGCATATGGTCCGTTATGTCAAGGAATTGCTAAACCTGTAAACGATTTATCAAGAGGTTGCAGTAGCGAAGACATAGCAGGAGTTATTGCTATTACAGCCGTACAAGCTCAAATGTAATAAATTTATATATAAGAAAGGATTTTTAAAATGAAAATTTTAGTAGTTAACTGTGGAAGCTCATCTTTAAAATATCAATTAATCGATATGAATGGAGAAAAGCTTTTAGCAAAAGGTATTTTTGAAAGAATAGGAGAATTAGAAGAATCATCTATTACTCATAAAGTAAATGGAGAAAAATATGTAGTAAAATCTCCTGCAAAAGATCATACAGATGCAATTAAAGTAGTATTAGAGCAATTAGTTCATCCAGAATATGGAGTTATTAAAGATTTATCTGAAATTTCAGCAGTAGGACATAGATTAGTACATGGTGGAGAAAAATTCAGCCATTCAGTAGTTATAGATGAAAAAGTAATAGAAGATTATGCAGCATGCTCAAGTTTAGCACCATTACATAATCCAGCTACTATTTTAGGAATTAGAGCATGCCAAGAAGCAATGCCAGGAGTTCCAATGGTAGGTGTATTTGATACAGCTTTCCATCAAACAATGCCAAAACAAAATTATTTATATCCAATTCCTTATGAATTTTATGAAAAATATGGAATTAGAAAATATGGATTCCATGGAACATCACATCAATATGTTTCAAAAAGAGCTGCTGAAATAATTGGAAAACCAATCGAAGATTTAAAAATAGTTACATGTCATTTAGGACAAGGTGCTTCAATTTGTGCTATAGACGCTGGAAAATCAATAGATACATCAATGGGATTATCTCCTTTAGGTGGAATTGCTATGGTAACTCGTTCAGGAGACTTAGATCCATCAGTAGTTACAGAAATAATGGAAAGAGAAAATTTAACAGCTAAAGAAGTAAATTCTTTATTAAATAAAAAATCAGGTTTATATGGTATAACAGGATTAAATCCAGATTTTAGAGAAATTGAAACAGCATCTTATGAACCAGATCAACCTAAAGCTCAAGTTGCAATAGAATTATTTACACAAACAATAGCTCAATTTGTAGCTAAATATGCAGTTTCTTTAAAAGGAATTGATGCAGTTATATTTACAGGTGGTATAGGAGAAAATCAAATAAATATTAGAAAGAAAATATGCGAAGATTTAGAGTGGATGGGATTAAAAATAGACTTAGAAAAAAATAATGTAAGAAGTGTAGAAACAAAAATATCTACTGACGATTCTAAAATTTTAGCATATATTATACCAACAGATGAAGAAATGGTTATTGCTAGAGATACAAAAGCTTTAGTAGAAGGAAAATAAAATTGAATAAGAAATAGTGTGCAAAATTTATATAATAGGAAGTACAGAGTGCTTTCCTATTATATAAAAATAACCAAAGATTATTTAAGAAGGAAATCAAAATATTAAATAATATAATGCAAGAGTTAGGAGCTCTTGAATAGGAGGTTTATATGAAAGTATTTGTATTAAATTGTGGAAGTTCATCTTTAAAATGTCAATTAATAGATATGGAAAAAGAAGAAAGAATAATGAAAGGTCACTATGATAGAATTGGTGGTAAAAATTCATCTTTAAGGTTTAATGTTAGAGGTAACAAAACGGTTATAGAACATCCAGCTAGAAATTTTGAAGAAGCAATATCTAATATATTAAGATTATTAGTAAGTGAAGAATATAATGTAATTTCTGATTATAGCGAAATTAGTGCAATAGGACATAGAATCGTACATGGTGGAGAAAAGTTTAAGAATTCAGTTATAATTACAGATGATGTAATTGAAGAAATTGAAAAACAAGTTACATTAGCACCATTGCATAATCCAGCAGGATTAGCTGGAATAAATGCTTGTAAAAAACTTTTACCACAAACACCGATGGTTGCCGTATTTGATACTTCTTTCCATCAAACAATGGAAGAAAAAATGTATATCTATCAATTGCCATATAAATATTATGAAGATTATAAAATAAGAAAATATGGATTTCATGGAATATCACATAGGTATGTTGCGGGTAGAATAGCAGAAATTGCAGGTACAGATAAAATTAAAGTAATAAATTGTCATTTAGGACAAGGAGCTTCACTTTGTGCCATAGAAAATGGAAAATCAGTAGATACAACAATGGGATTAACACCACTTGCAGGTCTTCCAATGGGAACAAGATGTGGAGATGTAGATCCATCTATAATCCCATTAGTTATGAAGTTTTACGATATAAAACCAGATGATATGCTTTATATTATGAATAAAGAGTCAGGAGCTTGGGGTGTATCTGGTGTTTCATCAGATTTTAGAGATATTGAAAAAGCTGCAGCAGAAGGTGATGAACGTTCTATACTTGCATTAGACAGCAGAGCATATATAATAGCTCAATATATTGCAAAATTAATGGTTACATTATCAGGTGTTGATTATATTACATTTTGCGGTGGTATAGGTGAAAATGGATTTGAAGAAAGAGAAAGAATATGCAAATACTTAGAATTTATGGGAATAAAATTAGATAAAGAACTTAATAAAATCAGAGGAGAAGAGGCATGTATATCTACTGAAGATTCAAAAGTTAAAATCTATATTATTCCTACAAATGAAGAAATTATGATAGCAAGAGATTGCTATTCACTAGTGAAAAAAGGAGAGAATTAATGAAAATATTAGTTTTAAACTGTGGAAGTTCATCTTTAAAATTCCAATTAATAGATATGGAAAATGAGGAAAGACTAGTAAAAGGAAATTTTGAAAGAATAGGTGGAATGAAAACAACTCTTAAGCTAAATATAAGAGGAGAAAAATCAGAAATACTTAGAATTGCTAGAGATTATGATGAAGCAATTAGTTTTGTATTAGAAGTTTTACAAAAACCAGAAAACAATTTAATTAATAGTATAGATGAAATTGAAGCAGTAGGACATAGAGTTGTTCATGGTGGAGAATTGTTTGGAGAATCTGTTTTTATTACAGATGAAGTAATTCATGAAATAGAAAAATGCATAGATTTAGCACCATTACACAATCCAGCAGGACTTGCAGGAATTAGAGCAGCACAAAAAGCAATGCCAGGCAAACCAATGGTAGCAGTATTTGATACAGCTTTTCATCAAACAATGCCAGCAAAAGCTTATATATATCAAATTCCATATAGATACTATACAAGCTACAAAATTAGAAAATATGGATTCCATGGAACATCACATAGATTTGTTGCAAATAGAGTTGCAGAATTGTTAAATAGAAATATAGAAGATTTAAAAGTAATTACATGCCACATAGGACAAGGTTCATCAATTTGTGCAATAAATGGTGGAAAATCAGTAGATACATCAATGGGATTAACACCTCTTGCAGGTATTCCTATGGCAACAAGAAGTGGTGATATAGATCCTGCAATTATTCCATATATAATGAAAAAAGAAAATTTACAACCTGAAGATGTTGAAGAAATGTTAAACAAACAATCAGGAGCTTGGGGAGTATCAGGAGTTTCATCAGATTACAGAGATGTAGAAGATGGATATAATATGCAAGATCCTCGTTCTGTGTTAGCTTTAGATAGTCAAGCTTACAAAATTGCTCAATATATTGGTCAATATTATATAACACTTGGTGGACTTGATGCTTTAGTATTTACAGGTGGTGTTGGAGAGAATGGACTAGAAACAAGACAAAGAATTTGTGAATATTTAAAAGTATTAGGTATAACTTTAGACCTAGAAGCAAATAACATGAAGGGAAAAGAAAAATGTATATCAACAGCTGATTCAAAAATTCCAGTATTTGTTATCCCAACAAATGAGGAATTAATGATTGCAAGAGATACACATAAATTAATAATGAATCAATAAACTTGTAATTTAATAAGTTAATTTAAAAACAATATATATCCATTTTGTATAGAACAAAATATTAATAAAAACTTGAGTTGATATTATTTTCTCTATAGAACTAAATATCAAAAAAGATATGTATAAATTTTATACATATCTTTTTTTAGAATATTTGATGTAAAGTTTTTACTTTACAATTATCGTTTGAAAATTACTATATATAACCATTCCTGGTTTAGCATTAGGTGCTTTTTTTACAAATTTAACGAAACAATAATCGATAGGGACATTTAAACTAAGCTCGGCTTTGCAATTATTTTTAGCTAATTTTGCACATTCAAAAAGTACATCTTCAGGAATTTCATCTATGTCTAAATTTTGAGGATTTTTTAAGATTATATGTGAACCATGTATTTTTTGAGCATGAAACCATACATCATTTGGACTAGCAACTTTAGTTCTTAAATAGTCATTTTGGATATTGTTTTTACCAACATAAATTGTAAATCCATTATATTCAACAGAAGTAAGTTCATGTTCAGAATTATTTTTCTTAATTTTTGTTTTTCTTTTATTAGTAATAGCTTTTTTTGTAACTATATTTTCTGAAATTTCTTCGTAAACCTCATTTATATCTTTTAAGCTTCTAGCATTTTCTAGTGAAAATACAATACTTTCTATATAATCTAATTCTTTTTCTGTTTCTTTTTTTTGTTGAGAAACAATACCTAAAGCATTTTTTAATTTATTATATTTTTTAAAAAATTTATTAATGTTTTTTTGAACAGAAATACTTTTATCTAGTGGTATTGTTATTAATTTATTGTTATCGTAATAATTTTCAAGTTCAATTTTATCCAAATTTAAATTACTATTAATCCTGTATAAATTAGCTGTTAAAAGTTCACCATAAAGTTTATATGTGTCCATTTCACTACATTCTTTTAATTTTTGATTAATATTTTCTAATTTTTTTGTTATTTTCTTTAAAGAAGCAAGTACAATATGTAGTAAATTATTTCTAGCTGATTGAAAATTAGTAGTTACTTCTTTAGAAAAGTAATATTCATCAATGAAATTATTTATCTGTAATTCAACATTTGTAGGACGATTTGCTAAAGTGAAGTCATTACCAAATTGGGTACAAGAAATTTCTTTAGTTCCAATATTATTAAGTAAAGTAGAAAGTTCATTAAATAGATTTTCTAATTCATTATTGTTATAATTTGTATCATTAATATTTAATTTTTGAAGAAAATATTTTACTAAAGTTTTGCTAAATCCAATAAATAAATTAGGAATTGACTTACTTAAATTTGTTTTTTCATTATTAATTAATTCAATAAATTCTGAACTATTATTTATTGAAAGAAAACTCTTTTTGGTGATAGGTACAAATTCGTATTCATGTGCAGGAAGCATTTCTCTAGTATTAGTGTCAAAATGTTTTATACTGTCAATTATAATGTTATTTTCATTTGTTAAAATAATATTGCTTTGTCTACTCATTATTTCTATAAATAATTTTCTAGTAACTAAATCATTAAGTTCATTGTAACAAGAAAATTTAATTAATACTGTTCTTTCAAAATCATAATTTGAAATTTCTAAAATTTTTCCACCTACTAAATATTTTCTAAGAAGCATGCAAAAATTTAAAGCATTTTGTGGATTTGGTTTAGAATGATTTGTAAGTCCTATTCTACAAAATTCAGCATCACAAGATAATAATAAGGAATAATTTTTTCCATTATTATAAAGTTCTAAAACTATTTCAGTTTTAGTTGGTTGCAATACTTTATTTACTTTAGCACCAATCAAAATAGTGTTTAATTCAGAAATAATTGATTTTGTTACAATTCCATCAAAAGCCATAGCGTACTCCTTTTTTATTAAAATATATGCAAATTGTTTGCAGTTCTTATTTTGTTCTATATAATATATTTTTTAAGAAAAAAAGTCAAGATAAATGCTAGTAAATATAAGTGATAGCCAATATGTATTTATTAAT
>ULTP01078479.1_pt1 | contig 16438 bp, 10 predicted proteins | sample 1957721 | NCBI WGS metagenome assembly ULTP01 (sample SAMEA4835737, study PRJEB28245) | human gut metagenome | biome: gut microbiome; material: fecal sample | place: Denmark | collected 2008 | reverse complement strand
AGATTAAATATAAAAATATTTCTCCTAACTAATTATAAAAAAACATAGGAGGAAAGGAAAAATGAACAAAAGAAAATTGTTTCAAAGTAAGAATTATAATGCTAAGAATGAAACAAAAAGCAGTAAGTTTAACTTGAGCAATTTTGAAAATAAAAATCATTCAAAGTCAAAAAATCAAGCAGGTATTACATTAATTGCTTTGGTAATTTCAATAATTGTAATGTTAATTTTGGCAGGAGTAAGCTTAAATGCAACAATTGGAGATAATGGAATAATAACACAAGCACAGAATGCAACATATATGCAAAGCGTAGCAAGTTTGGAAGAATTTTTAAATAATTATTATGTAGAACATTACGAAAAAATGAATACAAGTGAAAGTAAAGTGGAAGCTTTAATAGGATTAGAACAAAGCTGGTTTTATCATCCAAATTTAAACTATGTTGTTGATAGTGATGGTATTGCACATTATTTTATAATTCCAGAAAATTTACCAACAGAAATTAGTTCACAAATTCAAGGGGGAAAATCAACAAATAAAGAATATAGAGATTATATAAATTGTAATGATGTATATGGAGTTACAAAGGATTTAAAAGTATATTATTGCAAAAGTGGAAAAGATACCATAATGGGAGTAAACTCAAATGAACTAGAACAAGATTCTCCAACAAGAATGATATTTCCAGCTAATAGCAATTGGGCGAAATTAATATCTGGAAATTCTGATAAAGAAATTCAAGCAAAAGATATAAAATCAGTTACTAGCATAAAGATAGATGAAAATAGTGGAATAAATGATTTAAGCGAAATTTATAACATTGTAGGATTAAAGAAATTAGAAATATCAAATGTAACAGTGAATTTAAATGGTATAGAAAATTTAGGAAGTTTAGAAGAAATATCATTTAGTAAGTGTACTTTAATTAATGAAAATGTAATAGGAAAATGTAGTAATTTGATTAATTTATCTTTAATAAATGAAAAACAAGAAACAGTTACAAATGTTTTAAATGCAATGAAAGAAAAAGATTTTTCTAAATTAAAACATTTAGAAATTTATGCAGACAAAAATGAATATGTAAAGGCAATAACTGATATATCACAATTAGCTGATTTTACAGAAGCAACGAAGAAAAGTTTAACACATTTAAATTTAAAGTATGAAGATATAGATAATCTTAATTTTTTAAATGGATATGATAATTTATATGAATTAAATATAACTAATAATTCAAAAATTACAACATTAAATGGAATTACATCAAGTAAATTATCAAATATATATGCAGATTCATGCAATTTAGGTGCAAATGAAACAGAAGAATGTAACGAAGAAAATGCTTTATATGTATTAGGAAAATGTACGAATTTACATGATGTATATTTGAAAAATAATACTGAATTAAAGCATGTAAATTATTTAAAAAATAATAAAAGAGATTATTCATATATATATTTATCAGGTAATTTTAAAATTTTAACAAATGAAATTGGTGAAATAAGATTAATTTTATTAAAAGCTATACAATATAGTTGTGAATCTAAATATACTGATATAATAAATGGAACAGAAAAAATAGATTTGACAAGAATGGATTTAAAGGATGATTCAGAAAAATTTTTAGCATTAAAAAATAATACGAATTTAAAATCTTTGAACTTAAGATATGATACAAATTTGAGTAATGAAAAAATTAATGAAATATTAAGTACTTGTACAGGAATTAAATATTTAAGCTTAGAAGGATTATCACAAATAACAAATATAGATTTTGTAAAAAATATGCCAGATTTGCAAGTTTTAGATTTACAAGGATGTTCAAAATTAAATGATTTATCTATATTAGAAGATTTAAAAATAAGTAATAAACAAGATTTGAAAACATTGAGATTAGATAATGGCAATATAGATTTAACTAAAATACAGAATGTAATTAATAATTTAGAAAGTTATAATCCAATAGGTGAATATGCGTTTGGAAGCTATTGGGGTGGATATTATGGATTTTTTGCTTCGTATAATGTTTGGACAAAATTAGCTGAATGTGAAAATATAACTCAAATTAGAGGCTCATATTGCAATAATAGAATGAGTTTTGGTGACAAAACAATTGATTTGACTGGATGTAAAAAGTTGCAAAGAATTGATGTAAGTTATGCAACTTTAAATTTGAAAATTCCAGATAGTGTTACTAATATATATTTGGGTGTCGATTCTTTAAAAAGTGATTTTATTTTTTCTACAAATAGTCAATTAGAAGAATTATTGTTAGATTCTGGAGAATCTCATTGGACTAATGCATATTTTTCTAATTGGTGTAAAAGATTATCTGTATGTCAAAAGTTAAAAACAATAACTATAAAAGATACTGAAAATCCAGTTGGTAATAAAAGTATTTTATCAAAGTTAGAAAACATCAATTTATTAAAAAATTGTAGTTCATTAAGAAATTTAAGTATTAGTTCATTAAGAAATTTAACTGATATAACAGGTATTGGTGAATTAACTCAATTAACGACTTTATCATTGTATAATTGTACGAGTTTAGTAGATATATCAGATTTAGCAGTAAAATATGAAAATGAAGTGCAAAAAGGTTTAACAAATCTTACATATTTAAATTTGTCTAATAATTCAATTAATGATATTAGTTGTTTAAAAGATTACAGAAACTTACAGGAATTGAACTTAACTAAAAATAGAATAAGTAATATATATTATTTGAAAGACTTAAGTAAATTATCAAAATTAAGTGTTCAAAATAATTGCATATATGATAATGATTATTATAGTGATGAAAATGGAAATAATAAAACTTTTAATTCTACTGAAATACTATTAAACCTATATAATCAATCTTTAAAATACATATATATTGATAATAACTATATAGTTGATTTTTCAAAGATAAGTAAATTAAGATGGAATGAGCATACAGGATTTTAAAGAAGAACAAAAAAACAACCTTTAATTACGTAAATTAAAGATTGTTTCTATTTGCTAAAATTCTATCATTTACTCTAGTCTAAGTCAACAGTCAAAATTTCAATTTTGCGAAATAATTATAAAAATAATTAATAAAAAAGACGCGAAAGTATATAAAAATATACTACTTCATGTCTTTTTTTATTTTCTTTAATTTACGTAATTAAAGAAAATCCATAAAAATAGAATAGTAGAAAGTTTTGAAATGGTTTTCTTTCAAAAGAAAAGCAAAAGTCATTAGACAAAGTTATGAAAATAGCTTTTAAGTAGACAATTTGTTTTTTATGGATTTGAAAGGAGAAATATAAACACAAAAATATTTCTCCTAATTAATTATAAAAAACATAGGAGGAAAAAACACAAATGAACGAAAGAAGATCATTTCAAACTCAGAAGAATATTGCTTATAATAAAAATATTAATGATGGTAACAAAAAAGAATTTTATCAACAATATAACAATAAGAAATTAGAAAAAATTTGCATAACCAATATTAATAATTTAAACAATAAAGCAGGTATCACACTAATAGCATTAGTAATCTCAATAATAGTGATGCTAATTCTTGCTGGAGTAAGTTTAAATGCAACAATTGGAGATAATGGAATAATTACACAAGCTCAAAATGCAACGTATATGCAAAGTATTGCTGTATTGGAAGAATATTTTAACAATTATTATGTAAAACATTATGAAGATATAAGTAAAAAAGATGAAAGTAAAGTACTAACATTAACAACAATGGAGCCAAGTTGGTTTTATATACCAGCAAACGAAGGTGTTGGTGGATTAAGATATATAGTAGATAGTGAAGGACATGTACTTTATTTGATAAAAAAAAGTGGATTACCAGAAGAAATAAAAAATCAAATAAAAGGTGGAGAAGCAGGAGAAGGAACTTATGCTGATTATTCAAAATTAAATGATGTATATGGATTAACATCAGATTTAAAAGTATATTATTGCTCAAATGGTACTGATTCAATAATGGGAAAAACATTAGAAGAATTGGATGCAGACAATCCAAGAAGAGAAGTTTTTAAATTAGTAGATAATTCTGATATATATAATTTACTAAAAGACTTCGATAATACAGATGGAGTATCAGATGGAGTGCTAACAGCAGAAGAAGTAAAAAGTGTAACAAAATTAACAATAGATTCAACATCAAATATAACTGACTTTTCAATGTTTTATAATTTAGTATCTTTGAAAGAACTAACAATTGAAAGCAAAACATTAAATAATTTAGCAGGGATAGAAAATTGTCCACAGTTAAATTATGTTTATTTCAAGAGTTCAGTAATTGCAGATTATAGCAGTTTATCAAAAGTAAATAAATTAAAATATTTGTATTTATATAATATAGATGATAATGAACTAGCAACTTTGTGTAATGGAATAAAAGATGCACAGTTGAGTAATTTGGAATATTTTGCGATAGTAGGAAATGAATCAAATATTTCTGAAGTGGAAGTAATAAATAGAGTTTATAATGAAAAAACAACTAAAACGGTTACAAATTTGTTTCCATTATCTATTTTATCAAATACAACAAAAAAAGCTATAAAATACTTATCTATACAATGTAATAATATATCTGGGAGCTTAGATGAAATAAGTGAATTTACAAATGTGATTTTAGTAAGATGCGAGTATAATAATTTGACATCACTAGATGGACTAGCGAATATGAATCAGTTAACATATTTATGCGTACAAGGAAATAAAATAGGTACAATAAACAATGGAGATGGAACAACAACAGGAGAAAATACTGCAACAGGAACATCTATATCAAGTTTAGCAAATAAAAAATCTTTATATCAAGTGAATTTGAAAGATAATGTAAATTTAGCAAATGTTAGTTATTTTAAAGATGATACAGCATTAAAATATTTATATTTATCTGGTTGTAGTACAACAATGAATGTGAATGTAATATCAGATAGAATAATAGCATGTGGATCAAATTATAGTTTGCCAGTAAAATTTTTAACTGGCACAGTATACAATGTTGCTGAGTATTATGCACCAGCAAATGTAACTTATGAAGAATTGTACTCAGATTTATATGGAAATATAACAATAACACATTTGAATTTAGAAGGTTGTACAAAACTAAATAATACACAATTTAACACAATATTATCTAGTATGAAACAATTAAAATATTTAACATTAAAAGATAATACAACTTTAACAAGTATAGACTTTGTGTCTTCTGATGGAGTAACACAATTAATAGAATTAGATCTAAGAAATACAGGTGTAAAAGGTGAAAATTCATTGATAAATTTAAATGAAAATGCAAAGAGTTTAAAAACATTAAGAGTTTCAAATGGAAGTGGATTTGCAAAAATTGTAGATACTATAAATAGGTTAAGAACAGGAGCAGAGTATTGTTATTGGAGCGCTTTTGATATGGGAGGATTGAACTGCGATAATGTTGAAACTTTGAAAGAATTAGAAAAACTTGAAAATTTACAATATTTATATGGATCTAATGGTTCTAATTGTATAGGTGATTCGACTGTTGTACTAGATTTGCGAAATACAAAAATTAAAGATATACATTTGGCTTATGTAATAGCTAATATATATTTACCAAGTACAATAGAAAGTTGCTATTTGCAAGATGGTGGAATACCAATAGTAAGTGAAAAATCAGAAAAATTAGTAGAATTGTACAATAATTTTCCAAGACAGGATATGATAAAAAAAGAAGAATATTTTAAAAGTCTTAAAAATGCTCAAAATTTAAAAACATTAAGTTTAACAAGATTATATAATTTGAATTTTAAAAGTTTAGCTGACTATATAAATTATGAATTACCAAATGTAGAATATTTAAATTTATCTGGATATCAAGAAAATTTTACTAATAGTTATTTAAAAGACTTAAATGGTATAGAAAAATTTAAAAATTTAAAATCGTTAGCAATAGATTATACAGATAAACCATTAGATATTGAAGCTTTGAAAAATTGTGATAAAATAGAAATAATTAGATTAACATATTGTCATTTGCAAAATATTGAATCTTTGAAAGAATTAAAAAATTTACAAAATTTAAATTTAAGTAATAATAATATTAGTAATTTAAAACCATTAGAAAATTTAAAAAATTTAGCAGAATTAAACTTAGAAAATAATGCAATATCTGATACAGCAACTTATACAGATACAGATGGAAGTGTAAAAACAGTAAATAACATTAATATATTAGCAAACCTAAATAAAAATGGAAAACTAGAGAAATTATATTTAAAAGGAAATGATAATATAGTAAATTGGTCACCATTAACAAGCTTGACATGGACTGAAAAAACAGGTTGGTAATTAAATAAAAGATAAAATTAACATAAAGTAAAGCAGCATATATTTTATATAAAAAACAAAATAATGATATAAAAATGTAGAGAGGAAAATTCAATAAATGAATAAAGATAAAATAAAATTAACAGTAAGTATAATTGTTGCAATTATAATAATTATAGTGATGGTGGTAATAATAAGAAACAAAAATGCTAAAAAAGAAAATAATGCTAATAACTTTGAAATATCTTATAATAATGAAACACAGGAATATTATATACAAGATGAAAATGGAGATATTTTACATTCAGCACCAAGTGAAGATGAATTATATATTTATAAAATAGATCCAAATTATGATGCAAAAAATTATGAAAATGCAGTTGAAAAATAAATAATTATTTGTAGCTAAATCCAATATCATAAATTTGGTTGATGATTAAAAAAATATTAAAAAAGCTTCTTACAAGGGAAGCTTTTTTATATAATAGAAAAGTGATCTGCACTTTCTATTATATAAAGGCTTACGCCAAACTTTGCACACAAGTTCTTGAAAAAATTTGGCGCAATGAACAAAGATGTGTTAGTTGTCTAGAGTTTATTCTACAAATTTCCAAAAACTTTTAAATAATAAGTTTGAGCATTATTTAAAAGAGAATCAACATTAATATAAATTCCAGAGATAGTTGGTAATAAAATATTTGGATAAATTTTAATCATTTTTTCATTTGTAAAAGTTTTATTAATGAAATTTGAAAAATCTGAATTTTTAAATGCATTGTGAAAATCTTCAAGATAGGCTAATTCAAAAGGCGTTCCTATATTGTTTGCATGAATTGTATTATTGTAAAAATTATTTAGAGCAAAACTGCTAAGTAGAGCATCAAACAAGAAAAATAAAGCTAAAATATATGTTGCTAATTGTAATTTTGGAAAAGTTAATAAAGAAATAAGTTTTTCGAACAATTTATCGATATTAGGATTAATAAAATTGATTAAAAAAATGCTTATAATTCCCCAACAAATAGCATAAAACAAGCTAGTTCTGCCATTTATGTTAAAAAACATATTAGAGTAGTTCCACCAAGCAAAACCAAGCAATTTTTCTCCTATAAAACTGCCCAAATATTCAACTGAGCATCCAATGAACATTCCCAAAAAGAATAATTTAAAATTTCGATTTTTGAAATTACTTAAAATAGATATTAAAATTATAGCTCCAATTCCGTATATAACACAAAAAGGACCATATACAAAACTTTGTCTACTTTCTATAACTCCTTTTGTAATTATGGCTACAATGCTTTCTAAACAATATCCAAAAAAACTATATATAATTAGATAAAATAAATTTTTTACTATTTTTTTATTCATATATTACCAACCTTTCAAGTTATAGTATTTCTCAAAAATGTAAAAATAATTCTTGATTAGAAAATTTTAAAAAGATAAAAAAGGGTTATATCGTCAAATGAAAAGTTAAATGCAATTCTGTAAAGTAAATTCAATTTAAAAGGTTTATATTAAATTAAGGGATTTAAAATCATAAATATAGGTTTTAAATCATAAAACAGTTGACAATTGAACAAAAATTATGTAAAATACCAATAATATATATGTTATCAAGAGTGGACGAGAGAATCGGCTTTAAGACTCCACAGCAACCTATTAAATTAGGTGCTAATACCGACAGAGCAAAAAGCTTTGATTGATGATTAAAAAAGAGATTAAAAAGCTTCTTGCAAGGGAAGCTTTTTTTGTATAATAAAAAATGCTTTGCATTTCCTATTATATAAATACTTATCCAAAATTTTGTACACAAGTTTTATTAAAACTTGGTACAATGAACAAGAAATTAATGAAGCATATATAAAAATAAGAAAAGGAGAATGTGATATATTAAAAATCATCGAGTATATCATAAATGTAAAATGAGAAAATTATTTACATCAGAAAGTGTAACAGAAGGACATCCAGATAAATTATGTGATTACATATCAGACAGTGTCCTTGATGCTTGTTTAGAACAAGACAAAAATTCTAGAGTGGCGTGTGAAACAGTAGCTGGAAAAGGAAAAATAATAGTAACAGGTGAGATTACTACAAACGCTAATATCAATGTAGAAGAAATTGTAAGAAATGCAATAAAAGAAATAGGATACGATAATAGTGAAACTGACATTGATTACAAAACTTGTGAAATTTTAGTTAATTTATCAAAACAATCACCAGATATTGCTTTAGGAGTAGACAAATCTTTGGAAGATAAAGAAGGAGAAGATGTTGAATCAGAAGGCGCTGGAGATCAAGGATTAATGTTTGGATTTGCAACAGATGAAACAGAAGACTATATGCCAATGCCAATTTATTTAGCACATAAATTAGCAAGAAAATTAACTGAAGTTAGAAAAAATAATGAAATTCCATATTTAAGACCAGATGGAAAAGTACAAGTAACAATAGAATATGATGAAAATGAGAATCCTGTAAGAGTTGATACTGTCGTAGTTTCTACCCAACATACAGCAGATACTGATTTGGAACAACTAAAAAAGGATATAAAAGAAAAAGTTATTTTTGAGATAATACCAGAAAATTTATTAGATGAAAAAACTAAATTTTATATCAATCCAACTGGAAGATTTGTAATAGGTGGACCATTAGGTGATAGTGGTTTAACAGGAAGAAAAATTATTGTAGATACATATGGTGGATATGCTAGACATGGTGGAGGTGCTTTTTCAGGAAAAGATCCAACAAAAGTTGATCGCTCTGCATCATATATGGCTAGATATATTGCAAAAAATGTTGTTGCAAATAAATATGCTAAAAGATGTGAAATTCAACTTGCTTATGCAATTGGTGTTGCAAAACCTGTTTCAATTTTAGTAAATACATTTGGTACAGGAACAATTTCAGAAGAAGAAATTGAAGAAAAAATTCAAAAGACTTTTGATTTGACTCCAAGTGGTATTATTAAAACATTAGATTTAAGAAGACCAATATTTAGACAAACAACAAATTATGGTCATTTTGGAAAATCTAATTTACCTTGGGAAAAAATTATTGAATTTTAATTATTTTAATAATATAATGGGTTTAATTAAAAAATCCATATAAAATAAAACTGTTAGTAGAATAAAGATTTAGTAATAAAGCCCTTTAGTATACTAGCAGTTTTATATACAATAAAAAATATTTATATTGTAAAATTTAAGAGCAGTTGATATAATAAAAAAATAAAAAACATAACATAAAACAAATATATTACTAACATTTTATACAAGGTTTATAGATAAATCCTAAAAATCTAAATAAATAGTATAAGGAAATGCAAATGAATTCTGATATTTTTATAAGTTATAGTTCAAAAGAATATGAATTAGCTAAGAAATTAAAAATATACTTGGAAAAAAACAAAATAAGTTGTTGGATGGCACCAGATTCAATACCAAAAGGATCTAATTATTCAAATGAAATTCCAATGATTATTTACAATGTAAAAGTCTTTCTTATAATATTATCAGAAAATTCGCAAAATTCTCCGTGGGTATTAAAAGAGTTAGATGCTGCAACAAATTCTGGAATAGCAATTATTGCTTATGAAGAAAGCAAAACAGAATTAAAAGATGATTTTGCATTTAATATAAAAGAAGATAAAATTATAAAAGCTTACAATGAAGAAGATCCTTTAGATTTATTAACAAAAAAAATAGAGGAAGCCTTAATTGCTCCAATTGAAAACAAAGAAAATGATTTGCCAAGTAAAAGAGATGGAAAAGGCAAAATGACTTTTAGTGATGGCAGAGTATATGAAGGCGAATGGAAAGATAGAGAAATAAATGGATATGGAATAATGAAATATCCAGATGGAGTTATATATGAAGGTGATTGGCTAGACGAGAAATTTGAAGGTCATGGAAAAATAGTTACACCCCAGGGAATTACTTTTGAAGGCGAATGGACTAATAATCACAAAGTAGGATCTTTTAAGGAAACAAATTCAAAAGGAAAAAATTTTTATGTACAATGTTCTTTTGATAATGATACTAATATTGGAACAGAATTATACGAAACAGATGTATATTATGAAGGGCAAATGAAAAATGGACTAAGAAATGGTAATGGAAAGTTTTTTGAAAAAGATGGTAGATACTACGAAGGTGAATGGCTAAATGGATTAAAACATGGAAAAGGTCGTGAAAATTACGAAAATGGCACTTATTATGAAGGTGAATGGAAATATGGAGTAAGAGACGGCTTTGGAAAAGAAACATATTTAGATGGAAGTAGATACGAAGGAAATTGGAAAAGCGATAAAAAAAGTGGAGAAGGAACATATTTTAACTATATGGGAATGACAGTATATAAAGGACTTTGGGAAAATGACAAAAAAATAGGAAAATTCAAAAGTTTCTTCAAAAGATTAAAAGAGATTTTTTGGTCATAAAAAAACAAAAAATATTGACAATGCTTAAAAAAAGTTGTATTATTGAAACATAGATAAAACAAGAGCAATGAAAAGGAAAAGTAAAATAAAGGTTATCTAAAGAGAGGGCAGGTTACCAGCTGAAAGCCAGCCTAGAAAAACATATTTGAAAAACTACCTTGGAGCTTCCTTTCGAAAGATAGGCGTAGAGTTTGCGATAAAAACTACAAATGAAGTTAAATATTAGGGTGGAACCGTAAGAAATTACCCCTATAAGCAATACAATTTGCTTGTAGGGGCTTTTTGTATTGCAAAAGAAGAAAGTTGGAACTTTCACATTATGAAAAATAATTAAATAGGAGGTATTAAAAATGTTTAAAATTAAATTAGGTGGAGGAAAAACGGCAGAAGTTGAAGAAAGTATGTATTGGCATACAACATCACATATAATGGCACAAGCCGTAAAAAGATTATTTCCTGATGCAAAAATTACAATAGGACCAGCAATTGAAAAAGGATTTTACTATGATTTTGATGTAGAAACTCCATTTTCAGAAGATGATTTAAGAAAAATCGAAGAAGAAATGAAAAAAATTATAAAAGAAAATCTACCAATAGAAAGATTTGAACTTCCAAGAGAAGAAGCAATAAAACTTATGAAAGAACATGATGAACCATACAAAGTTGAACTTATTGAAGAATTACCAGAAGGAGAAGTTATATCTTTCTACAAACAAGGAGAATATACAGATTTATGTAGAGGACCACATTTACCATCTACAGGTTGTGTAAAAGCAATTAAATTATTAAATTCATCAGGGGCATATTGGAGAGGTGATGAACACAACAAAATGCTTCAAAGAATTTATGGTATATCTTTCCCAAAACAAAGTGAATTAGACGAATATATTACTATGATTGAGGAAGCTAAAAAAAGAGATCATAGAAAATTAGGAAAAGAATTAGATTTATTTTTCTTTGATGAAACAGCTCCAGGTATGGCTTATTGGTTACCAAAGGGATTCACAATGATGAATATATTAATTGATATGTGGAGAAAAGTTCATAAAGAAAATGGATACCAAGAATTTTCTGGTCCACAATTAAATAGTAGTGTACTTTGGAAAACATCAGGACATTGGGATCACTATAAAGAAGATATGTTTGTATTAGTAGATTCTGATGGAAATGAACAAGCATTAAAACCAATGAATTGCCCAAATGCAATTAAAGTATATCAAACAAAATTAAGAAGTTACAAAGATTTACCATTAAGATTTAATGATATAGATGTTATTCATAGAAACGAAAAATCAGGACAATTAAATGGTTTATTCCGTGTAAGAATGTTTAGACAAGATGATGCACATAACTTTATATGCGAGGATCAAATTGGTTCTGAAATCAAAAATATTATTAGTATTGCTAAAAAATTGTATGGAATATTTGGACTTGATTTTGAACTTACATTATCAACAAGACCAGATGACTATATGGGAGAATTAGCACTTTGGGATAAAGCAGAATCTAATTTAAGAGACGTTTTAGATGAAATTTGTGGTAAAGATAATTACAGAATAAATGAAGGTGATGGAGCTTTCTATGGTCCAAAAATAGATATAAAAATGAAAGATTGTTTAGGAAGAGAATGGCAAATGGGTACAGTTCAAGTTGATTTCCAATTACCACTTCGTTTCAATATGAGCTATATAGATAAAGATGGAGAAAAGAAAACACCAATTCTAATTCACAGAGCTTTATTTGGTTCATTTGAAAGATTTATTGGAATTATTACAGAACATTTTGCAGGAAAATTCCCAACATGGTTAGCACCAGTACAAATAAAAGTAATGTCTATTTCAGAACATCAAAAAGAATATGCAGAAAAAGTTGCAAAACAACTTGAAGAACGAGGTTTTAGAGTTGAATTAGATGAAAGAGAAGAAAAAATCGGATATAAAATTCGTGAAGCACAACTTCAAAAAATTCCATATATGCTAATATTAGGAGATAAAGAAGTTGAATCAGGAGCAGTTGGAGTTCGTTCTAGAGAAGATGGCGATATTGGAGCTATGCCAATTGAAGAATTTATTTCAAAAGTTAAAGAAGAAGTCGAAACATTTAAAAGATAATTTAAAAATTTTATTAAAGAAATGCTTTTTACAGTTAATGTAAATTGCATTTCTTTTTTATATTTTCCTATTTATTTTTTATTTACTTGTATGGATTTTTATAATTGAAATGAATAAAATGTAAATAACATTTATTAAATATTAAATTTTATAACTTTTGCAAAAACTATTGTCTAATCTCGGTAAATGTATTAAAATGTTAATATTAGTTAAAATTTGAAGGGGTTAAAAATGACAGATTTATTAATAAAACTTTTTGTAAAAAACAAAAAAGCTGATAACAAAATAAAAAATGGAGAAATGGATTCAAAAACAAGAGGAAAATATGCTACTTTAGCTGGTGGAACTGGAATTGCTGTAAATATATTTTTATCAATTACAAAATTAATTGTCGGAATTATTGCAAGTTCTATTTCTATTATTTCTGATGCTTTGAATAATATAACAGATATAGGTTCATCATTAGTAACGATGATTGGATTTAAAATGTCTCAAAAAGCTGGAGATAAAGACCATCCGTGGGGACATGGAAGAATGGAATACATAACAGGTTTTATTGTAGATATGTTAATAATTTTGGTTGGTTTTGAGCTCTTAAAAAGTTCAATAGAAAAAATAATAAATCCCTCACTTCCAACAATAAATAATATAACTATAATATTATTAGTTATTGCGATATTTGCTAAATTGTGGTTATTTATGTTTTATAAGAAAATAGCAAAAATTATAGATTCATCAGCTTTAAAGGGTGCTGCTTATGACAGTATTTCAGATACAATTTCAACATCAGCTGTTCTAGTATCAGCTTTTGTTGCAAAATATGCTGGAATATCAATAGATGGATTTGTTAGTTTATTAGTAGCTTTGTTTATTCTAGTTACAGGAGCGAAAGCTACTAAAGAAATGATAGATATGCTAATTGGAACTGCACCAGATAAAGAATTTGTAAAACAGATACACGAATTTGTGCAAAAATATAGCGAAATTGTAGGAATTCATGATATAATGATTCATGATTACGGACCGGGTAGAAAAATAGTTTCATTTCATGCAGAAGTTCCAGCTGACGGAAATATTTGCGAAGTTCACGATATTATAGATGGAATAGAACAAGAAATGTATAATAAATTTGGATGTATTACAACTATACACATGGATCCAATTGTTGTAGATAATGAAGAAATTAATAATATGAAAAAAACAGTTGAAAGGCTTGTAAAAAATATAGATGAAGAATATACAATACATGATTTCAGAATGACAAATGGTGGAAAAAGAATAAATTTAATTTTTGATTTAGTAGTGCCGTATGGGAAAGAAACGGATTTTGCACAAATTGAAAAAAGTGTAAAAGAGCAAATACACTCGATAAACGAAAAATATTATGCTGTTGTAAAAGTTGAACATTCATTTGAATAAAAAATAAATGAATTGAAATTTTGAAATTGACATTATTTTTAAGTTTTACTTGAATTAGCTATATTAGAAAATTTTTAAAAACAGAGCAAAAAAGAGACTAAATGGTTAATAAATAAGTTTAAAAGACTATGAATGGAAAGATAGTAAATGATGATTAATATAAAATAGAAGAAGTGGGTGATTTTATGGTTAAAATGTATAATACAGATATAGTAACAAATGAATTTAAAGAAGTGAAAGAATACGTAAAGGGAACTTGGATTAATATGGTAAATCCAAACGAACAAGAAATTCAAACTGTATGTGAAAATGTAAAAATAAATGATCAATTTATAAGAGATGCTTTAGATTTTGAAGAAAAAGCTAGAATTGACCAAGAAGATGATGACCAAACAATTTTATTTGTAGTAGATGTTCCAATTATAGAAAAATCAGAAGGCACAGAAATATATTCAACAATGCCAATAGGAATGATAGTTGTTAGAGATGAATTTTTTATAACTGTATCATTAAGAAAAAATAAAGTTATAGAAGATTTTGAAAAAAGAAAAATCAAAAACTTTCAAACATACAAAAAGACAAGATTTATATTTCAAATATTGTACTTAAATGCATCTTATTACTTAACTTATTTAAAACAAATCAATAAAGAAACAGAATTTGCAGAATATGTATTAAAAAATTCAATGCGTAATAAAGAATTGTTAAAAATGCTTAGTTTGGAAAAAAGTTTGGTGTATTTTGCGACATCTTTAAAATCTAACGAAGTAGTAATGGAGAAAACACTAAGAGGCAAGATTATTAAATTATATGATGAAGATGAAGATATACTAGAAGATGCTATCACAGAAAATAAACAGGCTATTGAAATGGCTCAAATTTATAATAATATTTTAAATGGAACAATGGATGCTTATGCTTCAATAATTTCAAATAACTTAAATGGAGTTATGAAAACATTAACATCTATAACAATCATATTGGCAGTTCCAACAATGATATCTAGTTTTTGGGGAATGAACGTACATTTACCACTTCAAGATAGTCCTTATGGATTTATAGTAATGATATTAATAGCAATTTTAACAACAGTTATAGTAACAGTATGGCTAAATAAAAAAGATATGTTAAAATAAAATCGGAGAGATAATGAATAGAATTTTTATATTAAATAAACCATTAGAATTCACATCACAAGATGCAGTATCAAAATTGAAAAAAATATTAAATCAAAAAAAGGCAGGACACACAGGAACTTTAGATCCTATGGCAACTGGTGTTTTGCCTATTTTAGTTGGAGAAACAACAAAACTTTCAAAATATTTGGTAGAACATAAAAAAACATATATTGCAGTTTTAAAACTTGGTACTTGTACAGATACAGGTGATTCAGAAGGTAAAATAATTGAAGAAAAAAAAGTTGATATAGAAAATTTAACAAAAGATAAAGTTGAATTTGTTTTAAATGAATTTTTAGGAAAACAAATACAAACACCACCAATTTATTCTGCAATAAAAATAAATGGAAAAAAACTTTATGAATATGCTAGAAATGGAATGGAAGTAGAAATTCCAAAAAGAGAAATAGAAATATACAATATAAAACTAATAAAGTTAGACAAAAATGAAAAAGAAATAGAATTTGAAGTTGAATGTTCAAAAGGCACATATATTAGAACTTTGTGTGAAGATATAGCAAAAAAATTAGATACAATAGGATATATGAAAAGTTTAACTAGAACAAAAGTAAATAATTTTAAATTAGAAGATACAATAACTTTTGAAGATTTAGAAAACAATAAAAATAATGAAGAATGGTTATTACATAACTCGTATACAATGGAAGAAATATTTGATTATTTGCCAAAACTAGAGTTGAATGATAGAAAAAAAGAATTATTTTTGAATGGAGTACAGCTTACATTTAAAGAAAAAGATGGATTATACAACATTTATAATAATAAAAATTATTTGGGTACTGGTACAATAAAAAACGAATTATTGAAAAGAGATATAATAATATTACAAAATTAATCTAAAAGTAACAAGAGCTTTATTGACTTTAAGATTACAAAACGATATACTTAATTTGTAAAAAATAATCGAAAGATAATATAATGGAGGAACTAAATGCAAGATAAAAAAATAATT
>ULTP01047413.1_pt1 | contig 16556 bp, 17 predicted proteins | sample 1957721 | NCBI WGS metagenome assembly ULTP01 (sample SAMEA4835737, study PRJEB28245) | human gut metagenome | biome: gut microbiome; material: fecal sample | place: Denmark | collected 2008 | reverse complement strand
ATACCAGCCCTTCTCCTTCAAGGAAATGTCTAGCTCTTCTAATGTAGGAAATTCCATAGGTAGACCTCCCTTATGAATAAATAACGTAATATTTTTGACCGTCTTTTTCGTAGTACCAGTACCCCTCTTCGCTCGTTAACAGTTTTACAACTGAACCATCTTCAAGAGTCATATTTCCTTCAGAATCCGGCCACCTTCCATACGTTGCAATACCATCAAGTATTTTATCTCCAGGCTTATAGGTTTTCAATTCTTCCGCAGCAATATCCCTTAATATTAAGTCCATACGTTTCTTTTGGTCTTCATATAATATCATATCAAAACCATACATTTTATAATAGCGTTTTATTTTCTGAATAAACGCTTTATCAAATTTATTAAGTATTTTACGTACATTAAATTGGGATATATAAGATTCCCAATCTTCTTTATTTTTGAAGTATTGATTTAAGGTAGGATTTTCCATAAAAATTCCTTTCATTTAAGAAATTTTTACAGAATTTAAGAAATTAGAAAAATGAATCGAACTTTTTAATGTATTTCTTTACTTGTTCTTCCGTAAGTTCTCCAGGGTCTCCGCCTTCACGAAACTGCATTTTTATAGTATCCGCACTATCTTCGAAATCCGCATATATGGTTTCAAAGGCAGATTGTCCAGCTTCATCATTGTCCAGCGCTAATACAGTAAGTTTTGGATTTAATAAGCTGAACATTGAGTACTTCATTTCAGACCAGTTTTTTGAACCTAGTATTGCAAGAGCTGGCATTCCATACTGAATTAGGTTAAGCGCATCTCTAGGTCCTTCCACGATTGCAATATAATTTTTCGCTCTAGGCATCTTTCGAACAAAATCATACGGAAATAGTGTTTTTTTCACCCAAGGACCGGCTGTATTTATATAGGATGGAGAATTAGGCATCTTTTTCAAAGCCCCTTTTATACCCCCTTTTAACTCCCCATTTTGGTATGCTGGAAGAAAAATTTGATTTAACTTCCACTGCTTATTGTAGAATAATTTTGCACCTAAGTCAAAGAGGGTTTGTCCATTTATTCCACGCCAGGATTCTTTTTTATCCCAGTCAATCATAACTTTGAAATCAATGGATTCTTCCATTTCATTTCCATATAGAGCAGCTCTTTGCGCTGAAGTTAAACGTGTTGTTATCAGGTCTTGGTGTTTAATTTCTTGCTCGTCCATACGGGTAAGACCTGAAATTTTATCAGCTAGTTCATTCCAAGACCCGTGTTTTCCGCATCCAAAGCAGTAGAAAAAGCCAACGGGATATTTACCCTTAACCAGATTAATACAACAAGAAGGAGTTCTCTCCATACCATTTCCGTGAAATGGGCATTTAATCCAGCAGGTAGTCCCTTTTATTCTAGGTTCATAACGGGCAGCGTGTGTAAAAAGTTCATTTTGAAAATCAATCATTTAAGACCAATAACGAAAGTTTGGGTTTTCCATTTTCTTTAAGTAGTAATATAGTTTGTAGTCGGTAGTACTAAATATAACCCTTGGTATAGATTTCAGGTAATCAGATATTGCTTCTTGGTTTCGTTCTAGTTCCGTCATATTTTCGAAACCTTGACCCTTTATTAAGGAATGGAAGTAGTCGTGAATAAGTCCCCTATCACATTTTTCACAAATATCTAGACCTTTGCGTTTTAATTTCTTACCACAGTAATCACAAATATGTTCCCATTTCTTTTCAGCTTTATTTTTTACCCATTTACGATAAATTCTATTATACCACTTAGTCTCTTTTATGTTCAGTTCACCAATTTCATCCCAATAAGACTTTGTATGAATTCTCGCATTCCCTCCAAAAGGCGGACAATAAGAAAGGTCATAAATAGTTCTCGAATTAAGGTAAGTCTGGTGTTCAATTTTATGTTTAGGTTTAACCCATTTTATTTTCGAACCCATAACTCCTTTAATAGTTCTATCAACCTTGGAAGTCATTCTCCTTTTATCTGGAAAATGGCTGCACAGATATTCCCCTTTCTTTAATCCTGTCTTAAAGCTTTGAAATTGGCTACTGAACATATTTTACCCTATTTAATGAATAATACCTTTTTAAGGAATTTCTTTCCTCTCTGAAGCATAGAAGGTTGCTTATTAAGGTAAGTCATTCTACGTTCCGCCTCCTCTTCCCTCTTCTTTTGCTCTTCTATGCTTTCCTCGACATACGGAAGAACCTTTGCGATATATTCCTCGATGCCTTCAATAATTTCCTTCGGCTTATAGCTTTTATCCATAGATTGAAGGGTATTAACCATTTTATCAAAGGTAATACCACAATATTCGTCTACCCAATCTGCAATGAAATAATATCGGTCCTGATATCCATCAATAGTGCCGAATACTATTGGGTCCCTATTAATTTCCCTTTGCTTTTTGGCTTTATCCGAAATAATCTCCTCGTCAGTGTAGTCGGTAAAGACAATGTAGAACTCAGAAAATAATCCCAAGCTCTTCATTTTTTCAATTTTTTCGACTACCTCGTTTGGAATAATTCGAGGAAATGCCATAATTTCGCAGAATTTAACCACATAGTCCTCTATACCATCGATAAAGCGATTAATATCATAGAGACTAACGTATTTATTAATTCCATAATTCAGAAGAGTCTTTTCCTTCATTATTAGGTAAATGTGTCTTTTTAATTTTTCTGCGAGAAATTTTTGTCCAATTTTTTCCGCTTTCTGAATCTGCGCAGGTATTTCCTGTAATGACTTTTCAAGATTGTCCAAATTTATATCTACGCACTTCTCTTTCAAATCATCGAAATAGGATTGGACTTGCTCACTAATGCTCAAATCCTCCATACGGATAATACCAGCCTTAATAGCACCTACTTCGCTAGTTTTCTTAGTGGTAGTTTTCTTATTACCAGCTTTTTTACGAGTAGTAACTTTCTTTTCTTCAGCTTTCTTTGCCATAATTTATTGCTCCTTAATAGCAACTTCCAATATTTTTCCGAGGCTATCCAGCCATTTCATTTTAATATTTACAGCAATGATAGCATCAATTAGTTTTGAAATCGCCTCAGAGATGTCCTCATCAATTTCAAATTTTACTGTCTCCTCTTTGAAGCGCTCCTCGTACTTCTGGAAGAAAATCTTGGTAAGCCCACCATCTTCGTAAATCGTTACGCAATTTCCTTCAAAATCCAAATTCTCATCACTGTATTTCAGTAAGCTTATTTTCTTGCCAGATAGGTCTGTTATAGAACGTCTGGTATACTTACTGAAAGCCTGTTTTGTCCACCCTTTAGTATGCTTTTCAATAATTTCCAGCATATTTTTTCCATAAGAGTTAGAGGAAATTTTTAAGCCCTTCATTTCATTGCAAATAGCCGAATACTTTTCATAATACCCATCAAAGTTTTCGAAATAAGTCATTCCTTCAATTCCGAATTCCTCGATGAAGCAATCCAGCTCTTTTTGAACGTTTCTTATTAAGTCCATATTTTTCTTAATAATTTTCTTTTTACTGTTGAACATTACATTTTCTCCCTTTCTTTGTTGTAATCGTCAATTAATTTAATCATATTAAATTTCTGGTACGATTTAACTTCGTACTTCTCTTTATTAATTGTTCTAATCCAAGCAATTTCGTCCTTAAATTTTTCCGTAAATTTAGGAAGAATTCTATCTGGATTTAGAAACGTACCTCTAAGGTTTTTCCAAAAAGCGTAGTAATCAGTTTTGAGTTTGAACATAAATCCATCAGCGTCCCTAAGAACCCAACCTTCAATTTTTTCTTTACTGGTATCTTGCTTAATGAATTTTTTCAGTTCATACTCATTCTTAATGCTACCCCAGCACGTTTTCAAACGTATTCCATACTTATATATATTTTGATTGTGCCAATAGGTTTGCATTTTTTCACTGAATTCGAAATCAATAGCGCCCGCTTTATTTTTAATGACCTCAAGTAATATAATTTGAGGATTTTCGTATTTAATAATGTGCGGGTCAAAATCGCTATCACACACTTCGAACACCATCGTGCAGTCATTGTCCTTTAAGAAATTCTTTGTTTCATAATTAAGAAAACCATTTTTCTTTAGGACTTCTTTGAGATGTTTGGCAAATTCAGATTTATCAGTAGATTTAGAGGCAACGAAGAAATCCCCCGTTACTTTATTATAAGACAGTAGCCCAAGATACCCATTTTCTTTTAAGAAAATCGCTAATGGGTACTTCAAGGTTTCAATTCCTTTCTCCCCTAAATCCCCCATTTCTTCATAATGGAAAAATTTATTATAAGAGCGGGCTATAATTTCTTGGGATTCTTTATGAATAAATATACCTCTTGCTTTTATAGCACTCTTAGACCAATGCTTAGAATAAAAAGCCTCCTTGGTAAAATTATAGGAACAAATACCGTTAGAAAGCACCTTCTCTTTGACTAGAGGCGAATTTTCAAAATCCTTTAATAACAACTGTTCCGGATTCTTGAATTTATAATTCTTCGTCTCTACTATAGACGTTCTGCAATTACCCTCTTCATCTTTATATACTTCCAGGATTCTCAGGCAGCCACCAAATTCAACCTTTCCTTCGAGATTATAGGTATTAGTATTATTTCGGGTAAAGCAGCCATTTACGTTACGATGTCCGTGAATACTGAAAATCATCTTATTCTTGAATTTGCTGGAAAATTTATCATCAATTTCGAAATCTGTTTCGTATTTTCCAACACCTTTGATGCAGTCTTCCTCATTAGTAAGCCAGTTAGGGATATCCGGTAGCCCTCCGTGGGTCACCAAGAATTCACTTCCGCAGTATTCGAAATAGGCAAAAGGATTTAGTCTCTTGCATAACCCGTTGACGGATTTTCTATCAATGCCTTTTATCTGAGGTAGAGTATTTTCCAGAAATTCTTTAGAAGAAATTTCATTGTCTTTATTTCTTCCGTATAGTCTTAACCATTTTTCGTGATTTCCTTCTAGGAGAAGAACGTTCTTCTCCTTTCTTATATTAAGGATAAAGTTTAATACCTCATCATTTTGAATACCCCTATCCAGGTAATCTCCTACAAAAATATATTTCGTTTTTTCATTGAAGGGGTTAATAAGAAAATACTTTTCTAGAGGGTCCATACAACCGTGTAAATCTCCAAATATAACCACCTTTTCAAAATGGCTATAATTTAGCGGATGAAGTTCTAACTCCGACATAAACCGTTTATATGGAATTATTTCAATGGAATTAGGCCAGATGTCATTCTCTTTTTGAATAACCTCATTCATTCTTAAAATTACATCTTCAGGGACACGTTTATGCATCTCTCTGAGTCGATTTCTTTCAAGGCACAACTCTAAATCAACACTACTGAAATCAATTACTTTTAACTGATAATTGTAATCATTACAGAGGCTCTGATAAGATTTAATTAGTTTTAAGCTGTAGTGCGTAGCATCAATGAAAGTTGTCAACCCTTGTTCCATACGATATTTTAATATATCGTGCAAGGTATTCCAGGTTTTCTTATCCTGCTTCATAGAGATTTTATATTCTCCATTTTCATTCATTTCTAATCCACCGAACTGCATACGTAAGGCGTCAGAAGAGATAACGTAGGCATTGACATCCGGTAATCCACTAAGAAACGTTGTCTTGCCGCAACCTGGAACACCTCTTAATAAATATAGTATTCTCATTTTCAGTTAAACCCCTTAAAGATAACGAACAAGGCTGCAGTTACGGCCCATTCCTCTCAATTTAATTTCCCTCTCCTTCATAATTTTAATGAAGGACTCTTTATCAGTAGAACTATCTTTATATAATTCTTTCAGAACTTCCAAGGTACATTCAAAATATCCTTGGCTAAAACCACTTTCCAATCCAACAGGTTGGGTATCTTCAACCTTTTCATCAAATTTCATATTTTCACTTGAGGTAACTACCTTTTTATTTTCGGGCATAATGGTTTCCCCTCTATTTTCCTCTATAATGATTCTTCTACGCCTAATTTCCTTAGAAACCTCTCCTTCATTTCTAATAATCCAGTCAAGTAGCTCTTCTGAATTATAAAATTCCTCAATGCTGTTAAATTTAATTCCAGCACTTTTAATCGCAGCATTTTTTTGATTCGGATATAAATAAACTACATTCTTTTCCGTAATTCTTAAGATGTCGTAACGCCCTTTGCCCCACTTCCATACCGCAATGCAATCATTTTCACTTTTACCTTTCCAGCATCTTCTTATTCTAGAAGGCTTACATAAGCTATATTCTTTACTGAGGTAATCCACAACCTCTTCAAGTTTTTTGTACCCTTCATTTTTATTTAGGGGTTCATCTTCTTCAACGGAATAAGGTTTAAGTAGCTTCAACTCTTTCTTATTTTCTTTATCTTCCTCAAAGAATCCTAATACCTCTTCCCAAATAGGTTTGGTTACCAGATTAATAACAGAGAGCCCACTACCTTTATAATTTTTCCCGTCCATTGATAAGGAAACGACGATTCCCCTGAGTTTAATTTGAATTCTTAATTCATTCTTATCAATACTCCATTTTAATACCCTCTTATTAGGTTTATCCATAATTTTGGGAGCTGGAATATTGCAATTAGGCAAAGAATTTTTAATTTTCTTAATGACCCCTTCTGTTGCCATTTCGAAATTGGTCATTGCTTGAAAACTCTGTTCTGCAGATTTGGTCATCGTTCTGTTTTCCTCATATTCGTAAACTTTAATATCGGGTAACATTTTATCTGTGTTATAATAATAGAGAAGTGCAATACCTTTATTTTTAAGTATGTCCCACGTTTCTATATTTAAGACACTTTCAGTAAATTTTTCGTAATCTCTCTTTTCTTCTCCGTGGTATGGCAATTTATAGGCCATAGCCTCTGAGACATTATTTCTTATAATTTTTACTGATTTACCAACTACTACAATAGTTAATAGGTTTCTTGGATATCCATTTTTAGTTACATCCCACTTTCTATCCTTCCAGATAAGTTTTGGATAATAGTTGTAAGTGGATATGATAGGTTCTTCCAAATCCGCAAGGATTCCGTTGATTTTACTTAATAAGAATCCAGCATTATGGATAGAAGGCTCGTCTAAACGCTTCTTTATTCCTTCTTTATCGAGCTGGTTTTTAATAAATGCAATCCATTGTTCCGTTTCTCTCAGCATATTATTTTCCTTCAAAAGATTTCATAAAAGTTTTTGGATTAATACCTTTCTTTTCAAAGAATAGGTAAAGTTCAGTAGCAACTTTAAGTTGCTCATTTTCGATATTAGGCTCTATTGTTTCGGGCAATAAATCCTGATACCCACATTCAAGCACTTCACAGAGTTGATATAGTTTTGAACAGGAAACCCTGTTGAACCCACTTTCATATTTCTGAATTTGCTGGAACGTTAATCCTAACTGAGCAGCTAGTTCTTCTTGGGACCAGTGTTTAAGAAGTCTAAGTCTTCTTATATTTTCTCCAAGTACTTTATCAAAGTCTAATTCCTCTTCGGAACGTCGACTTCCTTTTCTTACCATAGGTATCTCCTTTCAATTTAATTGTCAACTTCTAAGGTAAATATAATTAACATTTATTTAATTGTCAAGATAGAAAAATATATTTATTTTATATTGCTGATAACTTTGAAACACCTTGACTCTTTTAATTAAACTATTATTATATATAAGGTAAGGTAAATATATTTCAGAAATTATAAAGGAGAGTAGTTATGGCTTATATAATACTTTTTAATAAAGAAGACGGAATGCGCCCGTATTTATATATGGTAAAGGTGGAAGGATTTGAGGATTTAAGGAGACCAGTAGCTGGTTATGATATATTCGACCACTCAAGGTATGGAGTTAAATATTTTAATACCAAAAAGGCAGCTATTAATCAGTTAAATAAAATTAATAAGGACAAAGAAAAGTTTGATGAAATGGTTCGCAATTATCCAAAGGTTCCTGAAGGTATCGGGAAAAATGCTATAAGAACGTTACGTTTTGCTAGTAAGGACCATACCTACGGTCCTTATAATGCTAAGGTAGTTGAATTGCCAGAAATTATACTTTTAGAAACCAATTCACGCTTATCGATAAGCAAGTAAGTAAAATTTTATTTGAGTTATGGAAGAAAAGTTAATAAAAAGGCGGGAAATAATATCCCGCCTAAATTTTTAATTGCAGTAATTTTGCTTCTTGCAACGATTTTTATATGGACGCCTTTCATATGAAATTTCTCTATAAGTCTTTGGCTCATATACTGTCCTATAAGTAGTATTTCGATAAATGATTTCAGTTGGTTCTGAAACCGTATATGATTCTTCCCTATAGTTGCAATTATAACAGTTGTTAGGATTCGTATTAGCACAGCCTAACAATAACATAACAACCAGTACTAGTAATAATTTCTTCATTTACTTCTCCTTAATTAAAATTAGAATCTATTTACCCAACCTGTTGGTAAAGCACATATACTAGAACTTCCACCCCCATTATTATTTCCTCCCTGATTTGGAACCGCAGCAACTGCCCTTCCTCCACCAGCAGAACCAAAAGAAAAACCTTTGAACAGATGCTTGAAGTCAGGTTCTTGTGTTAAGCAATGGTGTGCAAGAACTGCAGCTCTAAATATATCGTCAGTAGTTCCTTCACCTTTTGCCACTGTTTTACCCATCTTATCTTCTACAGTAAGGTTCTGAAATATAAAGTGGGAAACTGGTTTCCCTTCAAATCCATAAGGGTAAGAATCATTTCCAGCTAATTCTATCTGCTCCCACTTTATTTCAGGGTGTGGAAATCTTATCAATTTTGCCATCAATGAATCTTTATAATCCATAAAACCTTTATATTTCAATGAGTGGGTAAAGGTTCTGCACTTTAAGCTCTTGTCATTATCAATGTCAGATAGTAACTTAATAGACTGCCAGCGGTCAGCTGCTACTAGTCTTATATTTAACTTTTTAATCATTGGAATTATGGTTTCCGAAAAAATTCTGGAATAATCTAATGGTGCGGTGTCAGCAGGGATAATTTCAACTAAAGCATCATAACAAACCATTTTTTCTTTGGTCTGAAAATCTGATTCTAAATGTGCTACAGCGAATGCGAATGAGTTAAATTTATATCCTGCATCAATGGCAAGAATTCTGTTAGGTTTCTGGGTCTCCTCCCTTGGAACTACCAATTTTCCATAAGTAAATTCCTGACCTCCAATAAAGTGCGTAACTTTATTTACCTTACATATATTCTGACCCCTAATAACTGGCTTAAATAAGTCTAAGTCTGGAATGAAGGAATTTGAACTATTAGGAGGAACGGCACCAAAGTCTCGCCAGAACTTTCTTGAGTCTTTATTCCTTTCGGAAGTCATTGCAGGTCCGTCAAAAGGAAGGTTTGGATTAATTTCCCAGGTAGCGTAATGGAACCCGTACATATATTTATCATATTTGGATTCCTCATATAGCTGGCAGATTTTATCTTTTTTGGAAGATGGGGATGAAATATTGAAAAGCATAGGGGCTGGCAAATTAGAATACCCTTCTGAAACCAGTTTAAGATATGCTTCTTTAGCGGTCATAAATGAGTTGTTTAATGATGCATAAATTTCTGAAGCATCGAATTTGATGCCTCCTTCTTGTCCAGCTATCATCCACCCTAATTCGTCTACGCATCCCGCAAGACTAGTATTACCACGTAGCTTACGTTTATCAGGTCCAAGTGGCATAATTAAAATATTCTTATGCCTCCATCTTGTAAACGTTTCTTTAATCGCAAAAATTTCTAGGTTATATTTATCTTGGTTTTCCCTAAGGAAATTAGTATACTCCTTGAACCAATTACCTTGCTCAAAATATGCTGCTAAGGCATTGTAAAGATTTTCTTGGGCTTTCTGCTGGGACATTGCTACCAATGGCATTGTAAAAGGAGAAGTTGGTATTAGGTTATAAGTACGCTGTAAGTTAGGAACTTTAAGAAACTTATGCGTTGTATATCCCATAGACATTGACACTAATGCTGATTTGCCAGAACGTTGCCCAGCCAGTCCTACCTCTTGTGTATATACATTTAATTCACCAGTATTATATAATTCGGATTTTGTAGCACCGCAATGAGGGCATACCCCATACTCTAATAAACAGACTTTCTGTAAGAAATTTTCTTCGGATTCATTTACGTCAATGGACTCGAACCATTTCATATCCGTACATCTAGGACAATATTCAGCATAAAGGTTGGTAAGAATTTGAAGCTGTCTTACAAATAATCCTTTTGGAGGCATACAGTTCTGAATAAATCTAGGGTCATAGAAAAACTCATAGGCATTCTTTGCTTCAGGTATTTCTCGGTCATCTATAAATATGTCCGGAGGCAAATAGTTCGTTTGACCCAGCAGGTCGTCAATATAGTCAGATGCACTAAACCCCATTTATAAAGTACTCCTTGAATTTTTCTTCGTTAAAGAATTCAACCCAGTTAAGATTATTTTCCTTGGCAATTTTTCTCTTTTCTACGTCCCTGACTGTCCAGTCATATACCGCAGATTTATAAAATTCTTTATACTTTCCTTTGAAATTTAACTCTTTACTTCTTCTTAACCAATCTTCTACTACCTTTAATTGGAATTCTGTTCCAATATAAGGTTCTCCGCCGTGAGTCCAATTTCCTTGATATTCTATAAATAAATCTAACGAAGGAATATAGAAATCACAAGCAAAGGGATACCTTTTATCCCTATATTGGGTTTTAAGGTCTGGGAACTTACCCAATAAGAATTTTCGTAGGTTCTCTTCTGAGGAAGAGGTATTGAAGGTCCCATTTAACCTCTTTGTTTTATACCTCTTTTCGTTAGAATATTCTTTACTTGCAAGCTTTTTATTTTGAATAACTTTACTTTTAGAAGGGTTATCCACACCATACTTCTTTTTCCAACTCTTCTTTGCTTTAGACCAATATTCTTCTACTTTAGAAACGTTATTTACTCCGTATTCCACTTTTAATTTATTTATGAATTTATTATAAACTTCTGGGTTAGACCAATCCATTATTTTTCCAAAATGAGAAATTTGGCTCTCAACCTTTTTATTTTTTATTTCTTCCATTTGGGATACATTTCTAAAACCGTATTTCTTAATACAACTATCTTCCCTCGCCTGATTTCTTCTTTGAACAGCCTTTTTAATTCCGTTCTTTCTAATCCATAGATATATAGTAGCAGGTTTAATATTGAAGAAATTTCCAATTTCTTCAATACTTAAATTTTCTTCAATATAAAGATAATATAAATCCCCTCTAGTTGGCTTATTTTCGAATCCAATCGTATGGTTCTTCCATATAACTGGTTCTTCCTCGAAATTTCTACTTAACCTGGATAAATTTAATCCCATATAGAATCTTCCTTAAATTGTAAATTTAATATAAATATATTTACAGAAAATTGGAGCAGAATTTATGTTTGAACGTCCATTTATTCGTTTAGAAAATAAGAAGAAAATTAAGGTCAAGAAGTTGGAAATTGAATTATCAGGTCTAGAAGATGACGATACCGCAGTAGCTGTTATTCATCTCAGTCCAATTTATATGGGGTATTTCAATTCCCAGCAGACTACTATCCGGTCAATTTTCTTTAAGGGTATATTTAGGAAATCCAGGGAAATTAATTTAAGCACAGAATCCGTTCCCTCTTTTATTGTAAAAGACGGTGAATTAATTATAAGTCAAGAACTTGAAAGGATTTAATTTAATGAAGTTACGATTTTTGGCTGTAGGTGATATCCACCTTGAAAGCCTTAGTACCTACCTTAAAGATGAAGATTATTTGACTCCAGTGACCCAGACTCTAAAACAGATTTGGACCTATGCTAGGGAAAATGGAATTGAACACGTTTTCCTTCTAGGGGATACCTTTGATTCTCCTTATCCAAGAGATGACGCAAAGAAGGCTTTTCTTCAATGCTTAGATAAGAAATTGCAGTACCACATCATACTAGGAAATCACGATGTGGCGGATTCCTTAAATAATTCCCTTCAGTTGTGCAAATATTTTATTGAAGACCTGGGATTGATGGACAATGTGAAGTTTCATTTTCAGCCAGAAGTAGTTAAAATAAATGGAGTTAATTTCAACTTGCTACCTTGGCCGCATAATAAACCATTATCTGAAGCGCCAGCAATATGTATGGGTCACTTTGAGGTAAAAGGCTCAATTTCGGATAATGGAAGAGTATTTAAGGAAGGGGTAGAACCTGACCCAAAATATACTTGGATATTAGGTCATTTACACCGTAGACAAGGAGATATGTACCCTGGTAGTATATTGCAGCACCGATTTGGGGAGCCGGCTAATAAGTACTTTTTTGACGTGACAGTTAATGATGACGATACGGTATCAATTGAAGATGTAACAATAAATACTCCTTATAAATTACTTGATGTTGTGGTTAATTCTTTAGAAGATATAAAACTAGAGAAGCAAAATATATACCGCTTATTTGTCGCAGACCACCTAGATTTCGAAGCTGTAAATGAAGCAATAAGAGGTTACCATATCTGGCAAATTAAAGGATTGACTAAAGATTCTAAAGGTAATATAGAATTAAATGAAGCCGATTTAGAATTTCAAGCACAGAATTTGGCAGATGAAATTACTTATTTGGAAAAATGGCTCAGTAATCCTGATAATGTAGATTTAACGCCAGAACAAGTAATTGAAGCTGTAGGTATTGTTCAAAGTATAAAAGAAGGAAAAATTTAATGGAACCTATTAAAATTGTAGAAGTAACAGATTTATATCTCAATACCATTCGTAAAGAAGGAGAACCTTTTTCAAAAACTTATTTTAATAGGGAAGAAAAAGAGTATCTGACTAAATTCAATGGAAAAGACCCAGATATGAATAAATACGAATTAGTCGGGTTTGAAGTAGTAACTGAAAAGGATAAGGACTTTCCTTGTCGTATAATAAGCTATAATACGGAACTATTTGAAGTAAGAAAAGTAGAAAGGGATAGCTTAAATATTATTTGTTTTGATAAGGTTGATTATACCGTTGCGGATATTAATTTAATGATGACCGCGGTCAAGCTATCTAATTATTCGGTAGATGAGGTGGGGAAAGGAAATAAACCCTTAGGTGGTCCTTTTGGTGCTATCGTCGTAAAAGATAATAAAATCGTAGGAATGAGTTGTAATAGGGTTCTAGAAACTAATGACCCAACTGCCCACGCTGAAGTTTCAGCTTTAAGGGACGCCTGCCATAACTTAGGTACCTTTGATTTATCCGGTTGCCGTCTATATACAAGCTGTGAAAGTTGCGGAATGTGTGCTATGGCAATTCAATGGGCTAATATAAAAATGGAAGATGTCTTTTATGCTGCTACCGCTGAAGACGCTGGAAAGATTGGTTTTAGAGATGACGAGATGCGTAAACAGTTCAAAGACAAAGTGACTTTCGGCAGACAAATTACTGTCTGCCGGAAGGATGCGGTAGATATAATGGAAGCTTGGAAATCTACTGTGGATTCAAGCTATTAATATTTATCACAATATTCTTTGGAGCCAGTAGCAAGGCAGTTAATACGATTTAAGCTCTGTTCAAGAGTTGGTTCCCCTTTAACTTTCCTTGCTATTTCTCCATTAGGATTACTAAGCATTTCAATTTGTAAGTTAATTGCTTCTTTTACCTTTTTATTTCTTTCTGCATATTTTTCTGGGTGCAAAATTTCATCAGATTTCTGTAGAAGCATTTCTACCCTTGAGTCCACTAACTCTCTTTTATGTTCAAGTGAAGACTTCGGATTTAGCTTGAATTCTTCCTTCCCTGGATTTATGCTTCCCCAACTAATGCAGTACTGGTAATCCTTCTTTATCTTACTGAATTTATTATAATCAGATGCTTCTAAAGAAGCGCTAGACACCTTTTCATATCTGTTAATAATTTCCATTACCTTAGATGCAGTACCCTTATCCGACCAATTTGTTTGGCTGTAAGCTGAAATTTGGTTTTCGAGTTCTATTAGCTCATTCCAGTTATAGCCATCTATATATTTGGTTTTCAGCTCTTTGCAGGAACTAGCATCTTTAACTGAATTAAAATCGTTCAGGTAATATTTTATTTCCTCGACTTGTCCCTTAAAATTGGTACTAGCGCAAGAACAAAGAAATAAGATAGCGCCCGATAATAAGAATTTTCTCATTTCATTTCCTTCCATTGAAGTTATTTACGAAGCTTATTATAATGTACAAAAATTAAAAATCAAGTAAAAAATTATTATAAAATAATAACATTTATTAAGACTTTTTTAATAATTGCATTATATATTCATTAATGTAAGGTAGATAACTTTAATTTTTAAGGAGAAATGAAATGAATTCCTATCAGAGACGCCACTTAAGATTCTTGGTAAAGCAGACTATCAAATATACGGTTGCAACTATAATTTTTACGACATTATTATTTTCGGCTTTTGATTATGGACAGTCCAAGGTGGACAGATGGGAATCCGAAACAGGTCGTTATGGAGAAGGCTTACGTTAATAAAAAAGAAGGCATTAACCCGAATTTAATGCCTTCTTTAATATTGTACCCGTAAGGTTTCCACCACGGTACCAATGGGAATTGGAAACGGAATAAGCAATTCCCAAACTCTATATTATAATACTTGTTTCGTTATTGGATTATGCGCGTATTATAATATATAAAAATTAAAAGTCAAGAACTTTTTTAATAGTTCTTATTTACAGTTTATTCTATAGGCCCTAAATAGGTTATTTTGAGATAACCGCCTCTGCTTGGGGTTCTATTATTGCTACTACTTGGAAAGTTATTTCCGTTTAGCTGTTCCCAACCAGTTCCACCTGCACCAGGACCAGAAACTTTATTGTTAACCGGACTATAAGCACCTATTAGATAGTCTTCGTTATCTGAAGTTGGTTTATTATATAATATTTCTAAATTGTTCTGCTCTAAAGTTGTTTCCACAATGCCATTATTAGAGCAAGGGCTAACTTTACTAGATAACCCACCACTTCCCATATTTGGTAATGAGAGGCATTTTGCTAATTTTACTGTATAAGAGGTAGAGCTATTTTGAATATATTCATAAGGGGAAGTATTAGAGGTAACTTCTTGTCCCAATATGTATAGGTTAGTACTTCCATCATATAAAGTATCATCATTTTTTAGACTATATATTATTTCCCCATTCTTTGAAATTGTAAGGGGTTTACCTAATTCTGGGAATCCTGCATAAACATTATAAGTAGTATTTATATATTCGTAGGTGCCTCTTATGTATCCAGCACTATTAATATTAGTACCTTCTGGTATATAGGTACTATAATTTCCAGATTCTAATACTGTCTCGAAAGTATGGAAGCTTCCACTCAAACCTCCAGCACACTGAGGATGGCTCAGACTAACATAAGCATTAGAGGGCGTGGTAACGCAAGGTAATCCATTTGTACAAGCTTCTATTTTATATTTTCCGGTAACCGGGATTTTTATATCGAAGTTACCTACTAGGTACCCTCCATCGATATCAATACTTTCAAAGATTGAGTCTCCTGGTTCTGGAGGCATACTATCTCCATAATAAATAAATTCAAAACCAGAATCTCCATATATGCTGTAATCTATATAATCCCTTCCGCGGCCATTAACACCACTTTCTCCTCTACCACATTCTCTTCCTAAAATTCGAACGCTTAGATTGCCTGGATTATACCCACTACCTTCTTTACTTTCTGCAATAGATTCTCTTTCTAGTATTTCGGAAAGGTTACTTCCTCTTACCATTGAGGGTGCAGACCCACCAGAATAGTGCAATTTAGCAGTTCCGTACCCTCCACCATTTCCCTGGTTCAAAGTAAAATAATTTGATTCCCCAGGTTTTGAAAAGCTTATAGAACTTCCAATAGAAATTTGAAACACCCCTTTTAACCGTAAATATGCTTCATAATGGTAACCGGAACTTCCTCCCCCACCATAGTAGGTATTATAACCATTTTGATTATATCCCCCATAACCACCTTGAGAAATCCCTCGAAATCTATAGATGCCTTCTGGAAAATTAATAAGATAGGTTTTTGTTTCTTTTGAGTTGCCCCAAGCCCCAAAGTATACTTCTTTTTCTTGTATACTAGGAACTTCGCCAACGTAAACTAACTTTATAATACCGTCTTTAGGATTATATATACTACTAGCGGAATAAGAGGAGCCATTAGCACCTTGTCCAAAATCTTCCACTTCTTCATAGAACTGATATCCCTGGTTAATTACACCGCCATTTGTTCTAACAATGCCCCCTAATCCAGCCATTGTAAAAGGCCTATTAATAGATAGAAAAGTAGAATCTTTTAATTCTACTGAACCTCCACTTCCTTGTTCTCCTTGTTCCCTATAAGGAGTTGTGCCAGAACCACCAGTAGTGCAATTAATAACAGCTATTCCATTTGGGTCATATAGAGTGGCATTATTTTGTCCATTGAATCTATATCTTCCTTTGAGGAGTTTTACAATACCAAAGAACTGTCCACCAGCTCCAGCTCCGCCTCGATATCCACCAGAACCTGAGCCCTT
>ULTP01044192.1_pt1 | contig 16631 bp, 17 predicted proteins | sample 1957721 | NCBI WGS metagenome assembly ULTP01 (sample SAMEA4835737, study PRJEB28245) | human gut metagenome | biome: gut microbiome; material: fecal sample | place: Denmark | collected 2008 | reverse complement strand
TAATAAAAAACCTTCACTTTATAATTTTAAAGTGAAGGTTTTTGTATTGATTTTTACTTCATATTATAAAAAGGCTAATGCCTAACTTTGAACACAAATTTTTTGAAAAAATTTGGTTCTAAGAACAATTAATTATCTAATTTTGTTAAATTCTTAACAGAAATATTATTATTTTCTTTTATTACAATAGCTGAATAATGATTTTCAATTTTTTTCTTTTCAGCATTCATATAAGATGCAGTAGCATTTAATTCATAAAAACCGTTTTCGCTCTGAGTTATAGAATTAATGTTTATGGTATAATCAATAGAAATATCTTTGCTTTGAGATTTGTTTTCTCTATTAATAGCTGTAATAAGAGAAGTTTTTGCTGATTTTAAATCATCGGCAGTAAAATTATATAAATTTATTAAATGGTAAGTTGTATCAAAATCTTCTGTTAAATTCTTAGGTACGATAGATGTTATATAATATGGTACATAAGAATAATCTTTATTTAATTGTACATTTATAGAAACTTCATAATTAATAGTACTATCAGCTGTTATTCTAGAAATTTGTGCGATAACATTATATCCATCATTTGTTGTTGATTCAATTTTTGCATCAGTACATTTATATTGTTCTAATATATTTGAGTTTTTTCCATATTCGTAGGATTTTGAATATCCAGAATAAGTAACATAATCTTCATAAGTTGCTAAAGGTTCAGTTATTTGAATTTTGCTTATGTCATAGATAAATTTATTGACATTTTCTACATTTTTGGCAAATTGAGTATTCATTGTATTTAATCCAGAAGATTTACTTGCTTGTGAATCAAAATACTTCATTGCCATATATACATAAATTGTATTTTTTTCTAATTCATCATTATTTAAATTAGAAAGACGATTTATTGCGTATCCATAATAATTTAAAAAATTTTTAAAATCTTCTATTGCAAAAGTATTTGAATTAGAAACATCTGAAGAAATTTGGTTTTCATTTTCCAAATTAGATGTTTCAGATAAATTGGTATTTTGATTTATTGTTTTATCAATTAATTCAATAGAATTTTCTTTTTCTTTTGGCGAATCCGATAATTTTGTATCAGACTTATTTTCATATAAATATAAAATTAATGCAACTAACAATAGTATAATAATTAATAGAAAAATAATAAAATTTTTTTGGGCTTGTGAAACTTTTTTTGGTTTTACTTTTTCATTTGGAATATAATTGTTAATTGTATTTTTGTTTGAATCAGTTATGTACTTGTCTTGTGATAAAGTATTTCTGATTTTGTTGTCATTATTGTTAAAATTATCCATAAAATTAATCCTTTCTTAATTATTCATTAAATAAAATTGAGTTTAATTCAGTTCGTGCTTTATCTATTTTCTTTTTTGTTTCATGTTCAGATATTCTAAGAAGTTTGGAAATTTCTTTTTCATTTAATCCTATATAAAAATAAAGTAAAGCTGCTAAACGAATTTCAATTTCAAGTCTAGAAATGCATTGTTCAACTAATGAATTTTCTTTATAATTTTCGTAAGATGTGTATGGCGTAGCAGGTGGCAATGCAATTGGATTTTTTGATTTACTTTCTTCTAAAGCATCACAGGTTAAAATTAATTGATTTAAAATCCATACTAAAAATGTATCTTCATTTTTACAACTTTTTATTTCACGATAAGAAACAAAAAAAGTTCGCTCTAAAGCTAGATTTATTTCACTTTCTTCTTGAAAAAATACTCTAGCTGTTTTATAAATTGCATATTGATTATTTAAAATTAATTCTTCAAAAGCAGATTTATCACCACTTTTTGCTTTGTCTAATAAATTCATATAAACCTCGTATCAAATATTTAAATTTAAATTATTCTGATATAACTATAATTAAATTATCACATATTTTTAAGTTTTGGTCAATTAAATAATTGAAAATTCAATTAAATTTGTGTTGTTATATAATGTCGAAAAATGTGTTTACATAAAGTTTGACTTTATGCAAAAGAAATGATATAATACTAATTATGAAACAACAATGTGTGTATGATAGATGGAGGTACATATTATGACAAAACGCAGAGATGAAAATTTAAAGAAGGCACTAGAAACAAGTATTGGAGGCAAGATAGGTCTTAGCGAAGAAGATTTTGAGAGACTGGGAATTAAACGGGAAGAATTAGATACGTTAGCAGGTGTGTATATCAATCAGCAGTATCAAATTTCTATAATTGTAGACAATTTGTTGGCATACCCATCATTGCTCAGAAAAGTTGTAGAGCTGAGAAAAAATCAGGGAATCTTTTTGATTTCCTTAGCGAATACTAGGGATGCACAAAAACCGTTTATCAAGCAAAATGGAAACTGTGCCTACTTATACATCAGATAGTAGACAGTACCAAAAGAAAAAAACGATGTGTGGCATTGGGAGGGCAATTGCCCTCCTTTCTTTTTTTATATAATAACAAAGTGTCATCCACTTTGGTTATATATAGGAAAATGTTTTGTATTCCTATTATATAAATGTTTACGCCTAATTTTGCACACAAATTTAATAAGATAAAATTTGCCAAAATTTGCATATTGTTGTATTATGTAATAAGTAAAATTTAATTAAAAAGAAAATGGAGAACAGAAATGAGAAACATAAAATTAGTAATAGAATATGATGGTAAAAGTTTCAATGGATGGCAAAAGCAACCAAACAAATTAAATATACAAGGAGAGATTGAAAAAGCAATTGGAGAAATTACTGGTGAAGAAATAGAACTAATTGCTTCTGGAAGAACAGATGCAGGAGTACATAGTCTTGGGCAAGTTGCAAATTTTAAAACAAATTCAAAAATAGATATAGAAAAATTTCCTTATGCTATAAATTCAAAACTTAAAAAAAGTATTGTAATAAAATCAGCAGAAGAAGTTCCAGAAAGATTTCATAGTAGATATTCTGTTCATTCAAAAACATATAGATACACAATAAATAACTCAAAATTTGGAACAGCTTTATATAGAGATATGGAATATCATTTTCCAATAAAATTAGATGAAAATAAAATGCAAGAAGCAGCAAAATATTTTGAAGGAGAACATGATTTTAAAGCATTTAAAGCCAGTGGTACAAGCAGTAAAAGTAGTGTAAGAATTATATACAAAGCAGTAGTAAAAAGACAAGATGATAGAGTAATAATTGAACTTACAGGAAATGGATTTTTATACAATATGGTTAGAATTATTGCAGGAACTTTAGTTGATGTAGGAATTGGAAAAATTGAGCCAGAAGAAATAAAAAATATAATTGAAGAAAAAGATAGAAAAAAAGCAGGAAAAACATTACCAGCTAGAGGATTGTGCTTACTTGAAGTACAATATTAGTATGATAAAATTTGAATATATTTTGGAACTAAAAAAACAAGTAATGAATAAAATATATTAAACTTCTAATATACAAGGAGGAAATATGAATACTTTACTTGTTTTTTTTGCAATTCCAGTTGCAATTGTTGTACTTTCGATTATATTAGAAACACTGTTGCACAATCCATATAAAGTCGCTGGAATATTTTTCTCAATACTACTAGTAACAGTTTTTGCAATTGATATAACAGCTACATTGATAGCTTTATTAATCGTGTATACTGTTTTATCATTAATTACTGCATATTTAGTAAAATTATTATGCGAAAGAAGACCATTTCCGTGTTACAGAAATTATTGTAATGCACCTGTTAATAACACTTTATTTGAAGGTGATGAAGAACCAAATAATGATGGAATTTATTATTCTAATCAATATAATAATGATCAAAATTATAGATATAATCGATATAGATAAAATAGGATTTGAAAAATATATAAGATAATAAAACAAAAAAATTAAAGTAAAAAATATATTAACAAACAATGTTAATATATCAAAAAATCTAAAAAACACTACAATAGCTAAAGTGCTAATGCAGTGTTTTTTTGTTTTCAAAACTTGAACTTTAACCTTGAAAATAACAATATCGCATGATATAATTCAACTGAATTAAAGAGGTGAGAAAAATTAAAATAGCAGTAATATCAGATATACATGGAAACAGTGAGGCTCTAAAAGCAGCAATATTAGATGCACAAAAAAATAATGTAGATGAATATATTTTTCCAGGGGATTTAGTAAATGATTTACCTTTTGGTAATGAAACTTTAGAAATAATAAAAAATACAAGCAATTACATAATAGAAGGAAATAAAGAAGAATATTTAAAAGAATATAATAAATCACAGTATACATGGCCAAATTTACAATTTAATAATGTTAAATTTATGTATAAAGAACTAACAAAAGAAAATTTAGATTTTATTTTTAAATTACCTGTAAATCTAAATTTAGAATTTGAAGGAGTTAAATTTAAAGTAGTACATGGTTCACCTAAAAGCATAGAAGAACAAATACATAAAGTTGATGAAGATTTAATAAATAATTATGCAAATTCGTTAGAGGAAGATGTTTTAATTTTTGCACACTCTCATGAGCAAGTATGGCATAGAAATATTAATGGTAAATTATTAGTAAATGTAGGTTGTGCTGGTGTATCACCGTATTATTTATCAAAAGCAGAATATGTTATTTTGCATATAAATAATAAAAAAGTAGAAGTTGAAAAAAGATTAGTTCCTTATGATTTGTCAATTGTAAAAAATAAAATAGAAAAATGTGGAATACTAAAATTTGATAAAGTTTTAATGAGTTTAACATATTCAGCATTAGCTGGAAATGGAAAAATAAGACATCAATTTTTTATAGAAGCAAAAGAAGAAATGGAAAAAAGGCATCACAATTTATATAGACCAGATGCTAAAGGAATATATAAATATTTTAAATTATATGATGACGATATATGGTTAAGTTTATACAATAAATATAAACAATATTTTGAATTTTAAATGTAATGTTAAAGGGTTATAGGGAAGCCTTTATCAAAATAGATAATAAAAAACTAAATAATATTAATGCAAGGAATAAAAATGAGATTAGATAAATTTTTAAAGGTTAGTAGAGTAATAAAAAGAAGAACTGTTGCAAATGATGCAGCAGATATGGGCAGAGTTTCAGTAAATGGAAAAGTTGTAAAACCTAGTTACGAAGTTAAAGAGGGAGATATAGTAGAAATAAAATTTGGAGATAAAGTATCAAAATTTCAAATTTTAAAAGTTCCAAAAGTAGCAGGAAAAGATATGGGAGAACTTATAAAAATATTATAATTTGAGGAGAAAATTATGCCAGATTTTGTACATTTGCACATACATAGTGAATATAGCTTATTAGATGGAATGTGTAGAATTAAAGATTTACCAAAAAGAGCAAAAGAATTAGGAATGAAATCAATTGCACTAACAGACCATGGAGTTATGTTTGGTGCAGTTAGTTTTTTTCAAGAATGTCAAAAAGAAGGAATAAAGCCAATCATAGGTTGTGAAGTGTATGTTGCACCAAGAAACAGGCTTCAAAAGGAAGCTGGAATTGATGATAAATATTATCATTTAATATTGTTAGCTAAAAACAAAGAAGGATATCAAAATTTAATAAAATTAGTTTCAATTTCATACACAGAAGGTTACTATTACAAGCCTCGTATAGATCACGAAGTTCTAGAAAAATACAAAGATGGATTAATTTGTTTAAGTGCATGCTTAGCAGGTGAAGTAAATAGAGCTATAATGGTACAAGACATGGAAAAAGCAAAAGATGTTGCTTTATGGTACAAAAGTGTATTTGGTGATGATTATTATTTAGAAATACAAAATAATGGTTTGGCAGAACAAGTAATTGCAAATCAAAATTTAATTGCATTATCAAAGGAATTAAATATTCCATTAGTTGCTACAAATGATGCACATTACTTAAAAAAAGAAGATAGTTATAATCATGAAATATTGTTGTGCATACAAACTGGTAAAAAAATGACTGATGAAGATAGAATGCGTTTTGAAACAGATGAATTTTATGTAAAATCTCCTGAAGAGATGGCAGACTATTTTTCAAATGTTCCAGAAGCTATTGAAAATACAGTGAAAATTGCAGAAAAATGTAATTTTGAATTTGAATTTGGTGTTACAAAACTACCAAATTATGATGTTCCAGAAGAATTTAAAACACATGCTGAATATTTTAGAAAATTATGTAATGATGGAATAAAAGAAAGATATGGAGAAAATCCAAGCAAAGAAGTTTTAGATAGATTAGAATATGAAACTGGTATTATAGAAAAAATGGGATATGTAGATTATTATCTTATTGTTTGGGATTATATTCATTATGCAAAATCTGTTGGTATACCAGTAGGGCCAGGGCGTGGATCTGGAGCAGGTTCAATAGCTGCGTATGCTATTGGAATTACAGATATAGATCCATTAAAATATAATTTGCTTTTTGAAAGATTTTTAAATCCAGAAAGAATTAGCATGCCCGATTTTGATGTTGATTTTTCTGATGAAAGAAGACAAGAAGTTATAGATTATGTTGCAAGAAAATATGGAAGAGATCATGTTTCTCAAATTGTTACATTCGGTACAATGTCAGCTCGAAGTGTAATTCGTGATGTAGGAAGAGTGCTTGATGTACCTTATGGAGAAGTTGATAAACTTGCTAAAATGATACCAATGGAAATTCACATTACTATAGATAAAGCTTTACAAGAAAATAGAGAATTTAGAGAATTATATGAATCTGATGAAACAACAAAGAAGATAATTGATATAGCAAAAGGATTAGAAGGTATGCCAAGAAATGCTTCAACACATGCTTGTGGTGTTGTAATTACCAAAAATCCAGTAGATACTTATGTACCATTATATGTAAATGATGGAAACGTTGTAGCTCAATACACAATGACTTTATTAGAACAACTTGGATTATTAAAAATGGACTTTTTAGGGCTTAGAACATTAAGTGTTATAGCAAATTGTTTAGATTTAATAAAGCAAAATAGAGGAATTGATGTAAAGTTTGATGAAAAAATGGATGATCCAAAAGTTTATAAATTATGGCAAGAAGGAAAAACTTATGGTATATTCCAATTTGAAAGTGCTGGAATTACAAACTTCATGAAAGAACTAAAACCAGATTGCTTAGAAGATATTGTTGCAGGTGTTTCTTTGTACCGTCCAGGACCAATGGATCAAATTCCTAGATATATTAGAGGAAAACAAAATCCAGGACATAATGAATATACACACCCCGCATTAGAGCCTATTTTAAATGTAACTTATGGTTGTATGGTATATCAAGAGCAAGTAATGCAAATAGTTAGAAATTTAGCTGGGTATTCATTAGGAAGAGCAGACTTAGTGCGTAGAGCAATGGGAAAGAAAAAGCTTGATGTAATGGAAAAAGAAAGAGAAGTCTTTATAAATGGTCAAGTTGATGAAGATGGAAATATTGTAGTTCCAGGTTGTGTTAGAAATGGAATTGATGCAGTTTCTGCAAATAAAATTTTTGATGAAATGGCTGAGTTTGCAAAATATGCTTTTAATAAATCTCATGCTGCTGCTTATGCAGTTATATCATATAGAACAGCATTTTTGAAAGCATACTATAAAGAAGAATTGATGGCAGCTACATTAAATAGCTTTTTAGGAAATTTAGATAAAGTACCATTATATATTGAAGAATGTAAAAACATGGGAATTGAAGTACTAAATCCTAGTATAAATGAAAGCGAAACAAAGTTTACAGTTTCACACAATAAAATAAGATTTGGCTTAGGAAGTATAAAAAATGTAGGATTATCAGCAATTAATAGTATTGTTGAAGAGAGAAAGAAAAATGGCCCTTATGAAAGCTTTACAGCTTTTTGTGAGAGAATAAAAGATGAAGCGGTAAATAAAAAATGCTTAGAAAGTTTAATAAAAGCAGGAGCTTTTGATGAACTTGGAAAAAATAGAGCTACATTACTTGCATCATTCGAAAATATTGTAGATACAATAAGCAGTTACAATAAAAAAGGCATGGAAGATCAAGTTTCTATGTTTGATATATTAAGTGAAACAGAAGAAGTTAAGGAAACTCAAAAATATGTATTTGAAGAAAAGCCAGAAATGGATCAAAAAGATTTGCTAAGTATGGAAAAAGAAATGCTTGGAATATATATTTCTGGTCATCCATTAGAAAAATATAGGGAAATAATAGAAAAAAATACAAATATTAATACATTAGATTTGCTACAAATTTCAGATGATTTGCAAGAATTTGGAAAAACATCAAATTATAAAGATGGACAAAATATAAAAATTGTAGGAATTATAAGTAAGGTAAAAAAGAAATTTACTAAGAAAAATACAATAATGGCATTTATCACATTAGAAGATTTGCATGGATTAGCAGAAATAATTGCATTTGATAGTTGTTATTCTAGATTTAGTAATTCTATTATTGAAGAAAATATTGTTGTAGTAGATGGTAGACTTAGTATTAGAGAAGATGAAGAACCTAAAATAGTTGCCACAACAATTGTTGACTTTGATGAAAATATGCAATTTAATATTGGAAAAGCAGAAAATACAAGAGTACAAAAAGCAAATGGTATAAAAACTTTGAATGTAAATATAACAAATTTGAGTGAGGAACAAAAAGATAAACTTAGAGGAGCAATAAAGTTTTTTGGTGGAGATAAATCAAATGTAAAAATGCAAATTACAGAAAACGAAGTTGTTAAACCATGTGGAGTAGTTTATTTAACAGATAAAATTTTATCAAAATTTGAAGAAATTGTTGGAAAAGAAAATATAAGTATAATTTAAATCAAATTTTTGACAAATACAATTCTTATAGCATTGACTTTTAAAGCAATATTTTATATTATATATACAAATAAAAACAAAACATAATAACTTTTGGAGGTAAATTATGAACAACGAATTAGTGTCATTATTATTTAAAACAAATGCATTTAAAATTTGTGAAGAAAATAAACCATTTTGGTATACATCTGGAAAAATAGGACCATATTTTGTAAATACACAATATTTATATGGAAGTGAAGAAACTGCAAATGAATTTTTAAAATTTATAGATCAAGAACTTGCAGAAGATGAAAAAGTAAATATTCCAGGAGCTTTATTTGAGAAAGTTAATGAACAATACGAAAATAATGAAATTTATAGAGCAGTAATAGATACTTTAAAAGATTATATTTCAACACATATAGATACAAGTTATATAAACTATGTATCTGGTGGAGAAAGAAGAGATTGGTATTTTTCTATAATGATAGCATATCTTTTAGGAAAACCACATATTACAATTTTTAAAGATTTATCAACAGTAGTAAGTACTTGCGATTTTGAAGAAAGTACAGAAGTAACAAAACTAGAAGGTCAAAGAGTGCTACATGTAGCTGATTTATTAAATCAAGCATCTAGCTATGAAAGAGCTTGGATTCCAGCAATTAGAAATTTAGGTTCAGATATATTCTGGAGTGCAGTTGTTGTTGATAGAATGCAAGGTGGAACAGAATTATTAAAAGAAAATCATATAGAACCATTATCAACAGTTCAAATAGATACAGCTTTATTTACAAAAGCTTTAGAACTTGGAATTATAAATGAAAATCAATTAGGTATGTTAAAAAGATTTGCAGCAGATCCTGATGGTTCAATGAAAGAATTTTTATTAGCACATCCATCTTTCCTAAAAGATGCTTTAAATGGTGATGAAAAAACAGCTAAAAGAGCAAAACTTTGCATTGCGAATAATATTTATGGTATTCAAATATAATAGAAAAAAATAAAAAATTGAGCTTTATGCTCAATTTTTTTTTTGCATAAATAGAACAAAAAATTAATAATAATTCAGTTTAGCAGTTGTTTTATATTTATTTATAATGTAGAATGTTGTCAAAGGGGGATTATATGAAAAAGAACCTTATGAAATATAAAAAAGTTTTAATTCCAATAATTTTAATAATTATTATTTCAATAATAATTTGTGTATATTTTTATAGAAAAAATTATTTTGGAAATGGATATAGTTGTGCAGTTTTCCAGGCTTTTCCAGGAATTGTATATGCTGATTTGGCAGATACAAAAGATAATAATATTAGAAAAGTAACAACTAAAAATTTTGAGAAAGAATATGGAAGAAATATTTACTTTTATAATATAAAAGAACTGATATACGGTGATGAAGATGCCATAGATTTGTTAAATAATAGTACAAGATTATCTTATGATACAATCTTACGTTCTTATTATTTAGATTATAAAAACAATATTGCAACATATCAAAAATTTTTAGAATATGAAAAATATACATATGAAGATTATGTTGTAATAATATGTAATACAAGAGCTGGAAACAATAATATGTATATAGGTACACTAGATTTAACTTTTGAAGATGTTTGTAATGTAGGAGAATTTTAATGAAAAAAGTATATATTATATTAAGTGTAGTTTTGCTAATAATATTAATAATTGTAGCAGGATTTTTTATAAAAGAAAGATATATCAATAAAGAACATATTGCTATAATAAATGAAATAACAGGTGAAAAAGAAAATATTGTAGCTGAAATAGATAATAGAATTGAACTAACAGATGTTTCAACTTCGAAATTTTATAAAAAGAACAAAACAAAAATATTTTTATATGGTGTGAAAAATGTAAGTTTTGAAACAGGGGAAAATGTTATTGATTTATTAAATAATGGTAATTTATCGATTAATATATTAGATTATATTTTATATAGAGAAGTAACTGAAAATAAAGCTAATTTTGAAAAGTGTGAATTTAGTGATTTTTATGAATTTGATAATTTTTATGTGATAAATTATTGGTGGGGAAAAAATAGTATTTGCTTTGTTTCTAAAGATTTAATAAAAAAAGATGTTATTGAGTCTCGAACAGATGAATTTTTGTTAGAAATACAAGAAAAATATTAACCCTAAAAAAGAGTCTATACACTAGACTCTTTTTTATTGCTTTGAATGTAATTTATTTTACAGGATGATTAATATCAATTTTTCCAATATTTACAATCTCTGAACTTTCTGATGTTTTTGGTTTATAACAAACTTCACAATCTGAACCAAGAGAAATAGAATCTCCAGAACCAGTTACAGCTCTTCTAATTGCAAAAACATCACCATTTTCCCAAGTTCCAAATCCATATTTTGTAATGTTTCTTTTTAATTCATTTATATTAATTAAATAATAACGATATCCATTTTCATCTTTGGAATTATTGTAATCTATAATGTGCTTTTCAGTATCAAAAAAATCTCTTAAAAGAATATCAGTATTATATTTCGTTTCTAAATCTTTTCCTAGAGTTTCATTATATGCTGCTAAATATTTTTCAGCAGTCAATGTTTTTAATTCTTCTAAAACTTCACTTTGATTATATGTTGACTCAACAGTTGTTGCTCTTGATAAAATACCATTGTTTCCTATAGTTAAAGCTAGTGATACACCAGCTAAAATTAATAATACTATTATAGTTATAACTAAAGCTATTAAAGTTAATCCGTTGTTTTGTTTCATGGTTTTCTCCTTACATTGTATAAAGTTTATACAATAATTGTATATGTTAATTCAAAAAAAAGCAATTACTTTTTGGGAATAAATAATAAATTTCTTGAAAAAGATATAATAAAATGATAAAATGCAAATGTTAGAAGAGAAAATAAATTTTGAAAGGAAAAAGATATGAGTATTTTATTAAAAAATGGAACTGTATTAGATTATGTAAGTAATACAAATGAAAAATTAGATGTTTTAATAGAAAATAATAAAATTGTTAAAATTGCGAAAGATATACCATCTGCTGATGAAGTTATTGATTGTGCAGGACTATTTATTATGCCAGGAATGGTTGATATGCACTGCCATTTAAGAGAGCCAGGTGGAGAACATAAAGAAACAATAGAAACAGGTTGCCATAGCGCTGTTAAGGGTGGATTTACTACTATTTGTCCAATGCCAAATACAAATCCTACTCCAGATAGCGCTATTGTTTTAGAAAAAATAATAAATGAAGCAAAAAGAGTTGGACTATGCAATGTATTACCTTTTTCAAGTGTAACAAAAGGTGAAAAAGGAGAAGAACTAGTAGATTTTGCAGAACAAAAAAAGGCTGGAGCAATTGCTTTTTCTGATGATGGAAGACCAGTAGAAAATGCAAGAATGATTCGTGAAGCAATGATCAAAGCAAACGAAATTGGAAGTTTTATTTCAGAACATTGCGAAGAAAAATCAGTTTCAAGTGGTGCTATAAATGCTGGAAAAATAGCAGAAAAATTAGGAGTTGAAGGTGTTTTACCAGAAGCAGAAGAAATTATGGCTGCTCGTGATATTACAATTGCAGAAACAAATAATTTACATACTCATATTTGCCATATAAGCACAAAAACATCTGTATCAATGATAAGAGATGCTAAAAAAAGAGGAGTTAAAGTAACTTGTGAAACTTGTCCTCATTATTATAGTTTTACAGTTGAGGAAGTTTTAACTTCAGGAGTAAATGCAAAAATGAATCCACCTTTAAGAGAAGAAAAAGATAAAGAAGAAATTATAAAAGGTTTGAAAGATGGAACTATAGATGCAATAATTACAGACCATGCTCCACATACAGAAGAAGAAAAAGCAAAAGGTTTAGCTACTGCTCCAAATGGAATAATCGGATTTGAAACAGCATTAGCAGCAACTATAACAAATCTAATTAAACCAGGATATATTGATTATATGGATATGGTAAGATTAATGTCTTATACACCTTCAAAATTATTAGGAATAAATAAAGGTGAAATAAAAGAAGGAGCTATAGCAGATTTAACAATATTTGATCCAAACAAAGAATATGTATATTCAAAAGAAAGTATTGTTTCAAAATCTAAAAATACACCTTGGATAGGAAAGAAATTATCAGGTGAAGTAGAATACACTATTTGTGATGGAAAAGTAGTTTATTCAAATAAATAATAAGCAAAAAGGAGAAATAAGCAAAATGAAAAATGCAATGGATGTATTAATCGAAAAAATAAAAGAATGTGACAACCCAACAGTTATTGGAGTTGATACAAGATATGATATGGTACCAGAATGTGTTAGAAAAAAATACAGCACAGATTTAAAAGGAATGTGCAATGCAATGCTAGAATATAGCAAAGCTTTAATAGATGCAACTTATGACATAATTCCAGCTGTAAAATTACAAAGTGCATATTTTGAAATGTATGGAGTAGAAGGAATTAAACTATACAAAGAAATGATAGATTATTGCAAAGAAAAAGGTATGGTAGTTATGGCAGATGTAAAAAGAGGAGATATAGGTTCAACATCTGCAGGATATTCTAGGGCATATTTAGGAAAAAATATGATAGATGAAAAAGAACAAGCAATTTTTGATGTTGACTTTGCAACAGTAAACCCATATATGGGTTCTGATTGTGTAATGCCATTTGTTGAAGATTGCAAAAAATATAACAAAGGAATATTTGTATTAGTAAAAACTTCAAATAAATCTTCTGGTGAAATTCAAGATGTAAAAGCAGAAGATGGAGAAGAAATTTATAAAAAAGTTGCTAAACTTGTAAATACATGGGGAAGTGAACTAATTGGAGAAAACGGATATAGTTCAGTATCAGCAGTTGTTGGAGCAACATATCCAAAACAATTACAAGAACTAAGAGAATTAATGCCTCATAGTTATTTCTTAATACCAGGTTATGGTGCACAAGGTGGAAAAGCAGAAGATATAGCTTTAGGATTTGACGAAAATGGACTTGGTGGAATTGTTAATGCAACAAGAAGTTTAATGTGTGCTTATAAATCAGATTTATGGAAAGATAAATTTGCAGAAGAAGATTATGCAAAAGCAACAAGAGCAGAAGCAATAAGAATGAGAGATGAACTAAATTCTGCAATTAAAAGTAAATAGAAAGGTGCAAAACATTAAAGAGTAAAATTTGCTACAATTTACAAGTTTTAAATTGATAATATAATGTTTGAAGATAGAGATTTATGTTAGAAATAAAAACAGTAAATAAAGGTGCTGAATTAGTTTCAGTAATGTGTGATGGAATTGAAAGACTACATGATGGAAAAGAATTTTGGAATAGACATAGTCCAATTTTATTTCCAATAGTAGGAAAATTAAAAGATAACGAAACAAAAATAAATGGAAAAACATACAAAATGGGACAACATGGATTTGCAAGAGATATGGAATTTGAAAAATTATCTGAAAATTCTTATGTTTTAAAATCTAATGCAGAAACACTTGAAAAATTTCCATTTCAATTTGAACTTTATGTTTCTTATGAAGTGTCTGGAAATAAATTAACTACTAAATATAAAGTTGTTAATAAAAGTGATGAACTTATGATATTTGGATTAGGTGGACATCCTGCATTTGTGTGTGAATATACAAGTGGAAAATATAGATTAGAATTTGAAAAAGAAGAAACAGATATAGAAATAAAACAGTTAGAAAATGGATTAATTTCAAATGAAAAAATAAATACAGAAAAATATATTAAAGAAAATAGAATATTTTTAGACAAAAATACATTTGAAAATGATGCAGTAATAATGAAAAATATAAAATCAAATAAAGTGTTTTTAAAAACAGAAACAAAAAAAGTTTTAACATTTGACTTTACAGATTTTCCATATTTAGCAATATGGTCAAAACCAGATGCAAATTTTGTTTGTATAGAACCTTGGTTTAATACTGCAGATAAAGTTGATTCAAATGAAAACTTTGAAGAAAAAGAAGATTTAATTGAACTAAAACCAAATAAATCTTTTGAAGCAAAATATAGTGTAGAATTTTTTTAATATAAAAATTAGATGGAGGGAAAAATGCCAGTAAAAGCAGATTGTGAAATTTTAAAAATAGAAAAGCTTATTGAAGGAATATATAAATTTACTTTAAAAGCAGAAGAAATAGCCAAAAATGCAAAAGCAGGAAATTTTATAGAAATACAAGTTTCAACAACAGGAGAACCATTTTTAAGAAGACCAATAAGTATTTACAATATAGATGGAGATAATATTGAAATAATTTTCCAAGTAAAAGGAAAAGGAACAGAAATTTTAGCAAATAAAAAAGTTGGAGATAAAATTAATGCATTAGGACCTTTAGGAAATGGAACTTTCTCAGTAAAAGAATACAAAAAAGTTGCAATTATAGGTGGTGGAATAGGAACATATCCATTATATGAACTTGCAAAAGAATTAAAAGGAAAAGCTGATGTAACAATGTATATGGGATTTAGAAATAAAGATTTAGTTACATTAGAAAAAGAATTTACAGATGTTTGTAATAAAGTAGTAATTACAACAGATGATGGATCTTACATGCAAAAAGGGTTTGCGTTAGATGTATTAAAATCAGATTGTATGCAAGAAAAACCAGATATGATTTTTGCATGTGGACCACTTCCAATGTTAAAAGCTGTACAAAGTTTTGCAAATGAAAATAATATTCCATGTGAGATGTCTTTAGAAGAAAGAATGGGATGTGGAATAGGAGCTTGTTTAGGTTGTGCTGTGAAGGTAATATCTGAAGCAGAACCTAGATATGGACATGTTTGCAAAGAAGGACCTGTTTTCAAATCAACAGATGTAGAACTTTAAAAATATAATAGAAAGGAATTAGTTAATTAAATTTCATATTTAAAAGCTAATTAAAAAGGAAAAATGAATACAAAAATTAATTTATGTGGAATAGAAATGAAAAATCCAGTAACTGTTGCATCAGGAACTTTTGGTTATGGAAGAGAATATTCAAATTTTATTGACTTAAATAGATTAGGTGGAATTATAACAAAAGGGACATCTTTAAAACCAAGACCAGGAAATAAACCACCAAGAATTTGCGAAACACCAGGTGGAATGTTAAATAGTATAGGATTACAAAATCCAGGTGTTGAATATTTTGCAAAATACGATTTACCATGGCTTAGAAATTTTGATACAAAAATAATTGTAAATGCTTGTGGTAGTACAATTGAAGAATATGTTGAACTTTGTAAAATTTTAAATGATTTAGATATAGATGGTGTAGAATTAAACCTTTCTTGTCCAAATGTTAAAGCTGGTTGTCTTGCCTTTGGAACTACTTATGAAGGTGTAAAAGAAGTTACAACACAAGTAAGAAAAGTATTAGATAGAAAACCTTTAATTGTAAAATTAACACCAAATGTTACTGATATTACACAACCTGCTAAAGGTGCAGAAGATGCAGGAGCAGATGGAATTTCAGCAATAAATACATTATTGGGAATGAAAATTGATATAAATAAAAGAAAACCAATTTTAGCAAATAATACAGGTGGATTATCTGGACCAGTTGTAAAACCAGTAGCTGTAAGAATGGTATATCAAATTGCACAAGCTGTAAATATACCAATCCTAGGATTAGGGGGAATAATGACAGGTGAAGATGCTGTTGAATTTATGCTTGCCGGAGCAACAGCAGTTTCAATTGGTTCTGGAAATTTTGCAGATCCAGAAACAAGCATAAAAGTAATAGAAGGAATTGAAAAATATATGCAAAATCAAAAAATTGATGATATTAACTCTATTATTGGAAAAGTAGAAATGAACTAAATAAAATTAAAAATATAAAAATTAAAATAAATTTGATATAAAAA
>ULTP01012643.1_pt1 | contig 16643 bp, 19 predicted proteins | sample 1957721 | NCBI WGS metagenome assembly ULTP01 (sample SAMEA4835737, study PRJEB28245) | human gut metagenome | biome: gut microbiome; material: fecal sample | place: Denmark | collected 2008 | reverse complement strand
CCGCCACCAAAGGGGTAAAGGTGAAATATGTCAACTCTCCCGAGTCGGAAATTTACCACAAGAGTAACGAGCTATACGGAATCTATTTTGCCAAACAGGCGATTGTCAGGCAGGACAGATGTTTCCTTGTGGAAGGATACACGGACGTTATCTCCATGCACCAGTCGGGCATAGAAAACGTAGTCGCTTCATCGGGCACCGCATTGACGCCGGGACAGATTCGTCTGATCCACCGTTTCACCAATAACATTACCGTACTCTATGACGGTGACGTAGCCGGTATCAAAGCCTCTATCCGCGGAATCGATATGCTGCTGGAAGAAGGCATGAACATCAAAGTATGCCTGCTTCCGGACGGAGACGACCCGGACTCCTTCGCCCGCAAGCATAATTCGGAAGAATTCCAGGCATTCATCCATGAGCACGAGAAAGATTTCATCCGCTTCAAGACCGACCTTCTGATGGAAGACGCGGGAAGAGATCCGATCAAACGCGCGGAACTGATTTCGAATATCGTACGAAGCATTTCCGTCATACCGGAAGCCATTATACGGGATGTCTACATCAAAGAATGCAGCCAACATCTGCGCATCGAAGAAAAACTGCTGGTAGCGGAAGTCGCCAAATTAAGAGAGGCGCAGGCTGAAAAGGCCAATCGTCCCAGCTATAATCATTCATCTTCAACAACCGGAGATACTTCCGGTACAGCTGCCGCTTCCGGCACACCGGCTTATTCCGGTGCTCCGACTTATTCTAGTCCATCGAGCCCCTACGGCAATGCAGGAATGCCACCGGAACCCGAATATGATGACGAAGGAAATATCGTATCTTTCGCAGCTCCGATGTCCGCTGCTACAGGAGGTGCGACAGGACTTCCTCCCGGCAATGCACCTGCTTCCACTACGGATACCGCTGTTCCCGGAGATTCTTATACCTCCTTTATTCCGCAGGAAGGGAAAGAAGGTCAGGAGTTCTATAAGTTTGAGCGATTGATCCTGCAGGCAGTAGTCCGTTATGGTGAAAAAGTGATGTGCAACCTTACCGACGAAGAAGGAAATGAAATTCCGGTAACCGTTATCGAATATGTGGTGAATGATCTGAAGGAAGACGACCTGGCTTTCCATAATCCGTTGCACCGACAGATTCTGACAGAAGCCGCCACGCATATACACGATGCCGGTTTTATCGCGGAACGCTATTTCCTGGCACATCCCGACCAGACCATCAGCCGGTTGAGCGTGGACTTGATCAATGTACGTTATCAGCTAAGTAAGTATCACTCGAAATCACAGAAGATCGTGACAGATGAAGAACGGCTGTACGAACTCGTCCCGATGTTGATGATCAACTTCAAGTATGCGATTGTCACGGAAGAACTGAAACATATGCTTTATGCCCTGCAAGATCCGGCACTCGCTCATGACAATGAGAAATGTAATTCGCTGATGCAGCGTTACAATGAGATGCGGGAAGTGCAAAGTCTGATGGCGAAGCGCCTGGGCGACCGCGTTGTATTACGCTAAATTTCTCATCGGTGCCGAGACACCCCTTCATCGGTACCGGAGGCAATCCTCATTGACGGGGAACTACATCGTCCACATTTTGTAAAGCGTATTACACCCTGCCGTGCTGAATCAGATTCATAAACTCTTCGCGAGTCTTGGCTTGATTGAAAGCTCCTGTAAAGTCTGAAGTAGTAGTAATAGAATTTTGTTTTTCTACACCGCGCATCTGCATACACATATGCTTTGCCTCCACTACCACCATCACTCCCAATGGGTTCAGTGTCTCCTGGATACAATCTTTGATTTGCAGCGTCATGCGTTCCTGCACTTGCAGGCGATGGGAAAAGATATCGACTACCCGGGCAATCTTGCTCAATCCCGTGATATAGCCGTTAGGGATATATGCCACATGTGCTTTTCCGTAGAACGGCAACATATGGTGTTCGCAGAGAGAGAAGAAATCAATGTCTTTCACTATCACCATCTGACTGTATTCTTCCTGAAACTTAGCCGAACGCAACACTTCATGAGGGTCCATGTGATAACCTTTTGTCAGACTCAGCATAGCCTTCGCAACACGTTCGGGGGTCTTCAGCAAACCTTCCCTTCCGGCATCTTCACCCAACAAAGTAATAATACTGTGATAATGACTTTTCAACTCCTCCAGATTCGGAGAGACAATTTCTTCTTTTTCTAACATGATACAATTATAAAGGAATATTGATCTGGTCTTTGACGATAGAGACCTCTTTGAATACACCCGTTGCCTTGAGTTTACGCATCATCGCGTCCGCCTCTTCAATGCTCCGGAAATCACCCACACGACAAAGCCAGCGGGGAGGATTGAACGAAGTGTAAATCGTCAGTTCGGGGAAATACTCTTTGATGCGGGAAGCTACACGATAAGCATCATTCTTTGCCTCACGGGTATTATTACCGGCATACGCCTGTATTCTGAATCCGGCTGCTTTCAACACTTTCTGTTCGCCCATAGAAGGACGTTCCACGCCTATCAATGCCTCTATCTTAGGGTCTTGATGAATCGTCACCTTTCCCTGTCCCGGCACTGTACGTTCCAGACTCTTGATGATGTTCTGCGCCTGTGCACCAACAGCGGTAAAAGCCAGCATCCATAAAAGTAAACCTAGTTTTCTCATTCGATAAAAGTTTAATTTCAGGAAGTGGCTAAAAAGTCGATACTATCTGCAATTCCCCTCCTTCCTGAAGGAGGAGAGTTTAGAGTTACTATCTACTTTTTAGTCAGTTCCCGAAAGATATTCTAATTATGCATTGAACGCATCGATGATACCCTTGAAGTCAGAAACTTTCAGAGCAGCACCACCAATCAGTCCACCGTCTACGTCGGGGTTAGAGAACAGTTCTTTAGCGTTAGAAGGCTTGCAGCTACCACCGTAAAGGATAGAAGTGTTGTCAGCGATTTCCTTGCCATACTTGTCAGCCACGATTGAACGGATGAAAGCGTGGATTTCCTGAGCTTGCTCGGGAGAAGCAGTTTTACCTGTACCGATAGCCCAAACCGGTTCGTAAGCAAGGACGATCTTAGAGAAGTCTTCAGCAGACAGAGAGAATACAGATTCCATCTGAGCAGCTACTACTTCGTTCTGCTTGTTAGCTTCGCGTTCTTCCAGCACTTCACCGATACAGAAGATCGGAGTCAGACCGTTAGCCAGAGCCAATTTTACTTTTTCTTCGAGGATAGCAACAGTTTCACCGTAGTAAGCACGACGTTCTGAGTGACCCAGGATTACATATTTTGCACCTGTAGAAGCTACCATTTCAGCAGAAACTTCACCTGTATATGCACCGGATGCCTTGTCTGCACAGTTTTCAGCACCTACACCGATCTTAGCAGCGTCTACCAACGGAGTTACAGATGCCAGGTGAATAAACGGAGTACAGATGATTACATCACAGTTAGGCTTTTCGTTAGCCAATACTTCATTCAGTTCTTTTGCAAGAGCAATACCCTCCTGAAGGGTTTTGTTCATTTTCCAGTTTCCTGCAACAATGTTCTTTCTCATTTTGTTCTTTATTTAAAGGGTTAATAAATTTATTATTCTTTTACTTCCTGTTGCTGCTTCCGCTTTTCGTTCTTCCGTTCGCGTCGGCGGACAATCAGAATGTCCACTCCCAACACCAGCAACAGCGGAATGACAAACCACAAGAAAACATATCCAATCGTATGTACGTCACTCCGGACCTTCTGCTGACCGAGTTCCAGATTCTCCAGTTTGTCAGTCAGTACATATTCATCCGGAATGTCTTCATCACTCCATTTGTTCAGAATCGTACCGTTTTTTATCAGCATCAGTCCCGGATTAGAGCGAATCATCGTCTTCAGCGTAATGTCATCCATCTGGCAGAAAGGATATTCCGCACCGGTCTTGTCCTTCCACAATTCTATCTGCTCTTCCGGTGAGGAAGTGAGGCAGTAGAATCTGTAACCATGCTCTACCGAGTAGTCATATATCTCATTAATCAAATCAATGTTACTGTCGTCCGCCTCTTCGATACGATGTGCCACCAGCAGGAAGGTATATCCCATATCCGTCAGCACGTCTTCCGTGATATCATCACCCGTGCTCATATCCATCATGGAGAAGTCGTGGATCGAAGGCTCGTATCCTTTTTCTTTCAGAATGGTACGCGTATCGACAAAGGTCCATGTGCTGTCCGGATAATTGTCCAGTGTAAACTCTTTCTTTTCCCCATTCTTTTCCAGGATAAAGACACTCTCATATACACTCGGTTTCGCTCCTTCGGGAATACTCATGCCTTTCATGATATTCTGTCCGATCTTGTAAGGACGGAAGTCCAGCACAGGCAGACGGTCCAGACAGTAAAACGACAGTGTAAATACAAAGAATATCGTGTACAGAGAAATCAGCCATTCCATCTTTCGGGTAACGAATCTGATCAGCATTTTCCTCCACTGGAATGTAACAATCGCGGCAAGCAGCAGTACGATGTTCTTTGCAAATGTCTCCCAGTTAGTCAACACCCAGGCATCGCCGAAACAGCCGCAGTCCGACACCGGATCGAAAATCGCCAGATACAGCGTCAGCGGTGTCATGAAAATCATCAGCACCAACGCCAATGTGGTGGAGATTGTTTTCTTGATACCGAAGAACAGGAAGATACCGATTGAAAATTCGATGGCGGATAATATAATGCCTCCCAACAACGGGAAGAAAGAAGGAAACCATGAAATCACCCCGAAGGCGGTCAGATAGTCCTGTATCTTATACTGGAAGCCCAGCGGGTCGACAGCCTTCACAAAACCGGAAAAGATGAACGATGCCGCTAAAAGGAAACGGCAGACATTCGCTCCTGTCTTCTGGATGATATGTAAGTTCTTATCCTTCAAATTCTATCTTGATCAATCCGAATACTGAATAATTAATCATATCCATATAGTTAGCATCGATACCTTCCGACACCAACGTGTTCCCTGCCAGACTTTCAATCTGCTTGGTACGGTATATCTTCATCAGAATCAAGTCTGTGTAGGAACTCACACGCATACTGCGCCAAGCCTCATCATAGTCATGATTTTTGGCAAGCATCAGTTCCAGCGCTTCCTTTGCATGCTTGTCATATAAAGCCAAAGCCTCCTCATTGCTGATGTCGGCAGATTCGGCATAGCCCAGTTCCAGCTGGATCAGACCGATAATGCCATAATTGACTATCGCAATAAATTCCGAACGGATTCCTTCGTCAACCAGAGTCACCCCTTTGGTTTCGATACTACGAATCCTGTTAGCTTTGATAAAAATCTGGTCAGTAACCGAAGCCGGACGCAGGATACGCCATGCAGGCCCGTAATCGTGCAGCTTCTTGGAGAATAAGTCACGGCACAAGGCGATGACATGTTCAAATTGTTGCTTGGTATCTTTCATCTTCTTCCAAATAGTGCGCAAAGGTAACAATAATTAAGTAAAAACAGAAAGAGGGCACTCTAAATTATATTAAAGTGCCCTCTTCCAAAGCTATTATTGTATTACATCTTTACGAACAACGTAAAACTTGTCCGATACGCAAGGTGGTCGTCGGCTTGATACGGTTCAGCTTACAAAGCGTGCTGACCGATACTCCACGCACTTTAGCGATACGTGACAATGTATCTCCGCTCTTCACTTTATGATAACGGATCGTTCCGTCGGCTACCTGAGTGTCGTGAGAACCGGCACTACGCACACCTTTCGTCTTGCGGAAAGTATAAGTATCGGCTACGATATCCTGTTTCGGGAAGTCGAACATATAAATCGGGTTGATGGCGATTCCCAGAAAGCGGGTTTCAAAGTGGAGATGAGAACCGGTAGAACGTCCGGTGTTACCACCCAGACCGATCACTTCGCCGGCTTTTACCAATTGATTTTCTTCAACGAGTTGTTTGGACAAGTGTCCGTATATGGTTTCCAATCCATTGTCATGACGAATCACTACATATTTACCATATCCTCTGCGTTCATACTTCACAATACGTACTTTACCGTCAAAGGCAGCTACAATCGTGTCACCGATGTTCACCTTCAGGTCCAGACCATTGTGCATTCTTCTCCAGCGGGGACCGAAAGGCGAAGTAATCTTCGTACTCGGAGTCGGCATACAGAAGCCTGTGAGGTCGATGGTATAAGTGTCGGGGATGATAGCATTGCCGTAAGCATGTGCATACTGGTTGTTCCAGTTTGGATAAAGACTTAAGGCGGGATATTCCGACTGTTCAGCACGGATCTGTTTTTGAAGTGCCAAAGAGTCTACGGTTTTTAATTTCTTGTCTATCGGAGCTTGGCGGGCAATCAGGTCTTGAGAGAAAGAGCTCAGGCTGACCATAGCTGCTACAGCTACCAATCCTGCTTTAATAATGCAATTGAAATTCATTCGTTCTTGTCAATTCAATTAATATTCGTCGTTCGCATACAGGTAGTCAAAAGTCGCCTGTTTGTAGTCGAATATCTCTTCAGGTTTAAAAAATCTCGTTAATTCGATAGCCGCAGTTTCCGGAGAATCGGAAGTATGAACGATGTTTTCTTGAAAACTCATACTATAATCCCCACGAATGGTTCCCGGCGCAGCCAGACGTCCATTAGTTGGTCCCGCCAACGTACGGACTGCTTGAATAGCATCCACACCTTCGTAACAACAAACAATGACAGGAGTTGCCATCATCGAATCTTTCACGCGCTGAAAGAAAGGCTTGCTGCTCAGGTGGGCATAATGTTCGCTTAATAATTCATCCGTCAGTTGCATCATTTTCATGCCGGCCAACCGTAGTCCTTTACGTTCAAAGAGATGAGTGATCTCACCAACCAATCCCCGTTGAAGGGTACACGGCTTCAAAATAACCAGCGTTTTTTCGATCATGATGTGTGACTTTCAAAAGATTAAACTATACATTTACTATAAAAAATTCCCCCAAAGATAGTATTTTCCGATGAAAGGGCAAGTAAGTCATTAACTATTTTTCAGAAGTACGGAGATGAAAAGAACAGAAAAAGCGGCGTTAAAGCCCTATAAATAGGAGGAATAGAAAAGAAACATGTTTTGCAACACATTCCCGCAAATAAACTGCATGTTTAACCGTTTTTCAACTTATAGCCGCCCAGTTAACATTCGTTTTCCGGAGAGATTTCAGTTGTCGCCACAGAATCTCGTTCTCCGGACTTTGAGCCGACGGGTCGTTATCTACGATATCTTCGGCTATCGAACGGACGTACTGCAACAGCTGACCGTCACGGGCAAGGTTCGCAATCTTCAGATCGAAGGCAATGCCGCTTTGCTGCGTCCCCTCCAAATCACCGGGGCCGCGCAGTTTCAAGTCCGCTTCCGCTATTTCAAAGCCGTCATTGGTGCGCACCATTATTTCCAGCCGTTTCCGCGTGTCTTCGGTCAGTTTGTAGTTCGTCACAAGGATACAATAAGACTGTTCGGCGCCACGTCCCACCCGACCGCGCAACTGATGGAGTTGCGAAAGTCCGAAACGTTCGGCATTCTCAATGATCATCACAGAAGCATTGGGCACATTCACCCCGACTTCGATGACGGTAGTGGCAACCATAATCTGAGCTTGTCCGGAAATAAAGAGCTGCATCTGTTCATCTTTCTCCGCAGACTTCATCTTGCCGTGAACTTTGGCAACGGTACAGCCGGGAAACTCTTCCAGGATATGCTGGTAACCTTCTTCCAGGTTCTTGAGGTCGATCTTCTCGCTTTCCTTTATTAAAGGATAGACGATGTACACCTGCCGTCCTTCTTCTATCTGCTTGCGTACGGCGCGGTACATACTTTCCCGACGGTTGTCAAACTGATGAATGGTGGTTATCGGCTTCCGTCCCGGCGGCAGCTCGTCAATGACAGAAACATCCAGATCGCCATACAACGTCATCGCCAGTGTACGCGGAATAGGTGTGGCGGTCATCACCAGCACGTGAGGCGGCTGTATATTTTTCGTCCAGAGGCGGGCACGCTGTGCCACTCCAAAGCGGTGTTGTTCGTCAATAACGACCAGTCCCAAAGAAGAGAAGTTCACCGTGTCTTCAATGACCGCGTGCGTACCTATCAGGATTTTCACGTCTCCCGTCAGCAGTCCGGTCAGGATCGCTTCCCTCTTCTTTCCTTTGATAGACCCGGTCAGCAGTTCGACACGGATATCCATACCGAAAAGCAGTTCCTTGATTGTCTCGTAATGCTGGTTCGCCAAAATTTCGGTGGGAGCCATCATGCACGCTTGAAAACCGTTGTCCAGTGCAAGCAGCATGCTCATCAACGCTACCAGGGTTTTACCACTACCCACGTCTCCTTGAAGCAGACGGTTCATCTGCCGGCCGCTTCCCACATCATTCCTTATTTCTTTCAGTACCCGTTTCTGTGCACCCGTCAACTGAAAAGGAAGGTTCTGCGAATAGAAAGTATTGAAAACATCCCCTACCCGTTCAAAGATATATCCACGATATCGTCTTTGGCGGTCTTTCGCATAGCGGAGGATATTCAGCTGCACGTAGAATAGTTCCTCGAATTTAAGACGATACTGAGCCCTGCGCAGCGAATCGGGATTCGTCGGGAAATGGATATTCCGGAGTGCCTCCGTCAGAGGCATCAGATGATGGTCCGACAGGATTTTGGGAGAAAGCGTTTCCGGCAGGGGTTCCTGTATCTGCTGGATCACCGTAGCCATCATCTTCTCAATCGCATGCGAATTGAGAAAACTCCGTTTCATTTTCTCCGTCGTATTATAATAAGGTTGCAGTCCGACGGAAGAAAGTTTCAGATCATCCGGCTTATCGATGTCGGGATGTGCCACATTGATACGCCCGTTAAACACGGTAGGCTTACCGAAGATGATGTATTCTTCGTGAAGTTTATACTTACCTAATATATATTTGATGCCTTGAAACCACACCAGGTCGACGATTCCCGTTCCATCGGAGAAATGGGCCGTCAGCCGCCGTTGCCGCCCTTCGCCTATCGTCTCGAAGCCGAGAATCTCTCCTTTCAGCTGGATATACGGCATATTGCCATCTATTTCGTGAATGTAATAGATGCGGCTCCGGTCAACATATTTATAAGGAAAATAATAAATCAGATCGTACAACGAGTAGATTTCCAACTCCTTGTTCAATACTGCGGCCTTCTGAGGCCCTACACCGGAGATAAATTTGATGTCGCGTGTGGTTAAATCGAACATTTACAAGAGAGCACTCCCGACCTTCAGGTCAAAGGGAGTTGTTATTTTTATATTTTCGCGATTACCTTCTGCCAGATGTACGGGTACGCCCATTGCTTCGACCACCGAAGCATCGTCCGTAAAGAACGGAGTAAACTCCTGCCCATAAGCCTGTTTCAGCAGCTCCACGTCAAAAACCTGAGGAGTCTGCACTAACTTATATTCAGTACGGCTCACCGTTTCGCTTCCGGCATCCGTCAGACGACGCAGCGTTTCGACTACATCCACCACCGGAATCACAGCTTTATGCTGTTCCGCCAGCTTGTAACACCGGCGAATCACTTCAAGGGTTACAAACGGACGAACTCCGTCGTGCACTCCTACCAGACCGGGAGCCTCCACAAGCGCCAGCCCGTTCTTCACCGAATGAAAACGGGTCTCGCCGCCATCTGCCACAAGATGTTCCACCGAAAAATGATGTTCTTCGCAAAGCTGTTTCCAAAAGTCCTGCTGTTCACGGGGAAGTACCAGAATAATCTGAAGCATCGCATCGTACTTGCGGAATGCTTCCAGCGTATGCATCAGTACAGGTTTGCCACCGACAGGAAGAAATTGTTTGGGAAGATCGCTTCCCATTCGCAAGCCCTTTCCACCGGCGACAATAATCACAGATTGTTTCATAGACAGCTTAGCGTTTTACACACATCGCTTCTACCAGTTCGTCTACTTTTTCTTTGCCGACCAACAGATCTACGATGGTCAGAGCAAACTCCATAGCAGCGCCCGGCCCCATACCTGTGATGATATTTCCGTCCCGAACTACGGGTTCACTGACACATTCCGCACCTTCCAGATATTGTTCAAAGCTGGGGTAGCAAGTTGCTTTCCGACCTTTCAGCAAACCTAATTTGCCCAATACCATCGGAGCCGCACAGACCGCTGCGATCGGTTTTCCTTTGGCTGCAAAGTCAAGAAGCAGTTTTCGCAGCCCTTCATGTTTATCGAGCGTAGCCGCTCCCGGCATTCCTCCGGGCAACAACAGCAGATCGGCATCAAAAAAATCGCAGTTTTCAAAGTTTATATCACAGAGCAATGACACATCGTGAGCGCCCATTACAATTTCATCCGGAGTGACAGATACAATTTGCACATTCAGTCCGGCACGTCTCAAAGTGTCGACAGCAGTAAAGGCTTCTATTTCTTCAAAGCCATCTGCAAAAAAAGCATATACAGTTCCCATAATCCTATATTTTTGATTAGTGATACTATCTCAGGTTAAAATAATAAGTGATGGTTCCAGTCTGGTTGTTCGGTCCTTCCACGGTGTTGAAGCGAGCCTTCTTCGCCGCGTCTTCCGCTGCCTTCCGCAGGGTGGAGTTCACGGTGTTCGTTTGAGGATTGATACTGGTTCCAATGACTACTCCCGCCGGATTCACGGTGATATTGACTACCACACGTCCTTCTTCGGGCACATTATAGGCAGGCTTTGGCAGACTGCCCGTACCTAAAGAACGTCCGCCAAGGTCAAATGTTCCGTAACCTCCGGTTCCGGTCTTCGCTCCGGTGGATGAATTGCCGTCCTTGCTGCCTTCTGTTCCCGTGCCGCTGGCGGAAGTACCTTTGCTGCCTCCCATCTGCGCTCCCTTTCCGAAAGCGTTGGCAACCTTTTTCTTCGCAGCTTCTTCGGCGGCTTTCCGTTCACGTTCCGCTTTTTCTTCGGCAAGACGTTTCGCTTCGGCAGCTTTCTCCGCCTCTGTCTTTTCGGGTTTCTTCACCGGTTCTTTGGGCTTCACTACCTCTTTGGGTTTCACGGTCTCCTTTTTAGGTTCCGTTTTCGGTTTCAGCACTACCGTTTCTTCTTCGGTCTGTGTCAGCAGATCCTGTTCCGAGGGCAGTTCCGGCTGCGTTTCCGCAGGTGCAGGTGCTTCCGGTTCTTCGGGCAGTATATCCACGTCCACCAGCGAAGGGTCGTCAAAGCCTCGGGCAGACTCCACATTTCCCAGCATCACAGGTACGCCGCCTGCGTCTTCATCCGGCTGGGGAACCGTAAAGCTCACCAGAATCAAAAGAGCTATCACTGCCACGTGTACCAACAGTGCACCCAGCGCGCCGACGAATTCACCCTTTTTTCTTCTGTCGTCCATAATTGTTTCTTTTTTTAGTAGTTAAGTAGCAACTACTTACTTTATTTGTTTTCCGGCGGGCGTGTAGCCAGCACCATTTTAAAATGATTCTCATTCGCAATGTTCAGCACCCGCACGATTTCACGGTAAGGCACCGACTCATCTGCATACAATGCCACATACATTTCCGGTTCTTTCTCCGCGCAACCTTGCAGGAACGGAGTCAGTTCGTCCAACGACAGCGGCTTTTCCTTCTCATTGCCGAAAGCAGCGTAGAAGTTCAGGTCTTTATCGATCACGACTCTTGTCAGCGGTTTGGCCGAAGTCTGTTGTTTGCCTTGCGGCAACAACACCTTTATGGCATTGGGCGACACCACCGTAGAGGTAATCATAAAGAATATCAGCAGCAGAAAGATGACGTCCGTCATGGATGCCATACTGAAATTGGGCGATACTCTATTTCTTCTTTTTAATCCCACTTTATTATTGATTAGTGGTTAATGATAGTGATTAACGTCTCAGGGTTACTTTTGGGCAGGCTCGTTCAAGAGATCCATAAATTCCATCGTACGAGCTTCCATTTTGTTTACTACACGGTCTACCAGCATCACCAGGAGTTGTAAGCAAACATGGCGATGATACCCACGATCAGACCGCCTACGGTGGTGATCATGGCTTCGTAGATACCGCCGGAAAGCAAGGTTATATCGATGTTTCCGCTTCCCGCATTCGCCATTTCGTAGAATGCGCGTACCATACCGGTCACCGTACCGAGGAATCCGAGCATCGGAGCACCACCGGAGATTGTTGCCATGACGGTCAGGCCTTTTTCCAGTTTGGCAACTTCCAGATTACCGACATTCTCGATGGCTACCTGCACATCGTTGATGGGACGTCCCAGACGGCTGATTCCTTTTTCAATCATGCGTGCCGAAGGAGTGTTCATCGTGCGGCAATACTGGATAGCCGCTTTGATTTCACCGCTATGGATATAATCCTTGATCCGTTCCATGAACATCGGGTCTTCTTTTCCCGCTTTACGGATCATATAGTTACGTTCAAATAAGATGTAGAAACAGACTACAGACAGTACACCCAGTACAATCATAATCCAACCACCCTTGATAGCCATATCAAGCATATTCATCTCGGGAGCGCTGACCGGAGTCAGCACCGGGTTGGCAGTTGCCAGCGAGTCGGCCATATTCATGGCACCCTGGGCCAATAACATCAATACATTCATTAGCGTAGACAGTTTTTATATTCCTGAATAGTACGTTCCAGTCCCAGATACAATGCGTCGCTGATCAAGGCATGACCTATGGATACTTCGTCCACCCAAGGAATGTTTTTATAGAAATAGTTTAAATTCACAAGACTCAAGTCGTGTCCGGCGTTCAAGCCGATGCCCAGCTTGCGGGCTGTTTTGGCTGCTTCCACAAATGGGGCAACAGCCGCTTCCGGATTCTTCGGATATGCCGTAGCATAGGGTTCCGTATAAAGTTCCACACGGTCGGCACCTGCTTTTGCCGCATATTCCACCATCTCCGGATCGGCGGCAACAAAGACGGAAGTACGGATGCCTGCGCTGTTGAACTGATCGAGAACTTCCGACAGAAATTCCAGATTTGCTTTTGTATCCCAACCGGAGTTGGAAGTAATCTGCGAAGGATCGTCAGGAACCAGCGTCACCTGATGAGGTTTCACTTTCAATACCAGGTCTATAAACTCCGGCGACGGGTAGCCCTCGATATTGAATTCGGTCCGCAACAACGGACGCAGATCATATACATCTGCCCGGCGGATGTGGCGTTCGTCGGGACGGGGATGAACTGTAATACCGTCAGCCCCGAAAGCTTCACAATCAAGTGCTACCTTCACCACATTGGGGGTATCCCCTCCGCGTGCATTTCTCAATGTAGCAACCTTGTTTATGTTTACACTTAATTTAGTCATAGTTTTACGCAATATTTGCCGCAAAAATACAAATATTATTATTAGTTGCCTAATAATACGAAACGCATTCTCAGTTCTTTTTTGGTTATTTAAAGTAGAAATCCAAGAAAAAATGCCAATTTTGCAACCGAAACTAATGAAACAGCTTATGAAATTTGCCATTTTCGGAAATACGTATCAGCCTAAAAAGTCTTTGCATGCACTCAGACTGTTCGAGCTTCTCAAGAAGCAGGGAGCGGAAATCTGTATGTGCCGGGAGTTTTACCAGTTCCTGACGGCAGATTTAAAAATGGAAGTGCCTGTCGATGCCCTGCTCGAAGGCAACGACTTCACAGCCGATATGGTTATCAGCATCGGAGGTGACGGCACATTTCTGAAAGCTGCCCGCCGGGTGGGTAGAAAACAAATCCCCATTCTTGGCATCAACACAGGGCGACTGGGATTTCTTGCCGATGTTTCACCCGAAGAGATGGAGGTGACTTTCGAAGAGATTCAGGCAGGCAGATACAGTGTGGAGGAACGAAGTGTATTGCAGCTTATCTGCAATGACAGAAATCTCCAGGAATCGCCTTATGCCCTCAACGAAATTGCGGTGCTCAAGCGGGACAGTTCTTCCATGATCAGCATCCGCACTGCGATCAACGGTGCTTATCTGAATACTTATCAGGCAGACGGACTGGTGATTGCCACTCCTACCGGCTCTACTGCATATTCATTAAGCGTAGGCGGCCCGATCATCGTTCCTCATTCCAATACGATCGCCATTACCCCGGTAGCTCCGCACAGCCTCAACGTCCGTCCTATCGTCATTCGTGACGACTGGGAAATCACGCTGGACGTGGAAAGCCGCAGCCATAACTTCCTCGTTGCCATCGACGGCAGCAGCGAAACGTGCAAGGAGACAACTCAGCTGACCATTCGCCGGGCAGACTACAGTATAAAAGTAGTGAAACGGTTCAATCATATTTTCTTCGATACCCTCCGCAGCAAGATGATGTGGGGAGCGGACGGAAGGCGCTGATCTTCCGACCGGACCTTCGTGACTATCTGATTCCGGACCTTCGGGCATAAAAAAGTACATCCTTCCTCACCAGGACAGAATGTACTTAAACAAAAACAAACAATTATATAAAACGGGCATCCAAGAGACTCCGTTTATATAAGCAATAAGCATGTTGTGGGCAACATACACATGCTATAAAGGGTTTATCCCCGTTCGGGTACTTCACAGTAACCTTTTTAGAAAAACATCTCACCCCATATTTTATAATTATTCATATTTCTGTCGGACACATAATTAAATATGTTCAAGTATTTTTCAGGCAATTATCACCAAGGGTAAATATGCGAAATAACTCCCTGCCGCTGTAACGCTTCCAATATCTGCATGTCTTTGAGCGACCTGCACCTGCCTCCATGTCCTAAATAATACACCCGCCACGGAGTGGAACCATATTGACGGGCTATCCGAACATACACCTTTCTCCTTCTGGAGAACCAGACTTTCCATAAACTTTCCATTTCTTCTTTTACTTTTAAATAAGTAAATTAAAAACCCTTTTTAAGACATTGCCCACATCGAAGCAATGTTCATTCTCTTTATTTTGTCACTGTGTGTGTACCTTTACAAGCATATATCCCAATGGATAAATTCAGAACCAAAGTAAATAGAAGGCATGCAAAATGAGCTTGTTGTTTGAATTGCGTGTCACAATTTACTACTTACATTTATCTATTACTTCTTGGGTAACGGAAGTCCATTACCGGACTTTACACATAGGGGAAAAGAAGCGAAAAAGGCAGCGGCTTTTGCGAGAAGCACTGTATAAAAGGGTTATGAAGGAGATTTTGTCGGATGACAAACAATAAGGGTTCGGAACATGAAGTCAGTGGTATTCGTGTTCTCATAGTGTTATTTTATTTCCTTAAGTCAGAGAAATAAAATAATGTATAATAAGTTTGGGATATGAGATTCTTTTTATATATCTTTGCGTCGTATTTATTTCCGTTACCCAAGAAGTAATAGACATGATAACACACTAATATCCAGCACTCTGATTATATTCTATTCTAATTATTGCAGTTTTCAACGTAAAAACAATTCAACCGATTTGCTTCTGTTCTCTTTTCCAGTTCAAAACCTTTCAGGTAGATTTGAGTCGTCTTAATAGATTTGTGTCCCAATGATTCACTGATCATTTCAATAGGTATACCCTGGTATTTGGCATTCGTTGCCCAAGAATGGCGGATGGTATATGAGGTGACAGCCGACTTTAAGTGAAGTTCCCTTGAAAGACTTTTCAGCTGATTATTGAACCGACGAAGCGCCGACTGGTATTCTTTATACATGCTTTCACCTTTTGGGCTTTTATTCCCTCTCAGAATACTGAATAAATAATTCGTTCCATCTTCCCGAACAGGGTCATTATTGCGAAGTTTACTGATCGTTGGCAGAGATGACTCCAGCACCTCAAGACTAACAGAAGTGCCTGTCTTGATACGGTTATATCTCAATACCCCTTGTGCCAATGCCGACTTTTCCAAATGCGCAAAATCCGCAAAAGGCATTCCGCAGAACTGGAACATCAGTCGGGCAATCTCCTGAGTACGCCGCAAGTGCTTAGACTGGGGTGTTTTATAAAGAAGTGTATGCAGTTCCTTTACAGGTATTGCCTTTTTCTGCCGGACATCCACACCGGTATATACATCACGAAACAATCGGGGGATAAAACGGGCGATACCAGCTTCCACACCACGATTGTAAATACAGCGCAGCATTCGCATATAGGTAGAGATCGTATTGAGTTTCAGTTTGCAATCGTACAGATATTGTCCGTAACGTCGCAAAGACTCGCGAGTGATCTGCTCGAATGCAATATACGTACTGCCATGAAATCTCGTAAATGAAAGAACCGCATTCTTATACACATGTGCCGTAGAATAGCGCCCTTCTTCCTGCAAACTCCGGATATACGCTTTGGCACATCCGGTAAATCCAATTTTAGCTCTTTTCTGTTTCATAATCTTGTTATTTTTATTTGGTTACTTAGGGAATATAACACAATCAGCCACTTGTTTTGTCGTTAAGGCACCTAAAAAGCTCTTAAACGATTATCAATCTGATAAATCCTATCATAATAGATGTATCAACCGGCTTCTCTCTCTATGTATTGTTTATCCAATTACTGCTGTCACCCATCACAAAAACACAAATAACACACTCATAGTCAAGGCTTAACGCTGTGACGGCAACAGGTGACGGTACGGTGATGACAACTATTGCCGTCACACGCACATCGACTACACTGAACTCGCTACTATTGACTTTTGACATCATTTACATTTGCAGTATTAAATATCGCAACAAAATATAAG
>ULTP01069724.1_pt1 | contig 16702 bp, 12 predicted proteins | sample 1957721 | NCBI WGS metagenome assembly ULTP01 (sample SAMEA4835737, study PRJEB28245) | human gut metagenome | biome: gut microbiome; material: fecal sample | place: Denmark | collected 2008 | reverse complement strand
ATTTTGTTTTTTATTTTCTTTTGATGGTTCATTGTCTGTTACAAGATTTTCAATTTCTATTGCTTTTTTAGATTTGTTTTTCTTTTTTAAATTATCTTTAGCAACAGTAGTTAATAATTTTATTCTATTTGTTTGGTTTGTTTCACTAGCACCAGGATCGTAATCGATAGGTGAGATGTTTGCATAAGGATATTTTTCTCTTATTGATTTTATAACTCCTTTTCCTACAACATGATTTGGCAAGCAAGCGAATGGTTGAACACAAACTATATTTGGTATATCATGTTCAATATATTCTATCATTTCTGCTGTTAAGAACCAACCTTCACCAGTTTGATTTCCAATAGAAAGTATATCTTTTACTTTGTCTTCTAGTTCCCAAATATCACAAGGTGGCAAATATCCTTTTTTAGAATGAGCTAATGCAGTTCTTGTATCTTTTTCTAGTAAGTCAATTAAATCAATTGCGATTTTAAATATTTTTGATTTTGTTTTGTCTGTATTTAACAATGTATTAAATGTTATTTTGTGTGTTGCAATAAATTTTACAAATCCCATGAAATCTGGAGCTACAACTTCAGCACCTTCATTTTCAAGAACATTTACAACAAAGTTATTTCCAAATGGATGATATTTAATTAAAACTTCACCAACAATACCAACTCTTGGCTTTTCAATAGAGGTATCTAGTTTTATTTTTTCAAAATCACTTACCATGTCATAGATACTAGATTTGAATTCTGAAAGACTAGACTTTCTAACCATAGATTTACATTTTTCCATCCATGTTTCATATAAAGCTTGTGATTCACCTTTATGAACTTCATAAGCTCTATTTTTATATAATAATTTTTGTAATAAATCACCATATATAACACATTTTAATAGCTTTTCAACCATTGTTGGTGTTATTTTAAATCCTGCATTTTTTTCCATACCAACAACATTGAAACTTACTACAGGGACTTGAGAGAATCCAGCATCTCTTAATGCTTTTCTTATGAATCCTATGTAGTTTGTAGCTCTACAACCACCACCAGTTTGTGACATAATTAAAGCTGTTTTATTTACATCATATTTACCAGATTGAAGTGCTTCTATCATTTGTCCTGTTGTTAATATTGATGGATAACAAGCGTCATTATTTACATATCTTAATCCTGTATCTACTGTATGTTCTGTACATTCTCTTAATAAATGTACATTATATCCCAATGATTGAACTGCTGTTTCAATAAGTTCAAAATGAATTGGTATCATTTGAGGAATAAGTATTGTATAATCTTTTTTCATTTCTTTTGTAAATGGTATTTTATGAATATCATATTCTCCAGAATCAGCAGTTTTTTTAGTAGTTTCTAATTCTTCTTTTTTATTTTTGACTCTTTTATTCATACTTGCTAATAAAGAACGAATACGAATTCTTATAGCTCCTAAATTGTTAACTTCATCAATTTTTATTAAAGTGTACATATTATCATAGCTCTTTAATATTTCTTCTACTTGATCTGTAGTTACTGCATCTACACCACAACCAAAAGAGTTAAGTTGTATAAGTTCTAATGAATCATTTTTTCCAACATAATCAGCTGCTGCATATAATCTTGAATGGAATGTCCATTGATCTACAACTCTAATTGGTCTTTTTAATTCACCTTTCCAAGCAATACTATCTTCTGATAATACACATAATCCTAAAGATGTAATTAATGTATCAATACCATGATTAATTTCTGGATCTACATGGTAAGGACGACCTGCTAAAACAATTCCTCTTAAATCATTTTCTTCCATGTATTTTAAAACTTCTTCACCTTTATCTCGTACATCTTGTTTAAATTGTTGATATTCTTTTTCGGCAGCTTCAGCAGCTTCTACTAATTCAGATTTTTTGAAGTTATATTCTTTAAAACAATCTAATTCTTGTACGATTTTTACTAAGTTTTTAGTATTATCAATAGGTAAGAATGGATTTATATATTTAACTTTCTTTAAATTTTCTACATTATTTCTAATAACTTCTGAATAAGAAATTACTATTGGACAGTTATAGTGATTATCTGATTGAGTATTTTCTTTTCTTGAGTATGGTATACAAGGATAGAAAATTGTTTTAATTCCTTGTGATATTAAACTTTCAATATGTCCATGAGCAAGTTTTGCTGGATAACATACTGACTCAGAAGGCATTGATTCGATACCTTTTTCATAAGTTTTTCTATTACTTTTTTCAGATAAGATTACTCTAAATCCTAATTTTGTTAAGAATGTGAACCAGAAAGGATAATCTTCGTACATATTTAAAACTCTTGGAATACCGATAGTTCCTCTAGTAGCTTTTTCTTCAGAAAGTGGCTCATATCCAAATAATCTTTCAAATTTATATTTATATATATTTGGTAAATCTTTCTTTTCTGATAAATTTCCTGCACCTTTTTCACAACGATTACCAGATATAAATTTCTTTCCATTTGCAAAAGTATTTATTGTTAATTGACAATGATTTTCGCAACCATTACATCTTACATGATTTACTTTTACTTCTAATTTATCTAATTCTTCAGCTTTTAAAATTGTTGAATAATATTCCATATCTAAATTGCTATGATATTGTTCTTTGGCAAGTAAAGCAACACCATAAGCACCCATTAAACCAGCTATATCAGGTCTAACAACATCTTTTCCAACAATTAATTCAAAGGCTCTTAAAACAGCGTCATTATAGAAAGTTCCACCTTGTACTACAATGTGATTTCCTAAAGTTTTTGGGTTACGAACTTTCATAACTTTTTGAATTGCATTTTTTATTATAGAATAAGACAAACCACTTGAAATATCTCCAACTGAATAACCTTCCTTTTGAGCTTGTTTTATTTTTGAATTCATAAATACTGTACAACGAGATCCTAAATCAACTGGTGTTTTAGATTCTATTGCAGCTTTTACAAATTCTTCAATAGGAAGGTCTAAGCTTTTTGCAAAAGTTTCTAAAAATGAACCACAACCAGAAGAACAAGCTTCGTTTAACATTATGTTGTCAATTGCATTATCTTTCATTTTTATGTATTTCATATCTTGACCACCAATATCTATAATACTTGTAACTGATGGTAAAAATTCTTTTGCAGCAGTATAATGGGCAATTGTTTCAATTTCATTTAAGTCTACATTTAATCCTGTTTGAACAAGTTTTTCACCATAACCTGTAACTCCACTAAATCTTAATTTTGCTGTTTTAGGTAAAACTTTATATAATTTTTTCAACATGGCAACAACACTTTTTAAAGGATTTCCACCATTGCTACCATAAAGTGAATATAATAAAGCTCCTTTGTCATCTATAAGGACAAGTTTTGTTGTAGTAGATCCAGCGTCAATACCGATATAGCAATCACCACTATAGTTTTCTAGATTATTTCTTTTTACTTTATCTTTATCATGTCTTTCTTTAAATTCTTTGTAATCTTTTTCTGTTTCAAAAAGTGCAGGAAGTGGTTTACTTTCTGTAAATTTTGAATTTTTAAAATTAGCTAATTTATTTTTTAATTCTTCAGTTGAAAAACTTTCTGTTTCAATTGAATTTATAGCAGCTCCTGTTGCTACAAGTAAATGAGCATTTTCAGGAATAATAATTTGATCATCTTTTAAATTCAAAGTTTCTATAAAACGTTTTCTTAATTCTGATAAGTAATTTAATGGACCTCCTAGAAATGCAACATTTCCTCTAATTGGTCTACCACAAGCTAAACCACTTATTGTTTGATTTACAACAGCTTGAAAAATTGATGCTGCGATATCTTCTTTTCTAGCACCTTCATTTAATAATGGTTGTATATCTGTTTTGGCAAATACACCACAACGAGATGCAATAGGATAAATTGTTTCGTGATTTTTTGATAATTCATTTAATCCTGCTGTATCTGTATTTAAAAGTGATGCCATTTGATCTAAAAATGCTCCTGTACCACCAGCGCAAGTTCCATTCATTCTTTGTTCTATAAATTTATCAAAATATATTATTTTTGCATCTTCTCCACCTAATTCTATAACTACATCAGTTTTTGGAATTAATGTTTCGACAGCTGTTTTACAAGCAATAACTTCTTGAATAAAAGGTATTTTTAATATTTTTGAAATATCTAAAGCACCTGAACCAGTTAAAGACATTGTAAATTCATTTTCTGGATAATCTTTTGCAAGTTTTGTAAGTACGTCAAATAATGTATTTTTTGTATCAGAAAAATGACGAGTATAGCTAGAATATAATATATTTTTGTCTTTATCTAAAACAACAATTTTAATTGTTGTTGAACCAATATCTAGTCCTACATGTAATAATTTATTCATAAATAACCTCTTTTTCTTATAAAAATTCAACTATATATTATAACCTTTAAGGCAATTTGTCAATGTCGAAAAATGGTAAAAATTAATAGACACTATAATTCTAATGTATGAATTTCTTCATCTTCTTCATAATCATGACTATATTTAGCACCAACGAAATTTGCAACTTTAAGAGAAGCATTATTTCGCTTATCTATTGCAAGCATAATATTTTTTATATTAAGTTCCTTAGCTTTTTGTAGAAATAGTGCTAATGCTTGACTTGCATAATGATGACCTCTTTCAGATTTTCTAATAAAAAATCCAACTTCATGGGAATTATCAAAGTACATGTTTTGAGAACATAAAGCACCAATTAATTTGTCTTCTTTAAATATTCCTAAAAATTGATTATTTCTTAAAGCATATTCATCTAATAAGTCATTAAAATCTTTGACATATAACCCAATAGCAAAATCTCTTACTTTTGAATTTTCTGGTTCTTCGTTAATCATTTCTAAATAATCTTTTGCGTTTTCTTTTGTTAAACTTTTTAATTTTATATTTTCCATAAATAATAACCTTTCTAAATGTAAAGTAATAAAATTTTATATAAAAAAGAGAAGTTTTGCTTCTCTTTACATAAATAATACATATCTTAAAATAAACCAATAGTGGCAAGCACTTCCAAGCATTACAAAAATATGAAATATTTCGTGAAATCCAAAACCTTTCCATTTTGTTTTTGGAATTTTTAATCCATAAATTATTCCACCAATTGTATAAAAGATTCCTCCAGCTAATAACCAAATTAGAGATCCAAAGTTATTTGCTTCTTTAAATACTTGAATTAATGGATATGCAGCTATAACAACTGCCCAACCCATTATAAGATAAATTGTTGTTGTTATAAAACGAGGAGCTTTAATCCAAACAGCAGTAAGAATTGTTCCTAAAACTGCTAATCCCCAAATTATTCCAAAAATTGTCCAACCCCAAGGTCCTCTAAGAGGAACTAAACATATAGGTGTATAGCTTGCAGCTATTAATATATATATCATAATATGGTCAAACTTTCTAAATACAGTTATGCCTTTTTCACTAATATTTAGCCAATGATACAAAGTACTAAATAAATATAGTAAGAAAAGACCAACTCCAAATATTGTAAAAGAAACTACATGATAAGCATTTCCATAAATTGCTGAAAAAACAATTAATAAAACTAATCCAACTAAAGATAAGGCAGCTCCTATACAATGTGTAAGACCACTTACTAAATCTCGAACTTTTGCCATAAAATCCTTCCTTTCTTATATTTTAGAATAACACAAAATAGTAAATATATTACTAAAACTTGAATTATTTTTATATTTTAACTTAGAAAAGCAAATTTGTCAATAATTTTATAAATTATATCATCTAGTTTTAAAAACTAAATAAAATTAGATTTTTATTACTCAAGATTATATTTTATGAGTATATACAAAAAGCTTAGAAGTATTACAAAATAGTTATTAAGATTGTAAATAAATATAATTTGTAATAAACAGTATAAAAAAGAATATAGTGTACAAGGAGGTAAATGTTATGCAAAAAAAATTTTTAATAATTATAGCTATTGTAATTTCTTTAATAATTATAGGAGTAACTGTTTTTATATTAAATCAAGATAATAGTGAAATAGTTCCAGAAAATGAAATAGAAAATACAGACTTAAGAAAAACGATAATAAGTTTATATTTTCAAGATAAAGAATCCAAAAGTTTGAAGGTAGAAACTAGATTGATAGATTCTAAAAATTTATTAAAAACACCATATAAGACATTAATAGAAATGTTAATTAGTGGACCAGAAAATAATTTATTTGAAACAGCAATACCAACAGATACTAAAGTAATAAGTACGGAATTAAATGGAAATTGTTTAATAGTTAATTTGTCAAAAGAATTTTTAAATAATTCTGGAGATGCAATTCAAAAGAGTAATTCTTTGTACCAAATAATAAATACAATGACTGAACTTACAGAAGTAAATAGTGTAAAATTTATAATAGAAGGTGAAGAAAACGAAGGATTTTCACAAGATGGAATTTCTTTAAAGAATGAATTTGTTAGAATGAATTAGTATATTATTCAGATAAATATTTTGTACAGAAAAATGCAAATTAAATTTTGAATATGAATAATTATATGTTTGCAGAACTAAAAATTTTAATTAGCTTATTATTGTTAATTTACAAATACAAAAAAATAATGTATTATATAAATAGTTTTAAAGATAGGAAATTAATATGGAAAAGATAGAATTAAAAGAAAATGAAAGAATAGATGATTTAGAATATAAGGGATTAAAAATAATTCAAAATAAAGAGGGTTTTTGCTTTGGAATAGATAGTGTTTTACTATCAGATTTTGCAAAAAATATAAAAAAAGATTCTTTAGTATTAGATATAGGAACAGGCACTGGAATTATTTCAATATTATTAAGCAAAAAGGCAGAAATTAAAAAAATACATGGAATTGAAATACAAGAAGAAGTTGCAGATATGGCTAAAAGAAGCGTAAAATTAAATGATTTGCAAGATAAAATTCAAATAATAAATAAGAATATAAAAAATATTTTTGAAGAAATAGAACCGAATAAAATAGATGCAATTGTTACAAATCCACCATATATGAAATTAAATACAGGTGCAAAAAATGAAGAAATAAAAAAATTAATTTCTAGGCATGAAGTAGAATGCAATTTAGAAGATATTATAAAAATTAGTTATAAGCTTTTAAAAAGTAAAGGTGAATTTTATATGGTCCATAGGGCAGAACGTATTGTAGATATTTTGTACAATTTACGAAAATATAAATTAGAACCAAAAGAAATAAGATTTATACATTCTAAAGTAGGAAAAGAGCCAAATCTTGTTTTGATTAAAGCTGTTAAAGATGCAGGGGAACATTTAATTATTGATCCACCTTTAGTTGTATATAATAATGATGGAACTTATACAGATGAAATTTTAAAAATTTATAATAAAAAATAGAAGAAAAATAAAGCATTGATAAAATTTCAATGCTTTATTTTTTTTATAAAACATGCTATACTAAAATATATTAAAAAAGATAAGGTGATAAAATGAAGGGAACATTATATTTAGTAGCAACTCCAATAGGAAACTTGGAAGATATTACAATAAGAGCATTAAATGTATTAAAAGAAGTGGATTTAATAGCTGCAGAAGATACTAGACATACACTTGGACTATTAAATCACTTTGAGATATCTAAGCCACTTATTAGTTACTATAAAGAAACAGAAAAAGTAAAAAGTCCAATTCTTGTAGAAAAATTATTAAATGGAAAAAATATAGCTTTAGTTTCAGATGCTGGCACACCAGGAATTTCTGATCCAGGAGAAGAAATTGTTAAAGAAGCAATTAAAAATGATATAAAAATAGTACCAATTCCAGGAGCATGTGCTTTTGTAAATGCACTAATTCCTTCTGGTATGAATACAAGAGAGTTTTCATTTATAGGGTTTTTATCTGCAAACAAAAAAGAAAAGAAAGATAAACTAGAAGAATTAAAATATGAAACTAAAACTTTGATTTTTTATGAAGCACCTCATAAATTGAGTAATACTTTAGAAGCTATGCTAGAAATTTTAGGAGATAGAAATATTGTATTAGCAAGAGAGCTTACTAAAATTCATGAGGAATTTATTAGAGGAAAGATATCCACAATAATTGAACAAATTGTGGATACTAAAGGTGAATTTGTAATTATAGTTGAAGGAAATAATATCTCAAAAAAAGATAAAGAAATTTTAGATTTAAATGAATTAACTTTAGAAGATCATTATAAATATTATGAAAATACAGGAATTTCTAAAAAGGAAATAATAAAGAAAATTGCCAAAGATAGAAATGTAAATAAAAATGAGATATATCAGTACTTTATAGATAAATAAATACATATTTTATAAAAGATACCATATAATTTAACGAGGTAAAAAGATGTTAAATTTTATATGGTGTTTTTTTATAATTGTTTCAGTTGTTTTTAGCATTATAAATGGAAATTTTGTAGATGTAAATAATTCAATTTTTTTATCAATACAAACAACAGTAGAACTTTGTATAAGACTATTAGGAGTTATGTGCTTTTGGAATGGTGTTATAAATATAATTACAAATACCAGTATTCAAGATAAATTAAAAAAATTAATTAAACCAATTAATAATTTTTTATTTCCAAAGTTAAATAAAGAATCAAAGGCTTATAGGTTTATTTCAGTAAATATGGTTACTAATTTATTGGGAATAGGAAATGCTGCAACACCTGCTGGGTTACAAGCAATGGAGGAACTAGAAAAAGAAAATAAATCAAAAAAAGAATTATCTGATGATATGATTATTTTTTTAGCAATAAACACAGCGTCTTTGCAATTAATACCAACTAATGTTATTGCAATTAGAGCTAGTTTAAATTCAAAAAATCCAGGTGGAATTATTTTAGGAGTATGGTTTTGTAGTATTATTACATTTGTAACTATAATTTTTTTGGCTAAGTTATATTTATGTTTTAGAAAAAGGAAGAATGCTTGATGAATTTTATTATGTATTTATCTAAAGTAATTACTCCAATAATTTTAGTATCAGCAATTTTATATGGGATTTTTGAAAAGAAAGATGTATTTAATATTTTTATTAAAGGTTGTTTAGATGGTGGAAAACTTGTATTAAATTTATTTCCAATTCTATTAGCTCTATTGATTGCAGTTGGAATGTTAGATGCTTCAGGAATAATAAAAAGTATTTCATCAATAATTGTAAGGCTTTTACCTTTTTTAGAAAAATATGAAAATATTTTACCTTTTGCTTTATTAAGACCTATTTCAGGGAGTAGTTCTACAGCAATAGGAACAAATTTAATGCAAAAGTTTGGTATAGATAGTGATATTGGAATATTAATTTCATTGATAATGGGCTCGACTGAAACAACTATTTATGTAATTTCTGTATATGGAGCAAAAGTAAAAAACAAAAACTTAGTTCCACCTTTAATTTTAGGTTTGATTGGTGATTTAATATGTGTGATGTCTGCAATTTTTTATTTTAATTTTATTCATATTTTTTAAAGGAATATTAAAAGTTAATTATGCTAAATAAAAAAGACATTTTGTAAATTTAAACTTACAATAATGTCTTTTTATATAATAGAAAACTGTTTTGTATTTTATATTACATTAAGGCTTATTCCCAATTTTAAGTATATTCTATTAAATTATTTAACTTGAAAATATAAAATTACAATTCTATAATTTTTGTAGGATTATTTCTATTTGCGACACTTAATGATATTTCATTTGTATCGATATTTTGACCAATAAGTTCTTCAACTACTGTTTGATAAGCAAGTTCCGGAAAATTGTTTTCTTTACTTAAGTGTCCTAGCATAACTGTTTTTAAATCATTTTGAATTAGACAACCTATTGTTTTACCAGCAGTAGAATTTGATAAATGACCATTTGGACCAGCAATTCTTTGTTTTAATATGTATGGATATTTAGAAACTTTTAGAATTTCAGGATCATAATTAGATTCTAGTAAAATAAAAGAACTTCCTTTTAAATTTTCCAAAATAACATTATCCATGTGGCCTAAGTCTGTTGCAATGCTGATTTTTCTTTTTCCAGAATAAATATTAAAACCACAAGGGTTAGCTGCATCATGAGGTGTTGAAAATGGATGAATAAGTAAATTTCCAATTTCAAAGTCGTTATCATTATTGAATGTTTTTTTATTATTTTCTAGTATTTTTTGAGATTGTGTTGGCATTGCTTGCCATGTTTCAGTATTTGCATATACTGGAATATTGTATTTTTTGGAAATTAATCCTAAACTTTGTACATGATCAGAATGTTCATGTGTTACTATAATTGCATCAATATCTTCAATTTTCTTATCAATTGATTCTAGTCCTTCACAAACTTTTTTTCCACTAACACCACAATCTACTAATATTTTTGTGGAATTATTCTCAACAAATAGGCAGTTCCCAGAACTGCCACTATATAAGCTACAAAAATTTAGCATAATTTTACTTCCTCTTCAGTTTTAATTCTTTCAATTTTTGCACCTAAATTTTTGAATTTTTCTTCAATATGCTCATATCCTCTATCTATATGATTTAAGTTGTAAATTTCAGTAGTTCCATTTGCAGAAATACCAGCAATTATTAAAGCTGCTCCAGCTCTTAAATCTGTTGCATATACTGGTGCACCATATAATTCTTCAACACCTTCAAAAACAGCAGTTTTTCCATTAGCTGTAATTTTAGCTCCCATTTTGTTAAGTTCTGCTGTATATTGAAAACGAGATTCCCATATACTTTCATTTATAATACTTGTTCCATTTGCTAAAGATAACACAACTCCCATTTGTGGTTGTAAATCTGTAGGAAATCCAGGATATGGTAAAGTTTTAATAGTTGCTTTGTGTGGTCTCTCTTCATACCATACACGTAAATGATCACCATTAGCATCAACTTTTCCACCAATCTCTACTATTTTAGCAGTTATTGATTCCAAATGTTTTGTAATACAGTTCTTAATAGTTACATCTCCATGTGAAGCAATTGCGGCAAGCATAAAAGTACCTGCTTCTATTTGATCTGGAACAACAGAATATGTAGCATTTCCTTTTAATTCTTTTACACCATTTATTTTAATCATATCTGTTCCAGCACCACGAATATCTGCACCCATTGTATTTAAGAAGTTTGCAACATCAACAATGTGTGGTTCTTTTGCGGCATTATCTATAATTGTAGTACCTTCTGCAAGTACACTTGCTAGCATAACATTTATTGTTGCTCCAACAGAAACGATATCCATGTAAATAGATGTACCAGTTAATTTTTTTGTAGAAGCTGTAATATTTCCTTGAGAAACTTCTACTGAAGCACCTAAAGCTTCAAACCCTTTTATGTGTTGATCAATAGGTCTTTGACCTAAGTTACAACCACCAGGAATTCCAACTTGAGCTTTATGGCAACGACCAAGCAAAGCTCCTATTAGATAATAAGAAGCTCTAAATTTTCTTGTAACCTCTAATGGAGCATTACAACAATTTATATTTCTTGTGTCTATAGTTACTTCGTTTGGTGTATTCCATGTAACTTTAGCACCTAAATCTTTTAATATATCACAATATAGTTTTACATCACTTATATTAGGAAGGTTGTCTATTGTGCAAATTCCATTTATCAATAAAGTAGCTGGTATAATTGCTACTGCGGCATTTTTTGCACCACTAATTATGACTTCACCTTTTAACGGAGTTTTTCCTGTGATTACTAATTTTTCCAAAATAAATACCCCCATTTATATTAATATGAATTAAAAAAACTCATAAAAAGTCATTATATTCATTGCAACTATATCATAAAGTAAAATTTTTTACAATATTAATTATATATCTTTTTACATATTTTTCTTTTAAATAAAACATTGTTAATATTTAAGGATTAGAAGCAAGGGATTTTGGTGCTTTTTGAAGTTTTTCATTTATTATCTCGATAATTTTAAATTTTAATTTCATTTCATCAGATGTATTTGTAATTAAGGAATATTCTTCTGAATTTAAGTTTTCTTTTAAAACTTTATTATCTTCATCTTCTAATACACCAGAAGAAATATCTACGAAACAAAGAGGTGGAAAAAGGCTACACCACCAATTTTTACCAGTTGCGCTTCCAATTTTTATACGTAAAGCGTCATAATTTCCTGCTGGCAAAGAAATATTAGCATAATCTTTTGTAGGAAAATAAAAATTTCCAATTTCAATATTTACATCATATTCGTATCCATTTTCTTTAATGACTTGAATTGCTATATTTTTTAATTCATCTAAATTATTTTTGCAAAAATTTATAATTTCTTCCTTAGAATTAGCATTTTTATTAGCAATTTTCATATAGTTAATTATAGAATCACGAATTTTTAATTTTAGTAATTGATCTTCACTAGAATCACTATTAGCAATAATGTGAAGTCTAAAAATATTTGTACTTAAATCATTAAATATGCTGTTTGCATAAGAAGTAGCTGTAACTAGAACAAAACTAATAAATAGAATGCAAATTATAAAAAAATTTTTTATGTGTTTTTTCATAAAAATTATTTCCTTCCTTTATTTATAAAATTTGTTATTAAAAACAATAATTTCTATAAAAATCATTATGAACCAAAAAATGAATTTTATGCATGTCGAAAAAGGAAACACGAAATAAATTGACCATAAAAAATCAAAGTGATAAAATTTTATTATTGAAATATATGGAGGTTAGCAAATGGAAAGAATATGTTGTTTTTATGCGAGTGATGAGCATTTATTAAGTATTCTTTTACCATATATAAATGAAAAAACAAAAGAAAATCAAAATGTAGTAACAATATTAGAAAAAAATATTGGTAAAAGTGTAGGAAATTTTAAAAAATTTTTAAAATTTTCTAAAGAAGATTGGAAGAAAATCGATAATATTTTAAATGAAAAAAATGTGTTAAAGAAAATCGATACAACTAATATTGTTATATTAGCAGGAAGTGAAAATTTTGTAAAAATGGAAAGAAATAAATTAAAAGATAAAGAAACATTAATATGTTGTTATAATTTTATGCAGACAACAAAAAATATAGAAAATATTTTGTCAGAAAACGACAAAATACTTAGTACAGTAGGAGAACAAGATATTAGTAAAATGTTTACAGAAATTCCAAATAAAAGTTACAAAGAAATCACAATTCTAAAATAAAATGAGCTTATCAACTATTTCAAGTTCTATAACCCATTAATCCGTAATAACAAAAACAAACGATATTGACTTCATGTATAAATTGGTATAATATATACTAAAATTTAAAGGGTTCTATGAATTTTAGAAAGGAGCTTTTATAAAGTAATGAATGAAGAATTAAAAAAAGTAAAAGAAAAATTAAAAAAATATCATCAAGAACATTTATTAATGAAATATGATGAAAAATCTGAAGAAGAAAAAAAGGAGTTATTAAGACAAATCGAAAATATTGATTTTGACTTAATGAATGAGTTGTATGAACAAGCAACTAAACCAGTAGATTTAAAGAAAGATTTAATTGAACCTATAGAGCATGTTGATAAATCAAAATTAACAGCAAGCGAAAAGGAAATGTATGAAAAAAAAGGTATTGAAGCCATAAAATATAATAAATTAGCTGTTGTAACAATGGCAGGTGGTCAAGGAACAAGACTTGGACATAAAGGACCAAAAGGTACTTTTGATTTTGGATTAGAAAGTCATAAATCAATTTTCGAAGCAATCTGTGATACATTTAAAGATGCTTGGAAGAAATATGACACAGTAGTGCCTTGGTACATAATGACAAGTAGAGAAAACAATGATGCAACAGTAGAATTCTTTGAAAAAAATAGTTATTTTGGTTATCCAAAAGAAGCAATACACTTCTTTAAACAAGGTGAATTGCCAATGATTGGAACAGATGGAAAGATTTTATTAACAGAAAACGGAATGGTAAAACTTGCTGCAAATGGACATGGTGGAACATTACAATCAATGGATAAATGTGGTGTTATTGAAGAAATGAAAAACAATGGAATTGAATGGATTTTCATTAGTGGGGTAGACAATGTTTTAGTAAAACCAATTGATCCATTACTAATAGGAATGTCAATTCACAATAAAGTATTAGGTTCTGTAAAATCAATTGAAAAAACAGATCCAAAAGAAAAAGTTGGTGTTTTCTGTAGAAAAAATAAAAAAGTAGGTGTAGTTGAATATACTGAAATCTCTGAAGAAATGGCTAGCTTAAGAGATGATGACAGATCTTTAGTATATGGTGATGCTAATGCAATATTCCATTTATATAATATTAAAGGACTAGAAAAAGTTTGTAAATTGAAATTACCATATCATACAGCATTTAAAAAAGCTAATTATTTAGATGAAAATGGAAAAGTTGTAGAAGCTACAAAACCTAATGCATATAAATTTGAAATGTTTATATTTGATTCTTATGAAATGTTAGATGATGTAGTTGTTCTAAGAGTAAAAAGAGAAGAAGAATTTGCACCAATAAAAAATGCAGAAGGTGCAGATAGCCCAGAAACAGCTAGAAAATTATATAGAGACTACTTTAACAAAGTTGAAAGAATGAAAAAATATCAAGATTGGTGTACAAATCCAATATTTGATGAAAAAACTAGAAAAGAACTTTTAACAATAGCTGGTGATGAAGAAGAAATAAAAGATAGATTTTATAAAGACTTAGAATTTGGAACAGCTGGATTAAGAGGTGTTATAGGTAATGGTACTAATAGAATGAACGTATATACTGTTACAAAAGCAACTCAAGGTTTGGCAAATTATATATTGAAAAAAGGAACTGAAAATAAAGGTGTTGCTATTGCTTATGATTCTAGAAATATGTCACCTGAATTTGCAAGAGAAACAGCATTATGCTTTAATGCAAATGGAATAAAAACATTTATATTTGATTCTTTAAGACCAGTTCCGGAATTATCATTTGCAGTTAGAGAATTAGGATGTACAGCAGGTGTAATGATTACTGCAAGTCATAATCCACCAGAATATAATGGATATAAGGTATATTGGGATGATGGAGCTCAAATAGTTAGCCCAACAGATAAAGAAATTATAAATGAAGTTAATAAAGTAAAAGATTATTCTTTAGTTAGAAGTATAAGTTTAGAAGAAGCTAAAAAATTAAGATTGTATAATGTAATTGGAAAAGCTATGGATAAATTATACTTAACAGCAATAAAGAAACAAGTGTTAAATCCAGAAATTATTAAAGAAGAAAACGATTTAAAAATTGTTTATACACCACTTCATGGAACAGGAAATATACCAGTTCAAGCTGTATTAGAAGATTTAGGATTTAAAAATGTTTATGTAGTACCAGAACAAGAATTACCAAATGGAAGCTTCCCAACAGTAGATTATCCAAATCCAGAAGATCCTAAAGCATTTGATTTAGCTTTAAAACTTGCTAATAAAGTTGATGCTGATGTTGTTTTAGCAACAGATCCAGATGCAGATAGATTAGGAGTTTATGCTAAAGACTCAAAAACAGGAGAATATAAATCTTTTACAGGAAATATGTCAGGATTATTAATTGCTGAGTATGTACTTTCTCAAAAGAAAGCTAAAAAATTAATGCCAAAGAACGGAGCTTTAGTATCAACTATTGTATCTTCAAACTTAGCTATAGCAATTTCAAAAGAATATAAAATAGACTTTATAGAAGTTTTAACAGGTTTTAAATATATAGGTGAACAAATTAGAAACTTTGAAGCTACAGGAAGCCATGAATACTTATTTGGATTTGAAGAAAGCTATGGTTGCTTAGTTGGAACTCATGCTAGAGATAAAGATGCTATAACAGCTGTAATGATGCTTTGCGAAGCAGCGGCTTACTATAAAAAACATGGTTTAACATTATGGGATCAAATGATTAAAATATACGAAAAATATGGATTCTATAAAGAAGGAATTTCAACTATTACTTTAAAAGGTGCTGACGGAGCTCAAAAAATTCAAGAATTAATGAATAGAATTAGAAATAATCCACCTAAAAAATTAGGAAATTACAAAGTTTTAAACTTTAGAGATTACAAAACTGGTAAGATTATAGACTATAAAACAGGAAAAGAAAGTGAAACAGGATTGCCTACTTCAAATGTATTATACTATGATTTAGAAGATAACGGTTGGTGTTGTGTAAGACCATCTGGAACAGAACCAAAAGTTAAATTCTATATGGGAGTAAAAGGAAAATCAATGGAAGATGCAGAAAAGAAATTAAACAATTTAAAATCTGCAATGTTAGAATTATCTGAAAAATAATGAAATAAATATTTAAAAAGATAACAATATAAAAATGAGCGAAGGGAATAAAGTGAACTAAAAATATTAAATTTTAAAGTTCAAAAAAAGCTTCGCTCAAATTTTTTGAAAAAAATATAAAAAAGGTATTGCAAAATGAAAAAAAACATTGTATAATAAGTCTCGTTGTTACACAATGAGGTTTGAAAATACTTATAAAAAACGTGATTTTTAAATAAAAAATAAAAAAATTTAAAAAAATAAAAAAAAGTGTTGACAAACTTAAAAATATAGTGTAATATATAAGAGCAGTCGCAAGTAACACAAAACAAAAGCGACAAACCATATTAAATATGGGCTATTAGCTCAGGTGGTAGAGCACTTGACTTTTAATCAAGTTGTCCCGCGTTCGAGTCGCGGATAGCTCACCAAATGAATATCTATAATCGTATCTTTATAGATATTCATTTATA
>ULTP01010558.1_pt1 | contig 16789 bp, 9 predicted proteins | sample 1957721 | NCBI WGS metagenome assembly ULTP01 (sample SAMEA4835737, study PRJEB28245) | human gut metagenome | biome: gut microbiome; material: fecal sample | place: Denmark | collected 2008 | reverse complement strand
CTCATTTATAAATCTTTATATATATTTATTTCTGCTTAAATTTTTTTAGGGGTGATTTGTTTTGTTAAAAGAAGTAAAACATGAAAAGTGTGTACGAAAGACTTTTGCAAAAATAGGTGACGCAATTGAAATGCCAAACCTAATTAAGGTTCAAAAAGATTCCTATGATTGGTTTATTGAAGAAGGACTTGGAGAAGTTCTAAAAGATATTTCTCCAATAATAGACTATACAGGAAATTTAGTTCTTGAATTTTTCGATTATTACATGGAGGATAAAACAAAGTATACTGTAGAAGAAGCAAAAGAAAGAGATGCTACATATTCTACAAGATTACACGTTAAAGTTCGTTTAATTAACCGTGAAACAGGTGAAATTAAAGAACAAGAAATCTATTTAGGCGATTTCCCACTTATGACAGATAGCGGAACTTTTGTAATTAATGGTGCAGAAAGAGTTGTAGTAAGCCAGCTTGTACGTTCACCAGGATGCTACTATGCAAGTGACTATGATAAAACTGGAAAGAAAATTTATACATCTACTGTTATGCCAATTCGTGGAGCTTGGATTGAATATGAAACAGATAGTAACGACATATTCTATGCAAGAGTAGATAGAACAAGAAAAATACCAGTAACTACATTATTAAGAGCTATTGGAATTGAATCAGATAGTCAAATTTTAGAGCTTTTCGGTGAAGAACCAAAATTGGTTGCTACAATTCAAAAAGATACTGTAAAAACAACTGATGAAGCTTTAATTGAAATTTATAAAAAATTAAGACCAGGAGAACTTCCAACTGTAGACGCTGCAAGAAATCTATTTACTGGATTATTCTTTGATCCAAAGAGATATGATTTAGCAAAAGTAGGACGTTTTAAATTTAATCAAAAATTAAATTTAGCATCAAGAATTACAGGAAAAGTTGCTTATGACGATATTATAGATCCAACAACTGGAGAAGTTTTAGTAGAAAAAGGAAGTATTATTGAAGAAGAAATAGCAGATGAAATACAAAACTCTGGAATTAACATTGTAGATTTAAACGTAGAAGATAAAAAGATAAGAGTAATTGGAAATGGAACAGTAAATATTCACAATTTTGTTACGAGTGTAGATATTTCAGACCTTCATTTTAAAGAACTTGTAAATTATCAAGTATTACAATCTATATTAGATTCTACAGAAGAAAAAGATTTACATAGAGTTTTAAAAGATAGATATGATGAATTAGTACCAAAACATATAACAAATGAAGACATTATAGCTTCAATTAACTATCTTTTAAATTTAGAATATGGTCTTGGCAATGTAGATGATATTGATCATTTAGGAAACCGTCGTATTCGTTGCGTTGGCGAGTTATTACAAAATCAATTTAGAATTGGTCTTGCAAGACTTGAAAGAGTTGTTCGTGAAAGAATGACAATACAAGATTTAGATGTAATTACTCCTCAAACATTAATTAATACAAAACCTATAACTTCATCTATTCGTGAGTTCTTTGGAAGTTCACAATTATCACAATTTATGGATCAAACAAACCCACTTTCAGAGCTTACACATAAAAGAAGAATTTCTGCATTAGGACCTGGAGGATTAACAAGAGAAAGAGCTGGTTTCGAAGTTAGAGATATTCACCATACTCACTATGGTAGATTATGCCCAGTTGAATCTCCAGAAGGACCAAACATTGGACTTATTTCTGCACTTTCTTGTTATGCAATTATTAATGAATATGGTTTTATTGAAACACCATATAGAAAAGTGGACAAAGAAACAGGAAAATTAACAGATATTATTGAATATATGCCTGCAGATGTTGAAGACAAATACATAATTGCTCAAGCTTCTGAACCATTAGATGAAGAAGGCAGATTTGTAAATAAAAGAATTAAAGTTAGATATAAAGAAGAAATTACAGAGGTTGATAGAGAATTAGTTGACTATGTTGATGTATCACCAAGACAACTTGTTTCTGTAGCTGCTGCAATGATTCCTTTCGTAGAACATGATGACGTTAAGCGTTCATTAATGGGCTCAAACATGCAACGTCAAGCAGTTCCACTTCTTACATCTGAAGCACCTATTGTTGGAACAGGTATTGAATACAGAGCTGCAAAAGACTCTGGAATAACAGTTACTGCAAAAAATGATGGTGTAGTAGAAAAAGTAAGTAGTGATGAGGTTATTGTTAGAAATAAAAATAATGTATTAGATAAATATAAACTTCGTAAATTTAAAAGAACAAATGGTGGAACTTGTATAAACCAAAGACCTGTTGTAACAAGAGGCGAAATAGTAAAAGCAGGAGATATATTAGCAGATGGACCATCAACTAAAAATGGAGAAATGGCACTTGGAAAAAATGTATTAATTGCGTATACTACATGGGAAGGTTACAACTACGAGGATGCTGTTTTAATTAGTGAAAGATTAGTTAAGGAAGATGTATATACTTCTATTCATATTGAAGAATATGATTGTGAATGCCGTGATACAAAATTAGGTCCAGAAGAGATTACTCGTGATATACCAAATGTGGGAGATGACGGGCTAAAAGACTTAGACGAAAATGGTATTATTAGAATTGGTGCAGAAGTAAGACCTGGAGATATTTTAGTTGGTAAAGTAACTCCTAAGGGTGAAACAGAGCTTACAGCAGAAGAAAGATTACTTCGTGCAATCTTTGGAGAAAAAGCAAGAGAAGTAAGAGATACTTCACTTCGTGTTCCTCATGGAGAAGCTGGAACAATTGTTGATGTTAAAATCTTTACAAGAGACAATTCTGATGAATTAGGACCTGGAGTAAACCAAGTAATTCGTTGCTATATTGCAACAAAAAGAAAAATCTCTGTTGGAGATAAAATGGCTGGACGTCATGGTAATAAAGGTGTTATTTCAAGAATACTTCCAGAAGAAGACATGCCATTTATGCCAGATGGCACACCAGTAGATATAGTATTAAATCCTTTGGGTGTACCTTCTCGTATGAACTTGGGACAAGTGCTTGAAGTTCACTTAGGCATGGCCGCAAGAGCTTTAGGTTGGAAAGTTTCAACACCAGTATTTGATGGAGCTAAATCAAATGAGATAGAAGACTTACTTGAAGAAGCAGGACTTTCAAGAGATGGAAAAACAATTCTTTACGATGGTAGAACAGGTGATGCATTTGATAATCCAATTACAGTTGGTGTAATGTATATGCTTAAATTACATCACTTGGTTGATGATAAAATACATGCTCGTTCAACAGGACCATACTCACTAGTTACACAACAACCACTTGGAGGTAAAGCTCAATTTGGTGGACAACGTTTTGGTGAAATGGAAGTTTGGGCACTAGAGGCTTATGGTGCAGCTTACACACTTCAAGAAATGTTAACTGTTAAATCTGATGATGTAGTAGGAAGAGTAAAAACTTATGAAGCAATTGTTAAAGGTGAAAATATTCCAGAACCAGGAGTTCCAGAAAGCTTCAAAGTATTAATAAAAGAGCTTCAATCTTTAGGATTGGATATTAGATTGTATTCAAATGATAATAAAGAGTTAGAATTAAAAGAAAATATCGAAGATGGAATTGATTTTAATATTGATTCTAATAAAAAGATGGGAGAAGATACTGTTTTAGATGAATCTGAACTTGAAGATGATTATATCGAAGCAGATGACGATTCTTTAAGTACTTTAGAAGATAGTGATGAACTTTTTGAAAGCGTTGATGAAGAAGATGATTTAATGACATTTGATAATGATTTAGCTGAAGAAAATATGCTAAATGATGAAGATATATTGGATGAAGAATAAAAATAAGGGGGCACCTGAAAAATGGATGAATTAGATATTTTTGATAAAATCAAAATAGGTTTAGCATCAGATGAGAAAATTCGAGAATGGTCAAAAGGCGAAGTAAAAAAGCCAGAAACAATAAATTACAGAACATTAAAACCTGAAAGAGATGGTTTGTTTTGTGAAAGAATATTTGGACCAACAAAAGACTGGGAATGCCACTGTGGTAAATATAAAAGAGTAAGATATAAAGGTATAGTTTGTGACAGATGTGGAGTTGAAGTAACTAAATCAAAAGTAAGAAGAGAAAGAATGGGACACATTGAACTTGCAGCACCTGTAGCACACATTTGGTACTTTAAAGGAATTCCTAGTAGAGTTGCATTAATTTTAGATATTTCGCCAAGAAATCTAGAAAAAGTAATTTATTTTGCTTCATACATTGTTACTGACAAAGGTACTAGTGGATTAATGAAAACACAAGTATTAACAGAAAAAGAATATCATGAGGCAGAAGAAAAATATGGAAAAGGCTCATTTAAAGCAGAAATGGGAGCCGAAGCATTAGAAAAATTATTAAAAGAAGTAGACTTAGATTCTTTAGCTGAAAAGTTGAAGAAGGAATTAGTTAATGCAAGCGAACAAAAGAAAGCAAAATTAATAAAAAGATTAGATACTGTAGAATCATTTAGACTATCTCATAACCGTCCAGAGTGGATGATTATGAATGTTGTACCAGTTATTCCACCAGAATTAAGACCAATGGTTCAATTAGACGGTGGTAGATTTGCTACATCAGATTTAAACGATTTATATAGAAGAGTTATTAACAGAAATAACAGATTAAAGAGATTATTAGAATTAGGGGCACCAGAAATTATTGTACGTAACGAAAAAAGAATGCTTCAAGAATCTGTAGATGCCTTAATAGATAATGGAAGACGTGGAAAACCAGTTACAGGAGCTGGAAATAGACCACTTAAATCTTTATCAGATATGCTTAAAGGAAAACAAGGAAGATTTAGACAGAACTTACTTGGAAAACGTGTTGATTATTCTGGACGTTCAGTTATAGTTGTAGGACCAGAACTTAAAATTTATCAATGTGGTATTCCAAAGGAAATGGCAGTTGAACTTTTTAAACCTTTTGTTATGAAAGAACTTGTTGGTCGTGGTATTGCACATAACATTAAAAATGCAAAAAGAATGGTTGAAAGATTAAGACCTGAAGTTTGGGATATGCTAGAGGATGTTATAAAAGACCATCCAGTAATGCTAAACCGTGCGCCAACATTACATAGACTTGGTATTCAAGCATTTGAGCCTGTTTTAGTAGAAGGTAGAGCAATTAAGCTTCATCCTCTTGTTTGTACAGCTTTTAATGCTGACTTCGATGGTGATCAAATGGCAATTCACGTTCCATTATCACCAGAAGCACAAGCAGAAGCAAGATTTTTAATGCTTTCTGTAAATAACCTTTTAAAACCACAAGATGGTAAACCAGTAACTGTTCCTACACAGGATATGATTTTAGGAAGTTACTATTTAACAATGCTTGTTGATGGAGAAAAAGGAGAAGGAAATTACTTTTCTTCACCAGAGGAAGCTATTATTGCACATGAAAATCATGAACTTGGTATGCATGCAAAAATTAAAGTACGTATGAGTAAAATTGTAGACGGAGAAGAAAAACATAAACTTATAGATACAACAGTTGGTAGAATTATATTTAATAAAGGTATACCACAAGATCTAGGTTTTGTAGATAGAACAAATCCAGAAACAGAGTTTGATTTAGAAATTAATTTCCCAGTTATAAAGAAAAATCTAGGAAAGATAATTGCTAAATCCATAAATGCTCATGGTTTAAGTGATACAGCTGAATTACTAGACTATATTAAGTCAACAGGTTATAAATATTCTACAATTGGAGCTATTACAGTTTCTGTAAGTGATGTTAAAGTACCAGAAGCAAAGAAAACAATTCTAGCAGATGCACAAAGTCAAGTAGATACAGTATTAAAACAATATAAACGTGGTTTAATAACTGATGATGAAAGATATAGTGCTGTAATTAAAATTTGGAGTAAAGCAACAGATGATGTTAAGGTAGCAATGAAAGAAAACTTTGATAGCTTAAACCCTGTTTACATGATGGCTGAATCTGGAGCAAGACGGAAACTTAGACCAATTAAAACAAATTGCAGGTATGCGTGGACTTATGGCAAGTACTACAGGTAAAGTTGTTGAAATTCCAATTAAATCATGCTTTAGGGAAGGTCTAGATGCAATTGAATACTTTATTGCAGCTCATGGTGCAAGAAAAGGATTATCTGATACAGCCTTAAGAACAGCCGATTCTGGTTATTTAACAAGAAGACTTGTTGATGTATCTCAAGACATTATAGTAAGAGAAGAAGATTGTGGAACACATGAAGGTATAGATGTTTATGATATTAAAGATGGAAATCAAGTTGTTGAAAAAATAGATGAAAGATTACTTGGTAGATATCCACTAGAAGATATTATCAATCCTGAAACTAAAGAAATTATTGCAGATACAAATACTTTACTTACTGAAAATATCGTTGATAAAATTATTGCAGCAGGCATAGATAATGTTAAAGTACGTTCTGTTATTGGATGTCGTACAAAACATGGTGTATGTGCTAAATGCTATGGTATGGGACTTGCTACACGTGAAGAAGCACAAATTGGTGAAGCAGTTGGAATTATTGCTGCACAATCTATTGGTGAACCAGGTACACAGCTTACAATGAGAACTATTCACTCTGGTGGTGTTGCTGGTGTTGCCGATATTACTCAAGGTCTTCCTAGAGTTGAGGAACTTTTTGAGGCTAGAAAACCAAAGGGACTTGCAATTATAACTGAAATTGATGGTGTAGTTAGCATTTCAGATGATAAATCAAGAAAAGAAGTAACAGTTACAGGAAAAGATGATGCTAAAACATATGTTATACCTTTCGGTGCAAAACTTCGTGTAAGAGAAGGTATGGAAGTTAAAGCAGCAGATCCAATTACTGAAGGTTCTATTAATCCAAACGAGATTTTGGCAATAAAAGGACCAGAAGGAGTATTTGAATATTTAGTTCAAGAAGTTCAAAAAGTATATAGAAATCAAGGTGTTGATATCAATGATAAACATATCGAAGTTATTGGTAGACAAATGCTTAAAAAGATTCGTGTTGAAGATAATGGAGATACAAATATGTTTGCAGGTTCTTTAATAGATATGTATGAATTTGAAGAGGAGAATAATAAAGCAATAGAAGAAGGAAAACGACCAGCAACTGGTAAAAGAGTTCTTCTTGGAATTACTAAAGCTTCTCTTGCAACAGAAAGCTTCCTATCTGCAGCATCTTTCCAAGAAACAACTAGAGTTCTTACTGAAGCTGCAATTAAGGGTAAAACTGATGATTTAATAGGACTAAAAGAAAATGTTATTATTGGTAAATTAATTCCTGCAGGTACTGGTATGAATGTTTATAAAAATACTCATATTAGTACAGAGAACAAAGTAGATGATTCGGAAGATAATTCATCAAACAATACTGAAGAATCAAAAGAAACAGTAGAAGCTTAATTTTAAAATAACTGTAATTTTAGTATTAAATTTGCACTACAAATATTAAACACATTAGTGTTTAGCATTTGTAGTGCTTATTTCTTTGGTTACATAATACCTGTATTATATCTTGACAAAAGCATAAAAACAAGTTAAAATATACATATTAGATAAAAGAGGGAGAAAACAATGTCAAATGGTAATAATAATATAAAAATTTTTGATGGACTTGTTTCAAAAACAAAAGCATATTTAGTAGTTATTGCAATATTGTTAATTATCTTATGTTTTTATGAGTACAAGTTAATTTTACCATCGATTTTTATATATTTTTTAATTTTAATTTACACATATTGGACGAACAAAAAAAGAAAAGCAGAACTTTCAGAACATATAAAGGAGCTAACAATTAATGTAGATAAGGTTTCTAAAAGAACTCTTATTAACTCACCATTTCCACTAATCATTGTTGAAACAGACGGAAATGTTATTTGGAAAAGCACCAAATTTGTAGAAGAGTTTGCAAATGTAGATATTAATAATTATCTAACTTCTATTATAAAAGAAATTAAACTTGAGATTGAAAATTCAGATAAAAAGGACAAAAAAAATATTATTAATAATTATGTTACAATTGGCAAAAAGGATTATAGAATTCTAGGTGAATATGTAAAGTCTAAGGAAAATGATAAGAAGCATTCAAAAGAATATATGGCAACATTGCATTTTATTGATGAAACTGAAAAAAATGAGCTAGAAAAAAAATACAATGATTCTAATCTATGTGTTGGAATAATTATGATTGATAATTATGAAGAGATTATGCAAAGATTATCAAGTGAAGACAGACACCAATTAATAGCGAAGATTGAAAAAAGTATTTATGACTGGGCAATTAATTTTAAAGGATTAATTGTAAAATCTGAAAGAGAAACTTTTGTGTGTGTATTTGAGCAAAAATATTTATCAGAAATTGAAGATAAAAAATTCAGTATTCTAGATACTATAAAAGAGCTTAATGTACCAGGAAAGATGCAATCAACTTTAAGTATTGCAGTTTCAAATGAAGGAGTTTCATATTACAAAAAATATCTTTCAGCACAAGCTACAATGGATATTGTGCTTGGTAGAGGTGGAGATCAGGCAGTTGTAAGACAAGATGGGAGATATAAATTCTTTGGTGGTAGAACACAAGAAGTAGAAAAACGTACTCGTGTTAAAGCAAGAGTTGTAGCTCATGCGTTAGAAGAACTTATTTCAGAAGCAAAAGATGTTATGATAATGGGACATGTAAATGGAGATATGGACTCTATGGGATCTAGCTTAGGTGTATATAGAATAGCAAAAACTATGGGAAAAGAAGCATATATTGTTGCAGAGGTTCTAGGTAATAGTTTGGATAATTTTATAGATGAAATAAATAAGAGTCATCAGTATGAAGAAGTATTTATTAATAAACAAGAAGCTAAATCTAAAATTTCACCAGATACATTGCTAATTGTTGTTGACACTCATAAAAAATCTTATGTAGAAGATCCAGAGTTACTAGATGAAGTAAATAAAATTGTAATTATTGATCATCATAGAAAAAGTACAGAATTCATAGATGACGCAACACTTGTATTTCAAGAGGTCTATGCTTCTTCAGCAGCAGAACTTGTTACAGAACTAATTGAATATTCACAAAAGAATGTTAAACTTTCTGAGCTTGAAGTACAAGGATTATATGCAGGTATTATGATGGACACTAAAAACTTTACTTTTAAAACAGGAGTAAGAACATTTGAAGCAGCTGCATATTTAAGAAAATGTGGAGCAGATATTATAAGAGTAAAAAAATGGTTCCAAAGTGATTTAGAAACTTACAGTATTATTTCCGAAATTGTAAGTAATGCTGAGATTGTAAATGATAATATTGCTATTTCGATTTTTGATAAAGAAGATATTAACTCAAATGTTATTTGCGCAAAAGCTGCAGATGAACTTTTAAGTATCAGCAATATTACAGCTTCATTTGTAATAGGACATTTAGGTGAAAAAGTATGCATTAGTGGAAGGTCAATTGGAGATATTAATGTTCAAATGATACTCGAAAAATTGGGCGGTGGAGGTCATATTACACTTGCCGGAGCTCAAGTTGAGGGCATGCAAATTGAAGATGTTAAACAAGAATTAATAAAGTGCATTAGTGAATACTTTAGTGAAAGTTCAGGAAAATAATATATTTGAATATATGGTGCTAAAATTAATATGTAGATTTTAAATTTCAAATTTAAAATCTACATATATACTTGACAAATATATAAATATAAGGGTAATATATATAGTATATTATTGCAGAAAAAGGAGGGAAAAAAATAATGAATAGTGAAAAAAATTGGTTAACAACTTTATTACTATGCATTTTCTTAGGAAACTTTGGAGTACATCGTTTTTATACAGGAAAAATAGGAACAGGAATTTTAATGCTTTTAACATGTGGAGGATGTGGTATCTGGACTATAGTCGACCTAATTATGCTTATCATGGGTAACTTCACAGATAAAGACGGAAACGCAATTGTTAATAAAAACTAATAAAAGGAAAAAGGCTGTTAAGGCTTTTTTCTTTTTCATTATTATTGAAAAAAAAGTAATTTTATTATAAAATATAGAAAATTATAAATTGGAGGAGAGCTATGAAGGTTATTTTATTAGAAAACATTAAAGGGGTAGGAAAAAAAGATGAGGTAATTAATGCAAGTGATGGATATGCAAGAAATTTTTTATTTCCTAAAAAATTAGCAATTGAAGCAAATAAAGGGAATTTAGGAAATTTAAAAGCAAAAAAGGATTCAAATGAATATAAAAGAAACCAAGAAAAAGAGGCTGCTCAAAAAATCGCAGAACAATTAAATAATATTACATTAAAAATTAAAGTAAAAGCAGGCGAAAATGGAAAGATATTTGGAGGAGTAACTGCAAAGGAAATATCAGAAAATTTAAATAAACAATACAGTATTGAGGTAGACAAAAAGAAGATTGTATTAAAAGAGACAATAAAAGTATTAGGAACAACTAATATAGATGTAAAGTTATTTGAAGGTGTAGTTGCAAAATTAAAAGTTAGCACTGTAATTGATGAATAAAAATAAAAAAGAGAGGCGTAAATAAATGGAATTAGGAAAAGTGCCACCACATGATATAGAAGCAGAACAAGCAGTAATAGGAAGTATGCTTACAGATAAGGACTCTGTTATTTCTGCTTTAGAGATACTAAAACCAGAGGATTTTTATAGAGAGGATAATAAAGTAATATTTGGAGCTATTGTAAATTTATACAATAAAGCAGAACCAATTGATATTATTACTTTAAAATCAGAGCTCGTGTCACTTGGAAAATTTGAGCAAGTAGGGGGATTGGAATATTTAGCAGAATTACCAGACAAAGTTCCAACTACAGCAAATGTCGAAAAGTACATAAAAATAGTTGAAGAAAAATCTATGATGAGAAATTTAATAAAAACAGCAAATGAGCTTGTTAACTTGGGATATGATGAAGCACAAGATGTTGAAGATATTATGGATAGTGCTGAGAAAAAGATCTTTAATATTATGCAAAAAAGAAACCAAAAGGGCTATTCATCAATAAAAGATATTTTAGTAGATTCTTTTACACAACTTGAAGAATTATATAATAGAAAGCAACATATTACAGGTGTTCCTACAGGCTTTGCAGATTTAGACTATAAAACAGCTGGACTTCATAATTCAGATTTAATTTTGGTTGCAGCAAGACCAGCAATGGGAAAATCTGCTTTTGCTCTTAATATTGCTACTAATGCAGCAGTTAGAGCAAGAGTCCCTGTTGCAATTTTTAGCTTAGAGATGTCTAAAGAACAAATGGGAAACAGAATTCTATGTAGTGAGGCTATGGTAGATAGCAATAAAGTTAGAACAGGTAGAGTTGATGATGAAGACTGGGCAAAACTTGCTGGTGCTTCAGGAGAATTATCTGAATCTGAAATTTTTATTGATGATACGCCAGGAATTTCAGTTATGGAAATAAGAGCTAAATGTAGAAAATTGAAGCTTGAAAAAAATATAGGACTAGTTGTTATAGATTATTTACAGCTTGTACAAGCAAGTAATAAAAAGGGAGGAAGCCGTGAACAAGAAATTTCAGAAATAAGTCGTTCTTTAAAAATACTTGCAAAAGAAATTAATGTACCAGTTATTGCACTATCGCAGCTTTCCAGAGCTCCAGAACAAAGACCAGACCATAGACCAATGCTTTCTGACCTTCGTGAATCTGGTGCAATAGAGCAAGATGCTGATATTGTAATGTTTTTATATAGAGATGACTATTATAATGAGGAATCTGAAAAGAAAAATATAGCAGAAGTAATTATTGCAAAACATAGAGCTGGTTCGACAGGAACAGTGGAGTTATTATGGCTTGGCAATTATACAAAATTTGCCAATGTAGAGAAGTATAGAGATTAAAAAGAGGTGCATAATTTGTTAGAAGAGAAAATTAAGCAAACTATAATAAAAAATGAGTTAATTAATAAAAATGACAAAATCGTATTAGGTGTATCAGGTGGACCTGACTCAATGAGTATGTTACATGTTTTAAACAAATTAAAAAACAGTATGCATTTTGAAATAGTAGTTGCTCATATAAATCATATGATTAGAAAAGAGGCTGATGAAGAAACTCTATATGTTAAAAATTATTGTGATAAGTACAATATTCCATGTTTTATAAAAAAAGTAGATATACTAACTGAAGCGTTAAAACATAAAGTTGGGACAGAAGAAGAAGGAAGAAAAGCTAGATATGATTTTTTTGAAGAAGTAAGAATAAAAATAGATGGAAATAAAATTGCAACAGCACATAATGCAAATGACAATGCAGAAACAGTTCTAATGAACCTAATGAGAGGGACGGGAACTTCAGGTTTAAAAGGTATTGAATATATTAGAGATCATGTAATTATAAGGCCACTTCTAGAATGTAATAGAAATATGATTGAAGATTATTGCAAAGAAGAGAAATTAAATCCAAAATATGACCAAAGTAATAAAGAAAATAATTATACTAGAAATAAAATTAGAAATCTTCTAATCCCATATATAGAAAAGGAATTTAATCCTAATATTATTGATTCTTTAAACAGATTATCAAATATTGCAAAACAAGAATCAGAATATTGGAATAAAATTACCAAGAATGAGTATAACAAGATAATAGATAAAGAACTTTGCAGAAAAGACATTATAGCATTAAGAATTAAAGATTTTAATAATTTAGAGAAGGTTGTTAAATCTAGAGTTATTTTATATGCAATAAAGGAGCTTTTAGGGAATAATCAGGGCATAGAAAAAATACATATAGAAGATATTATAAAATTATGCAATAATAATATAGGAAATAAATTTTTAATTCCAAATAAAAAAGTTAAAGTTTTAATAAAAGACAAGAGAATTTTCTTTATCAAAAATGCTTGAAAAAAACATGAGCATATGGTATAGTGTGGAATATATGTGTACAAGTAACTAAAGGAGGAAATTGGGTTTGAAAAATAGTTTAAAAACATTGGGAATATGGCTTATTATTGGAATAATTTTTATTGTTTTAATAACAACGATATTAGGAAATGTAGATAATAAATTATCATATTCAGAATTATTAACAAAAGTAGAAGCAGGAGAAGTACAAGAAATCAAAATAAATTCTTCTGGGACTAATGCAGATGTTAAACTAAAAAATGATAATTTAGTTAAAGAAGTGAATATACCAAGTATAGACAGTTTAATGAACTCGCTACAAGAGCCTATGAAAGCGGGCACAATTGAAGTTAAGGAAGAGTCAGAATCAATATTTATGATGATTTTAAGTTTACTTACACCATTTGGAATTTTAATTATATTCTTTATTTTCTGGTTTTTATTAATGAACAACAACCAGGGTGGAAGCAAAACAATGTCATTTGGAAAAAGCAAGGCTAAAGTAATGAATGGATTAGATCATAATAGAGTTACTTTTGATGATGTTGCAGGTGTAGATGAAGAAAAGGAAGAATTACAAGAAATTGTAGAGTTTTTAAAGAATCCAAAAAAATTCACAGATATGGGAGCTAGAATTCCAAAAGGAGTGCTTTTAGTAGGTCATCCTGGAACAGGAAAAACACTTCTTGCTAAGGCAGTAGCAGGAGAAGCGGGAGTTCCATTCTTTATTATTAGTGGTTCAGATTTTGTAGAAATGTTTGTAGGTGTAGGTGCATCACGTGTTAGAGATTTATTTGAACAAGCAAAGAAAAATGCACCATGTATTATCTTTATAGATGAAATTGATGCAGTAGGACGTCAAAGAGGAGCTGGTCTTGGCGGTGGACATGATGAAAGAGAGCAAACTTTAAATCAATTATTAGTTGAAATGGATGGATTCGCTCAAAACGAAGGAGTTATAGTTCTTGCTGCTACAAACAGACCAGACGTATTAGATAAAGCGCTATTAAGACCTGGAAGATTTGATAGACAAATTGTTGTATCTAGTCCAGATGTAAAAGCAAGAGAGCAAATACTAGAAGTTCACAGTAGAAAGAAAAGACTTGCAAATGACGTAGATTTAAAAGTTATTGCTAGAAATACATCAGGATTTTCAGGAGCCGACTTGGAAAATGTATTAAACGAAGCAGCACTATTAACTGCAAGAAGAAATTTACCTGAAATAGGTATGAAAGAAATTGAAGATGCAATGGTTAAAGTTACAATGGGACCAGAAAAGAGAACAAGGGTTAGAAGTGATAAAGAAAAGAAATTGGTTGCTTATCATGAAGCTGGTCATGCAGTTGTAAGCAGATTTCTACCAACACAAGATGCTGTACACCAAATTTCAATTGTTCCAAGAGGAATGGCTGGTGGATATACTATGTATAGACCAACAGAAGATAAATCTTTTATGTCAAAATCTGAAATGCAAGAAACTATTATCTCTCTATTAGGAGGAAGAGTAGCAGAAAAATTGGTTTTAGATGATATATCAACTGGTGCAAGTAATGATATCGAAAGAGCGACTAAAATTGCAAGAGATATGGTTACTAAGTATGGAATGAGCGAAAGAATTGGAACTATAACTTTAGGTTCTAATCAAGAAGAAGTGTTTTTAGGAAGAGATTTTGCACAATCTAAGGAATATTCAGAAGAAACAGCAGGAATTATAGACGAAGAAATTAAAAAAATTATCGACTATGCATATAGATCAGCAGCTGAGATATTACAAGCAAATATAGATAAATTACACATGGTTGCAGGTGTATTGCTTGAAAAAGAAAAAATCGATGGAGATGAATTTGATTCAATTTTTAATTCATAAATAAATAAAGATTGTAAATTTTAGGGTTTAATTAATATAAAATTCTAAAAATAAAAGATTGCAATCTTTTATTTTGCATCATAAAGAATTAACTTTATGTATAAAAAATAAAGCCTGATATAAATGTAAAACTTTATAAAGGCTTTATTTTTTATACATATTTTAATGTGCTGATGAACTTATATCTTCTTGCAAAGTAACTTTAACAACACTACCTTCTTCAACTGACGTTCCGGCTGTAGGGTCTTGTGAAATTACTTTACCATTACCTGTATATTGAATATTTAAATTTTTAGATGCTAGTGCATTTTTAGCTTGTGATAATGTCATACCTTTTAGGTCTGGAACTGTAGAAGATATCCTTGCATCACTACCAGCTGCATATATTTTAACAATTGAGCCATTTGAAAGTGATGTACCAGGCTTTGGCACTTGATCTGACACTATTTTGCTTTGGTCACCAGAAATACTTACATTTAATCCGGCATTTTCTAATATTTTTTTTGCTTCAGATGCTGTTTTGTTTCGAACGTCTGGAAGTGAAATACTATTATCGGATTTTGAGGTATCGGTACTATTATCTTCATCGTTAGATGGAATTCCTAAGTATGGTAATATTTCAGATAAAACCTGTGATACAACAGGAGCACATATTTGACCACCATAAAAGCTTTTTCCGTTTGGGTCATATAATGTTAACAGAGCAACTACTTTTGTGTTTTGAACAGGAGCAATTGCAACAAATGATGATACATATCCATCATTTGTACTACCAGGGGAAGGCTCAGATGTACCTGTTTTTCCACCAATAGAGTAGCCTTTTACTTGACCGAATTTTCCTCCACCTTCTGTAACAACAGATTCCATGATATTAACCATCTTTTGAGAAGTTTCTTTTGATATTACATGCCTTACTTCAACCGGATTAATAGTCGTTGTTATATTGGTATCAGGATTTTCCACTGATTTTACAATTCTTGGTTGCATTAAAACGCCATTGTTTGCAATTGCTGAAACAGCAGAAATCAATTGAATAGGTGTAATTGTAAAACGCTGACCAAATGATGCTGTTGCAAGTTCTACAGGGCCAACTTTATTAAAATATATTCCTGTAACTTCACCAGAAGTTGCTATTCCAGTTTTAGTAAATAATCCGAATGCATTCATATATTTATACAAATTATCTGCTCCAAGACGTTTACCAAGTTGAATTAGAGCGGGGTTACATGAATTTTCTAATGCTTGTCTTAAGGTTTGCTTTCCATGTCCAGAACTTGTACAACGAATTATTTGACCACTTACATCTTCATATCCGTTACATGTGAAATCATTTAAAGTATCTGTTTTAACAATACCCTCTTCTAATGAGGCAGAAGCTGTTATTAATTTAAAAGTTGAACCAGGTTCATATGTATCTGAAACAGATTTGTTTCTCCACATTTTTTGAAGACTATTATTTTTTTCTGTATCTGATAATTTATCCCATGTAGAAGATAAAGATTCGTTTGGCTCAAATGGAGTATTTAAGTTATAATCAGGATATGTTGCCATGGCTAATATATCACCATTTGATGGATCCATAATTATCATATTTCCACCACGACCACATTTATTTTCTGTTACAGCTTGTTTTAAATATTTTTCTACAATTGTCTGAATATTTAAATCTATTGTAAGTGTTATGTTGCTACCATTTTCTGCAGCTATATATTGTTCATTTTTATCTGGAATAATAGATTGAGCTGCATCTTTAGTTGTAACAATTTTACCGGGAGTACCAGATAATACACTATCCCAATAATATTCTATTCCTTCGAGTCCTTGATTATCGCTTCCACAAAATCCTATTAGATTTGAAGCTAGGTTGTTATAAGGGTATGAACGTTTTGTATCTGAATCTATGTTTATTCCGGAATAAGTTTCATTATCTTTCATCCAAGATTTCAATTTATTTACTTTCTCTTCTTCTACCTTTTTTGCAATTGTTTCAACAGATTTTTCACTATTTACTTTATTTAGAGTTTCTTCATAATCTAGTTCAAAAATTTCAGATAAAG
>ULTP01076583.1_pt1 | contig 17248 bp, 18 predicted proteins | sample 1957721 | NCBI WGS metagenome assembly ULTP01 (sample SAMEA4835737, study PRJEB28245) | human gut metagenome | biome: gut microbiome; material: fecal sample | place: Denmark | collected 2008 | reverse complement strand
CGTCTCCCTTTTTCTTCTCCAAAATCCCTGAAACGGCAAGGCTTAATAGTGATAAGATACTATTTAGTTTTGCAAGGGGCAGAGAACGGTGTGACCAAAATGGTCACGCCGTTTTTCTGCGTCCAGGGGTAGATTTCGCAACAGCAGACTCGGAAATCACAGGAATCTCTACATCATCCACGAAGTTAAAATAGATTTTTACCTTCTGTACACGCTTGCCGCTGGATTTGTCCGGCGCAAACACCTCAATCTTCTTGATATACTCATTGACTATCGTAGGCGTCAATTCCGGAACATCCACATACTTCTGGGTCAGGGCAACAAAGGCATCTACATCTGCACTCATGGTTTCCTGCGTTTCCAGCCATTCTTCCGTCACTTCAATTTCGAGTTTTAACCGTTCCTGTTCTGCCTCGTAATCAGCGGTCATTTTCTTGTACCGCTCCTTGCTCAGATCGCCCAAGACAAAATCCTCATAGAGTCGGGACAGAAGAACATCCAAGTCAGCCAGCCGCTTCTTAGCCTGCTCCACTCGCTTCCGATTTTCACGGATGTTGCGTTCCTGATCGGAGCGGCGGCATTGCAGCCATTCTTCCTGAAAACCTTCCACGTCCTGCCGGATATAGGCATTGACCGCCCGAATGCGCTCCAACACCAGTTCCCGCAGTACATCTTCCCGGATATAGTGGGCAGAACAGGTACCTCGACCGCTTTTGTAGCTGGAGCATACATAGTGGTCTTGCTTGCCGTCAAAGCTTTTGCAGGTAGCAAAGTGCAGCTTATTCCCACAATCAGGACAGAACAGAAGCCCGGAGAACAATCCCTGCCGCTGGGCTTTTGTGGGACGGCGTTTATTTTTTCTCAGCTCCTGCACCCTGTCCCACTGAGCCTGGGAAACGATTGCTTCCTGCGTATCAGGGAAGATGCACATATCTTCGATGGCATTGGGAATCCGCTTCTTCAGCTTATAGGACTTGGAATAGGTCTTGAAATTGCAGGTACAGCCGGTGTACTCCATCCGTTCCAGAATACCCGCAACCGATTGACCAATCCAATGGTAAGGGCGCTCAGGCATCTTCTTCCGCTTTTTCGGGTCAGGATGGTTTTCCGACTGTTTAGCATACAGCGCCTTGGTAGTCAGCATCTTATCCTTCTCCAGTATACGGGCAATCTGTTCCGGCCCCTTGCCGCCAATAGCCAGGTCAAAGATGCGCTTGACTACTGGGGCGGCATCCTCGTCAATGATCCAATGGTCTTTATCGGCAGGGTCAGTGCGATAACCATAGGGCGGTTTTCCCAGATGCTTTCCGCTGGTGCCTTTCTGACGGAATACAACCCGGACTTTTTTGCTGGTGTCCCGTGGATACCATTCGTTGAACAAATTACGAATAGCGGCAAAGCCGTCGCTGTCGCCTCGTTCACTGTCCACACCATCGTTGACGGCGATAAAACGCACATCGTAGCTGGGGAAAATGATGTCTGTGTACTGCCCAACGGTCAGGTAATCTCGGCCAAACCTGCTGAGATCTTTGACCAGCCAGCAACCGACAAGCCCCTGCTTAACCAGTGCAAAGCCTTCTTGTACGCCGGGGCGGTCAAAATTGGTTCCCGTATATCCGTCATCCACCAGAATTTTCAGGTTGGTGTAGCCATGCTCGGCTGCGTACCGGGTTAAAAACTCTTTTTGATTCTGTATCGAATTTGATTCTCCATCCAGTGCATCCTCATTGCTGAGGCGGCAGTACAGGATGGTGATTTTCTGCTGATCCAACATAGCGTCCTCCTTTACGGTTGAGTCAGCTGACAGAATCGGTGTGCATGGTGATATTGTAGCATGAATTTGAGTCTGTGTCATGAACAAAGTGCCTCCTTATCCGAGAAAATGAGCCGTTTTACCTTGTGAGTAAGCGGCTCATTTCCGTCGCATACAGTCTCCAGCAGATACCAGGTATTTCCGATTTTTCGTTCCACCGTACCGGTGAACGGATTCATCCGGTTTTCCCACCGTTTCCGGCATTCTTCCAGAAAGTCGATCGGCGGCTCAAAAATCGGGTCAAAGCAGGATTCTATGTCGATTCCCACACAAGCATGGATCAATTCTTGTGCAGGAGCACCATCGAGCATCAGCTTATTGAGTTTTGTTGTCAGATTGGTCATAAGCAAAAATTCCTTTCTATTAAAGTTCCATATCCTGTGATTTGCGGCGGACAGGTTGGTCATGTTGTTTTGTGTCCCGTGTCCGGGTCAAAATGGCGTTAAGAAAAGCCCGCACCTTTTCGGGTGCGAGCTTGACAGCTTCCAGATAAGGCCGTGCCTGTTCTTTCAGCGATTCATATCGCTGTTTCCAAACAGCGGCACTTTTTTGTGCGCTTTGCAGTTTTGCTTCCAAGCGGCTGTTTTCTGCCTTGGCAAGAATCCCATTGACCGCATAGTCTTTGAGCATATCGCATTCAGATGGAGTGAAAGTGATATTGCCGGTAATCGTCTTTTTCCCCATAGAACGGATTTCCTGTACAGTCAAAGCAGCGGTGCGCTGTTCTTTGGTTTGATTTTGCAGGGATTGCAGCTCTTTCTGCTTTTTCTCAACAGCAGCCTGTGCGCTGTCCAGCGTTTGTTCTTTCTGAGCGATTTGAGCAGTCACATCTTCTAGCCGCTGCTGCTCCTGTGCCACCTTGAACTGGGTCACCGTCAAATGTTCCTCGGTGCTACCACGCTCTCCACGCTCCACATCGGTATATCCGGCAGCTCTCATGTGCTGGTAAAAATCATCCTGCAAAATGGAGTAGGATTTCTTTAGAACCGGCTTTCCATTTTTCTGCAAAACGGGATTCCCGGCTTCGTCCAGTGCCGGTTGGGACAGCCACTTTTTGCTGCGGCTGACCTGCATAATGGTCTCCTTGACCGTCCCCACCAAAGCCTTATCCTTGCACCGCTTCGACCAAAGAATCTGCTTTTCCACCACTGGGACATACACTACATGAAGGTGGTAATGATACACATCCTGCCCCAGAGCTTCCGACATGGCCCGGTTGATCTCATCGGCGTGCATGACGGCAGAGAGGATATACTGTTCGCCCCCCACAATCTTCACGGCGGCTTGATAGGCTTCGGCGTAAAACTGCTTGGCAAACTCATAGCCTCCGTGATTGTGGAAATAGGCGGAGTTCACATCGAAAATCAGTTCTCCATAGTGAATGGCATCCGGCTTCAGCCCACGGGTGGAGATTGTGCCGGAGGATTCCATCTGGGCAAACAGCTCCGTATAGCTGGCGGCCGGCTTTTTGAAATGGACGTTATAGCTGAGGCGTTCCGGGATAATATCCGGATTGCGGTAGCTGTCTTTTTCCCGTTCGTTGTGCTTTCGGGTGTTGCCGATGTCCTTGTCCGGGACATCCACATTTCTGGCGCTTGTACGGTCGATTCCGTCGTTTCTGGCCATAAAAATCAGCTCCTTTCCGCTTGGTGGCAGACGGCTGGGGATGGGGATGCACTTCCTGCGGGAAGTGTAATAACCCACTATAACACTTTCATCCCAGAGGTCTGCAAAGTGCCGTGGGCTCTCCCGAGGGGCTCTCCGAGGGGAAATTGCGGTCATTGCGATGACCGCTGCTGAACCGCCCGAAAACCGTCTGCATCGTTTTCTGTTGTTCAGCCCGGACAGCCGATGTTTTGCGAAACACCGGCAATCCGGCGGCAGCGAAAAATCGAATGTTTTCGCCGCCTGTCCATAGCAATACTGTGGTATTACTATGGGGACAAGAGAGAGTGGCCGCAGGAACGACAGGCATCATTTGTCCCTCCGCTTCTGCCATACAAGGTCATAGCCGAGAGCATCAGCAAGCTGAACCGCCTCCACATACCGCAGAGACTCCCGCTGGAGCTTGTTGGACAGGTTGGAAACGCTGTCGCTCCAGCCGTAATCCTCGGAAAGCTGGTCAACGACCTCCTGCATCGTGCAGCCGGAACGCACGATGTACGACTTGATTTCATTTCTCAAATTGGATTTCATAGAAAACACCTCATTCTTTCGTAAAGCTGGTTTGCTGTGGAGCATATTCGCTGCACGGCTCAGCAAACACAGATAAGATTCAAAAAATCACTCAGGATTGTGTCCATGAAGAACTGTCCGCAACAGTACCCTATCGACTTTGCGATTAGGTGGGCTTGCAAGTAAAGCCGTAAAAACAACCACCTTTCCGCATACCACCATCACCGTTCTGTAAATCACTGAATGATGATTTGTGTTCTGTTTACGGTAGTGTTTTTCACTGTTTGCACAACCATTCATATGAAGTGCGGATTTTAGAGCGCCATCTGAGCTGAACAATAAAAAATGAACTTCGATTTTTTGCGTTCGTGTGTTCCTCTGTTCCAAAAGCTGCACCCAATCCGGAACGCATGAACGCACGAACAGGAGGTTTTGAAGTTTTATTACAATTCCATAGGCGAGAGCAGGACATAAATACCCATATATCCCCGGCACCGCTTTCCGCCGCCGATGTGCAGATTGCTGACCGGCTCCAAATGATAGCGCTCTGCGTTTTGGCTGAGCTGGTTGGCGAAGCTCTTTGGGGACAGTGGGTTTTCTGCGTTGTCCTCACACCACCGCTTATAGGCTGCATACAGATTTTTGGTGCTGGATTCATAATCGGCCTTGAATGCCACATACCCCTCAGAATCGAGAAAGTCCAGAATGTTATTGGCATCCCGGACAGCGGAAGAGATATTGCCCTTGGCTCTCTGGCTGATGGTAAAGTGGTAGTGGTTGGCAATCAGCCGCCGCAGCCCATCCAGCATCCAGAGGAAGATTCCCTCTTTCTCGGCAATCAGCTTTTCGGCAAGAAACGGATCATCGAACCGGTCCGCAGGCTTGTCCCTGGTGGTCAGAATGATTTGGCGGCGAAAGAAGCCGTCGCTGCGGTCGTGAAGTGCAGTCAATGCTCCGTTGCCGAAGCAGAGAAAACGCACATAAAGCTGCCCCTGATAACTCTGTTCTTTCTTCCGTTCCAAATCCATCCGCAGTTCTGCTATCACGATGGATTTTACATAGTTGGTTTTGGTCAAGGCGTTCATGTCCAGATCATCGTCCACCATGAGCAGCTTGCCCTCCAGGTCGGCTCTGGCGAAACGGTTGTTTTCTACCTTCTGGATGGAAGTGGTGTTCATGTTGAACCCGAAAATGGCGTTCATCACCACACCGATGCGGCTTTTGCCCTCGCCGCCCTTTCCGATCAGCATGAGCATTTTCTGTCCTTTGGTGGATGGAATCAGGCAGTAGCCCAGATACTCCTGCAAGGCGGGAATATCCTCCGGTTCCAACAGTTCCGAAAGAAAACGCAGCCAGTGTTCCGGTGCAGGAGCATCTGCCCGATAAGGCACCGACAGGCGGTTGTTGCAGTATTCTTTTTCCTCTGTGAATGTACCGTCCAGAAAATACGTGCCGTTCGCCACATGGATGCGGTCACATTGCAGGGGTAGCGGGTCTGCGTATGCCGCCAGCTTCAACGCTTTGATCACCTGTTCCACCGTCTGTGCGACTTTGGCATGAAGCCAAGGAGAGATTTCCTCATAAATCGTTCGCTTCAATTTGTTCTCATCCGGCAGCTGTCCATCCACGGTATAAAAGCGGTCGTTGATGCAGCGCATGGGATGCCGAGACAGAAAATCCCGGCAGTATTCCGGCTCGACGATTTTCCCCTTGTCATCGATCCAAACAGGGTTATTCATGGTATCGCTCCTCTCTCAGGCGGGCTTGTAATTTGCGGATGTATCCGTCTGCCGTTAGTTCGCTTACGACTTCGCTTCGTTCATAGGGATCGCCTTGCAGCAGGATGTCCAGCTGATAATCCACCCAGGGCAGACGGTGACAGGCTTCCACGAACCGCTCATCCAGCGCATCTTCCGGCGCTTGCGGCGCATACCGCCTTTCCCAATCCAGGAGCAACCGCCGATACTGGTTCAAAACAGAAAAGCACAGCTGCTCGTTCTCACGAAGCTGCTGTGCTTTGGTTTTCTGCTTCAATTTTTGACGAATGGATTCCGGCAGGGGCTTGTCCGGTGCAAGGTGAAAGTCCGACACCAGTTTTCGTGCCGCATCATACAGCCGAAGGTCAAACAGTTTGGCAGTCAGGTCGATCACGTCCCCGTGTTCCCCGCAGGCAAAACAGTGGTAGTGGTCATCCGATACATACAGGCTCGGATGACGGTCATTGTGGAACGGACACAGCGCCATGCCATAGTGGTTGACATCGATTCCATACACCTGCGCTGCTTCCCGTGTGTTGATGCCTGCTTTCACCACTTCAAACAGATTCATACAGATTCCCTCCATTTCCTTTTTGATGGGGCAGTTTTCTCACCCCTCTGTATAGGTTATGGGGAAAATCGAAAAAAACAGGCGAATGGCATGACAAGCCGTTTTCAAAAAACATGACAAGAATTTAATTGTGTGCTATTATGAAAATAGAAAAACATGACAGGAGGGAGAAGATGGATCAGATTATCAACCATGCGGTTTTATCGCTGGATTTCTGGCAGGACACCGTGACCTATGAGGGAAGTACCATGCCCACGGGAACCATTGGCTGCGAGGTGCTGAACATCCCGGACAGCACCATTGAGAAGCTGGATACTCCCTGCAATGTGCTGAACCAGCTGCTTCAGGGGATGAACACCGGTTCCGTAGATATGGAGCCACTTCCGCAGGTGCAGCAGGCCGCTGGCGAGATCATCTCCTTCTTGCAGGCAACGCCGCCATTCTCCCGTCTGGATCGAGGCTATTTTGAGCAAAAGCTGGCCGTCATCTTTTCCGAAGAATCTGTGGAGGATGCAAAAGCCTATTTGCAGCTCACTCAGCCGGAGCAGTTAGTCTGCGCTCTGACCGGACAGCACGGCAAGGCAACGCTGCTCGTCCGGGTAGCGCAGGTGCTGGGGCATTTGAGCTATTCTCTAAGGCAATACAAGGAAGCCTTGACGAAATTTGCGGAGCGGTTGAATGAACCAGGCTATGACCGCACTCCAGATGGTTATGCAGCGATGTTCGGACAGTTCTTCAGAAGCGAACCAACTTTATCGCTGGAAAATCCATCTTGGATGACTCTGACCAATGCTTCGGTGCAGTATGTGTCCGCTACTCGGCCCGGGAAAATGGAGCCTCAGCTGGTCAAGCGGATGCACTATGTTTCTTTTGTGGGAATGTTCCGATCTGACCTGTTCGAGGGGCTTTGCGTAGGCCACGCCCCTAAGAAATGCCCCATCTGCGGCAGATGGTTTCTCACCATTGACGCACGGCACACCAAATACTGCGGCGGGCTGGCCCCCGGCGACCAGCGTGGACGGACGTGCCGGCAAATCGGCAATCTGAGAGGCCGGGAACAACGTGAGCTTGCGGATGACCATCCTATCAAGGCGATTTATACCCGCCGTATGAACACCATCCTGCAAAGCACCCGCCGGGGAAAGTTGGATGAAGAGACGGCAGCAGCTATGAAAAAGCTGGCAAAGGATAAGATGCTCCGTGCGCTTTCAGATCAGCGTTATGCCAGCACTGTCTATGAGCGGGAAATGACTCAGCAAGCACTTTTGGAAGCAGTACAAAAGAAATAGCGGCAAAACATCAGAAAGGCGGTGAGGGAAAATGGATACAGCGTGGACATGGGAACTGCCCGGCTACTGTGCCAAATACAGCTTTTTGACTGAAACCAAGGGCTTGACCATGCGGGAAGCGGAACGCATCTTTCAGCTTGACCCGGAACCGCCTGTTCGGGAAAGCCTGAATGATTACATCATGGAGGCTGTGCAGAACCGTGAACAGCGCTGGTTTTCCTTTTTCCTTCACCGCTATGAAAACCGGCTCAATGGCCGTGTTCTCCGTTTCCTGCTGCGGGAGGGGCTGGATCGCTATGACCCGGAACGCTTTTTGGACTATAAAATGGGCTGTGTACTTGCCATGCTGGATTGTCTGTGGGAATACGATCCCGCACAAGGGGCGGATTTTCTGACCTATGCCCACCATTTTATCGGGAACGCCCTTTTGACCTGCCGGATGCAGGAGGAGACCGGTTCCTTTGAAAATGTGGATGAGTACAAAGCTGTGCGTGGGATTGCTTGGCTCTATAATCAATCCGGTCAGTCTGAACAGGCGGCGATTCAGGAATATGCTCAGAAAAATAGTTGCACCGAGGAAACCGCAGCGAAGTTTTTGGCATTGGCCAAGCAAAATCGCAGCCGTGTTCCGTTTTATCAGAGCGTACAGGATGAGGATAGCGAAGAAACCGGCGAGGATGTCAGCCGGGATGACCACTGGGACTATGCGGAGGTTCTCTGGAACGGTATCCGGGCTGAAGCTGTCCGAGAAGCATTTGAAAAACTAAATTACCGAGAGCAGACTCTTTTGGAGAAGCGAAACGCCATCTGTATGACCTGTGGTAGGGTCAGCCCACTCAGCACCCGGCTGACCTTTGAGGAATTGGCGGTACTTTTTGAGGGCAGCACAGCCAGCGGTGCGGAACGAGCCTACCGCAAAGCTGTGGAGCACTTAGCCTGTTTGCTGACAGACGCCGGGGTGCTTCACATGATTCGCCTAAAACGTAAATCCCAGACCAAACGCAAAAAGAAAATCGCCGCCGCTGTCTACCTGTATCAGGTGGACAACGACGGCGAATGGGGCGAAATTTCGTTTGATTTTGAAGCTGGAACAGCGGAGATCATTCGGTTGGCAGAGTGGGATACGACGGTAAGTAAGAAATTTGCACAAAAAGCGATTCAATACATTCTGACCTGTAATGCTAAATTATGTAAAGAAACCACTCTAATATATGAATAATTGTCAACAGCTATGGATGGATTCCACTTCCTGTTGTGCTTCGCAATCGTTCATAGACAACACCTACCAACAAATCACGAACGGTATCTCCGAATTTGGCATCATCCAAAACTCTTTCACAGAACTGCTGATTCTGCGCCATGCGTCCGATAACCACGTCCATAAACGCATCGTTAAAGGGAAAACGGAAATGTTCTTGTGAATTGTTGCGAGCCTGGACACGCAATTCCTCGTTGGCATCCATATCAGAAACAATTTGCTCCAAGACCTTGTCGATGTTAGTAAACTCTGTGCCAAACTTTTCGTTGATTTTATCAATCAGCTCAGACAGAGGGGCCTTTTCTTCCTCTGGCTTCGGTTTTCCGGGATGAAGTTTATTGGGCAACGGCTCACTTTGCTCCAGCGCAATAGACCCTTCAAAAATTTTCTGAACCCGGTAATATTGCAGCGATACTTCATCATCCAGAAAAATAGGACCGCCGCCCTCTCGCTTTGGCAGTTTCTTCTGAAGAAATTTTGCGTAAGCATGGAACTTATGCAGGTCAGCATCATCTAGTCGGATGATGTTGGTGAGGAATGTGTAGGTACGAACAAACTTTGCGAGGGTAGTCTTGAATTCTTCCTGCTCGTTCTCATCCAAACCGTTATATCGATCCACTGCCGGATCAAGGAAACTGTTGAGTACGCCAAAATCCATATTTCCCTGTTTCTTGGTAGGCTTGAAAAATGCTTTAGAGAAAGCCTCAATCTCACTCTGCCAATACACACGAAATTCATCCAATTTGGATTTCAGTTCATATACGATGTTGGCGTCTGTTGTCTCCTCAATACTGGTTTCTTCATAATACGGGGCAAAAGCGGCTCGTATATCCTCGGCAGAGTTTACAAAGTCCAAAACAAATGTATCATCTTTTCCGAAGCAGGTTCTGTTCAACCTGGAAAGTGTTTGGACAGCTTTTACACCACTAAGCTTTTTATCTACAAACATGGTGTGCAGCAACGGCTCATCAAACCCAGTTTGGTATTTTTCCGCAACCAAAAGTACCTGGTACTCGCCGCTGTGGAATTTTTCCGGCAGTTCGCTTTCTTTTATCCCATTAAGACTGACTTCGGTGTATTCCTCTCCGCCATCATGGACAATCCCGGAAAATGCGATCAGGATACCCAGCTCATTTTCGTATCCCATCTTTTTGATGTAACGCTGAAACTCCTGATAATACCGGACTGCGTGCAGGCGTGAGCCGGTCACTACCATTGCTTTGGCCTTGCCGCCAATCTTGTCTTTGGTGACAGTGCGGAAGTGTTCTACGATGATCTGGGTTTTCTGGGCCAGATTGTGCGGATGCAAACTTAAGAATTTGCCAAGCGCCTTATTTGCCTTGCTTTTTTCATAGCGGGGGTCATCGGCAATTTTCTTGCCGATTTTGAAATAGGTATCGTAGGTCACATAGTTTTTCAGAACATCCAGAATAAAACCTTCCTGAATGGCCTGCTTCATCGAGTAAATATGAAAAGCATGGGGAATACCGCTTGCATCCGGGGTTCCAAACATCTCCAGCGTTTTCGCCTTGGGTGTTGCGGTAAAGGCAAAGAAGGACAGATTAGGCAACCGACCATGTGTAGCCATTTCTTTTGCAATTTCATCCTCGCTGTCGGATTGCTTACGCTCTTCCTTTGCCTCCTCATCTGCAACCTTTTGGAGCTGTTCTTCTTCCGTTAGCCCCTCGGCGTTTCCCAGGATCGCCTTCATTTTTTTGCTGGCTTCTCCGGTCTGGGAAGAATGGGCCTCATCCACAATGACCGCAAACCGCTTGCCGCTTAAATCATCTACCTTTTCAAGGATAAACGGGAACTTCTGAAGTGTGGTAATAATGATTTTCTTGCCGGTGTTCAAAGCATCTGCCAGCTGTGCGGCGTTGTTGTCGATTTTAGTCACAACGCCTTCCACGTGCTCAAACTGGTAGATGGTATCCTGAAGCTGTTTGTCCAATACGAGGCGATCTGTAATCACAATGATGCTGTTGAATACAACCTTGTCATTTTTATCGTGCAGGTTAGACAGGTGATGTGCCAGCCAAGAAATAGAGTTGGATTTTCCGCTTCCTGCACTGTGCTGAATCAGATAATTGTGTCCGGTTCCGTTTGTGTAAACATCGGCAACGAGCTTGCGGACCACATCCAGCTGGTGGTAACGTGGGAAGATCATAACAGACTTTTTAGGATTCTTTTTATCTTCCTGCAAATGGATAAATCGCTGTACAATGTCCAGCAGGCTGTCTTTTTGCAGGACTTCTTCCCACAGATACGAAGTCCGGTAGGTGCTGTTCCCAACAGGGTTTCCCTTGCCGCCGTTGTTTCCCTTATTGAACGGCAAAAAATAGGTATTGATGCCATTAAGCTTTGTGGTCATCCACACTTCTTCGGTGTCCACGGCAAAGTGAACCAGGCATCGGGCTTTGAACGAAAGCAGAAGTTCTCTGGGATCACGGTCTTTCATGTACTGACGCTTTGCATTTTCGACAGTCTGACCGGTGATCGGATTTTTCAGTTCCACCGTCGCAACAGGCAATCCATTGATGAACAGCACAACATCTATGGAGTTCTCATTTTTCAGGCTATAATGCACCTGCCGGGTGATGGAGAGAACGTTCTTCTCGTAAAGTGCCTGACTGGTTTGGTTCATGCCGCTGGCAGGCTTGAAATAGCACAGGGATAGTTTAGCGGGAGCATCTACAACGCCATGTCGCAGCACATATAATGTTCCGTATGTATCAAGATCACGATACAGCTTCTTCAGAAAACCCGTTTCCACATTCTCTCCGTGTTTTCTGCACAGCTTTTCCCATTCAACGGGCTGGCTGTCTTGAAGAAACTGAAAGAGTTGCTTGGTGTCTATGGCAAATTCACGATTATAGTCACGGGGATTCCCTTTGATATATCCGCCGTGGTCAAGCAGGCTGTATTCAATCTCTTGTTCAAATGTAATTTCTTTGGTTTCGATTGCCATTATTGACCACCTCCTATCAAAGTACAAATCCAAGGGATTAGCCCAACCATACCGCCAATGATAGCCGATATGACAGCAATCCGCCATTCCCGCCGGGAGAGTTTTCTCTCGGCTTTTTTTGCGGCCTTTTTGTTAGTGAAATAGTTATGACCATCCACTGTGAGGGACAGATAGTACGGAATGTTGTCAGCCCACTGTGTTTTTACATAACCACATTCTCTCAATTCCCGAAACGTATCCCGGAGCAGGGTATCCTGCTGCATGGATAATCCATCAAACCGCTTGCTCCAATAAGCCGCATTGTCCTGATCACTGGATTGTAGATCGATAATTTCTTTCAGCAAAGTTTCGCCTTGCGGTGACAATTCTTGATAGTTCACTCTACTGCCACCTTTCCGGTTACCACCTCGGAAATGACGCTTAGGCGGTATTCCTTTAGTTTTTCGATCTGTTCTGTAATATCTGCAATAATGCTGTCAATTCGTGCGGTTTCCTTATTCAAATATTCGGCAATCTCTTTTTGCTCATCCATTGGAATCAAAGGGAGAGGAACCTGCACAAAGTTTGAAAATCTCAAATCTTGACCATCACGGATAAAGTTTGCCGTGCGCTGCAATGCCTGAACATATCGGGGAGACTTAAACAGCCACTTGAAATACTCCGGTTCCACACCCGCCTTGGGCTTCAAAACGATGTAATGCCATGTGATGCACCCTGGAATATAGCTGATCTCCAGCCCGCCTTGAAAGCTACGCAGACTGATTATGAAATCGTTAGGCTCGACATGCTTCCAGTTTTCAAGCCCTTTATCGGCCAAAACAATTTTGTAGTTCTGCAGCTCCATGTAATCTTCTTGGGAGATAATGCCATACTTTTGGCTGGCGGTTAGCTGAACATCTGTTTCGTGGCGGGTTTCTTTGCTTTGGAAAAACAATGCTTTTGCGGGTACAACTTTCCAATGAGAGGGGATATACCCAAGCCACTCGGTGCCGCTATCTTGCATTTCGGCAGTGGAGTCGATTCCTTTGGTAACAGCGGTAGATATAGCAGATGTTCTCTTTTCACGCAATAGGTTTACCAACATTGTTTTTTGGGAAATTAAATCATCAATTTCAGCGGTTTTTTCATCAAGATATAACGCTATACTATTTTGCTGTTCCAAAGGGGGAATAGGTATTTTTTCTCCTATATATCGTCCTACATTTAAATTTTGAATTCCGGTCGTTTGATTAAAATACAACCGATTAATCCCTATGCTAAATAAAGTAGAAAATATATATTTATAAAAACTTGAAGATTGGTTTTCTTTAACTCGAAGTGCTTCTAAAAAATTAGCATATAATGCAGGCGATTTTTTATCATATATTACTACCCTGCCAACAGGTGTGGTCTCCCCGCCACCTGATTTCTCAATGAGTAAATCACCATATGATAATGTGAGCTTTTCTATCTGAGCTGTTGAATAGTTACGAACAGTATATTCTCTATCCAGAACGCACAAATGAGCATAATCAAAGTCAGCAACTCTAATGCACGGACAATCAAATTCATTATCTGCTGGATCAGTTCCCCATGCCCCTCCCTGTCTAAAAAGAAGACCATATTTAATTTTTTGAACTTTCCATGTAGCAGGGATACTCATAGCCCAATTTATATTGCTATCTTTATATGTTGGGTAATATTTCATTCCGCAAGCACCTCCGCCAAACTCGCTTGGATACGCTCCTCCAAAGCCTTAATTTCTTCCATAATCACAGAACTGTCACGCAGCGGAGTGAACTTGTAGAAATAACGGGTAAACGGAATCTCATAGCCGATTTTGGTCTTGCTCTCGTCAATCCAGGCATCCGACACAAACGGCAGAACCTCACGATTGAAATATTCGTGAATGTCCTCCTTCAGCGGCACCATTTCGTAGTCACGAAGGGAGGCATCTGCTTTTCTATTTCCTTTGCGGTCGATTACCGGTGTGCCATCTTCGTTAAGCAAGGGACGTTCTATAACAATTTTTCGGTATCCGAAATCTTCATTATCCAGATCCATATAGTTCTCATCCGGTTCGTAGGTGCTGTACAGGCGCACCAGTTCCGCACGATTTTCCGGGCTAATCATGTTGCGCTTGTTGCCGAGACCCTTGCGCATCTTTTCATAAAAACCGGCTCCGTTGATCAGACGCACTTTGCCTTTTCTACGGCTCTCTTTGCGGTTGGTCAAAATCCAGATATAAGTGGTAATTCCGGTGTTGTAGAACAGCTGATCCGGAAGGCCAATAATAGCCTCCAGCAGATCGTTTTCAATAATCCAGCGGCGGATTTCACTTTCTCCGCTTCCGGCATCGCCGGAGAACATGGGCGAACCGTTGAAGACAATACCGATGCGGCTTCCGCCTTTTTCCGGCGGGTTCATTTTGGAAATCAGATGCTGGAGAAACAGGAACGAGCCATCGGAGATACGGGGCAAACCAGCGCCAAATCTGCCACGATACCCCTGAGAAGCCGCTTCGTCTTTGATGAATTTTTCTACCTTTTTCCATTCCACACCAAAAGGAGGGTTGCTCAGCATATAGTCAAATGTCTGGGACTTAAATCCGTCCTCATTGAAGCTGTTTCCCAAAACGATACGGCTGTTGGTATTACCTTTCAAAATCATATCGGAACGGCACGTTGCGTATGTTTCGGGGTTTAATTCCTGCCCAAAGGGGATTACCTGGGTCGTACTGTTCAGAGACTCCATTTTGTTCTGGGCAACGGACAGCATTCCACCCGTGCCGCAGGCCGGGTCCAGAATGGTAATGACCTTTCCATCAGTATTTGCAATTTCGTCCATATCGGGATCGAGCAGCACTTCTACCATTAGTTCGATTACCTCACGGGGCGTGAAGTGCTCACCAGCGGTTTCGTTGGACTGCTCAGAAAATCGCCGGATCAATTCCTCGAACATATATCCCATTTCCAGATTGTCAATCTGGGTGTCGCTCATATCAATCTCCGCAAAACGCTGCACAACCAGATAAAGTAGATTGGCCCTTGAAAGGCGATCAATTACCCCGAAAATTTCAAAGTTATCCATGATTTCACGGACATCTTCGGAAAAGCCATTGATGTAATCCCGCAGATTAGCTTCGATAGCATTGCTGTCATCCATCAGCTTTTCGAAATCGAACTGGCTGACATTATAGTAATCATGACCTGTCATGCGCTTAAAGATAGGGCGCTTGTTGCTGACCGTCAAAGTCTTATTGGCTTCCAAAATTTTTGCCTTGGAAGGTGCAAGTACACAGTCAAAGCGACGCAACACAGTAAAGGGCAGAATCACCTTGCCGTATTCGCTCTGTTTGAAATCGCCACGCAGCAAATCGGCTATGCTCCATATAAAATTGGCCTGTTCGTTGATGTTCATATATCTGCTCCCTCTTCCCTGAGTCTCTTATACCGTTCGTATGAGATAACGACGTTTTGCGGCTTATTTTGCTTGCTGACAATCAAAACTTTGTCCTGCTCGTTCACTTCCTTAAAAATGCGTGAAGCCTGGCCTTTTTGAAATGATGTAATTGCTTCGTAATCCGGCGTCACGGTAGAAGCGGACCTCTTTTTCGCCACAAAACCACCTCTTTTCGGCAAAATATGTCGATTTAATTTTATCACAAAGTCATTACTTTTCGCAAGATAAAAAACTGCATAAAAGTAATGACTTTTTCTTATAAATCGATATGCGGCAAGGCTGTCACATGGATTAACCCCTTGCTCTCTCTTTTTCTTGCATATTCGAGAAGGTCTCTTGCATTGCTGGCAGGGTGCCACGCATAGGCAATGAGGAAATCAGTATGATCGACCATATACCGATTTGCCCTGACAATAGCAACCTTACGCGGGACATTTTCCATTCCTGGAGGATAGTAGGTACTGTCAAATCCATCTGGCTTTGGAATTGGCCTCTCCGCCGGATGGTATGGCAACAGTAAAGTGAGCTTCACTTCTGGGTGGAAACGCTTTGCCTCTTTGACTGCTGACGCTGCAAGACGGTCAAATCCGCCGTAGTGGCCGACGATAAATTCTGTGACGCCATATTCTAAAATGTGCTGCTCAACAGCCGCATACAATGCCGGATAAATCTCTTCTGATGCCTCTCGGTGTCCGATAAAGAAACAGCTTTTTCCGCCCAAATTTCTCCCTCCTTTATAGTTGTGTTTATCGTTAAAATTATACGATATAAATGATTAAATCACAACGATTTATCAAAGTATAATTTACGAAGAACACAAGCAAAGGAGTGATGCAGGTGAAGGATATTCTCTCGGTTATAACCGCGTATCGGGAGGAACGGGGCTGGACAGAGTATCAGCTTGCAGAACGCTCCGGTTTGCCGCAATCTACGATCTCCTCGTGGTATCGCAAGAATATGGTTCCCACTATTCCGTCGTTGGAAAAAATCTGCCTGGCTTTTGGCATCACGCTTTCTCAGCTATTCGCAGAAGAAGATTCACCGGTTTCTCTGACTGATTCACAAAGGAAGCTCCTGGAACGATGGTCAAGATTGAGTGAAGAGCAACAAGCGGTAGTGTTTGCTTTGATTGATAAAATGTAAAAAAAGCCGCCAGAAGCAGCATCTCATGGATGTGCCTCTGGCGGCTTTGCCTATCAATCGAAATCTAACTGCGGAGCCTCCGTTACAGTTCGCAGGTATTCTTCCGGATCGCCATTCAAAATCAATTCCGCATAAGACAGCGGATCGTTGTAGATGAGCCAGTCCAGTTCAGACCGCTGGAAACTGCTGTTTGCCACCTCATCCTCAACAGCGGTACAGTTAATGGAAATTATGCTTCCGTTAGAATATTTCAGTTCCACACAGCCGGTATCCATGTTAAATTCACAGGAAAGTAATGTTTTCATAATGCTATCCTCCAATATTGGCTCTGTTAACAAGAAAAACTCCCGCCTAATTCCTGTTAGGAATCAGGCGGGAGTTTCGTATGCACCCGAAAACCGTCAGCTAACAGTTGATAAGTGATTTAGTTCCTTATCACTGTTAAGCCAAGGGAAAATGGGCTTTTTCCCAAAAAGCAAAAAAGATACATACAGGTTCGACAAAAAAGTGAATGACAAAATGGAGAAATTTATTGCTGGTATACAAATTGAGAACGTTGCTGGCACTTGCTTTACTGCTGAATTCGTATAAAGTAAAGGCAAGAGCTGTCTGCCGGGGAAGCGGCTATGAGAGAGACCGCCTTCCGGCCCGACTTGCCAATATGAAGGAGGAGAGAGAATGGAAACCAAAAGTAACGCGAAACTGAAAGCTCTGTTCATCATCCCGTCGATCACTGGTATCATCCTGTTTATGATCCCGGTGAAGAATGCTGACGGCGATTGGACCGTTGTGGTCAAGATCCTTGCCGACATCATCTCGGGCTACATCGGCGG
>ULTP01060972.1_pt1 | contig 17259 bp, 27 predicted proteins | sample 1957721 | NCBI WGS metagenome assembly ULTP01 (sample SAMEA4835737, study PRJEB28245) | human gut metagenome | biome: gut microbiome; material: fecal sample | place: Denmark | collected 2008 | reverse complement strand
ATCTGCAAATTAAAGGAGGTTTTTTATGGATAGGAATATGGATTTTAATAACTTTAGTGGATTTCCACCACCATATATGAATGCAGAATTGAACAATGATTTTCCACCTATTGATACTGGTATATTTAATCCTATTAATCAATATGAACAAGCATATATGTATTATAGGTATATGACCCAAATGATGGATTATAAAATCAAGTGTAAAGAATTTGAAAAAATGTGCTCTAAACCTGATGCAAAATAAAAAAACGAGGTAATTGTTAAAATTCAAATTCCCCGATTTTTTACTTTTTAAAATTTGGTAGCGAGAACCCACTACTGCTTTTGCTTACGACTTAATATTAATGATTTTATTTCACGCAACATACAACAGATGAGAGAACTAACTGACTAGCTCTCTCATCTTTATATTTATGTATTTATCTAAAAGTCTACTCTGCTTTAGTATTCTTTCTTTACTGTAATTCTCTCTTATCATTTGTTCTAATTTTGCTTTGTTTTTTATGATTAACAGTTCTACTCTGTAGCTCATTAAATCACCTCATATGTATTATAACATATTATGTTTACTTTGTCTGTCGAAACTTGTCGAAGATGCAAAAAATGTTATTTTTTGTAAAAAATATATTGCATATGAATTACTGTTTTGATAGAATACATTTATCGTTTGTATAAATGCTCACCAAAGACAACTTGGTGTATGAATTAGCAGTTATGACTGCTAATATACAGTGGTTATCTTTCCATAACTGCTAATATAATACATCAGTTATGCATTAAAACTGATACAACAGGAGGTGAGCACGAATGGAGCATTTTTATACATTGTTAGGGTTCGGATTTGTTTTAATTTGTCTATCACTAGTAGTTACTATATGTGGAGTATTCTCTTACTTCATATACATAAAAAAAGACAATAAAAAACTTGAAGTTGCCTCAGCAAAGATAACTCCAAGTTCAAACGACGATGAGTAAACACTTACTCGAAGGGTAAAGGTCGTAGCCTTTACTCTTTTTTTATCTAAAAGAATACGCAGACACAATACATTTTAACGTCTCTTTTTTGTATATCTATCTTACAAATAATTTTATCTTTAGTCAAGATGTTTTTATTTAAAAATATTCAAAATGGACATTTTTAATATTTTTGTAACATCTCTGTAATATTATTGTAACATTTTGATTTTATTTTGTCAATATGAATCGTGTTTCTAACTTCCCAAAAAACTGCTATTTTCCGCCATTTTTTCGACGCACGAGAATCGATTTTAAGGCGTTTTTATTTTTTAGACATATACTTTTATAGCTTGATTTTAGTGCATTTTAGGTATTTTTGAAAAAAATATTGACTTCACGGTACACCGTGTACTATAATATAGTAAAATATTATTTTTTAGGAGGTAATCATGAGAGATTATAAAAAAGAATCAAAATGGGAAAGTGAAAAATATAAAAGATTAGTTGCTAAAGTAGATAAAGACTTAGCAGAAGAATTTTTACAAAAACTTGATAAACCCTATGCGGCATGGGTTAAAGAAGAAATTGAAAAGTTTTTGAAAAAAAATTAAAAAAAGTATTGACATACGGTATACCGTGTGTTATTATAATTACAGAAAGAGATAAGACTAGACCAAAACGGCTAGCACTCTAAAAAAGGAGAAAGTTATGAAGAAATTAGTTTATGTATATGAAAACGGAGAAGAAATAATACATACAAAATATATTTCAAATAAAACAATGAAAAAAGAAGCAGGAGACTCTAAAAAAGTAGAAATATATGAATGTAACGAATTAGATCTAGAAAAAAGATTAGACGGTCTTTCAGCAGGAAAATATATAACAACAATTGCTATTCAATAAAGAGGATCTAATATGAGAGGTTATAATATAGATAGCTATATCGGAAAGAAATTTAATAAACTTACTCTTATAAAGAATTTAAACAAAATAGATAAGCACAATTCTAAATTAGCATTGTTTGAATGCGACTGCGGAAACGTTAAAGAACTAGCATTTACACAAGTTTTAAAAGGAAAAATAAAAAGTTGTGGTTGCATGCAAGGCAATTTATCAAACATAGAAAAAGAAAAACAACGTTCTAGCTTACTAAGTTTTTATTCTAATAAGACACAAAAAAACAACTCAACAGGTCACACACGGAATAACTAAAGTTAATGATAGATATAGAGTTAGAATACAGTTTAATCGAAAATCAATCAGTCTCGGTTATTTCGACACTCTTGAAGAAGCCGTGAAGGCTCGTAAGGAAGCTGAATGTAAATATTTTAAGAGCTAGAAATAAATCTAGCTCTATCTTCTATTTAAACAACTTTTCAAAAGTATTTTTTCCAACTTTTCCATCTGTAGCTAAACCGTTTCTACTTTGAAAATCTCTAACTTTGCTATCTGTGTCACTTCCGAAAAATTCCGTCTACTTCTAAATCATAACCGCGACAAACTAGCATAGCTTGAATTAGATATGTAATATTTCCACTATCATTTTTTTCTACTACTACACAAGCTGATTTTGTTAAATTTCCAAAAATGCCATCTGTTGCTAAATTTCTATTAAATTGTTTATTTAATTCTGTTTGTAATGCTGTTACTAGTGCTGTATGAGTTTCTGCACCATATATATTATCTACTGCTATATTAAAGCCATATCTACTATTTAATGTTGATTGTATATCTGCTATTTTGCCTTTTGCATTTTCTGTTACTACAGATATAGCTTGTCCATTTGCAATTTCGTTAAATCTAAAATTACGACCTGGACAAGATGTTGAATTTACATCTCTATGTCCTTGAACTTTATTAATATGATATTTGTTCTTTAAATATGCTACAAGTTCTTTGCCACTCTGTACTTGAACGTCTGGCATTTCTTCTACTTCAAAATTACCTTCAAAGCAAATTCCTATAGAATTATAATTATTCATATAAGCATGAGCTCCAATTTTTTCTTCTGATCTCATTCTATAAACTTTACCATCTTTTCGAACTAAAAAGTGGTATCCTGCACCTTCCCAGCCATTATTCAAGTGCCATCTATGTATATCTTCTGCACTTGCTACTGAACTTGCAGAATGGTGTAATATTATTCTATCTGTTGTCTGTCTATTAGACATTGCTTTAAAGTTTAAGTTAGTATTAATTATTTCCATAACCTATCACTCCTTCTTTTTATCTCTTAACTGTATTAAAACGTCTTTTAATTTCTCTGGAAATGGTACTCCCATTTGAGAAACATTCTCTAATAAGGAAATACCTTCATTTGCTATAAAGAACATCATGACTATTTCACGTATTGCAGGTATTCCTATATTATTCTGTAGTAATACTGTAACTCCTACTACAATAAGAATTACTACTTTCTTTATTATTCCTTTAAAACCTTTATATGAACTTAGCTCTTTATTGTATATCGCTTTTAACAGTCCTGTTATCCAATCTAATACAATAAAAGATACTAGTGTTATTGCTAGTCCATCCCATCCTCCTAAAAAGCTTACAATTAATCCTCCAATTAATCCAATCGCAATACTTACATCATTAAATAATTTTTCCATTTTCATTTCCTCACTTTCCACAGCCACTGCTGTTGCTATTCTTTCTTCTTTTTCACCTCTACTTCTTTGTATACTTTAGAGTTATATATGCTTTTTGAAAACCGCTGTAACTGCTACCGACTTGAATCATGAACTTAGTATTGTTGACATCACCAAGTCCAAGTCCGATATGGTCCGATATTGTCTGTCACAACGCGTTGAATCGGTTGCCAGCCTTGCACAGACCAGTACCCTGTACCGTAAATGTCAATCAATTCACCAAAATTACTGATTCCGTGCTGTTGTTGAGAAATACCTGTATTTAGACTTGTTATCTTTATTGTTTTTTGATAAATTTGTTTGTTGTCTAAGTACTCGTTTGTTGCTATTTCAGTTCCTGTCGTTATATTGTTACGAGTTTTAATATAGTTCCAACCAGTAAATTCCCCATTGACATAATATGCGATTGCAATTCTTCCATTTGCACTTTCGTTATTTCCAAATAACATTACAATATGTCCATTAGGCGAACTGCTTGCGGTCGGAAGAAATAGTACAGATCCATATTGAAAGAAACCGCTCGGAATGTTTGACGTATTAACAGTATAAGTTCCAAAACCTTTTGTAATTGTTGTATCTAAAACATTTGCCACATGTCCTAAATTTGGCAATGCATCTGTATATCCATTCCATTTTCCTGTAAAGTTATTTGCAGCAACATTACCATTTGAATCTATAGAAACTTTGTAATTCAAAAAATTTATTCCTGTTGTGTTTCGATATCCTAAAAATAGCTCTTTTCCTGTCGCGTCAAGCGTAACATTTTGATTAGCGAAATCGCATACGATTGGTATTCCACTTTCATTTTGTATTCCTTTTTCGCGACCATTCGTAATTTTAATTACTGCATTGCTCATTGTTAAATTACCTGACATCGTGTCTCCAGTTTTTGAGAGTTTTCCACCCATTGCAGTTTCGATGTCTTCTGCCATATTTTTCATGTCGGCAGGTACATCTGCCATATCGCCCGCTTCCGGATAACGAATATTATATTTACTTGTTTGTCCCATTTTTAAACCTCCTCAAAGCCATTTAATATTTGTTTATAGTTTTTATTTATTAATTCGCTATATGTGTTGCTTACGTAATCTGAATATTTTTTGAACTTGATACTATTTATCGCTTTGCACCATCTATTGATATCATCATAGCTAATAATTGATAGGTAGTACCATGTTTTTTCATTGTAATTTAAAAAAAGTTGAGAACATATTTGTTTTAACATGTTCTCAATTTCATTTAAGTCATCTGAATACAAAAAATCTCCTCTTTTTTTTATTTCGAGTATGTCAGATTCTATTAGTATATTGTTATAGAAATATGATGCTGTATCTATTGCTGTTATGATTCCAAAATCAGACGGAAGAGTACATTGCGTTAAATTGATGCCAGGTGATTTATCTTCTATATAGTCCGAATATGAATAACTAAACAAACATGTATCATCGCTCATTTCTAATGATTTATAAACTTGCCCCAAATTAAACACACTTTCATGTATATTATAATTATTTGAAACAATTATATTATTTAAGTATTCTTCTGTTCCTAAGCTGTTGTATGCTGTTTTACCATCAAAATTCATGTGTAATGTTTTTCCTGATAGGTCATCGCCTACTTTTATCTTTCTAAAATATTGCTTTTGATATTTCTCTGCCACTTCTATTTTTGCTTTTTTACATAGATTTATTATATTTGTTATGATTATGTTATAATCGTTATAATTAAACTTATCAGTATTAGTCCAGTTTTCTTTTAACATATGTTATTCTCCTTCCAGTATCAAATAATAATCTAGTGCGCCATCGTATTCATACTCAATGCCTGTTACAAGTGCTTTTCTGGTAATCATTTCATCATTTACATATACTCCAGTTTCAAGTTCTACTGTATCACCTAATTCATATGTGAATGTATCATTGATTTTTATTTTATATTTGAACCTTTTATTCAAATTATTAGCTAACCACATTGCTACTTTTTTTGCTGTCTCTTCATCTTGTATACTTCGAATATCGATAGTTTTTTCTTCTTTACATGTATCGTAATTTGTTATTTTATAATCACAACTAGAGAATCTCAATGTTTTGCAATTTAGTGTAAGTTCAAATATTTTATCTTTTAAAGTACTACATATGAAATATATGACATTTAAACTTACAACTAATTCAAAATCTTGATTATCTGTTGAAGTTATATTGCTCTTGTACACCGAACCGTCTTTGTTATATACGTTTAAAATAAAGCTTAGTTCATCAGAAGTACTACCACTCATTGTGCTTACTGGGAACGTGAGTTCGACATCCGCATATGTATTTAAAACCGCATAGCCATATTGATTTAACGTAAATTTTCCTTTAAAAACTTCCTGTTTTTCACTGTCCTCTGAATAGTTGTACTTTTTTATCAAAGTATTGAATTTCTCTTGTTTTTCTATGTCCGGTTCTTCTTCCATATTTTCCAAGTTAATCTTCGCAACAACTTGAGACTCTTTTATTCTTTTAAATAATATATTATTATCAAATGTTTCTATTAAGTTACTCCTGCAGTTTGTTGCTAGCTTATTGAAATATTCATGTATTTTTACGTTTTTTTCAAAACATCTGAGCATTTCTTGTTTTTCTTGTATTAATTCGTTATCGATTTTTATTTTTTCTTTCAGTGTTGAAAAATCTTTATCGATTGCATCTTTTATTACTGTCAAATCTTTAGTGACAAGATATACCTCGTCATATAACTTCACCCATTCTATGTTTTGATATTTTGACAAAATCCCCATTCCCGTTATTGTTATTCCTATTTCATTATCTTTCTTTTCTACTTTTTTAAAATAACATTCGTCTACTTTAACATAATAAATAAAATTGTCTATTACTATTCCTAAAAAGATTCGTATTATTGCATCTTCATCCAATAAATCCCACTCAGTATTTGTTTTAAAAATATTGTATGTATCGTTTATATCAGTTAATTTTATTTCTATTTCTTTAGATTCAATATCTTCATTTATTAAATCTACACCTTTTTTAGCTGTTATTGACATTATCTCGTCGTCATCATATTGATACAATGTTCCAAGACAACAACTCAAGACTTTTGCCCTTGCAAAATGTTTTGACCATTTATAAAATTTTATTGTTATTTTAGACCCCGTCGCAATGTTGTTTAATACAACCTCTTTTTTCGTGTTCTCTGTAAAATTATAAGTTGTAGATTCTCCATCTTTAGTGACGATAACATCAAAGTTTATTGCATACTCGTTTCTTACGTTTGAAAATATTATGTGTAAATCGCTTATTTCTTTCTTGTCATGTTGAACATAGTTTGTAAATTCTACATTTTCGAAATTAGCATTTTCATCTGAAAGAATAGTATTTGGAAACTCACTGTACCAGCCTTCATAGTTTATTAAAACCTCTGTTTTCTTTAGTACATTACTTGTTCCATCTAATTCTATTCCATCACCTTCAAACATCGCATATTTTCCTGTTTCAAAAAAATCGTATCTGCCTGATACATTTGTTATTTGTACTTTCGCACTTGTTGTTATAGTGCGTGCTCTTGCTGCATCAATCAAAATTTGAGATGTATCTATCATTAAATAGCACCTCCCGTATATTTATCAGCTTTTGTTTGTATAAAATTGCATGAAACATTTAACCACCCCGTCACGATTTTAGTGTCAGGATCTATTGCTTTTGCAGAAGGTTTTAAGTCTCCAACATACATTTGCTTACTTATTCTTTGATTTTTTGTAGATGGAAATGTGCAAAGAAACTCTTTCTTGAATTTCAGGTCCGTTAAATAATTCATCTGTTCTACGCTCAAAATATCCCATTTCATTTCAATTTTCCATCTCGAGCTTATAATTTTTCTCACTAAGTCGCCCAATGCGTTTTCTCCACTCTTTTCCCTCAAGGTTGGGTATGGTACAAATTCAGATGGAGTAGGCAATGACACTCCATCTGCTACAATAACATTATTTTCTTTTATCACTTTACCTGCCTCCTATCCTCTTTGCAATAATGCTTTATATCCACGTCTTTTAGCCTCCGTGTCTAAATCTTCTATTAATTCTCTTGCTAATACTTTGCTGTTTAATTTTATAGTGTTTTCAAAATTGATTGTTCCATTTGTTCCTCCATTAACATCCAATAGAGCTTTTTTCATTGTGTCATATATAATACTTTGCGGTGCTGTTATTTCCGGATTACTTCTTGCTCCAGAATATTCTCCAAAAACTGCTAACGTTTCATCATATGCAACATTACCTTTAGCTAGTCTTGGCAAATATAGCCTTGGTACTGTTCCTACATTTACTCCTGGCATTTTATTAATTACTCCTATTGCTCCATTAATTATTCCTATTGCTCTATTCATTGTATTTTGTATTAATGAAATTACACCATTTATTCCAGATTTTACAGAAGATCCGATAGCATTTCCTATATTTATTCCTAAATTTGAAAAAGTGTATCTCACATTTTTCCATACATTATTAAAAAAACTTCCTATATTACTAAAAGTATTAGTAATTCCATTGTAAGCTTCTTTAAATTGATTTTTTATGCTGTTTTTTACTTCCACAGTTTTTTCGATAATTGACGTTTTAATTTTTTCCCATATTCCTATTGTTTTGTTTTTAGTGTCATTAAATAAATTTATCGCATTTATTTTTAATTCGTTTAATTTGCTTGTTGTATCTTTTTTTGTTTCTGTAATTCTTTGTACTACTATATCTTTTATTTCTGTGAATTTACTTATAGTTTCTAATTTTATTTCTTCCCACTTTTCTTTTACATTACCAGTCAAAGCCACTATTCCGGTTCAAAAGTCCTTGCATTATATATTTTCCGCAATTCAAACATAACTGTAGAAGGTGAGTGTATTCCCATACCATTTTTAAAGCCGTCTATAATCGGTTTAATCACATTATCATATACCCAACTTGCTATATTTCCTAATCCTTCTATTATTCCATTCCATAATCCAAGAGCTACATTTCCACCCGCTTCTGATATTTTATCTGAAAAATATTTTCCTATGGTTGAACACGATGTTGATATTACGTTCCACAGCATCCTAAATGGTACGCCCCAATTAACACCAATCAAATAAAATATAGTATAAGCTATATCTCCCCAATTTATAGTTGCTATTGCACTTATTAAGAAATCAAATACTGCATCAACTATTGACGCAAAGTCGAGTGTGGTTATAAAGTTTTTCAAAAATGTTATTGCTGTATTTATTCCTTCACCTAATGTTGAACCTACCAAATTCCAGTTTGTATTTTTTATACCTCCATTTATAAATTCGGCAATTCCTTTTCCTATATTTCCAGCTTTTTTCTTTATACTCTCCCAAGGAATTTTTTCTAAAGATTCATTTATCTTCTTGCCTATTTCTGCTCCTGCTTCATACCATTTACCTTCTTTTAGTTTTTTTAAGAAATCATTTAATTTAGTATCTACTTGCCCTAAATCAATATTTGGCATTACATCACCAGTTCCACCACTTCCGCCTGAATTGCTTTCCTGAATATTGTGTACTTCATCAATGTCGCCTGGGTGTAGAGCATCAGAAGCCTTTTTAGCACTTTTTGCCATACTTGCATATGAACTTGCACTTGCTTTAGCAAATATGTTTACTCCTGTAAGAACATATGCAACACTCTGTATTGCTCGCATTAATTGATATACTAAATTAGTAACAAATTGTATTACTGGAGCCAGTGCACTTCCCATAGCATATTTCATATACTCAATATTTGCTGAAAGTTGTTTTGCTCCTGCATTTTGACTTGACAACCAAGTATTAGCACAACTACTTAATGTGCTATAGATACCTTGTAATGAGAAAAGTGCACCAGCATATTTTAAAACATGTCCTAACCCATTTTTAAATCCTGAACCCCATTGCTTTATTTGATTTTTAATTTTTATAGTCATTCCTGATATGTCGTTCATAAATGGCATTGCCTTTTTTAAACCTGAAAAAGAATTACTCGTATTTCCTTTTTCAAGCTTTTTCTTTTTATTGTTTAGTCTTTCTAGCTGTGCCTCTGCTTCTATTATTTCTTTAGTGTTTAAATGTATCTTACCGTTTTTTACATTTTCTAGTTTTTCTTCTATTTCGCTTATTTTATATTTCACTAATTCAAGTTCTTTGCTGTTAGCTTCTACACCTTTTAATGATTGTTTAAATTGTTGTACTGCGGGCTTTATTTGCTGTATTTTTTGTCTTAACATATCCCACAAACTAACTGAATTTACATCTGGTTCTATGTTGTCTGTATTATTAATACTTCCTTTGCTCTCAGTTGTTGTCAACTTTGGTTGTTCGGCTTTTGATGTTTGTATTTCTGGCATTTTTACTTCTTCTGATGCGTTTTTTAATCTTCTTAAATTGCCTGTCAATTTCATTACTTCATTTGAATAGCCTGTTATATTTTTTATTTCAAATGGTTTTCCATTGATAGTCATTCCACTAATGTCGTTTGGATCAAAGCTATTCAATATTTCTTTATTAGTACTATCTTTTGACTTTGATATATTATTTTTTATATTTCCGTGCTGTTTGTTGTTTGTGTAATGCATCTAATTCTTTTTGCACTTGTCTTATTTGTTTAATTGCTTCTGTATTTGTCACTTTTATTTTTATTTGATTGTTTTCAGAACTCTTTTTTAAATTTTGCAATTGTTTTTTTACTAATATTGTTGATTGATTTATTGCTTTCTGAAGTTCTTTCATATTTATTTTAGAAAAAGCTTCTTGTACTTGTTTCACTTTTTCTTTAATTGCCGGTACTATTTTATTTAATTCCTTTAATGCTTCTTCAATTTTTGCAGTTACAATTATCTCAATTTCTTCTGCTGTCATTATACTTCCTCCTTTCTATGAAAACAAGACATTTATACAACTACCATTATATAATTTTTCTCTTTATTTCAAAAAGAAAAAGCCTTGATCCCTCAAGACTTTTTTTGGTTTATTAATATACAGATGCTTCAATTATTTTAAATGTTGCTGATTTTAAACTTTTAACTTTGTCAGATTGTACAAATTTAAATATTTCAAACTTTTGTGTTTGTCCTGCACCTAAATCATTTGCATAGACATAATCTTCTTCTATTCTTGCCCCATTGCTGTCTACAGCTTCTATATGTAAACTAAATGATTTTTTTTCATCTAATTTGTTTTTTACTGTTACAACAAGTTTTGTATCTTGTAATCCATATTTATCTTTTGTAACTTCAAAAGTTCCTAGCTGTACATCTACATCATTTTCTAATACTTCTTCAGTGCTGCTTCCTGTTGCTTTGTCTAAATTTTTACTTACCGCATCTAATGAATCTGAAAATGCTTTTTGTGAATTTATTACAATAATTATTGCTAAAATAGAAATTATGATTCCAGCTATCGCTTGTCCTTTACTTGCATTCTTTATTAAAGATATAATTCCAAATATTATACCAAGTAATGCTAATATGAAAGATGCATTGTTTACAATGGGAATAAATGATGTACAAATACCTATTATTCCAACTACTAACCCCGCTGTAGCAAACCCACTTTTCTTTTTTTCTTCACAATGTGCCATAATTGATTCCCCCTTCATTCAATATATTAAGAATTATATCGAACGAAGTCGAATAAGACAAGAAAAATCGTGTTACAAAATTCGACACTTTTTTTCGTTGTCAGCAATTTTTTTATCCTTTAAACAACTTTCTTTGCTCTTCTAATGTTTGCTCTTGCTTATCTTCAAACAACTCTTTGTAATTATCTTTAATCATTATTATTTTTGCATTCTGATTCATACAATCGCCTGCGATTAATTTATTAGTCACCGCTTCTTGTAAATCTATTTCTCTTCTCAAATCGTCAAAAATTTTAACTAAGTGAGTTTGACAGTAAATATTTATTTCTGAATATCTGCTATTCCAAAATTCGGACGGCTTCATATCGAAATAATACGCAAGTGGTTCTATCGCATATATTAAGTCTATTAAATTGTTAGTGTCTTTTATATTTTGTATTATATTGCTTAATCCTTTTGACTCTAGAACTCTTGTTCTATTATCTTGCCTACCACGTTTTCTGCAGATTTCTCTACAATCTTGTCTAAGTTTAGCGTAGATAAAGGATTTGTTGCTATTTCTTTCAACTCTTTCTTTGTCATTTTCTTTTTGAAAAAACCCTCATCATTCAATGCCTCCGCAATCTTTTCATATAAATTTTTAATTGTCATCCCTTCTTTTCTACATTCATCTATAAAATCGTAAACTTCATCACTATTTGTAAATGCATTTTCTCCACTTTCTGATTCTGATATTTTAAATATTATCTTTGATAAAGCTTCCATGTCTAGTATAGAATATGCTTTAATAAAAGCTTCTTCAAAATTTTTATTTTTAAGTAGATTAGCTATATCTACTATTTTTCTTGTTTTTAGTACTAAATTAATATTTCTATTTTTTGTTTCTATAATCATTTTATTTTCTCTCCTTTGCAAAAGAGAGAAGACTTTTCAGTCTTCTCTTATTAAAATTTTGTTGAATCTCCCTCTACAGGATATCCATCTGTTTCTACTACTTTTGATTCTTTATATACTCTCATAGTATCCTTTATAAAGTCCCCATCGTTCATCTCTTGTCCTGCAATATCTACAGTACATTTCACAGTCTGAACTAATGGTTTATTGGCAACTGATGCTGTTGTCTCTGGATATTCTAAGAATAAGAATATTGTTGTATCTGCATCAGCTATAGCTTGAATAGCTTTATGTGTTTCTTGTATAAACATCATTTCTATATCAACAGTTTCTGCTTTTCTTTTTCCTTTAGCCATTCTTTCTTCTTCTAAATCTAATGCACTATATGTTTGTCCCTCTTTTAAAGTTTTTAATTGTCCTACCTTTTGAACATAACCTATATCTGTTCTGTCTCCTGTTAATGTTGTTGAATAAGATACCTTTGATTTCATTGCAACCTGTGGTGTTGTTGTTTTTGGTGTTACTTCATCTCCCATTTTTAATTCCTCCTATCTTAAATTAAAAGAGCTCGTTATAGAATTATAACGAACTTCAAATGTTGTTGTTATACCGTATTTTTGCAATATACTATCATATACTGCAGGACTGGTATTTGTCCTTGTAAAATTAAGTTCTTGAAGCTTTTTATCAACTTCATCTGTCATTTGCATTGCCTGGCGTTGCTTTTCATTCCAACAAGTTATCGAAATTTGAAATGTAGATTTAATCGGAAATGCATTTTCGGTTAAATTTACTGACTTTAAAGGTGTATGTAATTCTAGTATAGGAAATTTACTTTCTGTATTTGGATTGCTTAAAATTGGCTTGTTTTTATACAATTTTTCTAGTTTTTCATATACTAAATCACTAAACTCTTTTATACTTAAATCTTTCATTACTTACATACCTCCTTCAGCATTTCATCTAGTTTCTTCTTGACAATTTCTGTATTTTCATTTCTGGTTTTAAATTCAGCATCGCCTAAAAAGTGATTTGCCCTTGAACCAATTGCTACATAGAATTGAGTATTTCCTATTGTTGTGATTGGAAAATTCAAAGATCTACCTACTTTATGTACGGGTATATACCACTCAGTGTAACCTGTTTCCAAAAAGTGTTTTGTCTTACCAATATGTTCTTTTTCAGCATATTGACCTGTTCCGAAATATTCAAACCATAAATATGATTGTCCATTTTCAGTCATAAATTTGGAAGGATCACAATAGACCCTTCCTTTTACTTCTTTAGTTGACATATCAACCATTTCTACTAATATTCCATTTTCATTATGACCTTTTTCTAATCTTATTGCACAACCTCTAATGTTTTTTAGAATATCTTCTGTTGCTATCTTTACTGTTTGTGGTAGTTTTTGAATTATAGCATTAATATTCTTGAAATTATTTTTTACTTTTATATTACAGCTTATCATTTTTGCATTTTCTCCATTCTATATACATGCGTATTTCCTATTTTATTTTTATCTAATACTCGATATCCAGGAATAAACTCCTCTAATTTTGAGACATCTTCAAATGATACTCCGTCACCTTTTTGTATATCATAATCTCTTGTACTTCTACCTTTATAAATACTATAATCTACTTCTCCTGTGGACTTTTTGTCTAATTCATTTACATCTTGTTGCATGTTTAGCCAAGCTATGCTTTTATATTTCCATTTTTTTTCTGTTTCCCCGTGGTCTTCTATTTCTTCATATTTTGATATATATACTTTTGTCAAATCTCGTAATAACATTATTTAATCCTCCTTAATCCAGATTTTATAATGTCGTTTCTTAGTTTTTCTATAATATCTTCAAATGATGTTGAAATAGAACCTTCGTTGCGACTTGTTAACCCTTCTGCTCCTCTTGACAAATAAATTGCCTTCGTAGCTTTTTTTATGTACGGAAATAGTTTTATATCTTCTTTTTGTCTGTTGGAAATATTAGAGGCAATAGAGCTTACTTCTTCTAATATATCCGTTAAAACCTCTTCATCTTCTTTATAATTAGCTCCTAAATCGGCTACTATTTTGTCTATACTATTATCCATCTTCTATTGCCTCCTATTTTTAGGCCATTGAAGCAATTGTTGCTATTCCTGCTTTTTTAGCCTTATTTGCTGAATCAACTTCGACAACTACTATTTTTTGTCCAGTTGTCGCTGTTATTTCGTCAGTGCCATTCCATGCTGTATATCCAGATGTACAAACAGCGTCATATTCTGGCATTGTTGGATTTGCTGCTGCTTTATACTTATAACTATTTCCAGAAGCTAATGTAGGTGTAACAGTTACCTTTGTCTTTCCTGTTGAAGTTCCTGCTACTGATGTTACAGTTAAATCTGCAAGTTTAGCATCTGTTACATAGAAAATAGTATCTTCCATTAAAGCTTTTGTTCCTTTATATAAGAAATCTTCTAATGCTACAGCATCATCAAATGGTACTTTCTCTGCTCCATATTCTGATACATAGAATGGTTGAGCAATAGCTCCGTCCATCATTACAACAGCTTTTACACCGTCTGGTAATCTTGTTGATTCATAAACTCTAACAGAATCATACATACCAATTGCTTGTTCTTTTGGATCTGTTCCATTTGGTAAATCATCAAGAATTTTCTTCATTCCCTTTCTATATTCGCTATCTACTACAATAACCAACAAATCTGATTCTATTCCATCGATGAAATCATTCTTCAAAGTTCTTGCTTTTTGTAGTAAAGTGTCAATAGTGTCTTGAATGTTGTTTTGAGCAGATACTTCTGTTCCTTCTAATACTTTTGCAAAAAATTCTCTATCTAAGTATCTTATGATAGCTGATTGATGATTTACTTTTCTTTTTTCAGCCATACCATCGATACCATAAAGTTTTACGTCTTTGCCTTGTAATTCCTCTACAATTTCTTTATCTGTATCAATAACAACCTTCACTGGTTTAGCTTTTACTTTATCTCCTTTTCCAGCAGCTCTTGCAGTACCTTTATCTTTTAATTCTGCATTTACAAATCTTTTATATTCAATTACTCCACCTTCTGGATTTCCAGAACCATTTTTGGCTTTTATTTGTTCTGACACTGCTCTTGCAGCAACATTCTCTAGTACTCCACTTAATACTTGTTTTAAATTATCCTTTGTTTTACCATCTTGTAGCATTATATTTAATGCTTCTTGTGTAATTTCTCCCATTTTTAATTCCTCCTATTTTTTAATAACTTGCTCTAGCTATTGATTTGTTTCTTTCATTATCAATGCCTAATTTTTGGGTTGGAGTATCTTCTTTTAGTCTTTCATTCACAGCTTTTTCTACAGCTTTATTAAATGCATTTGAAACTTCTTCAATTTTAGAATTAATTTCTTCTGCCTTCACTGTTTCAAAATTAAAGAAAGTTAATAAAGATATATCCAATCCTTTTTCACTTGCGATTTTTGTTGCTTGTTCTTTTAGTCTATAGGCATTTAATTCTGCAAGTGCTTTTTCCTTATCTGCCTTTTCCTTTTGCGCTTGATATTCAAGTTTCTGTTCTTTGTTCATCTTTGCTAACTTTTCAGCTTCACTTTTTTCACTATTCATTAGCTCTTCCCAATTTGTTTTTGCTGTATTTATAGCCTTTTGAACTCTTTTATCAAATTCTGCTTGATTTTTTCCATCTTTTAAGAAATCATCAAACGTTACAGGATTATTGTTTGTTCCTGCATTTGGATTATTTGCTCCCGCTGGTTCATTATCTGCCCCAGTATTAGCATTGTTTGGATTATTGTCTTGTCCTTCCATTTTTCACTCCTTTTGCCCCAGCCATTGCCTAAAGCCCCAGCCATTGCGAATTTGTATTCTGTTGTTCTTTATAGCCTGCAATCAGTAAAAAGGCATAAAATAAGAGCTACGTCTAGCTCTTGAATTTATAATTATAAATGTTGATAACTTATTTATTATTTTTATCATTTCCGAATTGTCCTATAATTGCTAATACAATTATAGTTCCACATATTAAAGCTGTAATTTGTACTGCCATATTTTCCGCCTTCTTTCCATAATAAAAAAACACCTACTGTTTTAGTAAGTGCTTAAAATATTGTTTTCTTTAATTTATTGTTTTTCATGCTTTCTTGTTCTTCTTTTATTAACTCTTCATATTCTTTTCGTATATCATCAGGTGTGTTTTCTTTTAATTTTGTCATATTTCCATTTTCATTTTCTTCATTGGATAACCAATCTAACCATCTAGGATTCAGTATCATCTATATCATTCCTTTCATTATCTTAATTATTTCTTTACTAAGTATACTCGCATTATTCTTATTTTTATAATAGTCTGCAAATGCTTCACCTATTGTCTCACTGTATTTTGTCATTGCATACTTAGAAATATTACTTCTTAATAAGTTTTGTGACATTTTATCACTAATTCCTAAATTGTTAAATGCTTTTGCTACAATTTCTTTTGTTGTTATATCATCATTCCAGTCCTTAATTATTAAATTTTTATCAGTATATCTGTTTTTAATTATTTCATATGTAACACAATGTCCTAATTCGTGATTTCCTATATCTTCATATGTTGTATTTTTAGGATGAAAGCCATTTTTTACATCATTTTGGTACTGTTTTTTTACTGTGTTTATATCTCCATAAAATTTCTTGTTAATCTCCATAACATATCTGTTATCTTTTATATCTGGAGTAATATTCAAGCCTCCTTTTGGGTGTTCTATTACTTTAATTTCTTTTAATCTATTTTTTACTTGAGGAAAATCTCTATACACTTTATTCATATTATTCAATGTATCTAGCAATGCTTTTCTATCTATTCCTTTTAATTTTGCTTTTTGAACATTGTATTTGTTCTTTACTGTCTTTTCTATAGCACTATCAAAAATACTATATTTCTTTTCCAATTCATAATATGGCAAATATATTATTGTTGAACGGCAATAATGAAAATGATGTTGAATAGGTGGCAAATTTACACCTAATACTAAACCATTACATTTAATTCTTTGTAGTTTTAATTCTTTCTGATTTTCTCCATAATATCTATCAAATACATTTTCTTTGTTAATATAAAACTCTTGATTATTTAAACTATCACACATTAATGTTGTTTTATC
>ULTP01016916.1_pt1 | contig 17273 bp, 18 predicted proteins | sample 1957721 | NCBI WGS metagenome assembly ULTP01 (sample SAMEA4835737, study PRJEB28245) | human gut metagenome | biome: gut microbiome; material: fecal sample | place: Denmark | collected 2008 | reverse complement strand
ACTCTCTTGTAATGATTGTACACCGCAACGGAGAGGACCTTTTTCGCCTCGTCCTGTCCGATGACATATTCATCCAGGAAGTTCTTGATCTCCTTCGGTTTCAGAAGGTTGATATCCGGAGTCGCGGTCTCTTCCACTTCTTCGTCTTCCAGTTCCTCCTCCAGGATGTCAGCGCAGATATCTACGCACTCATCACAGATATATACCCCGGCAGGTCCTGCGATCAGCTTGCGGACCTGGCTCTGGGTCTTGTTACAAAATGAACATCTGATGTCATTTCCGGAATTTTTTCCTGCCATTACTACTATACTCCTGTTATTTTATCTCCTTCCGAAGACGCCGCTTTTGCGTCGTAGGAAACGCAAGCCAAATTTCAGATTTGGCTCTGCGATAAAAGCTACTTTGTGCCGTATGCGGCACAAATAGCTGTGTAAAAAATATGCTATCAAGCATATTTTTTACACTATGCCTCGTGGAAGGTGATCACCTTATCGATCAGCCCGTATTCACAAGCTTCCTCGGCACTCTTCCAGTTATCTCTCTCGGTGTCTGCGCAGATGGTCTCATAATCCTTGCCGGTGTTCTCAGCCAGCATACGATTCAGTTTCTCCTTGGTGCGGAGGATATGCTTGGCTGCGATCTCGATCTCGGTAGCCTGGCCCTGGGTACCGCCCAGAGGCTGATGGATCATGATCTCTGCATTGGGCAGTGCAAAACGCTTGCCCTTGGCACCACCTGCTAAAAGGAATGCTCCCATGCTGGCTGCCATACCGATACATACGGTGGATACATCACACTTGATGTATTTCATAGTATCGTAGATTGCCATACCTGCGGTAACACTTCCGCCCGGGCTGTTGATATACAGATGGATATCCTTATCGGGATCCTCCGCTTCCAGGAACAGTAACTGTGCCACAATGATGCTGGCAGAAGTCTCATTCACTTCCTCACCCAGGAAAATGATCCTGTCCTTCAACAGTCTGGAATAAATATCGTAAGACCGCTCACCCTTGCTGGTCTGTTCAATGACATAAGGTACTAAACTCATATTCTAAAACCTCCATTGCTTCTGATTAATACTACTATCGTATCCTACTTAGTAAGCTTTTTCAACGAGATCTCGAAGATTTAATAAAAATTTAGGAACTTTTAAATTTGAAAAAGAAAGCGGACCTGGCAGTCCGCTTTCTCTTCGTATCGTATCTTAAAGCACAAATTATGCTTCTTCCGGCTTCTCTTCTGCTGCCTTTTCCTTCTTGGTGGTCTTCTTGGCTGCAGCCTTTGCTTCCTTAGCGTTGTCTACGATGAAGTCAGCTGCCTTTCTTACGCAGAGATCTTCCTTCACCTGCTTAGCACCCTGCTCTCCCAGGAGTTCTTTTACCTTGTCAGCTTCCATCTGATAAGCCTCTGCCATGCTCTTGATCTCAGCTTCGAAATCTTCCTCAGTAGCTTCCATCTTCTCAGCTGCTGCTACAGCTTCCAGAACCAGACGGGACTGGATTCTCTTCAGCGCTTCGGGCTTCAGCTGCTCCATCATGGTCTGAGCGGTCAGACCGGTGAACTGCATATACTGCTCTAAAGTAAGACCCTGCGCCTGAATTCTCTGTGCAAAGTTCTCTAACATCTGTCTCTGCTGGGTCTCGATCATTGCATCGGGGATCTCCATCTTGGCATCTGCGATCACTGCATCCAGAACTGCCTCTTCCTTGGCAATCTTAGCTTCTTCTTCCTTCTTGGAAGTCAGCTTCTTCTGTACATCCTCTCTATACTCAGCCATAGTATCGAAATCAGATACTTCACTTGCGAACTCGTCATCCAGATCAGGAAGCTGCTTCTCCTTGATTTCCTTAACGGTGCACTTGAATACTGCAGGCTTGCCAGCCAGCTCAGCTGCATGATAATCCTCAGGGAAGGTTACATTTACTTCGGTCTCTTTATTTAATTCAGCACCGATCAGTCCCTCTTCAAATCCGGGGATGAAAGAGCCGGAGCCAATGGTCAGGGAATGATTCTCACCCTTGCCGCCTTCAAATGCAACACCGTCTACAAAACCTTCGAAATCGATAACGGTCATATCGCCGTCCTTAACAGCGCGGTCTTCTACGTTGATGGTTCTCGCATTGCTCTCGCGCTCTCTGTTGATCTCAGCGTCAACCTCTTCATCGGTTACCTTAACTTCGATCTTGTCAACCTTCACACCCTTGTACTTGCCAAGAGTCACTTCAGGCTTCAGAGCAACCTCTGCGGTGAAGATGAAAGGCTTGCCAGCCTCTAACTGGGTCACATCGATCTTCGGAGAAGATACGATCTGCTCCTCACACTCTTCCAGAGCCTTATCGTAAGCATCGGGGATCAGCGCATTAGCTGCATCCTCATAGAATACGGACTTACCGTACATCTGCTCGATCATCTTACGGGGAGCCTTGCCCTTACGGAAACCGGGAATGCTGATCTTGTTCTTATTCTTCTGGTAAGCACCTTCGATTGCCTTCTCCAGTTCTTCAGCAGATACTTCGATGGTCAGCTTCGCCATGTTTTTCTCTAACTTTTCAACCTGTAAACTCATTATAACATTTCCTCCTTTATACCCTTGCGGGTCTGTATCCAGTCGCAGTCATTTTGCAATTATAGCATAAGTTGGCGAAATTGACAACCCTTTTATTTGGGGGCTTTCTGCGTATCCGGGGCATAGAGGCACTTGGAACTGACTCCCGGGATCATTCCCAGCTTTCCGGACAGAGCACTGACCTTTTCCTGCGGGGCGTCCATGACCACACTGATGATATTCATCTGCTTCTCATGATAAGGTATCCCCATTCTTCCGATAATATATTCTCCGTATTCATGCAAAAGTCCGTTGATCCGGCCTGCTGCCTCCTTATCCTCCACGATAATGCCTACCAGAGTCACTCTCGTGTTTCCCGTATCTTTTCCCATAATCAGTCTCCCTTCTGACCGTCCTCTGCCGTATTCTCCCACGGTCTGATATGCGTGGCGATCATGATGATGCGCCCCCTTGCATGCGTGCGGATGTATTCATATGCTTTCTCCCGGTTCTCTTCATCCAGCCCGGTGAACGGCTCGTCCAGCAGAACGCACTGTGCTCCTGCTTCCATTGCCCGCACCAGTGACACTCTCCGCTTCATGCCGCCGGACAATTCACGGCAGGGATGTTCCAGCGCTTCCTCCGGCAGTAAACACGCAAGCACCTCCCGCGCTTCCTTCGCATCTCCCATGACCATTTCCAGGTTCTTCACCGCACTGTATTCTTCGCAGAGTCTGTCCTCCTGAAACTGCACGGAAAAAGCATCGATTCCCGACACTTCTCCCTCTTCCGGCCGTTCCAGCCCGCACAGGCACTTAAAAAAGGTCGTCTTGCCGCTGCCCGAAGGTGTATCCAGAAGATACGGTTCTCCCCCGTGGAATTTCTGTTCCACATGTCGGAAGATCCAACGGTCATGATAGCATTTTCCAAGCTCTGCCACGCGTAAAGTGCGACGTTCTCCTGTGACATTTGTCTTCGGCATTGCCGGTCTCTTACAGGCAGGCTCCCACCGGAAAAAATATTCCACGCAGCCAAATACTATTTTCTCAAACAATACACTGAGCACAATGATCACTGCCGTCCAGGCAAACAGATCCGCCGTATCGAGGTAAATCTTCGCCAGATACAGTGCCCCGCCGATGGAATGCACCGGTGTGCCGATCACTTCCGCTGCCACACCGGATTTCCAGCTCATTCCCAGGGATAATTGAAACGCGCTGAGCAGGAACGGCTTTAGCGCCGGGCGATAAATATAGAAAAAACGGGTGACAAACGGCAGTCGAAATACTTCTGCCATCTCTATCAGTTCTGCGTCCGCATTTTTTAAGCCTTCCAGTGTGTTCAGATAAATATTCGGAAACACCACTAAAAAGCAGACCGCCACAGCCAGCGGGGAAGCTCCCCACCAGATCAGTAAAAGCACCGCAAATACCGCCACCGGTACTGCCTTGCAGAATACCATGAACGGACGCAGAATTTCCTCTGCCGGACGGTATCTGTAACTTACCGCCGCTAACAGCAGTCCCATAACCGCTCCCAGCAAAAAGCCTGCAGCAATGCGCCACAGCGAGCCAAGGGCGCTACGCCAGAATTCCGCCTGCCCCACGAGGGTTGCCAGTGCTCGCAATGCCTGCATGGGTGTCACCACCAGCAGGGAATTATCCACGCACATTGCCGTGACCTGCCATACGCCCAGCCAGAAGAACAGAATGATAAATTTTTTGATGTATTTTTTATACTTATTCTGCATCATAATAGAAATCAGATTCCGGGAATCCGCCGCCTATGGACTGGGAATCCTGGTGGAACAGTACGTCAAGGTATCCGGAAAGTGCCTGCTTCATCTCTGCCTTATCCATATAAGTAATGTTGCAGTCGGGGATTGCTTTCTGCGCAATGGGCTCCTTTGCCACGATCTGCGCTTCCACTGCCAGTGCAGCACCGGTGGCGGGGTCTGCATTGATGGCTTCGGCACTTGCCTTATGCTCTTCCATAAAGGCTTTCACAGCTTCTTCATTCTCTTCCAGAAATTCCTTGCGGACCACCGTGACACCGGTGACCATGCTGCTACCGCTTGCGCCCTGTACCTTATTCCACTCTTCGTTTAGGTCAAAGATCACCTTCATGGCATCGTTCTGCATGCAGGCTGCGGTAACAAAAGGTTGGGGCAACAGGCCGATGGCTGTGGGATCCTCAGCCAGTACAGATGCTACTTCTGTGGCTTCGGATTTATACTCCAGTGTCACATCGTCCACAGACATGCCGTTTGCATTCAGCAGATACTGCAATACATAGTCCGGCGTGGTTCCTTTTCCGGTTAAATAGATGGTCTTCCCCTTCAGATCCGTAAAATCCGTAAGGCCATCCTCTCCGGATACCATATACAATACGCCCAGGGTATTGATGTCGATCACTTCCACGCCGCCCTGAGTCTTATGATAGAGGATGCTTGCCACATTGGCAGGTATCAGTGCGATATCCAGATCGCCCTTGACCATCAGGGGCAGGATCTCGTCTGCGCCGGTAGCCATCCGGAATTCATAGGTATTGGCGGTCTCGCCCTTGTTCGCTTTGTCCATTAAAAATAATAATCCTAAAGAGGTCGGTCCCTTTAAGGATGCCACACGAATAAGCGTGCCATCCGCATTTTCTGCTGTAGCTTCTGTACTTTCCGTTGCGGCTTCCATACTCTCACTAGTCTGTGTGCCCGATGTGGGCTGTGTGCTCTCTGTTGCAAGACTTTCCGCTGTGCTCCCGCTATTTCGTTCCTGTCCACACCCTGCAAGACCGCTGCATAACAGCCCCAGGGTCAGCGCCAACGCCAGTGTTTTTGTGAATCTTGTTTTCTTTTTCATTGTTTTGTCGCCTTTCTATCATAGAATAGTTATAATGTAACTATTCAGATCCCACCCCAACATTCGCAAAACCGCACGATAAATCGTGCTTTCCCGCTGCAAAGCAGCTGATTTTGCTCATGTACGGGGCGGTGACTCTATTCGAGCCACCTTGCGAATAAGAAAACTGCTACTTGCATGCAAGCATGAAGTATCAGCCTTCTTACTTCGAAGGGGTCTGAATAGTTACTTTTGGACAACAAAAAAACACCTTCTCTTCTCAGCTTCCGCAGTTACGTGATAGCTTCAAAGGTCAGTCACTTCTGTGGGATTCCGGTCAGTGGATCCAATGCCGCGCTTTCCGGTCTCCGTTTCTTTCGTTGCTGTTTGAGTGTACCATAAAAATGAAAAACTTACCAGCATGAAAAAAAAGCCCGTGCTCATACTAATACCAAGATAAGTGATCACAAAAAACGCTTATCTGAAACACGAAAACCAATTCCAAACGGAGGTGAACGAAATGGCAAGTAAAACCAATAGAGTAGAAGTTCCCGAAGCAAAGGCTGCAATGGATCGTTTCAAGACTGAGGTAGCATCTGAGCTGGGCGTTAACCTGAAAGAGGGTTACAACGGTGACCTTACTTCTAAGGAAGCAGGAAGCATCGGCGGTGAGATGGTTCGTCGTATGATCAAGAAGCAGGAAGAGCAGATGAAATAAGCTCTGTCTGAAGCTTCGCAATCGACAGAATCAAAAAGGAAGCTGTACAGGGGAATACCTCTGTACAGCTTCTTACTGTGTCGGAATCTTAGGTGAACTACGCGCTTCTCCGTGCTCCGCACTCTCGAACCGCTACATCCATTCGCATTCCGGGCTATCGCCCTACTTGCTCATGTCTGTTTGATTGTCTAATAGATATGTGGTCTCGCCTGCAAGCAGTCATCCCACATATCTATTGACAATCTATTCACCAAAGACTGCCTTATAGTCCGCCTGGAACTTGGCGATACCGGCATCGGTCAGAGGATGCTTCACCATCTGCTCGATTACGGAGTAAGGAACGGTGGCGATATCCGCACCTGCCAGTGCACAATCGGTCACATGGATGGGATTACGTACGCTTGCCGCGATGATCTGGGTATCCAGATCAGTTACAGCGAAAATATCTGCGATATCACGGACCAGGTCTACACCTCTCGTGCTGATGTCATCCAGTCTGCCCAGGAAAGGAGACACGTAGGTTGCACCTGCGCGTGCTGCCAACAGAGCCTGGTTCGCGGAAAAGATCAGGGTCACATTGGTCTTGATACCTTCGGAGCTTAATACCTTACAAGCCTTCAGGCCTTCTACTGTCATAGGAATCTTAACGACCATATTGGGATGGATGGCTGCGATCTCTCTTCCTTCCTTGATCATTCCTTCTGCATCTACGGTGGTCGCCTTAACCTCACCGCTGATCGGTCCGTCTACGATGGATGCGATCTCTTTGATCACCTCTACGAAATCCCTGCCCTCTTTCGCGATCAGGGAGGGATTGGTCGTTACTCCACAAATAACCCCCATGTCATTTGCTTTCTTAATATCCTCTACTTTTGCAGTATCAATAAAAAAACGCATAACTCTTCTCCTCCTGCTATGTAAATTTGCTTGCTGCAGGTCCCCGAAAATCTCCCCGTGAACCTTTATCTACAGTATACTCATTTCCCGTTTCCACAGCAAGCACTTTTTACAAATTTTCTTGATTGTGTTCGGGCACGGAGCGCACAGCTACGGGTAATACAGTTTCCGGACATAATAGAAATCTGCCACCTTAGCAGCCCTTTTTTGCTCCCTTACGCCTGCATCCGTCACAAAGAGCAGTCTCCTCAAATTTTTCATATCAGGGACGCGCCTTTTCCGCTCTTCGCAGGTAGTCATCTCCACAATTCTGCGCAACCACTTTTCTCTCCTTCTGTCTTTGCCGGATATTTTCAAATGCGCCTTTTCCTCTCCCAGCATCACTGACAGAAGTCTTCCTACCGCATAGACATCGCTTTCCTCTCCCGGCAGTTCCCCCCGGGTGAACTGCTCCGGCGCACTGTAAGAATAATTCCCGGCTCCCGACCACGCATCCTCCCGGTTCCACAGACACCCCAGATCCAGGATTCCCGCTCTGCCGTTTTCTCGGATACGGATATTCTCCGGCTTCAGATCCCGATAAAGAAACGGATGTTCCCGTTCATGCAGATACTGCAGTCCTTCCGTGATCTGAAGTGTCACATTAAGCGCTGTGACCGGTGACAGTCTGCCCCGCCTGTCCAACATTTTCCGCAGATCCATTCCATCCCAGAATTCAATGATCAGATATCCCATCCCGTCTTGTGCCCAGTGCTCTCTGTACACCGGAAAAAGCGGATGCCTGATCTCCTGCCAGTTTCTGCATTCCCGCTCCCATTGTCCTGAATATTCCGATACTCTGCATGCCCAAAAACATCCTTCCTTATCTCTGACACGATAGACCTTCGCGAAGCTGCCTTCTCCGATAAATACCGGTTCTTCATATCCGTGTGCTTCCAATACCCCTCTTACCATTTTCCACCTCCCAGAATCGGCAGGATCCATACTGCTCCCATATGTTTTCCGCCCTGTGCTGCTGCCTTCTCTCCCAGTTCTCTCAGCCTCCGTCCCGCCCGGTCGGCACAGATCTTAGGTGAAATATTCTCTGTGATCTGTGGCTTCAGACACTCCGCCAGCTCCTCTTCACAATAATTGATGAAAGCATTGTCCGCTGTCAGTATCGCTGTCCCCGGTTCCACTTCTCCCACCATGCATTGTCCGTCAAGTATCTTCCATCCTACTTTTCCGAACCTCCGGAAAAATGCAAGATTCCGCATTCTTCCGTGGCTGAACAAAAGTACCCGTTCTTCCGCGCACAATATTCCTGCATAATTGCAGTCTTCTCCAAGCGCTGACAACTCCTGCTGAAAACACTCCCGCAGAAGGTCTTCCCTGCCGGTCTGCCAAAGAATCTTCCCAGACAGCTCGTCATCTATTCTGTCCTGCAGATATCTCACTATTTTGCCATCGTCGGATATGCACGCACTTACCGCGTTCCGCCCGCTCTGACGATATCTGCGCTGTTGCAGAGATAAAAACAGTCCCGCATGCTCCTCTTTTTGCCAATAACCGGCAGTCACATACTCCATACACGATCCTCCTTCTAATTTTTATATATAATTTTATTTTTAATTCTGTTCTTAATTCAGGGATCTTTTGCCGATAGGCAAGAAGTCAAGAATCGCGCTACGCGCGAATGTAAAAAGAGCATACCATGCGGCATGCTCTTTGTCAACGAATATGATTTCCTATCCGAAAATCCTATCCAAAAATATTTACCAGATCATTGAATAACAAAAATACCATCAGTACCATGAAAAACATCAGTCCGATAAAGTGTACGATTCCTTCCTTCTCCGGCGGTACCGGTCTGTGGGTAATGGCTTCCCAAAGCAGGAATACCAGTCGTCCGCCATCTAATGCCGGAACCGGCAGAAGATTCAGGATTCCCAGGTTCACCGTAAGCATCAGGGTAATGTTCAGCATATTCACAAGAACATTCTGCCAACCGTAATCCTTGGTAGTCTCGTAAGTCTTACCTACTACATTGACCGCAATCCCCACCGGTCCTGCCACATCCTGTCTGGATACCTGGCCCTGTACCAGCATTGCCAGACTCTTCCAGGTCATCGTCACGCAATAACGCATCTCATACCAGGAATAACGGAAGCAGTCCAGTCCGGATAACTGTACAAAATCCGCATTACTGATACCGATCATATAACGCCCTGCACTCTCATCATACTTCGGAGTCAGGGTTGTAGTTCCTTTTACTCCGTCACGCTCATACTGTACCGTGACATCCCCGCCCCGGTAGGTCAGCGTAAACAATTGTATCTCTTCATACAGATGAATTTTACTGCCATTCAGGGAGAGTATCCTGTCTCCTGCCTGCAGCCCGGCTTCCTGTGCCGCACCGCCGTCCACAATCTCCGTCGCCACGGGATCACGGATCGCGATCAGATTTACCATAATAAATGCAATGATAAATCCCAGAATGAAATTAAATACCGGTCCTGCCAGCACAGTGGATATTCTCGCCCACACATTGGCATTTAAAAACGATCCGCTGTGATCTTCCCCGTCCTCTTTTTCATTCAGGCCGTCTTCACCCTCAAACATACAGGCTCCGCCGATGGGAAGAAGCTTCAGGGAATATTTGGTGTCTCCTTTTTGGAAGGAAAACAGATTCGGACCCATGCCCACAGAAAATTCTATCACATGAATCCCGTTGGCTTTCGCCAGCAGAAAATGTCCGAATTCATGTGAGACTACCACCACCCCAAAGATCAGTACAAACAAGATCAATGTAACCATTTATTGCCTCTCATATCAAGCTTTTATTTTTTAGGATCAGAATCCTTTGCCGTCAATATAACTGTAAACAGATGCTTCTGTCTCCAGGATCTCCTCCACGTTCGGATTCTCAATCACCTTATGCTGCTCCATGGCTTCCTGAATCAGCTCCGGGATCTGAAGATAAGCGATCTTGCGGTCTAAGAACAGTCCTACCGCTTTCTCGTTGGCTGCGTTATACACCGTAGGCATACTGCCGCCGATGCGCTGTGCATCATAGGCAAGCTTCAGTCCGTAGAAGGTCTCCATATCCGGCTTCTCGAAAGTCACCTGTGCCAGTTCATAAAAATCCAGACGTTTTCCGGGCATCGGTCTGCGATCCGGATAGAACAGCGCGTACTGGATCGGGAGCTTCATGTCCGGCGTTCCCAGCTGTGCGATCACTGCACCGTCCACATACTGTACTGCGGAATGAATGATACTCTGGGGATGCACGATGACCTGGATCTGATCCAGCTCCACACCGAACAGCCATTTTGCTTCCATGACTTCCAGTCCTTTGTTCACCAGTGTGGAAGAATCAATCGTAATCTTCCGTCCCATGGACCAGTTGGGATGCTTCAGGGCATCCTCCACCTGAATATTTACAAGCTGCTCTCTGGTCCTGCCACGGAAGGGTCCGCCGGATGCGGTGAGCAGAATCTTCTCGATCCTGCCTTTCGGTTCCCCGTTCAATGACTGGAAGATCGCGCTGTGTTCACTGTCTACCGGCAGGATCTTCACTCCCATCTTCACCGCTAACGGCATAATGATGTGCCCTGCGGTTACCAGTGTCTCCTTATTCGCCAGAGCGATATCCTTCCCTGCCTCAATGGCCGCAATCGTCGGTCTGATACCAATCATGCCCACAATCGCCGTCACTAATACCTGCGCCTCAGGCATCACTGCGATCTCTAACAGCCCATCCATGCCCGTGACAACCTTCACAGGAAGATCCGCCACACGGCTGCGTAAGTCTGCTGCCGCTTCCTCGCTCCACATACCTGCAATCAGAGGATGGAATTCTCTGATCTGCTGTTCCATCTGTTCTACACTTTTTCCGGCTGCAAGCGCTACCACCTGCAGTTCGGGATTATTGCGAACGACCTCCAGGGTCTGGGTTCCGATGGAACCGGTAGATCCCAGGATTGCTATTTTTTTCATAATGCTACGCTCCTTGTATCTTCCTTTCGGGCTATCGAAGTCCAATCATCAGAATGGCAAGAAAATACGTCATCGGTGCAGTCACCGTCATACTGTCAAAACGATCCATGATCCCACCATGTCCGGGAATCAGTTTGCCATAATCCTTGATATTGTGGTTCCTCTTGATCGCGGATGCCGCCAGATCTCCCACCATGCTCATTACCGCACCTGCTGCGCAGATAAAGGCAATGATCCATGTGATCGTCCGATCCGGAAATGCCGCTTCCACGAAGAAATGTGCATACAGACCGCCGATCAGAGCCGCTCCCACGACACCGCCGATGCATCCCTCCAGGGACTTATGAGGACTCAACTCCGGGAAAATATGTTTCTTACCGATCAGCTTGCCTACCACATAAGCACAGGTGTCACATCCCCAGGAACTGATCAGGATCAGCCATACCAGGTAGATTCCGGTCTCACACTCACGGGTCAGATAGACAAAGGACAACATTATCGGTGCATACAGGAAAGAAAATACCGCTGCCATCACCTGACTTGCCTGATATCTCGGGAAAGTTACCACATAGCAGAACATTTCCGCCATGAACAGAGCCACAATGCACATGAGAAGTAAGGTATGATCCCTGGTGAAAAACAGCGTTGTATAATATGCCGTCACGCCCACGAAACCGATCCATTCCAGTGCGTTAAATTTTTTCTCATCCGTTGCACATTTTAATGCTTTGGTAAGTTCTCTGTATGCGATCAGAGAAATCAGCCACAACGGCACTGCCAGAAATACATTGCCGAAGCAAAACGTAGCCAGTGCGATGACAAGCAGCACAACACCACTGAGCAAACGGGTCCAAAACATAAGCTATTCCTCCTTCAGGCCGCCATATCTTCTGTCTCTATGATTATATGCTTCCACAGCCTTCATCAATTCTTCTTTTGTGAAATCCGGCCAGGGAACCGGGGTAAAATACAACTCCGTATACGCCAGCTGCCACAGCAGGAAATTGGAAATCCTCTGCTCATTGCAGGTGCGGATCAGCAGATCCGGATCCGGAATACCTGCGGTATCCAGATAGCTCTCCAGGGTATCCGCCGTAATATCCGCAGGATCCACTTCGCCGCTTTGGAGCTTCGCAGACAATTTTTTTACTGCACGGACGATCTCATCCCTGCCTCCGTAATTGATGGCGATCTGGAAATGCAGACCGTCATTGTTCTTCGTCGCCTCTTCCAGTTCGGCGATCCTATTCCGGATATCTTCATCCAGTCTCGTCTTGTCTCCCAGAACTCTGACACACATACGGTTCTTCTCCGCCGTCTTCAGACAAGTCTTCATATAATTCCGAAGCAGCTTCATCAACGCATCCACTTCGTCCTGCGGACGGTTCCAGTTCTCTGTGGAGAAAGCATATACCGTCAGGTACTGAATCCCCATACGGTATGCCTCTTCGCAAATTACTTCCACCGTCTTGGCTCCCTGAACATGACCGTAGTTGCGGGGCATTCCCTTTGCTTTTGCCCAGCGGCCGTTCCCGTCTAAAATGATCGCTACATGATTTGGAATTTTCAGATTTTGTTCCATATTCTATGCCTTCTATGTCTTCTTTTAAGCCTTTCCGGGCTTACTAAACTGTCATGATCTCCTTGGACTTGCTGTCGATCAGAGCATCAATATCCTTCACATACTTGTCAGTCAGCTTCTGCAGTTCGTCCTCCAGACCCTTGATCTCATCCTCAGACACTTCACTCTTAGCCAGCTTCTTGAATGCATCGTTACCGTCTCTTCTGATGTTACGGATAGCTACTTTGCCTTCCTCACCCTTCTTCTTTACTTCTTTTACCAGATCCTTTCTGCGGTCCTCGGTAAGCTCGGGGAATACCAGGCGGATCACACTGCCATCGTTGGAAGGATTGATACCGATATCGGAAGTCATGATCGCTTTCTCAATCTCCTTGATCAGAGACTTCTCCCAGGGAGCGATCTGGATGATACGTGCCTCGGGAACGGTTACGTTACCTACCTGCTGGATGGGGGTAGGGGTTCCGTAATAATCTACTCTTAATTTGTCCAGTACGTGAGGATTTGCACGTCCTGCACGGATAGCAGCAAAATCTGCTGTCAGAAATTCATAAGCCTTCTGCATTTTCTCACTATATACCTGTACTCTTGCGTCCATATTGTCCTCTCTTCTGCGCTGCGCGCTTTTTCATTTTATAGGTTAATGATATCTGTTACACGGTTACTTTGGTTCCGTTAAATTTCCCCTTCATGGTATTCACGATGCTGTTCTCTTCGTTCAATCCGAATACCCACATAGGCATTTTGTTATCTCTTGCCAGGATGGATGCGGTCATATCCACTACCTGAAGGTTCTTCGCGATGACTTCATCAATAGATACTTCATCGTACTTCTTCGCTGTGGGATCCTTGGCAGGATCCGCATTGTAGACACCGTCGATAGCCTTAGCCAGCAGAATAACATCTGCTTCTACTTCAATGGCACGAAGTACTACACCGGTATCCGTGGAGAAATAGGGATGTCCCGTACCGCCTGCGAAAAATACTACCATGCCTTTTGCAAAATACTTATTGGCTCTATCCTTGGAGAACAGCTTGGTAAATGATCCGCACTCAAAGGGGGTTAAAATGTTGGTCATCATGCCTACCGAGCGGAAAATCTCAGAGACATAGATACAGTTCATGATGGTGGCAAGCATACCGATCTGATCCGCTTTGGTACGATCAATATTTTCACTGGAACGACCTCTCCAGAAATTGCCTCCGCCGATGACGATTCCTACCTGAATGCCATCGTCTACCAGTTCTTTTACCTGTAATGCAACCTTTCTGACAGTTGCCTCGTCAAAACCGGTCTTCTTCTCTCCTGCCAGTGCTTCTCCGCTAAGCTTCAGTAATATTCTCTTCATTGTTATCTGCTCCTTATTTTGCTTTTCTTTTCTCTGGCTTGTAATCATCGAAGAAAGAAGTAGGGCTGACATCAGCATAGCACTGAGAGCACATACCTTCGATAACTGCACCGTTGTTGATCTGTACGGACTTGGACTTAATATTGCCCATTACGATAGCAGAAGAATCCAGGATTACAGGGCCCTTCACATCAATATCACCCTTTACTGCACCTGCGATAGCTGCGCTGGTAGCGGAAATGTTGCCAATGACAACCGTGCTCGCTCCGATCTTCACAGAGCCCTCGCTCAAGATCTCGCCGTTGATCTTCGCACCTTCTGCAAAAATCTCAGCTGCCTTGGAATTACCATTGATATATCCGGTAATATTCAGTTTGCCCAGAATATCAATATTTCCATTAATCGTACCTACCAGATCCATAGATCCTTCGGAACTTACATCACCGGTGATCACCATTCCGGCAGTAATAACTGCGGTTTCATCTGATGCAACTTTTACATCCATTCTCTTCTCTGCTCCTTTGTTCTTCTCTGTATTTTCCTGCTCCAGAACCTTTTCTACTGTCATATCGTTCTGAAGTACACTGTCTAAATCCAGTTCCGGTGCGACTTTTTCCCCAGTCTCTTCTGCCCGCGGCATCTCTTCTGCTACTTTCTCTGCCGGCTGTTCTTCTGTTTTCTGTTCCTGCGGAATCTCAATAGAATCCAGGTTTTTCAGCATCTCTTCGAATGCCACGTTATCCTTCGCATCCTCTGCGGTCTGCGCTTCAGGAATCTCTTCCCGCAGCGGTTCCTGCGTATTTTCCACCGGCTGTTCCTTGAGTTCTTCGGCAGCTGCCTGATCCAGATTCTCCTCCGGCATCAGTTCATTGACCGCCTGAGACAGATCTTCTTTCAAATCTGAGAAAAATCCCATGATGATGTACCTCCGTTTATTTCTTTAAATTTGTTTTTTATTTGTGAATGTTTTTATGTTTACTGGTGATGCACCGGCTTGGTATTCTCCGTGATCGGCAGGATCACCGTATCCGGTCTCGCCAGAATATTCTCTATAATCTCCGGCAGTGCCTCCACTGTCGTTGGTTTTTCTGCGGAATCATGCAGAAGTATGATTGACGTATCTCTCGTGTCAATATCCTTCGTGCAGTTCTCTAACAGCGTATCCGTGGTGAGTTTCATGCTGCCTCCGTCTCCGGAAGACACATTCCAGTCGTAATACTCCACTCCCTGGCTCTCCAGATAATCAATGAATTCATGCATATCGATCTCACTGACCGTATTGGAGCTTCCTCCCGGAAAACGATAATAAACGCTCTCCACACCGGTCGCCTGATAGACATAATCCCTGATCTGCTCAAAATCCCGCGTGAAACTGTCCATGGATTCGTATAGTTCCTTATATTTATGACTGTAGGAATGCATTCCTAACGTATGCCCATCTTCCACGATCCGCTGCAGTGCTTCTTCCGCATCCGTTCCTTCCCTGCCCACTACGAAAAAGGTAGCCTTTACCTGATACCTGTCTAAAATATCCAGGATATCATTCGTATAAATGCTGGGGCCATCGTCAAAAGTCAGATATACCTTGTGGATCTGTTCCTGCCCGGAATGAGCATCCGTCACCGGATCCGCGCTTCCCTGTACAGATTCCTCCTGCGGTATCTGTGAAGTCTGCCCGGTCGTCTGTGCTTCCTCCTGCAAAAGCTGCAGTTCGGTCTGCAATCTCTGATTCCCGGCTTCCAGTTCATCCAGTCTCCGATTCAGATCGTCCAGAATCCCGTTGATCGTATGCAGCCTGCAGATCAGATACACGCAGCACATAAGCGGGATTACCAGTCCTGCTGCCACTATACCCACGATCGTCTTCTTCAAACGCTGCACTCTTCGCCGCCGGTCCTCCGGTGATGTCTGTTGAAGTTGTTCTCTTGCCATGAATACTTTAATGTCTCTCTTCCTAATTCTGAAGCCCTCCCTGACGTCAGACAAGACTTCTGTAACAGTATAGCATATTCCACTTTTTTGGGAAAGAGATTTATGCAAAACTTTAAAAGCCGCAGCGGATTCCCCTATCCTCTGCGGCTTTCTGACATTATATTGTTCCCCTTTTTGTATTCCCTTCGTATGCTGCGATTTTCTACGCATTCTCCTGCATTTGTCTCTCCGGATAGCGACCCATAATAAAATTATGGAAAAAGAACTCCGGGCGGAGATAACTCCGAAATCGGTACCAGATATCTTCCGGCACATTTTCAAATTGCCATATCTGACCGTCACTTGCGAACTCGATCTCCAGCATTTGTTGCTGCGCATCGTAGCCTGCAGACTTTATCATCGGATTACCCCATTGTATCCTTCTCATTCGTATAATAATCTCTCTTTCTTTTCCTGCTTTTGTCAACCCTGACATACATGTCCTTTCGCCGTAAGGCGTTCAGTTCTATCTTTTTCCTGAAAGATTTCCCCCTTTATACTTTCACGTGAAGATTTTTGTCCCACCCACTATGACAATCGCAGTTTATTTTATTTTCCCTTCGCTTTACCCTTATGCAGGTCTAGCATACTTTTGAATACCTGTCTCTACTCCCACCCCCATGGTGTTGCTTGGGCAGTTGCTATTTACGCTGCCGATATGACGTTATTCAGTTTTATCAAGTGTAGCAAATTAAAAGTTTCATTGGTTAATAGTTAATTAATATGTAAATTGGAAAGCACCGGTGTCGTTCACGACTTCTTCGTAGCCATCAACGTCAGCATAGTGGGTGCAGATAACACGATAGGTTTTATCCTTAATTGCGTCTGGATAAACTAAATCAGCTCCAAATAAACCATGATTATATACCTCACCCCCGTCAGAGGTCATCACAGTTTTCCAACCATACCACATTTTCTGCTGAACTTTAATATCCTTAACACCAATAACTTTTGCCTCTCCTGCACAGGATGTTGTAAAAGTCATAGAAAGTCCTTCGTCTGCTCTGAATGCCATAATAATTTCACAGTTAACTAGCGTAGTCACAGGTTGTACTCCAAAAGGATCATATTCCTGTGTCTCACTGGCTACAATGACTGAATGTATTGTATTTTCATTATATTCTTCTGCCCTTGCCTCTTGTGCCGGTGCATTTACTGCAAAAAGCAGTGCTAATAAAAATGCAACAATGGTTCTTCCTTTTCTCATCCGTTTCTTGTTTTTCACTTACATTTTCCTTTCCTTCATAAGATTTTCCGCTACACTTTTTCGAGGCTTAACTGTCCCTCTATATAGTTCATGGTTTTCAATGGCAGAATCTTACAAAATAATTTAATTTCTTTTAGGAAAGTTGATTGCACCTCAATTGCCAAAGTAAATTCCGGCCGTTCCATCCCCAAA
>ULTP01016048.1_pt1 | contig 17296 bp, 14 predicted proteins | sample 1957721 | NCBI WGS metagenome assembly ULTP01 (sample SAMEA4835737, study PRJEB28245) | human gut metagenome | biome: gut microbiome; material: fecal sample | place: Denmark | collected 2008 | reverse complement strand
ATATATAATATATATTTTTATCATAAAATGTATTTTTTTTCAACAGAATTATTGTCATTAAAGATTGCTATTGCCCACAAATTCAAAGTGCAAAGTTGGGAAAATAGGAAGTGTATAGCACTTTCCTCGTATAATAAAAATAGTAAGCCAAAGCTTACTATTTTTATACATTTATATTTTATCCTAAAGCAACATCTAAAATCATCATAATCACAAAACCTATTGCAACACCTATTGTTCCAATGTTTGAATGTTCTCCTGCTTGTGATTCAGGTATAAGTTCCTCTACGACTACATAAATCATTGCACCTGCTGCAAATGATAATAAATATGGCAAAATTGGAACTACTAGATTCGTTAAACATATTGTAATAATTGCTCCAATTGGTTCAACAATTCCAGACAAAGTGCCATACAAAAAAGCTTTTCCTTTACTCATTCCTTCACTTTTTAAAGGCATTGAAATAATTGCACCTTCTGGGAAATTTTGTATAGCAATTCCTATTGCTAGAGCAAATGCTCCTGCCATTGTAATTCCAGCATTTCCAATCAAAGCCCCTGCAAATGTTACTCCAACAGCCATACCTTCTGGAATATTATGAAGAGTAACTGCAAGTACCATCATTGTTGTCTTTTTTAATTTTGCTTTTATCCCTTCTGGTTTGTCACTATCTAAATGCAAATGTGGTATTAGTGTATCTAATATTAATAAAAACAATATGCCAAACATAAATCCCATTGCCGCAGGAACCCATGCAATTTTTCCTTGTTCCTCCGCCATATCTATTGCTGGAATTATTAAAGACCACACAGATGCAGCCATCATAACCCCTGATGCAAATCCTAATAAAATTTTTTCTACTTTTTTATCCATGGAATTTTTCATAAAAAATACCATAGCAGAACCTAATGTAGTTCCCAAAAAAGGTATTAACAACCCTGTACATAAATTTATATTCATATTTTTTCTTCCTATTTTTCCTTATTCATTTCCTTTTAAACTAGTTACCATATCTATTTTAGTAACCTTTTTAGCTAATACTTTTGATACAATAAAAGATACAATTAAAGTTCCAAAAACAGCATATAAATATGAAACTAAACTAATTTTTGCACTAAAGTCATAAGTATCTGACAATGCCATTTTGAAAATAAAATCTGTCATATAATATCCTAGTGGCAAACCAATTAAAATAGAAACATAAGTGATCCAATTGTTTTGTTTTTCATAAATTTTTCTAATTTGTGCATCTTTAAAGCCTAGAACTTTCAATGTTGCAAATTGATATTGCTTTTCTGTAAATGATAATATTCCTAAATTATATATAATTACTCCTCCAAGAATTGCAGCAACAACTATTAATAAAACAATCATTGTTTTCATTGTGTTTATCATATTTTGCATTCCGTCTTCTAATGCTTGTATATTTTGAATTACATCAACACCAGAAATTTCTGAAACCTTGCTTAAATCATCATTTGTATATACTGTATCTGCTTTATATTCTATTCCTAATTTTTCTAGATAATTTTTGGTCATCTTCAAATTTTGATTTTGTGGATCTCTATCAAATCCAATAATTTCGCTTTCATAATATTTATCTTCTCCATAAATATGCCATGAAATTTTATCTCCTATTTTGTAACCTTTTGCTTCTGCTAATTTTTTTGTAACATATATTCCATTATCTTTAAGATTCATAAATTCATTATTTTCATCCATAAATCTCACATAATTTTGACTGTTATCAACAAAAATTGTATTTGCTTCTCTGTTTTCTCCGTCTTTAATTTCTATCATTAAAGTTTCTGATGTTCTATCTCCATATTGTTTTATTATATCATTATATTGATTTTCTGTATAGTCTTCTTTTAATGCTAATTTATAATCAAAATTATATAATTTTTCAAATTGAGTATCTATAAAATTGTTTATTGTATCATACATTCCAAAAGCACAAACAAGTAACATACAACAACCAGTAATTCCCGCAATTCCAGTAATTGTTCTTGTTTTGTTTCTTAAAATATCTCTAAAATTCCAAACAGTTGTAAAACTCATTTTTTTGAATATACCTTTTGTTGTTATGTTTAAACCTTTATTCTTTACATTTGGCACTTCATTTCTTAAAGTATCTGCTGGACTGTCTTTTAGTTCTCTTCTGCAAGTTAAATATGTTACTAGAGATACAATTAATATAACTATTCCAGCAATTACAAAACTGCTAGGGGAAACAACTGCTTTTCCATTTGGTATTTGAAAATATTCCATTTCCATTCCTATAAATAATTTACCAATAAATTCAGGACCTACTATTAATCCTACTATTGCACCAAACAAAGATATCCAAAATCCATATCCAACATAATGCATTACAATTTTAGATTTTTTAAATCCTAATGCTTTTAATGTGCCAATTTGAATTCTTTGTTTTTTTACAACTCTTGTCATTGTTGTTATTACAGATAAGATTGCTATAAATAAGAACAAACCTGTAAAAACTCCAACATAAGTTTCACCCTCTTCAATTTCCCCTTGATATGTAGCATAAGAAAAAGAATCTTTTATATCTGTAATAGCTAGTACATCATCAACTTTATCTTCAATTTCATTTTTTACTGTATTTTTATTTTCTTCTTGATCAACATCAACAATTGCATAATTATAAGTAAAATAATCTTCTGCTTTGAAATTTGGCATTACCATATCAAAAATTGATTCATCTGTTATTCCAGCAGATTTCATTACTTGCTTTTTTATATAATCTTTTGGAAATTCATTTATTGATAAATATGCAAATCCATAATCTTCGTGTGTTGGAAAAAGTGCTGATTCATCTTTTATATCATAAACATGATCTGGTACATTAATTAACCCTAAAACTTCTTCTTCAAGTGTTTCTCCATCATATTTTAATGTAATTTTATCTCCAACTTTCAAATTATTTTTATTGGCATAATACTCATCTAACCATAATCCTTTTTTATCTTTATCGAAGCCTATTCCTGATTGTACATAAAATTTTGAAATATCATTTGATTCAATAAAATTTAATTGCAAAGTTCTATCTTTTTCTGATTCCATATTTGCCATTATTGTTATTTTTCTCTCAACTTTATTTACATGATCAATGTTTTTAATTTTTTCTAAATCATCATTTGTGAAATTTTTTCCGATTAAATTCAAATCTTGTAAATTGTTTTCTCTATAAAAAACATCTGCAGTTTCAACCATTCCATCCATATAAGAACGAATACCACTGTATACCATTATTCCCATAAAAATCATTAAAAATATTGTGATAAATTGTGATAAATTTAGTCTTATATCTCGAAACATTTTTCTTCCTAACATATTACCAATTTACCTCCTCGATATTTTTTGGATTTTTGTTAAGTTCATTGCTTTCAATTTTTCCATTCTTTAATCTAATAACTCTATCTGCAACTTCTGCAATCAAACTATTGTGAGTAACTATTATAACTGTGTTTTCACCACTATTCCCATCACATTGTTTTTTTAATAATTTTAAAACTTCAACACCTGTTTTGGAATCCAATGCACCAGTTGGCTCATCACATAAAAGAAGTAGTGGATCTTTTGCGATTGCTCTTGCAATTGAAACTCTTTGTTGCTCACCACCAGATAGTTGATTTGGAAATTTATTGTAGTGTTCTTTTAATCCTACTTCATTCAAAATTTCTTTTGAACTTTTTGGAGATTTTACAATATCTTTAACTAATTCTACATTTTCTAATACTGTTAATGTTGGTAGTATATTGTAGAATTGGAAAATAAATCCTATATTTTCTGCTCGATATTCAGTTAAATCTTTGTCTGAATATTTCGAGATATTATGTTCTCCTACCATAATATCTCCTGAAGTAGCTTTATCCATTCCACCTAATAAATTTAATAAAGTTGACTTTCCAGCTCCTGAAGGACCTAAAATTACAACAAACTCTCCTTTGTTTATTGTAAAGTCTACGCCATCTAAAGCATTAAAACTTTTCTCTCCTATCTTGTATGTTTTTTTGACATTTTTAAATTTAATAAGTTCTCCCATACTATAATCCTTTCTACATTTATTTTAAAATATTACTACATAAAAACAGTAATATTTTAATATGAATAAAATCTCATATTTTCAAAATGATTATACGTCTTTTTATTATTCTAGTCAATAATATATGAATACTTTTTCATATTTTCACATTTCTTTTTGCTAATCTTGATTTCCCTCATATTTCACGATATAATTGGTATAGAGGTGATTTTAATGTCAGAAACAAGAATACCTACTCAAAAAAGGTCAATCGAAAAAAGAGAAAGAATTATTGAAAAAGGCTTTTATCTAATGTGTGAAAATGGCTATTATAATACTACTACAACAGATATAGCAAATTATGCAGATGTTTCAGTTGGAATAATTTATCAATATTTTACAGATAAAAAAGACATTTTTATGGAAGGTATTAAAAATTATTCAAATAAAATAATGTATCCCCTTATTGATGTTTTTGAAAATGAAAGAATAGATGTTAATAATTTAGATAAACTTTTTAAAGATGTAATTGAAAAATTTATTAAAGTGCATACGATTTCTAAAAAAGCTCATGAAGAATTAATGGCCATGTCTCATTTAGATGAAGATATTTCTAATTTATTCAAAGAATCAGAAATTGAAACAACTAGAAAAATAGTAAATATTTTAGAAAAAAATAATTTTCATATAGAAAATTCGCAAGAAAAAATCCATATTCTAATTGGTATAATAGATAATTTTTGTCATGAAATTGTTTATCATAAACATAAAAATATTAATTATCAAATTATGCAAAATGAAGTTATTAAAATTGCAACAAATTTAATATTGAGCTAAAACAAAAAATACATCTTTTTATGAATTATAGAATTCAAAAAGATGTATTTTATTTTAAGTGTATTCAATTATCCAACTTTTTCAAATTGTGAATTGTACAATTCTGCATAAGCTCCATTTAATTTCATAAGTTCTTCATGGTTACCTTGCTCTACAATGTTTCCATTTTTCATAACTAAAATTAAATCGGCATTTTTAATTGTAGATAATCTGTGAGCTATAATAAATGAAGTTTTTCCTTCTGTTAATTTATCCATAGCTTTTTGTACTAATTCTTCTGTTCTTGTATCTACATTACTTGTAGCTTCATCAAGAATTAAGAACGGTGCGTCTTGAAGCATAGCTCTTGCAATTGTTAATAATTGTTTTTGACCAGCAGACAAATTATCATTATCTGAAACTTCAGTATTATATCCATGTGGTAAAGTCTTTATAAAATGACTTAGTCCTACTGTTTCACATACTTTTTCTACTTGTTCGTCAGTAATTCCTTCTTTATTGAAGATTATATTTTCTTTTATTGTTCCACTACATAACCAAGTATCTTGAAGTACCATTGTAAATAAATTGTGTATGTTTTCTCTTGTTAAATCTTTTGTAGAAACTCCGTCTATTTTTATATCTCCTGAATTAATTTCATAGAATTTCATAAGTAAATTTACCATTGTTGTTTTTCCAGCACCAGTTGGTCCAACTATAGCAATTTTTTGTCCTGGTTTAGCTATTGCACTAAAATCTTTTATTGTAGGTTTTTCATTTCCATCATAGTAAAATTCTACATTATCAAATTCAATTTTTCCTTTTACATCTGTTCTTTCTAATTTATTTGTAATATTGCTTTGATCTGACATTTCAGGCTCATCTGCAAATTCAAATACTCTTTCACTAGCAGCTGCTGTAGATTGAAGTGATGTTAAAGCTTGTGCAATTTGACTTAATGGAGATGTAAATAATCTTACATACATAATAAATGCAACTATTACACCAAATGTAGTTAAATTATTCATTGTAAGTAAAGCACCAGCTATACAAACTGCAACATATCCAAAGTTTCCAATGAAGTTCATCATTGGTTGCATTAAGCCAGATAAAAATTGACTTTTTTGATTACAATTATAAACTTTTTTGTTTAATTCATCAAATTTTTCATCTGCTTCTCTTTTTCCATTGTAAACTTTTACTACATTTAATCCAGAATAAATTTCTTCTATATGACTGTTTAAATTTCCTAATTCTACTTGTCTTTCTATAAAATATTTTTGTGATCTTTTTAAAACAGCAAACATAAATACAAATCCAAGAGAACTTGAAATTATCGCTGTTAAAGCCATAATCCAGTTTGTGTAGAACATCATTATTATTGTTCCAACAAATAATGTAATTGAGCTAACTAATGTAGCTAAAGATTGGTTCATTGATTGTGCTATTGTATCAACATCATTTGTAACCCTTGATAAGATATCTCCAGTTTGATGTTTATCAAAATATTTTAAAGGTAATTTATTTATTTTTTCTGAAATTCTAGTTCTTAAACTTTTAGCAAATTTATTTGCTACATCTGTCATAGAAATTGATTCTATATAGTTAAATAATGCACTGCATAAATAAATTGCAACTAAAAATAATGCAATTTTTTGTATTGCTTCCATATCCATTTTAGGTTCAATAACAGTTTTTATGCTTTCTGGCATTTCATCAATTTTACTATATAATTTGTTTGCATCTATATTAGAATTATCAGCTTCTTCTGAACTTTTTTGATTTTCTGAAGTTGTGCCTAATCCTAATTCATTCATAGCTTTTAAAAATGTATATTGATCTTCAATAGATATTTTTGTACCATCTATTTCAATTTCTTTAAATAGTATATTTTTCATATCTTCTGACATGTTTGATATATCAAATTCTGAAGATGCTGAATTTGAATTTTGAGTTGATAATTGAGTTTGTATTTGTTCTGAACTCATACCCATTGATTCCATTTGTTTAATCTGTTGCTTTTTTAAACTCTCCATTCCTTCTTGCATATTGTTTTTTATAGTTTTTGTAAGTAATTGTAAATTTTCTTTATTTACTACTAAACCTTTTGAAATTTCATCAGTTAAATCTGATAATTTATTAGGTGCTACTATTGACAAAATTGAACTTAATGCTGCCAAAACTAATGAAATAACAATTAAAACTTTAAATCTATTTAATTCACTAAATAATCTTTTTATAGCTGATTTGAAATCATTAGCTTTTTCTCCAGGTGCACCACCACCCATTGGACCTCTTCCAGCAAATTTTCTAGGAGGTCTAGACATTTTTTCATTATTACTCATTTTCTAATTCCTCCTTTGAAAGTTGTGATAAAGCAATTTGTTTGTAAACTTCACAATTTTTAAGAAGTTCTTTGTGAGTTCCTTCTCCAACAACTTTGCCATCATCTAATACTATAATTTTATCAGCATTAATAATAGTACCAATTCTTTGTGCTACTATTAAGCAAGTACTATCTCCTGTATGTTCTTTTAAAGCTTTTCTTAAAACAACATCTGTTTTGTAGTCTAATGCAGAGAAAGAATCGTCAAATATGTAAATTTCTGGATTTCTTGCAATAGCTCTAGCAATTGATAATCTTTGTTTTTGACCACCAGATACATTTGTACCACCAGAAGCTATATGAGTATTGTATTTATCGTCCATTCTTTCAACAAAATCTTTTCCTTGAGCGACTTTTATTGCTTCTTTTATTTGATTTTCTGTAAGTTCTGGTTTTCCGTTATCACCATAAGCTACATTTGAAGCAACCGTTCCATCAAACATAACAGCTTTTTGTGATACATAACCAATTTTATTATGTAAAAATTCGCTTTTGTATTCTCTTACATTTACACCATCTACCAAAACTTCTCCTTCTGTTGTGTCGTAAAATCTTGGTATTAAATTAATTAATGTTGATTTTCCACTACCTGTTGATCCTATAAAGGCAACTGTTTGACCTTTGTCTGCTTTAAATGAAATATCTCTAAGCAAATATTCCTCTGCATCTGGATATTTGAAAGATACATTTTTAAATTCAACAGTTCCTTTTTTGCTAGTTGTATCTTTGTCTATTGTACCTTCTTTTATACTTATTTCTGTATCTAAAACTTCATTTATACGTTTTGCAGAAACTTGCGCTCTAGGTAACATCATAAATATCATTGCTAACATTAAGAATGACATTATAATTTGCATAGCATAAGAACTAAATACAACCATATTTCCAAATAAAGTTAATTTATCTGCCATTAAAGCATCTTTTATTAGAGATGCACCTACAAAGTAAATAGCTAATGTTAAGAAATACATTACTAAATACATTATTGGTGAAAGTACAGCAAAAGCCTTTTGATTGAATAATTGTAAATTTGTTAAATCTGTATTTACATCTTCAAATTTATTTTGTTGATATTCTTCAGCATTAAAAGCTCTTACAACTCTAATACCAGTTAAGTTCTCTCTTGTAACATTATTCAATTTATCAATTAATTTTTGAACTTTGTTAAATCTTGGTAATACTATTGCAATTAAAATTCCAATTGTAGTAAGTAATACACCTACTGCAACAGCTGTGATTGCGCTCCATTGCCAACTTTTATTTAAAATTTTTGTAATTGCCCAAGCTGCTGTAATCGGTGCTTTTATTAAAAGTTGTAAGCCCATTGCAACAAACATTTGAACTTGAGTAATATCATTTGTAGTTCTTGTTATTAAACTACTTGTTGAAAACTGTTTTACTTCATGCATTGCTAAATTTTCAACTTTATCAAATAATTTTTTTCTAACTTTCATTGATAAAGTTGCTGAAATTGTTGCTGTCATATATCCAACTATAACAGCTGATAATAAACTGCCCAAAGCACATGCAAGCATATAACCACCATTTTTTACAATTTCGCTCATTTGACTGCCTTCTGTTTGTACAAGAACAGTTATTTCTGACATATAATCTGGCATTTTAAGTTCTAACCAGACTTGTCCAACAATTAAAACAAAGCATATTAAAGCCATTAATAACTCTTTTCTTCCAAGAGTTTTAAATAGTTTAAACATTATATTTCTCCTTTCTAAAATTTATACGAATTTAAATAAAAATAGAGATTAGAAATATCCTTATTTTCTAATCCCCCTCCAATGTTTTTATATTATACTACTAAATTTTTTCTTTTGCAAGAACTTTTTTGCGATTTTACAATCAATTTTTTATAATTTTATAAAAAAATTACTTACTCTTGCATTTCATGTAGCACTATAAAAATCATTTTTTAACTATTAAAATTTATTTTAATTTTTTCTCTGGTAATAAATCTAGCAATTTTAAAATAGCGATTCCTATTTTTTCACCTTTTCCCTCATACGGCCATTCATTTATTGAATAACCTGGATTATCATTTATTTCTATTATAGAATATTCTTCTTTTTCGATATTGTTTATAATAATATCAACACCACATATTTTAGCTTCAAATGCTTTAGCTGCTTTTTCTGCAATTTTTTTAAAATAAGTTGGCATATAATCTGTCATATCTATGCTTTCTCCCCCAGTTGAGCAATTTGAATTTGTTCTTAAAAATACTCTTTTATCTTTTGGTAAAATAGAATCAAAATTGTAACCTTGTAGTTTTAAATATTCTACTACTGGTTCATCCATTTTTACTGGTGCTCCTGTTAAAAAATGCCATGGTTCTTTGTTTTTTGCTTCAATTAATTCTTTAATAGTTGATTTCCCATCACCTACTATACTAGCAATTCTTCTATGTGCTACACTTAAACATTTTCCATTTATTACTAAAAATCTGTATTCCATACCTTTTACATATTCTTCAATAAGAACATTATCGTCAAATTCAAATGCATAGTTTATTGCATTTGAAATTTGTTTTTTAGATGCTGGCTTTGCAAATACTGTAATACCCGTACCATAATTTGTGTTTCTTGGTTTTACAACTAGTGGATTATTGTAAAAAGTTTCAACTAAAGCTTCTTTGTCTGACTGCTCCATATCCTTTTCTAGTAAGATAGCTTTCGGAACACAAAGTCCATGTTCTTGCATAATCTCTTTTGATGTAAATTTATCATCTGTAATAATTGGAAAGATATATGTATCTCTATCTGTTTTGTTTCCTTCTATTACAAATTCTTCTTTTCCTTTTGTGCTTAATTGAACAACGCTTTTCTCTTCATTCAATACTTCATAATCTACACCTTGCGAAATTGCATCTTTTATTAAAACTACAGATTCAGCAACTAGCTTTTTATATTTTTGCATACAATATCTTGCATTATAACCTTCTTCTGCGTATTCTTTTGCTAAATTTTCAATTTCTTCTTTTTCTAAATTTATTCCTTCAAAATGTTTTGATTTTTCTTTTAATTCAAATTTTAATTTATTTAATCCATTTTTTAATCCAAATGAATATTTTTCATTTAATTTTTCTAAAAACTTTATTTCTTCTTTTAAATTTCTAGAATTATCATCTTCTAAGCAACTTAAAGCAAATCCTACTAAAAAAGTACAATCACTTTCAGATATACCATTTTTATTAAATTGATTTAATTTTATATTTGTTATTTGTATATTTGATTTTCTTGCTTTAACCTTACAAATACCATAAATTTTTTCAAACATTGTTTGTTTTTCTTCAAAATTTTCTTTAATTTTTAAGTATGCATCTTCTAAATTTTCTGGCAAATTTGAATTTATTTGTTTTAACTTTTCATAAAAATCTTCGTTTAAGCTAATTGTAATCTTAGCATAAGTATTATCTGCTTTATAGTTTGTTTCTGGCCAAATATATTCTTCTATTTTGTAAAGTTCTTCAATAACAACATTTGTTATTTCTTCAAATTTATTATATGCAGTAGCAATACTATTCTCAAATGGTGTTGCTATCTTTAATATAGATTCATCATCTTCATTACAAAAGATAAATCTATTTGTTTCAGATTTTCCAAATGCTTTTGGAAATCCTTTTTGTGATTTACTATTCTTTTTATTTATTCTTAAAGCTTCTCTTTCAATTTTTATATTATATTTTTCTAAATTCATAAAAATTCCTCTCTTACTTTTATATAAAATATATTATTTCTTAAACTATATGTGAGCATATTCAAGTTCAATATTGTTTAATACTGGTACTCTTTCGTTTCCAACAGCAGTATTTCCAACTTCTAATTCAATGTTTAATGCATTTATTGGTTTTATTTCATGATAACATACTACATTTTCATTAACTTTTGTTGTATACTGCTTTTGCTCTGTTACATTATTTTCCAATACATTGCTTAAGTTTGAAAATAACTCATAGTTTGAACAATTTGAGTAAGAAAATAAAGTATTGGTATTTTCGAATTGCTTTGTACCATCTAAATCAATTTCAACAATAAATGTTGGAGCTTCTGTAAGATTTCCTTGCATATTTATAATTTCATAATATCCAGGCATAATCAAATTAATATTTAACCCTTCATCTTTTAATTCTTTTACTGCACATGAAATAGCATTTAAACTATTCTTGTTTCTACAGTCAATTTCAGAAATTAATCTAATTTTTTCTTCTTTGTTAAAATTGAAAGCTCCTCGTATAGCTGATTTAAACAATTCTCTACCAATGCCTTTTATTCGGTTTCCAAAAATATCTGTTGTATTTTGTTTTGCTAAAACACCAGTAATTGATAAAACAGTTTCATTTTTAGTTGGAAAATATGGATTTTTTAAAATAGAATTATTTTTTTCTAATTTTACTGTTGTTGCTCCAACTATTTCTTCTTCAATCCCATTGTTTTGTGTTGCAAGAATTACAGGATATTTATAAATATTTTGCATTATTTGTTGTATGTTTGGTATGTGCATGAAATCTTTATTTCCTGTAAAATTTCTGTCATAAAAATATGTAAGTTCAAATAGTTTATCAATTAATTTTGCTTTTTCTCTAATATTTTGGAATAAATAAAAATTGATGTTAAAAGCATTTTTATTTTTCTCTTTAAACTTTTTTGATGTTTCCTCCATTTCTTTGTTATAATATTTGAACGCTTTTACCTTAGTTGTGTTTAACTTTGCAAAAACCTGCGTTCGGGGTTTTGATTTTTTCTTCTTTTTCATAAAAAAGACTCCTGTTTTTAAATTAGTAAAAGGCCAATGAACTTATTTTTTCTTTGCTTCGGTTCATATTCTAGTATCTTAATAATACATATAAAGCTTTAAAAATAGGCATTTTTAAAATTTTAGGCTCTTCTACAAGATTTATCATACTCGGATTTTGCAAAAAAATCAATTTGAAAGGAAGTCAAATTAAATTCAATTTCTTCCATTTTTTCAATATTTTTCATTTTTGTACAACATTTTGCTTTCGAAATCCATTGTTTTAATCGTTTTCTTTCACTTTTTCTATATACTCAAATTTCATTTTTTGCATATAAGATTTTTCGACATTTTTTATCATATAAAAAGCAAGTCTAAGATTCCCTAAAAAATGTAAATTTTAAGAAACTCTAAGACTTGCCATATATTTTCACAATTAATTTTTCTCTTCAATATTTTTACTACTAAAAATACTACTAATTACAATTCCAACAAAACCTATAATTGTATAAATAATTCCATTATTCATTATTTGTTCTAATATATTTGAAATAATCTTTACTACAATCTCTGAAATTGCATCACTAAAGATTACAATGTTATTTATATTTATTTTTGCTTTAATATATACATTTAATAATATTAAAAATGCACCAGCAACTAATACTGCAATGGCAAGAGTTGAAAGTATTTTGGCTTTTTCTTTTATATTTATTAGCATTAATAAAATCACACATACAACTGAACTACCTAAAATAATTTTATTTGCTAAATCTTTGTATTCTGTAATTTGACTGTAAACTGAGTGAATTTTTTGCATGTAATTTGTATGTAAAAGTGTATCTTCATAAGCTGAACAAATATTATTTGCAAATGCATCTACTGCTTTTTGCTCTGTTGCAGAAAAACTTCTTCCATTAATAGAATCACTTATATTTGAAAGTAATTTATCTTTTATAGATTGTGTATCTACAGAAAATTCTTTTCCTTCATATACATTGTCTATTATCGCATTTGTATCTGACTTTATTTTTTCTTCTGTAACTATATTTTTTATTACTTCTTCATCTAAACCAGATTGATAAATATAATTTTCAAAGCTTGAATTTACATATTCAACCAATTTTTCATAATAATTATTTTCTTCCATTTTTGTTAAAATATAGTCTTTACTTAGCAATGTTTTTGAAAAAATGTTTAGACCAGTATAAACTATTAATAAAATAGATAAAACTGTAATAACTACAAAATTTAATATTGTTTTAAATACTTTCATTAATTTTCACCCCCATTTTCAAGTTCTGCATACAATACATATCTTTGAGTTGCATATCCTATATTATTAAATGGGTAACAAGTGTATACCATAAGTATTTCTTTTTGATCTTGTATTGGTAATTTATCTGTTTCTGTTTCTTTTATAAGTTGCATATCATAAATTTTATAATTAAATTCACCATACGAAGTTTTTACCGTAATTTTGTCTCCTTTTTTCACTTCAGAGAATCTTCTAAACATATTTTTTGAATTGTGCCCCATATAGATTATAGATCCACCTTCTCCTGGAAAATAACTTCCACTAGAATGTCCTACACCTTTTTTTAGAATTTCTAATGTATCTCCAAAATATACTGGCACATCTACATTTATACTTGGTATTTGTATAGTTGCATATTGAGTTCCATATTCAGGATAATTTTTTAATTTTTTGTTTTCAAACTCAATTGGCTTTATTTCTTTTTGGTCTGTACTTATTGAAATTTTGCTTACTATTGAAATAGTTTCATCTATTTTAGCCCCAAAAATTAAACGAATTACAAAAACAATAGTACATAAAACAAATAAAGCAACTATTATATCTATAATAGTTGCTTTTAAAAAATTTGCAAATTTACTATGCATTAGCTTTTTTTCTTGCAACTAAACCAGCTGCTAGGGCTACTACTGCGATTGAAAAAACTGCGATTGCAATTCCTGTGTTATTTCCTGTATAAGCTAATTTTCCATCTTTAGATGAAATTGTTTCGATTAATTTTCCATCTTTGTAAACTTCAACAGCACCTGTTTTGTATGTTAAAGTAACTCCTAAAATGCTAGCTACATTGTTAGCTTTTGTTTTTAAAGTTGCTTTTTCATCAGCTGTTAAATCTTTGTAATTTGTTTTTCCTGCATTTTCCATAACTTTTACAGCAGCTTCTGCTTCTGCTACTATTTTGTTTGCTTGGTCTTCTGTTACAGGGTTATCTGCTAAATATCTTTCCATTTTTACTTTGTCTGCAGATGTTACTCCGTATTTAGATCCCATGTTATATAATTTTTCTGCTAATTCAGAACTTGTTGTAGCATTAGCGAATGTTGTTGCTACACATACAAGCATTACAAATAAGATTGCAATTACTATACTTTTTTTCATTTTAATATTCCCCTTTCATGAAAATCTAGATTCATTATAGCATTACTTATTTTAGAGTGCAAGTATTTTTATCGTTTTTTTGTTGTTAATTTTTTACAAATTTAATTTATTTTTTTATTGATAATTTTAACGCTATTTTATAAATAAAAATTTTACTTTTATATTTTAAATTTTTGCATCACTTAAGGCTTTATATGCTTTATATACTTTATCACAAACCCATTTTACTATTTTTTCAATAGTACATTTATAAATTACAGCAATTATTATACTTGCTAAAAATACCCATATTGCTGTTATAAAACTAATTTTTGCTACTTCTTTATATGTAAATATATTTTTTATGTATGTCCAATATGCAGATTTTCCATATTCCCTTATTAGCATATTGTCGTGTATTAAATATATAAGCATTGTTAACGAAGATATTTTATTTATTCCTTTTATATAAAAACTTGTAGTATTTACTATATTAAAAATAGAAATTGATATTAATAAAATTAATGGATTGTATATATTTGCCATTACTAACATTTTTTCGGCAAAATATTCTTCTTTAGTTCCGAGCATATTTATTGTTACTATTGAAAGTATAAGCATAAATGAACTAACTAGCAAAGTAAAGAAATTCAACATTTTTGAATTACTATAGCTTTTTAAATATTTCTTAAAATATGCAACTATAAAATAAATTAAAATTACTCCTAAAATGTCGTTACTTATTGGTACAAATAGCTCTGCTGCTAAATTTACAATATAAAATATTGCAATTCCTAAATCTATTAATAATAGTTTTCTTTTACTTAACTCATCTATAATTTTATTTAACCATGGATGTATTAAATAATAAAGAATATATGTAGATATAAACCAATTATTTTTAAGTGTAATCGGCATAAATTGTTCTATTAAGCAATCTGTTTTTACATTTACTTTTAATGCTACAAAAATTGCAACATTAATCATTGATATTGCAAAAACATCAACAAACATATACATAGCTTTTTGTATTTTAACCTTCTTACTATCTAATAAAAAATATGCTGATGATATAATAAAAATTAGATTTCCTACTTGTCCTAAATATCTAAATATTAATAGTATAAATTGCTGATTATTTTCAATTACTTTATCTAAATTAATACTATTTGCTGTGTCTGCGATCCACCAAAATGGTACTGCATGACTTAGAACTATTAAAAACATTGCAAAAATTTTTAATAGTTCTATGCTTGAATTTCTATTTTGTTTTTTATTATTTTTTATGCTGTGAGCATTTTCTTCTTGATTTTTTATTTTTTCTTTATTACTGATATTTTCTACTTTTAATTCAGTAATTTCTTGTTCTTTAGTTATCTCCAAAATTTTTCTCCTAATTTTATTATTTTAACAATTATATGCAAAGCAAATTTTTAGTTATTTGTTCAAAAAAATCTTTAGACCATAGACTTAATGAATCTTTATCTTCTATAAACATTATAACATCATCTTTGGCATCTGAATAATCAATTTCTTCAAATTTATTATTTAATAATTTTTTCAAAGTATCAATAGTAAATTCATCATCACAACTTAAAACATTTGAATCAATAAGCTTTTCTTTCACAAGTTCAATATTTACTTTAGCATTTTTGGATATATAAAAAACATAATCGTATAAATCTCTCCCTTTTGTTCTATACTGCCAATTTCTACACAATATAGCATGAATTTTTCCTGCAAACAAAGAACTTTCATCATATAATCGCACTTGATGTGGTGATGGCAATAGCTTGTATTTTATTTCATATTTAGCTCCTGCTGGAGGGTTAATATCAACTTCAAATTTAATCTTTATATTTTTTAAAGATGTAGTGTTTTGCATGTTTTCATTTGGAAAGAACATCAATATATGTTCTTTTGTATCTCCTTTTAAAAACGCTGATGTTATATTAGAATCTTTTGTTTTTATTTTCTCACTAACAGTTAAGTTTAGTCCATATGCTTGAACTTCTTTTTCAATAAAGCTAAAATACTTACTTAAATCAAAGTTTGGATTAGGTTTTAATAGAGCAAAATCCAAATCTTCTGAGAAACGGTTTAAGCCATAAAATATTCTTAAAGCTGTTCCACCATAAAAAGCAGCTTCATCAAAAAATCCTCCCCTGCTCAAACCAGATAATACTATTTCTTGAATGATTTCTTTCATTGCATTAGTTTCATCAATAGTATTTTTAATTTTATATTTACTTAGCATTATTTGTAATACACTATTCATTTATATGCCTCCTAATATACTTATATAATAAATTAACATTAGTACAATGATATGAATTGGCCAATATCTCTATATCCACAATATTTAATTTAATAAATTCATCATAATCAATTCTTAAATCATCAAATAAAACTATTTCTAGTTCTTGCATATTTTTAATAGGATTTAAAGTATAAAGTTTATCACATAATGCTTTTTCAGGTGTGGCAATCTGAAATTTATATTCGCCTTCATTTACTAAATTTATTCCTAATGGATATACATTTTTTGGAACATCTCTATATAAAAATGTACCAAATGCATTATTATACATCTTTTTTTTCTTTTTATTACATGTTGCACTTGTAAACGCTGTTACTTTTTCTGGTATTAATCCGTAATATGATAATGCAAACTCAAATGATAAATATGATGGTCCATATATACTTCCAGCTAATAAATAGCCATTTACATTTGCATTTGTTTCATATAAACCATTAATTATTTTTATTAGATTTCCATTTTTTACTTCTCTACAAATTTTAGTGTTTTTGTTAGAATATTTTTGCATAGAAAGTTTTATTATTTCATTTGTTAATATCATATTATCACCTCTTTTTATCATTATACGATATTTTATGGTGAAAATCAAG
>ULTP01037865.1_pt1 | contig 17639 bp, 12 predicted proteins | sample 1957721 | NCBI WGS metagenome assembly ULTP01 (sample SAMEA4835737, study PRJEB28245) | human gut metagenome | biome: gut microbiome; material: fecal sample | place: Denmark | collected 2008 | reverse complement strand
GATCCAGTGGAAATACAGCGATGAAGCCGACTGGCGCGACCTTGTGGCGCTTACCGAGCTGCGTGGCGCTGCCGGGGAAAACGGCAATGACGGAGCAGACGGAAAGAACGGTGTCGACGGAAGAAATGGTACAAACGGAAAAGACGGCAAAAACGGCATAGACGGGAAAGACGGAGCCGACGGCAAGAACGGCATTAACGCCAAAAACATAGAGGTGCAGCGAACCGAAACCCACATACAGTGGCGTTACGAGGGCGGCGAGTGGCAGAACCTTGTTGCAATTGCCGATATAGAGGGCCCCGCCGGACAGAACGGAACGGACGGTGCAAACGGAAAAACTCCGGAATTTCGCGTAAGCGAAAATATCCTGCAATGGCGTTATGTCGGCGATGAGATTTGGCTTAACCTGTACGATCTTACCGCATTAAAAGGTGCGGATGGCAGAGACGGCAAAGACGGTAAAGACGGAGCCGACGGTATAAACGGAAAAGACGGCAAGGATGGAAAAGACGGAATAAACGGGCAAAACGGCTCTGACGGCAAAGACGGTAAAACACCTTTTATCGGTGAGAACGGCAACTGGTGGTTCGGAGAAATCGACACAGCCGTAAAAGCCGCAGGTGTTGACGGCAAAGACGGTGTTGACGGCGAAAAGGGCGACAAAGGCGAAAAAGGCGACAAGGGGGATAAAGGTGATAAAGGCGACAAGGGCGACGCCGGTCAGAACGGCGCCTGCTCCGGATATTTTTATGCAGAAACAAGAATTCCGAGAGTATTTCTCAATAACGGCAACGCAGCTTTAAGCGTTTATGAAAAGGTAAACAGCGGAGACCTGATATCCACTTATCTTGATAAGATTGCACTCAAAAAAGGTCATGTTTACAGCGTCACCATAAGCGGCTCTCTCCAGGTGGTATCAAACGAGTCCAACAACAACGGTAATTACTCCATCCAGATGACAGACGGCTATGACGACGACCTTTGCCGTGAGGTTACACGCATAAAACGTGACGGCAAAAAAATAGCGCAGACAAACGACCAACATTCCTTTAATTTCACCAGAATTTACGACGCCTCGGACGAGGATATAACGCTGTACTTCATGTTTGAACAGTCGGCATACAATACCCGTCTCGAGAGCTTCAAAGGCACAATCACAATAACCGCCCTTGATTAAGTTTACATAACGGAGGTAGCAAGAAATGAAAAAACGAATACTCAGTATCCTGCTCACCCTATGTATGCTGTTCTGCCTTGTGCCGACAGGCGTATTTGCCGAGGGCGAGACAGCAACGGGCTCTGCTGCGATACAGCTTGGCACAGACGCACTAAGTAAAAATGTAAACACAGCGACCGCACCGACCGTGTATTTCGGGCAAGACCATGAAAATAATCCCGGTGCATGGCGCGTCATCGACTATGACGGAAACAGTGCAGCCGGCATAGCCGGGAATATGACCCTGCTTGCGGCAAATAACATGGGGTTGTCAAAGTTCGGTGCGAGCAACGCTTATGCGGACAGCGCGTTGAAAGAGGCAATAGACGCGCTTGCGGATAAGCTGACGGCGAAAGAAACCGATGCTGTTGAAAAACGGACCCTTGCAAGCGGAAACTACGATGAGGAAAATACCGACGGTGTAGCGGGTCCTGCGGTAAGCAATGCTGTTTTTTGGCCGCTTTCCTCAAAAGAGGCTAATGCGGTAAAAGAGGATTTGCGTGTCGTGGATCCCGAGCATCCGGGTTGGGCGTCAAGCTATTGGTGGCTGCGCTCCCCAGACGAAGACTATTCCACTGCCTTTGTGGCTGGTAGAGGTGAAGTCCGCTACTATGGTGGATACTCTACTTCCAAGGAGTTTGGCGTTCGTCCCGCTTTCGACTTGAATTTGGACTCTGTCCTCTTTGCATCCGCCGCCGTGGGCGGCAAGCCCGACGGAGGGCTGCAGCCCGTTTCCCCAAATTACACCGGAAACGAATGGAAGCTGACCCTTTATGACAGCAAGCGCAACGATTTCAGCAGAACTACCTGGGAGGTTTCCGCTTCCACCAAGGGCGGCACCGTAGAGATATCCTATACCGACGCAAAAACCGGCGCAAACGAATATATTTCCGCTCTGATCTTTGATGATGTCGGTAATGTAATCTATTACGGCCGCAGCAACGCCTCCCTCACAGAAAAAGACGGTACGGCACAGCTTACCATTCCTGCCGGCTTTGCCGAGGGTACCTATACCCTGAAGGTCTTCAACGAGCAGTACAACGGCGACCGCAAAACCGACCTTGCAAGCGGTTTCGCGGATGTTACGCTGACGGTTGAAAAGCGGGTCGACGAACAGTTCACCCTTGCCCCCGGCGGCAGATACTATTTTGACCTTTCGGCAATGGATATTCCCGGAACGGTAAACAGCAATTTGCCTGACAGCACCCTGCATTATGTGCCTTTTACCTATGTGGGTACGGTGGATGCCTATTCGATGGAAAATGAAACCGATACCGCCAAGCAGCCCTACGAGCACAGCCTTTTTATTGCGGACTATAACGTGAAATGTTCTTTGCAGCGGGAGACGTTGGCAGAAATGAACCTGATTTATGGCCAGACCTATACAGCGAGTAACGTGAACTATACGCTCCGCGCCCCATCTGTTGGAGACCATCACCGTAATGAAGGAGAAGGCTCTGGTCTTGCACCAATTGACAATGAATGGGATACGATCTATCAGAAGTCAGCCGATTATATCAAAAACTGGTATAAAATGCGCTCTTTCGGCCAGGATATAGGTACTGGGAATGTCGAGGGAATGTATCTATCTCGTGGTGGACACTTCGCTGCACAGGCTACATTTTGGGCAAGGCCAACCCTTCCGGAGCGGGACATTGGTTTCCGCCCCGTCCTTGAACTGCCGACAGATCTTGCCGCCGACAATCTGAAGGTTGTTGAGTTGCGGACGGTTAAATTTATGCCCGGCGAACAGCAGAACTGGATCAACATTATCGTGAAAAACGGCAAGAGCTTCAAAGCGCCCGCTGCCGAGGGGCTGCCCCGCCCAGACAGCATTTCGGCAGATGCACAACTGTGGTGGGTAGACGAAAATTCAAACTTCTACAAGCCCGGCGATACCGTTCCCGCAGATGTTTCGGCACTTACCGCTTTATGGGGCGGCTTCGGTCTGTTTTTGGATCGCGGCGACGGCGAGGTGGAGGTCACCCCGGACAATTATACCGATATTTTCGGCGACGGGACTGCCTCCTTTGTTCTGCCTAAGGGCAAGAACTTTAGTACACTTAGTGATTCAGTGAATCTGACAGGCAAGGATATTTTGGAAATTTATTCGACCGGCAGGCTTGAAAGATACGGTTGTGTTTTCCCGAATCTGAAGCTCAAGAATGCCGACCTGACCTCTGTGCGCTTGAGCGAAAAGTATATCGGAAAGAGCAACCCGCTCTTTATCACGCCGGACGGAAAGAATACCGTCGGAAGCCTGAACGGAATTAGCAAGAGCAGAAACACCCTTTCCGTTCTCGGCGACGGTTCACTGACGCTGAACAGCGCACTGACGCTAGGGCGATACACCCAGTACGGCGGCGGCAGCGTCACCATGGCGGGCGGGTTTAAAGTATACAACCTCTCCGTAGACAGCGGCTCGCTTACCGTAACGGGCGATCCGCAGGCAATTACGCTGCGGGATCAAGCTATCAGCGATCTGTATATGGGCGACGGCGTGCGGCTGTTCACGGGCTCTTCGGCGCAGGATGCCGCAGAGGCTGACGTGCCGAAGCTTTCCGCTGAAATGCAGGAAGTGTATAAACGCTATCAGGCGGAGGACAGCACGCTGACATATGAAGAGATTTCCGCGCTGAGCAACGCACTCAGAGAGCAGTTTGACGCCATCTTCCGTCAGCTTTCGGGCAAGACCTATGTGCGCTTTGCAAACGCTTGGGATGTGACCTATCAACCCGGAGAAAACGGCTCGGGCAATGCGGTCACAGATATTAAGTTCTATAACGATGCTCTCACGCTGCGAGGTGCTTTGTTCACTCGCACGGGGCACACGCAAGTTGGCTGGGCGACCGTTGACGGCGGCGAAAAGGTCTATGCTTTCGGCGGCGGCTATACCACCAATGCGGCGCTGACCCTCTATCCCGTGTGGAACACGAATAAATACACAATTACCTTTGATACGGCAGGCGGCAGCGAAATCGCTCCGATTACGCAGGATTACGGCACGGCAATTACCGCACCTGCCGACCCGACAAGAGAGGGCTACACCTTCACGGGTTGGGACACGGAAATTCCCACGACCATGCCTGCCGAAAATATAACGCTTAAAGCACGGTGGAAAGACATTGAAAAGCCCACGGGCGAAATTATCATAGGCACAAATAAATGGCGCGAATTCTTAAACAAGCTGACCTTCGGTCTGTTCTTTAAGGACACGCAGGAGGTAACGATAAACGCTTCCGATAACAGCGGAACCGTGTTTGTCTCTTATCTGGTGACAAATCGGGACCTCTCCGAAGAGGAGCTCGGCTCTCTTGTGTACCGTGCGTATGATGAGCCGTTTTTAATAGAGCCTAACGGAGAATATATTGTTTATGCAATGCTTGTTGACGAGAGCATGAACATAACATATCTTCGCTCCGACCGCATAACGCTCGATAATATCCGGCCTGTAATCGGCGGCATTGAAAACGGCAAGACCTACTGCGAGGCACAGACAGTTACAATTGACGAGAAGTATATAGATACAGTTACCGTAAACGGCACAAAGGTCACGCTTGATGAAAACGGCGGCTTTACTCTCTCTCCGGCGGACGGCGAGCAGAAAATCATTGTCACCGATAAGGCAGGCAACACCGCCGAGATGACCGTGACGATAAACGACGGGCACACCTTCGGCGAATGGACATCAAACGGTGACGGCACGCATAGCCGTGAATGTACCGTGGACGGCTGCAAGGGTGTTGAAACAATGGCTTGCTCGGGCGGCAAGGCAACCTGCACCGAAAAAGCGGTATGCGAATACTGCGGCAAGGCTTACGGAAAGCCTGATTCAAACAATCACACCGACTTAAAGCACATCGATGAAAAGGCGGCAACCGAGGATGCCGAGGGCAATATCGAGTATTGGTACTGCGGCGGCTGTGATAAGTATTACAGCGACAAAGACGGTATAAACGAAATTAAAAAAGCCGACACCGTAACGGCTAAGCTGCCGGGCGATACGAAGTCTCCCCGAACCGGCAATGCAGGCGACCTCGCTTTATGGATTTCCCTGCTGCTTGTCAGCGGCGGCGTAACAGGCGTCACGGCAGCCTTCCGCAAAAAGAAAAAACACAAAGTATAATTTTTTTCGTTTCCCTTTTCTGCTTTTACGGCAGTAAAAAGCCTCCGTTATTAAGACGGAGGCTTTCGTTTATTGCGGCTTATGCATATTCTCGATTTTTTTAATGTATTCGGTGCTGTTCTCAAGAAATTTCCGAGTATCGAAGGACTCGTTTTTAAGGCTGTTTTGAATAATAATACCATCGGAAACCATCAAAATAAGCCAAGTGAAATAGTCGGCAGAAACAACGTCTGTTCTCTCGGCGATTTTTGCCGAAATGAGCTTTTGGAATTCATCATAGCGATAAATCAGCTTAGCTCTGATTTCCTCGTCGCCGAGCAATGCCGCGTCAAAGAGGTGAAGCCTGAGCCCGGCATAGGCTATATTTCTCTCGATTACATAATTTACAAGACGGTGCGGCGAGGTATCCTTTTCCTTGTTTTCCGTCCATTGTATCAGCTCGTCCCATTGGCGCGAAAGATAGCGGTCGGTAACGGCAAAAAGTATTTCGTTTTTGCTTTTATAATAGTAATACAGCGTGCCCTTCGAAATATTCGCCTTTTCGGCTATTTTCGCAAGAGTCACCTCCGAAAAGGAATTTACCTTTAAAAGCTCCTCAGCAGTATCAAGTATGATTTCGTTTATATTTTCGGGTCTTTGAGCTGCCATAATACCCTCCTGCAAAATTTCTTAAAGTATAACACGAACAATCGGCAATGTCTACAAAACAATATTCACAAAAAAAATACATAAGAGCGATTTTTTTAGTTAAAAGTATTGACAAACGCTTTTTGCGGAATTATACTTTGCTTATGAGTCGGTCAGTTAACCGACATATTTTTTATGCACAGTCGGGCGTGTGACCGACTGCAAGGCTGATTAAAAGAGGCTTGAAGTTATGAACATATCATCAATTAACAAAAAATTGAAAAAGACTTTCGGCGGAAAATTCAGTGCTTCAAAGGAGAACGGCTCGATTTTTGTTCGAGGCAAAAGCTCCGATTGGGGCGAAATCGTCGCGGCTTGCCAAGCGGCGGCAAAAAAATTCAGCACAACGCATATTGTCAACGATATTGTTTACACGGGCGAGCAGCCCGCTCCGACGCGTCTGCCGTCTCTCAAGGATGATTTCCTCGAGGGCAGAACACCCGATGTGCTTGTTATCGGCGGCGGCATTTCAGGTGCTTCGATAGCAAGAGAGCTGACCAAGTGGAAGCTTGACGTTTTACTTGTAGACAAGGAGGCGGACCTTGCGCTTCAGGCGTCGGGACGCAACGACGGCGAGGTGCACCCCGGAATCGACCTCGGCAAAGGCTCACTCAAGCACAAGTACATTCGCCGCGCAAACCATATGTATGCAGACGTTTGCCGCGAGCTTGACGTTCCGTTTAAGCAGGTAGGTCAATATGTGCTTTTCCGCAACGCCGCGCTGAAGCCGCTTATCGGTCTGTATGCTTTTTGGCGGAAGCATCACGACGGCATAGAGGACACCGAGATAATCTCGGGCAAGGAGCTTATGCGCCGCGAGCCGAACCTCACACCGGAAACAAAATTCGCAATGTATAATCCGAGCGCAGGCTGTGTTTGCCCTTACGGACTCACCATAGCCTATGCCGAAAACGCCGTTCAAAACGGCGCGCAGGTAAGTCTTAACACCGCCGTGCTCTCCATGGAGGTGTCGGAGCATAACATCATAAGCGTTACCACCAACAGAGGCGTTATTCATCCGAAAATCGTTATCAACGCCGCAGGCGTTTTTGCCGAGGATATTGCCGCCATGGCGGATGACAGATTTTTCTCGATTCATCCGCGCCGAGGAACCAACTCGATTCTTGACCAAAAAGCAGGCGCATATATGCACTCGGTAGCCTCCGTAAAGGACATAAGCGTTCACGGTAAAACCCATTCAAAGGGCGGCGGCATATTGCACACCGTCCACGATAATCTTCTCGTAGGACCCGACGCCGTAGAAACGGTTGAAAAGGAAAACACGGAAACACGTGCCGAGAGCATTAAAACCGTCTTCGACAAGCAGACTCAAACAATGCCGGCGCTGTCAAAACGTGATATAATCACTTATTTCACGGGCGTTCGCGCTCCTACCTTTGAGGAGGATTTTATACTTGAACCCGGCAGAAGAACAAGGAATTTGATTCACGTAGCCGGTATTCAATCCCCCGGACTTACAACCGCTCCCGCGGTTGCCGTCGATATGGCGGAGCTTGCGGTCGATATGCTCGGCAAGACCGAGACAGTTGAAAAAAACAACAATTATAATCCTATTCGCAAGGGCGTTCCCGTGCTTCGCGAAATGGACGACGATACAAGAGAAAAAATGATAGCCGAAAATCCCGACTACGGCGAGATTATTTGCCGCTGCGAGCAAATCAGCAAGGGCGAAATTCTTGACGCTTTGAAATCCCCGATATGCGTTCCGACGGTTGACGGTATCAAAAAGCGCATAAGACCGGGAATGGGACGTTGTCAGGGCGGCTTCTGTTCGCCGCTTGTCACCAAAATAATTGCCGAATTTCTCGGCGTTCCGCTGTATGAGGTTAAAAAGTCCTCGGCGGAAGCGGTGATAACATACGGCGAAACAAAGGTAAACGAAGGAGGCGAAGAGTGATGACGACAGGTAACTATGACGTACTCGTTGTCGGCGGCGGTCCTGCCGGACTTGCGGCGGCGATAAGCGCTCATGATAACGGTGCCAAGGTTCTCCTTCTTGAAAGAGAGGCAAGGCTCGGAGGAATACTCAAGCAGTGCATTCACGACGGTTTCGGTCTTCATCACTTCGGCGAGCAGCTCTCCGGTCCGGAATACGCCGAGCGGTTTGAAGATGAGCTGTACAAACGCAATATCGAATACAGCACCCTGACGTTTGTCACGAAAATAGACAAAAACGGCGACGGAAGCTTTTCGGTGCATACCGTCGGCAGAAGCGGCGTTTCGATATTCACGGCAAAAGCGCTTGTGCTGGCTACGGGCTGCCGCGAGCGTACCGCCAAGCAGGTATTTATTCACGGTACGCGTCCTGCAGGTGTTTTCACGGCCGGAACCGCACAGCATTTTACAAATCTGCTCGGGCTTATGCCCGCCAAAAAATGCGTAATTCTCGGCTCGGGAGATATAGGACTTATCATGGCGCGCCGGCTTACGCTTGAGGGCGCAAAGGTTCTCGGCGTTTATGAGGCAAAGCCTACGCCGTCGGGACTTACGAGAAACCTGCATCAATGCCTGCACGATTATGACATTCCGCTGCACCTGTCGCACACCGTCACTCGCGTGTTCGGAGTTGACAGGCTCGAAGCAGTTGAGATTTCAAAGGTTGACGAAAATATGACTCCGATACCCGGCACACAGAGCCGCGTCGAATGTGACACGCTGATTCTCTCGGTCGGATTGATTCCCGAAAACGAGCTCGCCGAGTCCGTCGGAGTAAAGCTTGACCCACGCACAAAGGGTCCCGTATGCGACGGTCAGTGTATGACGAGCATCGACGGCGTATTCAGCTGCGGAAACGCTTTGCACGTCAACGATTTGGTTGACTTTGTTTCGCAGAACGCCGAGCAGGCGGGAAAATCAGCCGCTGCTTATTCCGCCAAGGAAAGGCGGCTTATTGAGATAACCCCGGGTGACGGCTTATTGTACGCAGTGCCGCAAAGGCTCAATCTCAACGAGGATAACAGTAAAACAGACCTGTATTTCCGCGTCCGCGAGGAGGAAAACAACTGTGTGCTTCATATTTACGCGGACGGTAAGGAAATACTTAAAAAGCGTTACGCATTTATGCGTCCGCCCGAAATGGAAAATCTCACGATTGATTTCAGCGCATGCGAATTAAACAAAAACAGCCGAGTGGAGCTTCGGCTGGAAAGACTCGGTAAAGGAGACGGTGTAAAATGACAAAAGAATTAGTTTGCATCGTTTGTCCCCGTTCGTGCAGAATGACGATTACATCAGACGGCGACGAGCTTGTTGTGACCGGCAACACCTGCAAAAGGGGCAAAGAATTCGCCGTAAACGAAATGACCGACCCGCGTCGTACCGTTTGCACAACGGTGCGCACCGCCTTCCCTTCGGTACCGGTTCTGCCCGTTCGCGTATCGGGGCCGATTCCCAAAAACAGAATTTTCGACCTGATGCACGAGGTAAACCGTATCACCGTTTCAAAACGACTCGGACGAGAGGAAGTCGTTGTACCGAATATTCTCAATCTCGGCGTGGATTTGATTGCAACAAGCAATATCCTGAAGGACGAGAAGAAGCAACCTTAAAAAAGAAAGAGGGGAAAATCTTTAATGGAACAGTCACTTGTGCTGACCTTTGACGTCGGCACGCAGAGTGCAAGATGCTTGCTTGTCAATGAGAGTGGAGACTTTGAGGATAAGGAGCAGCAAAAATACAAGGTTCCTTATTTATCAAAACAGCCCGGATGGGCAGAACAGACCCCGGATTTTTATTTTAACATTATAGCCGAAATGTCAAAAAAGGTTATCGAGAGAAATGCCGATAAGCTTGACCGCATAACAGCCGTATGCCTTACCTGCATACGTGACACGGTGCTTTGCCTCGACAAAGACAAACGTCCGCTTCGCGACATAATATTATGGCTCGACGAGCGTGAGGCCGACGAGGACGGACAGATTCCGGCAGCAAAACGCGCATTGTTTTCGCTTGTGGGAATGGGAGAATCGGTAGATATGATTTACCGAGCCTCTACCGGCAACTGGATTATGCAAAACGAGCCCGAAATATGGGCCAAAACAGACAAATACGTTATGCTGCCGTCATATCTTAACTATCTTTTGACGGGCGAGCTTAAGGATTCCGTGGCAAATATGATAGGTCACGTACCGTTTGATTACAAAAACCGCCGTTGGATGAAACCCGGTGCTCTCACGCGCTGCGTGTGCAATGTTCCGTCCGAAAAGCTCTGTGAGCTTGTTCCGTCGGGCGAGGTTATAGGTAAAATCACGGAAGAGGCCTCAAAAAAGACGGGTATTCCAATGGGACTTCCGCTTATAGCAACCGGCTCCGACAAGGGCTGTGAAACCATCGGTATGTCCGTTGTAAAATCAAACCGAGCAGCAATTTCCTTCGGCACGACCTCAACCTTACAGATGGCGGTTAAAAAATATTTTGAACCGCAACCTTATATGCCGGCTTATCCGGCTGTTCCGAACGATATGTTCAATCCCGAATTCGAGGTCTATCGCGGATTTTGGATGATTTCGTGGTTTATAGAGCAGTTTGCCGCGAAGGATAAGGTTGACGCCGCCGAGGAGGGCGTTTGCATAGAGCGTTATCTTGACGATAAAATCAAGGATATTGAGGCCGGCTCCGGCGGACTTATTTTACAGCCGTTTTGGACTCCGGGCATCACGAACCCGAACGCGAGCGGCGCAATTATAGGCTTTTCGGATTTCCATACGCGTTATCATTTGTATCGTGCCATAATAGAGGGCATCTGCTTAGAGCTGTACCACGGGCTCGTTAAAATGCAAAAACGCTCAAGCGTCACGGTAGATGAGCTTTACGCCGGCGGAGGCGGCTCCAGCAGCCCGGTCGTATGTCAAATTGCCGCAGATGTGTTCGGCTTGCCCGTACACCGTATTCAGACTCACGAGGCGAGCGCAGTCGGCTGTGCCATGGTCGCGTTTATTTCACAGGGCGTTTACGATAGCTATGAGGACGCCATAGAGCATATGGTACATAAAAAAGATGTATTTATTCCGAACGAGGAAAACCACCGAACCTATATGAAAATTTACGGCAAGGCGTATTCTCACCTTGCCTCAAGATTAAAACCAATAGAAAAATACCTACATCATTTTCAAACAGGAGGACACTGATAATGAGTACAAAACCGTATAAGGGCTTTGAGCCTAAATGGATGCTTCAGAGAGCACCTGAGAACAGCTATCGTTCAATTTTCCGCTGGGGCGACCCCGACTTCTTCAAATATCCGAAGGAGAGCCTTTACAAATATGTTAAAAAACGCTGCAATCTCAAGGACGAGGAGTTTATGCAGTATAATGACGATTTGGGTCTTGACCCCGTAAATCTCGGCGAAGAGCACGCTCCGAAGATTGACAAAAAGCACGTAAAGGCCATTGCCGCAATAGTCGGCGAAAAGAACGTCTCACAGAGCGACTACGACCGTCTCGCCGTTTCCTACGGACAGACAATGTACGATCTTCTCAGAATGCGTCACCGTCGCTTTGACTCTCTTCCCGACCTCGTTGTTTTTCCGGAGACAAGCGAGCAGATTGAGAAAATCGTAGCCTACGTCACAAAGAATAAAATACCGCTCTATGTTTACGGAGGCGGCTCGTCGGTTACAAGAGGCGTTGAGCCCATTAACGGCGGCGTTTCTCTTGATATGCGCCGCAACTTCAACAAGGTCATTAAATTCAACGAGACAGACCAGACCATTACCGTTCAGGCAGGTATGTCCGGACCGAAGCTTGAGGAAACGCTTCAAAACGCTCAGAGCCTTTTCGGCGCAAAGCGTCCGTACACCTGCGGCCACTTCCCGCAGTCGTTTGAATATTCCTCCGTCGGCGGTTGGACCGTCACACGCGGTGCCGGTCAGAACAGCACCTATTACGGCACCATAGCCGATATAGTTGTTTCGCAGAAATACGCCACACCGATAGGTAAAATCGAGACAAGTCACTATCCGAGAGAGGCAACGGGACCGAATCTCAATCAGGTCATGATGGGCGGCGAGGGCACCTTCGGCGTTCTTACCGAGGTCACGCTCAAGTTTTTCCGCTGGATGCCCGAAAACAGAAAACGCTTTTCTTATATGTTCAAGGACTGGCCGACAGCTATGCGCGCCGCTCGTGAAATGATGCAGTGTGAGTGCGGCTTCTCCTCTGTTTTCCGTCTTTCAGACCCGGAGGAGACTTCATTAATGCTCCATCTTTACAACGTTGACGAAACGCCGCTTGAGCCTCTTCTTGATAAATTGGGCTACAAGGACTTTGAGCGCTGTCTCTTCCTCGGATTTACAGACGGCGAAAAGGGCTTCTCAAGAAATGTTGCGCATAACATAATGAAAATTGCCGTTAAGCACGGCGGAATCCCGATGACCGGCTACGTATGCAAGGGCTGGGAAAAGGGCCGCTTCAACGACCCGTATCTTCGCGATACACTCATGGATTTCGGCTTTATGATCGATACGCTTGAGTGCACGGTCAACTGGTCAAATATGGCTCGTGTTCACCGTGAGGTTCGTGAGGTTTGCCATAAACTTCCGAACACAATCGTTACAACTCATATGTCGCATTGCTATCCGCAGGGCGCCAACCTCTACTTCATCTTTATGACTAAAATGCAGGACGAAGAGGAGTTCCGTGCTTATCACGCAACAATTCTCGACGCCATACAGAAGAGCGGTGCTGCCATCAGCCACCACCACGGTATCGGAAAGATGTTTGCCCCGTGGCTTGAGGGCTACCTCGGCGAAAAGGAATACGGCATAATCCGCACGCTTAAAAACTATTTTGACCCCGATTACCTTATGAATCCGGGCGGAACCATAGGCCTTGACCTTAAGCCCGAGGACAAAAAGTATCTGCGTGAGCATACCGAGTATGTTGACGAGCTCAAGGACTGAAAAGGCTGTTGAAGCGCGGCTCAAAGCCGTAACGTCAAGCATAAACACATAAAATCAAGGCTTTCGTCTCACCTGAAACGAAAGCCTTTTTGTTGCCGTTCACAGAAAAGCTTACTTTTTGTATAAGCTTTTTAACATTATGCTTGCTTTTGCCGAGCCAAAGGGGAAACGTCCTTTTTATGGTACCTTAAACGCATTATAATTAAATTATGAATATACAAAATCAATGAAAGGTACTTTATTATGAGCATTCAAGACGATATTAAAAACCTGTTCTCCGCAATCGAAAAGAACGTAACCGTCACCATTGAAACGAAGAGCGCAAGCGACAATGAAAAAGCTCCTACCGGTGCGGCCGAACCGGCTACATTCGACAGCTTAGAGGATATGCTTGACAAGCTCGACAACACGCTCGACTCCCTTGAAGACGATATCGACAAAATACTTCAACGGTTCGATATGTGCCAAAGCACTCTCTCCGAGATAAAGGGCAGCCTTGACAAGCTCGAAAGCACTCATTCGGCAGATGACGACGAAGGTGAGGAGTGGGACGACAGGTGCGAGGAGCTCCGCGACAGAATCGAAGATATTGAGGACAGGTGCACCGACCTCCCCTTGGATATTTAATTGCCCCGGCAGAGGCAATCGTGTATATGCAAAAAGCGGCACTCACTCGTTTTTATGTTTCGGCACTTGCGGCTGTTGACTGTTTGCCGTCGTAATTATATAATAATTTATAACATAATTTCGCCGCATATGTGATATGCCGCACAAACAAAGAGGTTCATCATGACAGATAAAAGCTATTCTATTATTTTCAGCAGCCCGACAGGCAACACGAGGCTGCTCGCCGACGCCATTCGTGACGCGCTGCCGGAGGAAAACTGCAATTATTTCGGAGTGAGCGAAAACGCCGATACACAATCCGACATTTTATTTATAGGCTTTTGGACGGATAAGGGAACCGCCGACAAGGCGACCTTGGATTTGCTCGAAAAGCTGAAAAATAAAAGGATTTTTCTTTTCGGAACGGCGGGCTTCGGCGGAGACGAAGAGTACTTCAAAAAAATCCTCGCAAACACAAAAAAGAGTATTAGCGGCAGCAACATCACAGTCGGTGAGTATATGTGTCAGGGAAAAATGCCGCAAACGGTCAGGGAGCGCTATATCAAAATGAAAAGCCTGCCGAATCCCGTGCCGAATCTCGATATGCTGATTGAAAACTTTGACCGTGCTCTGTCTCATCCCGACGAAAACGATTTGAAAAGGCTGAGGCTCTCCGTGGAAAAGCTGTAATAAGAAGCGACAGCGCGACCTACCCCGCTAAGCTGTGCCGCGTATCATATTACTATTGATTTATTGTAAAAATAATGATAAAATATTCAGCGTAGCACGTAAGCAGGTGTAGTTTAATGGCAGAACATCAGCTTCCCAAGCTGAATACGGGGGTTCGATTCCCCTCACCTGCTCCAAAAGATAAAATCGTCGCACCAATGCGACGTCAATGATTAAACCAATCTGAAAAGATTGATTTTTTTTGTGCGTTATTACAAAGGAAAAGGAAGGAATGATATAAATGAGTAATTTAAACAACAATGCAGAGGATAGATTTGTTGTGTCAGATAAAGATATTAAATGGGGTATAAATGGACAACAAAAAACGGAAGAGGAAATTAATAGGTACATGGCAGAAAAACGAAAAAAATTACAAGAAGTTTCTCTTGATAAATATATGATAATAGGTAGTGTTGTCGAAATTCAGGGAAATTTTGATAAACTAATGATAATCGGGTATAAAGTCAAAGATAGAGATGGGAAAATTATGGATTATATGGCTTGCAAATATCCGAATGGTGCAACAGATTCATTAACATTTTTTAATCATAATGATATAAAAAAAATATATTTTGTTGGATTTACTACTGAATATGGTAATGAATATAAAAGCAATTTAGATAATAAAAACGAGGAAAAATGAAGGCTCGTATAATATGTTGGGTGCTGTTGTTGGAGATGTAATTGATTCGGTGTTACTGACTATGATGAAAATGGTAAAGAGGTTCTTAAATAGATTTGAAAATAATGAAACATTTACTTGTGCATTTTTAACATCTTGTTATACTGGAATGAGAACTGGAGAGGTATTTGCATTAACTTGGGATATATTGATTTAGACAATGGAACAATATCAGTCAAACATAATGTTTATGATAAACCTAAAGACGAATAGCAAGACATTAATTAATTGAGAGTTTATATACTCCCATAATATTGGTTTATTTTGTCGTGTAAATAATCAATATTATTTTTAGTAATTTTCTTAAAAGCTTTATTTATTTCATCAATCATGTAATTCATAGCTATATTTTGAGCTTGTTCAATAACTTCTTTTGTTCGTAAACGTGTATAGTTAAGGCTCCAAAAACGGCAAGTATCCTTTGATGCTTGTCGTTTTTTACTTTTTCGCATTTTACTCTCGTCTCGCTTTTCTTTCGTCTACCCTCAGTCCGCTCGCGAACTCGCGTCCGGCCCTCTTTTCAAAGGAGCCTATCAGAGTGCTTCGCCTTATAAATAAAATCTATTAAAAAAGCTCCCCTTGGGGGAGCTTTTCGTTATTATTCGCCGCCGGTACGTCTGAAAAGGTCGTTAATGTGTCTGAAATAATTTTTGTCTATACCGTCTATTGTTTCCTCGGTGGTTCTGAACTGCCAGTTGCCGAACGCTCTGCCGGGAACATTCATACGCGCGTCCGAGCCGAATCCGCACATATCCTGATAAGAAATGACGGCAAGCTTTGCCGAAGAGCGCCACACGGTTTCGATAATCTTGCGGCAGGACGGGCTGTAATATCCGCCGTCGCCCCAGTTATCGCCCGTAAATCCGCAGTAATCAAGCGCAAAGGCTCGCTCTTCGGGCGTTGCCTCCCAAAGCCACGCAAGCAGCGTTGTGTTGTCGTGCGTGCCGACATACGCTACGGTATTCAGCGGATAGTTATGCGGCAGATGTGTGCTGTTTCCGCACGGGTCAAAGCCGAACTGTATTACACGCATACCGGGGAACCGAGTTTTATCAAGCAGCTGTGTGACGTCCTCGCCGAACACGCCGAGATCCTCTGCAATAATAGGAACGTCTCCCATTTCTTCCTTTACGGCGTCAAAAAATTTCATTCCGGGCCCCTTAACCCATTCGCCGTTTTTCGCCGTTTTTTCGTCCGCAGGAACAGCCCAATATGACGCAAATGCGCGAAAATGGTCAATTCTGACCGTATCATAAAGTCGAAAAGCGTCCTTTATGCGGCTGAGCCACCAGGCATAGCCCGTTTTTTCAAGCACATCCCAATTATAAAGCGGGTTGCCCCAAAGCTGACCGTCCTTTGAGAAGTAATCGGGCGGAACTCCCGAAACTCTGCGGCGCACAAAGCTGCGCTCGTCTATCTCGAAAAGCTCCGTATTGCTCCAAACATCGGCACTGTCGGTTGAGACGTATATCGGCATATCGCCGAGTATTTTTACGCCGTTTTCGTTGGCAAACTGCTTTATGCGGTGCCATTGAGAAAAGGCAATATACTGCTCGAATTTATAAAAATCGGCTTCGTCTTTCAACTCGTCTCTGTTTTTAAGCGCATTTTCGTACCGCGCGAATTTTTCATCCCACTCATACCATGGCTTGCCGCCGAATTTTTCCTTTGCGGCGCAAAACAGCGAATATGCTTCGCACCACGGGTTCTCCTCGCAGAATTTTTCAGTCTCCGCAGATACTTCGTTTTTCTTGTTTTGATACGCGATTTTTAAAAGCTCCCTGCGGCTTTTTGCGGCAAATTCGTAGTCCGCCGTGTAAGGTGAGCCGTAATATACGCTTCTTGCAAGGTCGTCTTCCGACACATAGCCGTCATTTTTGAGCGTGTCCGGGTCAATCAGAAGCGGTGACAACGCAAATGCCGCCGGAGACGCATAAGGTGAGCCGTAAAAATCCGTAGGACAAAGCGGCAGCACCTGCCAATATGAAAACCCCATATCCTTGATACGGCGTATAAACCGTTTTGTCTCTTCGCCCATTACGCCGATTCCGTATTTTGACGGGAGCGACGTGATATGCATTAAAACTCCGCCGGCTCTTGTGTTAAGCATTATATAATTCCCCTTTTTTGAGCTTCGTCTTGATTTATGCCGCTTTGAGATACTCCTCAAGGCACAGGCCGCTCTTATTCATCGCCTTTGCAGCCTCTTTGCCGACATAACGCCAATGCCACGGCTGATAATTCATACCCGTTTTGTCGGTTTTATTTTCGGGATAGCGCAAAATAAAGCCGTAATCCTGCGCATTTTTTACAAGCCACGAAAACTCCTTTGTAGAGGCAAAATCGGAGCTTGCACTCACAATATCCATTGACAGGCCGAGATTTTGCTCGGAATATCCGCCCGGCAAAATAAACGTGCGCGCCTTTGCGGCGGCGTCGTCATCGGACAAGCCCTGATTTTTATAATAACTCACCTTTCGGTTGTAATTATCGTTTTGACGTGAAACCGAGCAATACCCTGCATACGGAGTTAAAACGCAGCCGTCCTTCTTTGCGGCGTCGTACATCTCTTGATACGCTTTAACAACTCTCGAATCAAGCTGCACGCTGCTTCCGCTTATCGCGTTTGCAAGCGACGGCACATATCCGTCGGGCAGCTTATGCCCTGCGTTAA